>Ga0265797_10003895_pt1 | contig 23377 bp, 13 predicted proteins | sample P2T30metagenome_FD_192433 | JGI IMG/M metagenome (GOLD analysis project Ga0265797, IMG submission 192433) | Plant litter microbial communities from East Loma Ridge, Irvine, California - P2 T30 | ecosystem: Environmental > Terrestrial > Plant litter > Unclassified | place: USA: California... | reverse complement strand
CCGAGGTTCGAATCGATGCCGGTACGGAATTTGTCGGCCGAGCCGCTGACCTGGTTCGGGCGCACGAACTCGGCGCGCGCATCGTCGGAACGGGTCAGGGCGAGGGTGCCGAAGCCGCTGATCTTGACGGCGTTGTCCTGCGCATGCGCCGTAGGGGCGAGCAGGGGGAGCGCCAGCAGGCTGGCGAGGAGCTTCTTGTTCATCTGAGGAAGTGATACTTGTGGTACGTGAGCTGCTAGGGAAGAAGGCGCCGCCAGGGCAGCAGGCAGGAGCGCCGGTAGTCGATGGAATTAATTCTATCCAGCAGGCAATTTACTCAGCAATACAATTTTGAGAATTGGAGAGATTTCTAGCGAAATCGTGGCAGAGTGTGGCCGTACTGACACAGCCGCTTGTCAAGCGGCCGAATAAACAGAAATTGAACAACGCCGCTCTCGGAAGCGGCGGTTCAGCGCAGTGCGGGTTCCGCAGAAGCAGGGTCCTGCAGCGGCTGCGCCGGTCCAGTTGCGCAATCCGGTTGTGTGAATTCGGCCTGGATCGCGACGCGCTGGCCGCCGATGTCCAGATCGGCCAACGCCGGCGGCACGGCGCGCACCTTGCCCGCGCGCAGGGCATCGAGCAGGGATGGGCATTCGCTCAGCGTCGGCGGCAGGTGGCCTGCGAACTTCCAGCCGCCATGGTCATCCTGGCGCAGCACGGCGTTTCCATGATGATTGGCGCCGATCAGGACGACTTCAGGCCGGGTGTCGCCGCCCAGATCGATCGTATAGGCGTCGCACAGCGTGCCCGCGCGGCGCAGGCACAGCGGCAGCTGGTACTTTTCCCTGACGCGTTGCCAGTCGTATTCGACGAAGCCGGCGGGCAGCGCGGCGCCGGCCGGCCACACGCGCAGATTGGCGGCGATCTGCGGTGCGGCAGTGCCGGCATCGAGGTCGTCCGGGTTGCGCAGGCGCGCCAGTTCGACCTTCAGCCAGCCGGCATCCGGGCCGCTGGCAGTGCGTTCCAGCGCCGCCAGGGCGGCGCGGCCATAGCGCGCGCCATGGTGGTAGAAGTAGGCGACGTCGAGCTGTTGCAGCGTGATCTGGCCGGCGCTCAGGCGCGCCATCTGGCTGTTCACCGCGATCCGGCTGGGCGCGGCCAACGGCGAGAGCAACAGCGCCAGCACGCCCAGCACCACGCAGGCGGTGGCGGTGTTGACGCCGGCCAGGGTCGGCAGCCAGCCGCGCCGCAGCGCCGCCGCCGCATAGCCGCCGGCGTAGCAGGCGGCGACCAGCAGGCAGGCCGCGGCGAGCACGCGATCGGCGCTCCAGCCATGGTCCTGCACGCGCAGCGCCAGGGCGTAGGCGGCCAGCAGCGTCAATGGCACCAGCAGCACGCAAGCAATGCGGGCCGCGCCAGCGATCACGCGCGCCGGCCGCTCGCTGCCGTCCTGGTAGGCGGCATTGACCAGCATCACGAAGGCGGCGGCCGCGCTGAGCAGGATGCCGCCGGCACTGCGCGTGGCCCACAGCGGATCGAGGCCGGTGAAGGGCAGGCTGGCAAGGAAGCCGCCGACCAGCAGCGTCAGCACCGGCAGGATCCACGACAGCAGCACATGCAGCAGGTTGCGGATGCCGCGCACGATGGCCGGCTTGACGTCGGTCAGGTGCAGCGCGCTCGAGAAGGCAAAGGCGGTGACGGGGATCGCGAACCAGGGTTTGACGATGGTCTGGCTCAGGAAGTGCAGCTTGACCAGGTCGAACAGGGCCGCGCCGAGCTGCAGCACCAGCCAGGCGGCGCCGACGAACAGCGCGCAGAACAGGATCTGCAGGTTGAGCTTCCAGGCGACTTCGAAATAGGTGGCATAGGAAGCGAGGCGGCGCCGCTCGCGCGTCCCGGCCAGCACCAGCGCGTGGGCGATGAAGAAGCCCGCCGCCAGGCACAGGGACAGCATGGCGGAAGGCGCCCCGCGCCGCCAGGCGTCGGCGCCGGTGAGGCGCCAGGCGTCGTAGGCCGCAAGCGCAGCGATGACCGCGGCGGCGCCGAGCACCCAGGCCAGCAACTGGCGTCGCGGCATCTGCCCCAGGCCGCTGACCAGGATCACTGGCGCCAGTACGCCGAGGGCGACCAATGGGCCGAACAGCAGCGGCGCGGTGGCTGGCCAGAATGTATTCTGGGATGCGGTGTACAGCAGATAGAGCAGCACGCCCTGGCCCAGGCCGATGCCGAGGCGTGCGGGGCCGAGCCAGGTCGGCGTTGGCTGGTCGTCGGCGTCCGGGGTGGTAGCGGGCGTGCGATTCTGCATGGCGGTCAGCTGCCGCGATAGGTCGAGTAGGACCATGGCGTCATGACCAGGGGCACGTGGTAGTTCTGGCTGGCGTCGGCGATGCCGAAGGCAAGGGCGATGCGGTCGAGGAAGCGTGGGCTGGGCAGATCGACGCCGCGCGCCGCGTAGTAGTCGCCGGCATGGAACACCAGCTCGTACTGGCCGGGCTGCAGCGTCGCCCCTTCCAGCAGCGCCGTAGCGCAGCGGCCGTCGTCGTTGGTGACGTCGCTTTTGACATGCGTGCGGCCGGTCGCGCCGGTGGCGTACAGCTCCACCCGGATGCCGGCGCCGGGGCAGCCGTGGGCGGTGTCGAGGACGTGGGTGGTCAGTTTTCCCATCTTGCGCTTTGTAGTCGAGGTCTCGGCAGTATGTCAGCAGGTTGCGGATGAAGCTACTGTAAAGATTCACCTTCGACGCGATTGACTGCACGACCGTAAAAATTTCAAAATGAGAATCATTCTCAAGTAGCTTGGCGCAGTTCAGGTGCATCTTGCCAGCCAACTTGCTCATTTCCGCCCGTATTTCCGGAGTCCGCTGTGCGCGTTGCCAGTCCTACCGATCCGATCACCGCGCTGTACAGCGAACACAATGGCTGGCTGCAAGGCTGGCTGCGCAAGAAGCTCGGCTGCGCGCACAATGCAGCCGACCTCGCGCATGACACGTTCATCCGCATCGTCGCGGCCTGCAATGGCCCGCACCACCCCGTGGCGCAACTGCGCGAACCGCGCGCCTACCTGACCACGGTCGCCACGCGTGTCCTGTGCAATCATTACCGGCGCCAGTCGCTGGAACAGGCCTACGCCGAAGCCCTGCGCCAGATGCCGGAAACGTTGGCGCCGGCGCCCGAACACCGCCTGATCATCCTCGAAACACTCAACGAGATCGATGCGCTGCTCGACGCCCTGCCACCCAAGGCGCGCGCCGTGTTCCTGGCAGCGCAGCTGGATGGCTTGACCTACAGCGAGATTGCGCTGCAGCTCGGAATTGCGCCGCGCAGCGTGCGCCGCTACATGGCGCTGGCCTACGAACGATGCCTGCTGGGGCACGCCTGACGCCCGCCGTGCAGGACGAGCCGCTCCATCCGCGCGTCGCCCGCGAAGCGGCGCAATGGCTGATGCGCATGCATCCGGCCGCGGAGCCGAGCGACAGCGAGCGGCGCGCCTGCCTGGCATGGCGCGCCAGCCACATCCAGCATGAGGTGGCGTGGCAACGCGCGCAGCAGTTCAACGACAAATTCACCGTCATGCCCCCCGAACTGGGCAAGGCCGCCCTCGGCCGCGCGCCGGCGCGCCAGCGGCGCCAGGCGGTCAAGAAGATGGCCTTGCTGCTCGTCGCCGCGCCCGCCGGCGTGCTGGCCTACCAGCAGTTGCCGGTCGCCGCCTGGCAGGCAGCCAACCGCACCGCGACCGGCGAACGCCGCAGCGTGCGACTGGCCGATGGCAGCCGGGTGCAGATGAACACCGGCACCGCCTTCGACGTGGCGTTCGACGGTGCGCGGCGCCTGCTGGTGCTGCACGAAGGCGAAGTATTGATCGAGACGGCGGCCGATACTCAGGCGCGACCCCGCCCGTTCGGCGTGCAGACCGCCGATGGGTTCATGCGCGCGCTCGGCACCCGCTTTTGCGTCCGGTGCGACGCGGCATGGAGCGATGTCGCGGTGTTCGACGGCGCGGTCGAAGTGACGGCGCGCGCCGCCGCGGGCAAGCGCATCGTGGCCGCGGGCGGACAGCTGCGGGTTTCCGGCGCGGGCCTGGGCGCTACCGAAACGCTGGCGGCGCACCGGGCCGACTGGGTCGACGGCATCCTGCATGCCGACGACCAGACGCTGGCGGCTTTCTCGGCCGAGCTGGCGCGCCACCGGCGCGGCTGGATACGCTGCGATCCGGCCGTGGCCAACCTGCGCATTTCGGGCAGCTTCCAGCTCGACGATACTGACCAGGTGCTGCGCGCGCTGGCCGCCACGCTGCCGGTGGCGATCCGCTTCCACACCCGCTACCTGGCCACGATCGTCCCGGCATAAATTATTTTCAAAAATCTGGCCGCTTTTCGCCGATGGCGTGTCATTGCAAGTATCGACACTGTCATCAACAAGGATCTTCATGTTTTTCCGTACTTCCCTGCCGCTGCGCGCTGCGCCCACACCCCTTGCGCGCGCCGTCGGCCAGGCCTGCCTGACGCTGGCCTGCATCGTCGTACCCGCGCAGCAGGCGTTTGCCGCCGACCCCGACCAGGCCAGCGCCCAGCTGCGTGCTTACAGCATCGCGGCCGGCCCGCTGCAGCCGGCGCTGTCGCGTTTTGCCCTCGAGTCCAGGGTGACTGTGTCGTTCGTGCCCCAGCTGATGGCCGGCAAGCACACCGGGGGCCTGCAGGGCCAGCATGCCGCTGCCACCGGCCTGCGCGAACTCTTGGCCGGGACCGGACTGGACGCGGTCGAGCGGGCCGGCGGCATTTTTGTCCTGCAGGCGCAGGCGCAAGCTGCCAGCGCGGTGCCCGCCGCCCCGGTCAACCCTGCCCATGACCTGGCGCCGCAAGAAGTGACCATCGTCGGCGTGGCCCGGCGCGACGGCACCACCGAAGGATCGGGGTCGTATCAGGCGCGCTATAACAACACCGCGACCAGGCTCACGCTGTCCGCGCGCGAAACGCCGCAGACCATCACGACCATCACCCGCCAGCAGATGGACGACGCCGGCCTGACCTCGCTGGACGATGCGCTCAAGACGGTCAGCGGGATTTTCTCGCAAGAGCAGGGCACGGCTGGCGGGACGTATTTCAGCCGCGGGTTCAACCTGCAGGCGCAGGTCGACGGCCTGGCCACGCCGGCCGGCATCAACAGCGGCAACCGCTCGCCGAAATTCGACAACGCCTTTGTGGACCGGGTCGAAGTGCTGCAGGGCGCGGCCGGCCTCTTGAGCGGCGCCGGCACCCCGGGCGGCACCGTGAACTCGGTGCGCAAGCGGCCGACCGATGCCTTCCAGGCCCAGGCCGAGGTGCAACTGGGATCATGGGATGCGCGCCGCGTAGTGGGGGACGTGTCCGGTGCGCTGGTGGAGTCGGGCCGCGTGCGCGGCCGCGTCGTGGCGTTGTATGACCGGAGCGATTCGTTCACCGATTATGTCTTCCGCGACCGCAACGCGGTCTACGGCATTGTCGAAGCCGACCTGGCCCCGGGCACGACCTTGAGCGCCAGCGTCCAGTACCAGGACGACGAAAGCCTCAACCACTTCGGCGCGCCGTATGCGGCCAACGGCAGCGATGCGGGTCTGCCGCGCTCATCGTTCTGGGGCGATGCCAACTATCGACTGGTGCGCGATTACACGATCTACACGGCCGGCCTGACCCAGCAACTGGCGGGCGAGTGGCAGCTCAAGGCCAGCTATTCGTGGCAGAAGATGCTGAACAATATCGCCAATTTCAACAGCTTCACCGGCAGCCTGAACCCGGTGACGGGCGGCGGCCTGTCGATCAGCCGGATCCGCAGCAGCACCTCGGTCATGCACGTCGACACGGCCGACATCTATGCGTCCGGCCCGTTTGCCCTGCTGGGCCGCAAACACGAGCTGGCAGCGGGCGTGAACGGCGCCGTGTACCGGGACGAAGGCACCGGCAGCGGCTCGACGGCAGCCGTTCCCGTCAATCTCTACACCTTCGACCCGAGCGGGCTGGGCCCGGTGGGCAATGGCAACGCCACCCGAACGCAGTCGAAGACCACCAACCTCGGCCTGTATGGCGTCGCGCGCTGGACCCTGACCGATACGCTCAAGCTGATCACGGGTGTGCGCAGCAGCAGCTACAAGGTAGAAAACGCCGTGACGGGCCGCACGGCACCCAAGGAATCGGGCGAGATCACGCCGTATGCCGGTCTGGTGTTCGACCTGAACGCGCAGTACTCCGCCTACGCGAGCTACTCCGATATCTTCAACCCGCAGACCAACCGCAGCATCGATGGCAGCGTGCTCGACCCCGTGGTCGGCGCCAACTACGAGGTCGGCATCAAGGGCGAACTGCTGGACAAGCGCCTGAATGTCTCAGCCGCCGTATTCCGCCTGGAGCAGTCGAACCTGTCGGTGCGCGACGATTCGATCCCGAACGATCCGGGCAACGCCTGCGGCGGCGCCTGCTACACGGCGGCCGGCGAAGTGGTGAGCCAGGGCGTTGACCTCGGCGTGAATGGCAAGGTGGGCGCGAACCTGAACCTCGCGGCCGGCTATACCTATGTCGACGCCGAATACAAGGCCGGGCCCCAGCAGGGCCAGCGCTTCAACCCCGAGCAGCCGCAGCACAGCGTGCGCCTGGCTGCCAACTACAAGCTGCCCGACACCGCCTGGTCATTTGGCGGCAACCTGGCGGGCACCAGCAAGATCCGCCGCTCCGGCGGGACTGGCGCGGCCGCGTGGACCATTCGCCAGGGTAGTCTGGTGCTGCTGGGTGTGAATGCGAAGTACCAGATCACCCCGCAGACACAGGCGCTGGTGGCCGTCAGCAACCTGCTGGACCGCAGCTACCGCAGCCTGTACTCGCTGAACTATTCGCCGTATGGCGAGCCGCGCAGGGTGTCGGTGAATCTGAAGCATAGCTTCTGATTCACGGGTGGGCCGCCGGCGGCGGTCCAGGGTCGTTAGCGATTTCGTGATGCAAAGTTCCACTTCACACTCACGAAATATTGCAACTTTATGCTGTTGGAATGCCAACCCGGACGCCACTGCGCCGGGGTCGGCTGCTCACTCATCCAACCCGAAGACCTGCAATGACCCTCGAACGACATCAGATCGCAAGCGCCGCAGCGCTGTGCGTGACCCATGCACTGGTTGGTGTGCATGCCCAGACCACCCCTGAATCGCCGTCGCCGCTGCTGGCCAGCGCCGAGCCGCAAGCTGTGATCGTTACCGGCACCCGCGCCAGCAACCGCACCCAGTTCGACACCCTGGCCCCGGTCGACGTGTTCAGCCGCGAAGAGATTGCGGCGGTCGAGTCGTCCGACCTGAACGACGTGCTGGCCCAGCTCGTGCCCTCGTATGTGGTGCAGCGCCTGCCGATGGCCGACGGCCAGGTGTTCGTGCGGCCCGCCACGCTGCGCGGCCTGTCGCCGGACCAGACGCTGGTGCTGGTCAACGGCAAGCGCTTCCACCGCAGCGCCTTCCTCGGCGCGCGCGGCTCGCAGGCGGCTGATATGGCGCAGATCCCGACCAGCGCCATCAAGCGCATCGAGGTGCTGCGTGACGGCGCCTCGGCGCAGTATGGCTCGGACGCGATCGCCGGTGTCATCAACATCATCCTCGACGATACCGTTGGCGGCGAGATCAACGCCCAGCATGCGCAGTACGGCGAGAACGACGGTAAATCGAATACCGTGCGCGCCAAGTATGGCTTCGCCTTTGGCGATAGCGGCCGCATCAACCTGTTCGCAGAAGCCGCCAGGGCCGACCCCACTTCGCGCACGCGCCAGCGTCCGGACGCCATTGCCTTCCAGGCTGCGCATCCAGAACTGACTGTGCCGAACCCGGTGCAGCGCTGGGGCCAGCCCGAGCTGAAAAGCCAGCGCATCGGCTACAACGCCAGCATTGGCCTGGGCGGCGAGACGCAGGCCTACAGCTACGGCTTGTTCGGCCACAGTGAAGGCGTGTCCGACTTCAACTGGCGCAATCCGGATACCAGCGGCAGTGTGTACAACCAGACGGCGGCCTTCCCCGGCTGGGATGTGCGCAGCATCTACCCGCTTGGCTTCAGCCCGCAGTACAGCAACGAGCAGGACGACCTGCAAGTGCTGGCCGGCGTGCGGGGCCGCTTCACCGAGGCGCTGTCGTGGGATGTCAGCGCCTCGTATGGCCGCAACCGCATCGACTACGGCCTGCACAACTCGATCAATGCCTCGCTCGGCCCGAATAGCCCGACAGCGTTCGACCTCGGCCGTCTGACCCAGGAAGAAAAGCTGGTCAACGCCAATTTCAATTACGAGTGGGGTGTGGCGGCGCTGGCGAAACCAGTCAACGTCGGCTTCGGCCTGGAATACCGCAACGAGCGCTATGGCGTGCGCGCGGGCGAAGTGGCCTCGTATGCCGTCGGTCCGGGCGCCGCATTTGGCCTGGATCCGAGCGCCAATGGGGCCCCAGGCTTCTCCGACCGCCAGGCCGGCCGCTGGGACCAGGACAGCTACGCGGCGTATATCGACGTCGAAGTCCCGCTGACCGCGCGCTTGTCGGTCGGCGCCGCGGCGCGCTACGAGGACTTCTCGGAGTTCGTCGACAGCGTCAACGGCAAGCTGTCGGCGCGCTTCGAAGTCACGCCCGACCTGGCGCTGCGCGGCTCGTACTCGACCGGTTTCCGCGCACCGACGCCGGGCCAGCTCAATACCAGCAGCACCAGCCAGGGCCTCGACACCCGCACCCTGCTGGTATTCACCAGCGGCCGCCTGTCGACGAGCGACCCGATCGCGCTGGCGCTCGGCGCCAAGGCGCTCACGCCGGAGGAGTCGGACAACCTGTCGCTGGGTCTGACGTGGAAGGGCGCCATGGGCTTCTCGGGATCGGTCGACCTGTACCAGATCGAACTGCGCGACCGTTTCAGTACTTCGGCCTCGTTCGCGGTGCCGGCCGGGATGGCCAATCCGCTGCGCTACACCTCGGTCAACTACTTCACCAACGACTTCGACACCACCACCCAGGGCATCGACGTCGTCGCGAGTCACCTGAGCCGCGTGGCGGACGGCAAGCTCAATCTGACGCTGGCCTATAACTACAACAAGACGAAGGTGGATGACGGCAGCACCAGCGTCGCCGCCAACCTGACCCAGCGCACGATCTTCGAAGACCGCCTGCCGCGCCAGAAGGCCACCATCAGCGCCGCCTACGAGCGCGGCGCCTGGAGTGCGCTGGGCCGCATGCGCCATTACGGCGCCTGGACCGACAGCACCGGCAACGCGACGGGCGACATCTTCCAGCGCTTCGGCGCCATGCGCTTTTTCGACGCCGCCATGAGCTACCAGGTCACGCCCAAGCAGACGTTGCGCTTTGGTGTCGACAATGTGTTCGACAAGTACCCGGACGAGGCGGTATTCCAGGCCAGCCGCGGCCTGATCTACTCGCGCAACGCGCCCTACGACACCGACGGCCGCAATCTGTACCTCGACTATACGGTGAAGTTTTGAGCGAACCTGACCTGCAACGGCGCGCCTGGCTGCGCGCCGGCGCGCTGCTTCCGCTGGCCGCCGGTGGCGCGGCGGCGGCGTCCCAGCTGGACCTGACGCCGCCCAAGCTGCCGCCTGCCGCGCTGGCCGGTGACAGCGCCTACTGGAACCGCGTGGCCGCGCAATACGATGTCACGACCGAGGTGGCGATGCTCGACAACGGCTACTGGGGTTCGATGGCGCGTCCGGTGCTGGAGGCCTATCAACGCTACGTCGCCCAGGCCAACCACGGCAATGCCTACTACGGCCGGCTGGCATTCCCGCCTCAGTACGAGGCTGCGCGCGGCGCCGTCGCCCAGGCGCTGGGCGTCGAGCGCGACGAGATCGTGCTCACGCGTGGCGCCACCGAGGCCCTGCAGGCGCTGATCGGCGGCTACAACCGTCTGCGCCCCGGCGACACGGTGCTATGCGCGGACGTCGATTACGACAATATGATCACGACCATGGGTTGGCTGAAGGAGCGGCGCGGCGTCGATGTGGTGCAGATCGCCTTGCCCGATCCGGCCACGGCCACCCACCAGTTGCTGATCGATTGCTATGCCGAGGCGATGGCGCGCTATCCGAAGCTGCGCATGATGCTGCTCACCCACGTCAACCACCGCAACGGCATGGTGCTGCCGGTGGCCGAGATCAGCCGCATGGCGCGTGCGCGCTGCATCGGCGTCATCGTCGACACGGCCCACGGCTTCGGCCAACTCGACATGCGTATCCCCGATTTGGACGCGGATTTTGCGGGCATCAACCTGCACAAGTGGATCGGGGCGCCGGTGGGTATCGGGGCGATCTACATCCGGCGCGGCAAAGTGCGCGACATCGATCCCTATATGGGTGAACAGCCCGGGGACGATATCCGCACCCGGGTGCATACCGGCACCGTCAACTTCGCGGCCTATCTCGCGCTGCCGCTGGCGCTGCAGATCCATGGGCAGATCGGCGTGGCCAACAAGCAGGCGCGCTTGCACCGGATGCGCAACCGCTGGGTTGAGGCGGCGCGCGAGATCGGCGGCGTCGAAGTGCTGGCATCGAACGATCCGCGCCTGACCAGCGCGATCGCCTCGTTCCGCCTGCGCGGCAAGACCACGGTGGCCGATAACGTCGCCTTGTCCAGGCGGCTGCTCAAGGACCATGGCGTGTTCGCTGTCATGCGCGATGGCTTGGCGTCGGGCGCCTGCGTGCGGGTGACGCCGGCGATCTTCACCTCCGAGGCCCAGGTCGATCGGCTGGTCGCGGCCCTGAAAGCCTGATGCAGGGGCGTATATCGGGGCATTGAGCAGGACTATGCGCCCGGCTATATACAGTTGCAGTTGCTGCAATATATGATCGAGCTTGTCTCCTTCATCGAGGGCTCCCATGCAAGCTGCCTATCCGCGCGACCTGGTCGGCTATGGCCGCAACCCGCCACATGCGCGCTGGCCCGGCGGCGCACGCATCGCGCTGCAGTTCGTGCTCAATTACGAAGAGGGCGCCGAAAATAACGTGCTGCACGGCGACCCGGCCTCGGAAACCTTCCTGTCCGAAATCGTCGGCGCCAGCGCCTTCCCGATGCGCCACATGAGCATGGAGTCGCTCTACGAATACGGTTCGCGCGCCGGTCTGTGGCGGCTGCTGCGCCTGTTCGAGGAGCGCAGCCTGCCGCTGACCGTGTTCGGCGTCGCCCAGGCCCTGCAGCGCCATCCCGACGCGGTCGCCGCGTTCGCCGAAGGGGGCCACGAAATCGCCTGTCACGGCCTGCGCTGGATCTCGTACCAGAACATGGATGAAGCCACGGAACGCGCCCATCTGCAGCAAGCGGTCGCGATCTTTCGCGAGCTGCTTGGTGTCGCACCGCAGGGCTGGTACACGGGGCGCGATTCTCCCAATACCCGCCGCCTGGTGGTCGAACATGGCGGTTTCGCCTACGACGCCGACCACTACGGCGACGACCTGCCATTCTGGCAGCGGGTCGGCGAGACCCCGCATCTGGTGGTGCCGTACACGCTCGACACCAACGATATGCGCTTCGCCAGCACCCAGGGTTTCAATTCCGGCGCCCAGTTCTTCGACTACCTCAAGGATGCCTTCGACGTGCTGTACGCGGAAGGCGATCCGGCTGGCCTCGACCGGCCCAAGATGCTGTCGGTCGGCCTGCATTGCCGCCTGGCCGGGCGGCCGGGTCGGGCAGCGGCGCTGGCGCGCTTCCTCGATTACGTCCAGCAGCACGAGCGTGTCTGGGTCGCGCGCAGGCTCGATATCGCCAATCATTGGAAAACGGTGCATCCTTACAGGGCGTGAGCGCAGAACCACGTCCTGCGGCACCTTTTAGATATTGTAATTCGATGATAAGGCATATCATTATTGGCTTATAAGCGGAGGGGCGCCAGGTGTTAGCCTTCCGCCCTTGGCGCACAGCGAACGCACACCTACCAGGCAGGCATGTCAGAACCGATCCGATTTCTCTTTCGTGGCGAAGTCCGCGAACTGCGCGGCACCGCCCCGACGCAAACCATCCTGCAGCACCTGCGGGAGGATCTGCGCTGCACCGGCACCAAGGAAGGTTGCGCTGAAGGCGATTGCGGCGCCTGCACCGTGGTGGTTGGCGCGCTCGAGGACGGCGAGGTGCAGCTGAAATCGGTCAATGCCTGCATTCAGTTCATGCCCACGCTCGACGGCAAGGCGCTGTTCACGGTCGAAGACCTGGCCCAGCCCGATGGCGCGCTGCACCCGGTGCAGCAGGCGCTGGTCGAGTGCCACGGCTCGCAGTGCGGCTTTTGCACGCCCGGTTTTGCGATGTCGTTGTGGGGCATGTACCTGAAGCAGGAAGGACGCCAACCCAAGCGCTGCGAGATCGACGATGCACTGTCGGGTAATCTGTGCCGCTGCACCGGCTACCGCCCGATCATCGACGCCGCGCGCCGCATGGTCGAGCTGCCGCCGGTCGGCTTTGATCGCATCGCGCTGGCCGAGCGGCTGCAAGGCCTGCAGCGCAGCCATGGTGTCAGCTACGGCGCGCAGGGCCAGCAGTTCCACCTGCCACGCACGCTCGATGAGCTGGTGCGGCTGCGCGCAGAACATCCGGCTGCCGTGATGCTGGCCGGCTCGACCGATGTCGGCCTGTGGGTCACCAAGCAACTACGCGAACTGGACGACGTCATCTACCTTGGCCAGGTCGAGGCACTCAAGACCGTGCAGGAACAGGATGGCATGCTGGAGATCGGCGCCGGCGTGTCGCTGCAGGATGCGTATGCGGCGCTGTGCCAGCGCTATCCGGCCGAGCTGACGGAGCTGTGGCAGCGCTTCGCTTCGCTCCCGATCCGCAATGCGGGCACGCTGGGCGGCAATGTCGCCAACGGCTCGCCGATCGGCGACTCGATGCCGTGGCTGATCGCGCTCGGCAGCCAGGTCGTGCTGCACGGTGTCGAAGGGACGCGCGTGCTGGCGCTGGAAGATTTCTATCTCGGCTACCAGCAGAAAGACCTGCGCCAGGGCGAATTCGTGCGCGCCGTGCGCGTGCCGCTGCCGCGTGCGGGACTGCGCTTGCGCACCTATAAACTGGCCAAACGCTTCGACCAGGATATCTCGGCGGTATGCGCGGCGTTTGCCGTGACGCTCGATGGCGATACGATCGTCGATGCGCGCATGGCTTTCGGCGGCATGGCGGCCACGCCCAAACGCGCTTCTCACGCCGAGGCCGCGTTGCTGGGCCAGGCCTGGAGCGAAGCCACGCTGCGCAGCGCGATGGCTCGACTAGCCAGCGACTACGCGCCGCTGTCCGACGCCCGCGCATCGGGCAGCTACCGGATGCGCACCGCGCAGAACCTGCTGCGCCGCTTCTGGCTCGAGACGCGTGTCGACGATCCGCTGCCGGCGAGCGCCGTCAATGCGTTCGCGAGCGTCTGAGGAGATGGCCATGAACGACACAGGCATGGCGCGCATCGAGAACTGGGCCGAAGTCGGCCGCGCGCGCAAGCACGAATCCGCCGAGCTGCATGTGCGCGGCGAAGCCACCTATACCGACGACATCGCCGAGCTGGCGGGCACGCTGCATGCGGCGCTCGGCCTGTCGGCGCGCGCGCATGCGCGCATCACGGGGATCGACCTGGCGCCGGTACGCGCCAGCCGCGGCGTGGTCGCGGTGCTGACGGTGGCCGACATCCCGGGCCTGAACGATTGCGGTCCGATCATCCACGACGATCCGATCCTGGCCGACGGCCTGGTGCAGTATGTGGGCCAGCCGATCTTCATCGTCATCGCCGACAGCCACGACAACGCGCGCCGCGCCGCGCGCCTGGCCCTGGTCGACTACGACGACCTGCCGGCCATCCTCACCCCGCAAGCGGCACGCGCTGCTGAATCCTACGTGTTGCCACCGATGCGCCTGGCGCGCGGCGACGCCCAGCACGCCTTCTCACGCGCCCCGCACACCGTCAAGGGGCAGCTAGACGTCGGCGGCCAGGAACAGTTCTACCTCGAGGGCCAGATCGCCTATGCGATCCCGGGCGAGGACCGTGGCATGCACATTTACTGCTCGACCCAGCATCCAAGCGAGATGCAGCACGTGGTCGCGCACGCGCTCGGCCTGCACTCGCACCACGTGACGGTCGAGTGCCGCCGCATGGGCGGTGGTTTCGGCGGCAAGGAATCGCAGTCGGCCCTGTGGGCGGCCAGCGCCGCCATCGCGGCAGTCGCGACGCGCCGTCCGGTCAAGCTGCGCGCCGACCGCGACGACGATATGCTCGTCACCGGCAAGCGCCACTGCTTCCATTACGCGTACCAGGTCGGCTACGACGACGAGGGCCGCATCCTGGCCGCGAAGGTCGACATGGTCACGCGCGCCGGCTACTCGGCCGACCTGTCCGGGCCGGTCGCAACACGCGCCGTCTGCCACTTCGACAACGCGTATTACCTGTCCGACGTCGATATCCGCGCCGCCTGCGGCAAGACGAATACCCAGTCGAATACCGCCTTCCGCGGCTTCGGCGGCCCGCAAGGGGCGATCGCGATCGAATACGTGATCGACGAGATCGCGCGCAACCTGGGTCGCGATGCGCTCGATATCCGACGCCTGAATTTCTACGGCAAAAACGAGCGCAACGTCACGCCATTCGGCCAGGAGATCGTCGACAACGTGATCCACGAACTGGTGGCTGAACTGGAGCTCGATAGCGATTACCGCGCGCGGCGCGCAGCGATCGCGGACTACAACCGCACCAGCCCCGTGCTCAAGAAAGGCCTGGCGCTCACGCCGCTCAAGTTCGGGATCGCTTTCAACGTCACCCACCTGAACCAGGCCGGCGCGCTGGTGCACGTGTATGTGGACGGCTCGATCCTGGTCAATCACGGCGGCACCGAGATGGGGCAGGGCATCAACACCAAGGTGATGCAAGTGGTGGCGCACGAGCTGGGCGTGGACCTGGCGCGGGTGCGCGCCACCGCCACCAATACCAGCAAGGTGTCGAATACCTCGGCCACCGCCGCCTCGACCGGCGCCGACCTGAATGGCAAGGCGGCCCAGGATGCGGCGCGCACCATCCGCGAACGCCTGGCCGGATTCGCCGCCCGCCAGTTCGGCGGCGAGGCCAGCGAGGTGCGCTTCTCGGCGGGTAATGTGTTCGTGGCCGGCCTGGCGCTGCCGTTCGAAGAGCTGGTGGCGAAAGCCTATCTGGCGCGGGTGCAGCTATGGTCCGACGGCTTCTATGCCACCCCCGGCCTGCATTGGGACCCGAAGACGATGAATGGCCGCCCGTTCTCGTATTTCTCGTATGGCGCGGCGGTGTCTGAAGTCGTGGTCGACACCCTGACCGGCGAATGGAAGCTGCTGCGCGTGGACGCCCTGTACGACGCCGGCCACTCGCTGAACCCGGCGATCGATATCGGCCAGGTCGAAGGCGCCTTCATCCAGGGCATGGGCTGGCTGACGACCGAAGAATTGTGGTGGAACCCGGACGGCAAGCTGATGACGCACGCGCCGTCGACCTACAAGATCCCCGCGGTGTCGGACTGCCCGGATGATTTCCGCGTGCGCCTGTTCGACAACGCCAATGTCGAAGACAGCATCCACCGCTCGAAGGCAGTGGGCGAACCGCCCTTGCTGCTGCCGTTCTCGGTGTTCTTCGCGATCCGCGACGCCATCTCGAGCGTGGGCGAGCACAAGGTGCATCCACCGCTGAATGCGCCGGCGACGTCCGAAGAAATCCTGGATGCGATCGCGTTCGTCGAGGCGGCGCGCGCATGACCGACGACTGGCTCAGCGCTTCTGACAGCGCGCCGGCCGTGCTGGTCACGGTCGCGGCTAGCAAAGGCTCGGTACCGCGCGAACCGGGCGCGAAGATGCTGGTGCGCGCCGGCCATTTCGAAGGCACCATCGGCGGCGGCCACCTGGAACACCGCGCGCTGGATATCGCGCGCACCATGCTGCAGCTGGGCGAAGCGCGCCGCTTCGAGCGTTTCGCGCTGGGCCCGAGCCTGGGCCAGTGCTGCGGCGGCGTCGCCTGGCTGGCGTTCGAACGGGCCGAGGCGGAACAGATCGACCTGCTGCGCATGCGCCGCAACCAGGATACCTGGCGCCTGATCGCGCTCGATGGCGCCTCCGAATGGACCCTGCTCGACGAAACGGGCCGCCATCTGGCTGGCGCCGCCGCCACGTCAGCATTTGCACAGGACGCCATGACCCGTGTAATGGAAGGCGAGGGCGGCCGCCGCTGGCTGCTCGACGCCGTGCTGGCGCCACGCGCGCACCTGATGCTGTTCGGCGCCGGCCATGTCGGCGCCGCCATCGTGCGTGCGCTGGCGCCGCTACCCTGCCGTGTCACCTGGGTCGACGAACGCGACGACCTGTTCCCGTCCTCGATCCCCGCAAACGTGACGCTTGAAGCCACCGACACCCCGGAGGCATTGGCCGCCAGCGCCGCACCCGGCACCAGCTTCCTCGTCATGACCCACAGCCACGCGCTCGACCTGCGCCTGTGCCACGCGATTCTGTCGCGCTCAAGCAAGGATTGGTTCGGCCTGATAGGATCGGGGTCGAAACGTCAGCAGTTCGAGGCGCGCCTGCGCGAACGCGGCGTCGATGCCGCACGCATGGAGGCGATGGTATGCCCGGTCGGCCTGCCCGGCATCGAAGGCAAGGCCCCCAGCGTGATCGCCGCATCGGTCGCGGCCCAGTTGCTGACCGTGTGGGAAGCTGCCCACCACCCTGACTCACAACCGGAATTCACGTAATGTCCACCGCAACACCCACTCTGCAAGCCTACCGTGCGAGCTTGCTGCACTTTCGCGCCGACCCGGCTTTCGACGACCAGGCCGCGCTGTGGCACGAAGACGGCCTGCTGGTCGTCGAGGATGGCCGCGTCAAGGCAGCCGGCGACTACGCACGCCTGGCGCCGACGCTGCCGCCTGGCCTGGAGCCGGTCGACTACCGTGGCAAGGTGATCGCTCCCGGCTTCATCGACACCCACCTGCATTACCCGCAGACCGACATGATCGCGTCGCCCGCCCCGGGCCTGCTGCCGTGGCTGGAGACCTATACCTTCCCGACCGAACGCCGTTTCGAAGACCCGGCGCACGCGCGCGCCACCGCCGAATTCTTCCTCGACGAGCTGCTGCGCTGCGGCACCACGACGGCGGTGGTGTACTGCACCGTGCATCCGCAATCGGTCGATGCCTTTTTTGAGGCGAGCGAAGCGCGCAATCTGCGCATGGTGGCCGGCAAGGTGCTCATGGACCGCAACTGCCCGGACTTCCTGCGCGACGTCGAGGGCGACCTGGGAAGAAGCGAAGACCTGATCAACAAGTGGCACAAGCGTGGCCGTTCGTTGTACGCGATCACGCCGCGCTTCGCCCCGACCTCGACCGACGTCCAGCTGCGCCTGACCGGCGAACTGGCGGCGCGTCATCCGGACACCTTCATCCAGACCCACGTTTCGGAAAACAAGGACGAATGCAGCTGGGTGGGCGAGCTGTTCCCGCAGGCGCGCAGCTACCTGGATGTGTATGACCGGGTGGGCCTGATGCGCCCGCGCGCGCTGTTCGGCCACTGCATCTGGCTGGACGACGAAGACTTCGCGCGCATGGCCGCCACCGGTTCGGCGGCCGCCGTCTGCCCGACCTCGAACCTGTTCCTGGGCAGCGGCCTGTTCGACTTCGAACGCGCCGACAGCGCCCGCGCGCTGCTGTCGCTGGGCACCGACGTCGGCGCCGGCACCTCGTTCTCGATGCTGCAGACGATGAACGAAGCCTACAAGGTGGCGCGCCTGAAAGGCAGCTACCTGCCGGCGCTGCGCATGTTCTACCTCGCCACCCTGGGCGCGGCGCGCAGCATGCGCCTGGAAGACACGATCGGCAGTTTCCAGCCTGGGCTGGAAGCGGACTTCGTGGTGCTCGATCGCGCGGCGACGCCGCTGCTGGCACGCCGTACCAGCCACTGCAACTCGCTGGAGGAACTGTTGTTCGCGCTGGCCCTGCTGGGCGACGACCGCACGATTGCCGCGACCTATTCGGCCGGTCGCCTCGTTCATGCACGGTAATTGGCAATATTGCCAATGAAGACCTAAGCAGTTAGAGTTGCGCGGTTCATCTCCATCCAGAAAGCACATCATGCACAAGACATTGACCGGCAGCGCGCTGCTGGCGCTGGCCGTGGCCGGCGCCCCGGCCTGGGCCAAGGAACCCGCGACATCAGCCAACGAAACGGCTACCGCACGCCACTACGCGAGCCTGATCGACGGCAGCGGGCCCAAATTGTCCGAGCTGACGATGTTCTTCACCCAGATGCCCAAGGGCGGCGACCTGCACCACCATTATTCGGGTTCGGTGTATGCCGAGACCTATGCCGAATTCGTCGACAAGCAGGGCTTCTGCATCAACACGAAGACCTACCGCATCGAGACCGACAAGGCCGTGATCGCGAGCGAGCGCGCCAAGCCGCAAGGGCAGCAGAGCTGCCGCTCGGGCGCGGACGTGCGCGCCGACGAAGACACCTGGCGCGAAGTGGTCAAGCGCTGGTCGAACAAGGATTTCCACAACCACGTGAACCTGCAGCCGGCCCCGGACCAGCGCTTCTTCCAGACCTTCGGCTACTTCGGTCCGGTCGCCAATGACAACCTGCGCGAAGGCCTGCAAGAGATCAAACAGCGCGCCATCGCCGAGAACGTGGGCTACATCGAAACGATGTTCCTGCTCTCGCCGTTCGTCGCCAACGCGCAATTCGATACCCAGGCCTGGGCCAACGTCGGCAACGACGGCGCGCTCGACGCGCAACTGCGCGCGACGCTGGCCACGCTGGACCAGGACGCGGCCTTCAACAAGTCGATCGACGACTTCGTCAAGCAGATCCACATTGCATCGGAAGGCATCGACGACGAGCGTTTCACCATGCGCTACCAGAACTACACGCTGCGCCTGCTGAATCCATCGATGGTGTTCTCGGCGATGGTGTCGAGCTTCAAGGCCGCCGCCAAGGGCGGGCGCATCGTCGGCCTGAACATCGTCGGCCAGGAAAGCACGCATGTGTCGATGCGCGACTACGCGCTGCACATGAAGATGTTCCGCTTCCTGAAGACCGTTTACCCGGACGTCAAGGTGGCGATGCACGCGGGCGAGCTGGCGCTGGGCGACGTGCCGCCGGAAGGCCTGAAGTTCCACATCGACCAGGCGCTGGCAGTGGCGGGCGCCGACCGCATCGGCCACGGCCTGGACCTGGCGCACGAGGCGAACGCCCCGGCCATCATCAAGACCATGCGCGAGAAGGACATCCCGGTCGAGATCAACCTGACCTCGAATTCCTTCATCAGCGGCGTGTCGGGCGCGAACCACCCGATCAACCTGTACCGCAAGTACGGCGTGCCCTATGTGATCTCGACCGACGACGCCGGCGTGACCCGCCACACGCTGTCGCACGAGTACGTGCAGTTCGCCAGCCAGTTCAAGCCGAGCTATGCGGAGGTGAAGAAGACCTCGTACAACAGCATCCGCTATGCCTTCCTCCCCGTGGCAGAAAAGCAACGACTGACCCGTCAGCTCGATCAACGTTATGCGGAATTTGAAGCGAGGATCGCCGCGCTGAACGCCGGCGCGCCGCGCGGCAAATAAAGTGTGACATCGGTGGCCGGACGCCCGTCCGGCTGCCTGCCTGTCATATTTGACGGGTAACTCTTTGGCTATATGTTAATTCAGAAGTAACATATGTCGCCTTCTCGCTACAGAAATCTTCGTTCTCCCCTCACTTTGACGGAATTTTTGTCGAAAAGATTCCGTCGAAGAACCTCCCACCTATAATTCCGCCTTGTCATATAGCCGGTGATTGCACGCCGATTATGTCGCGTACGGACAACAGTTTCGCGGTGATTTATACGCAAAAGCTCTGAATGGCGAAGCCAAATCGAATTTGTCGGCTTGTTAACAGTGTTGCATATTGGCGAGATTCCGCTGCAAATCATCATTTCACCGTGTCACTTTGTTGAAACATTGTAACGATACAATCGCAGCCGCTTGCCGGCTGAATCACCTGCCGCAAGAGCACAAAAATACAAGCTGTACATCGTAGGGGAGGGCGTCCGGTCGGGCGTCCAACAATAAATTGAAGTTCTTTTTGGGGTAATCAATGATCACTCAACAGCAGATCCGGCTCACTAAATTGGCGCTGGCTTTGTCGGTTGCGTTGGCGGCATCGCCGTCGTTCGCACAGAACACCACTTCGGCAATTGGCGGCCGTATCTCGAACGCGGCCGGCACCCCGGCAGCGGGCGCGACGGTGCAAATCCTGCACGTTGAATCGGGTTCTGTCAGCAATGTCGTCACCGACGCGGAAGGCCGCTACGTAGCACGCGGCCTGCGCGTGGGTGGTCCTTACACGATTACCATCACCAAGGATGGCGTCACCCAGACCCGCAACGACGTCTTCGTCGAGCTGGCCCAGACCGCCAATGTCGACGCCACCGTCGGCATCCAGACCGTGACCGTGGCCGGCACCGCATCGCGCGCCGAGATCTTCTCGCGCAACTCGATGGGTTCGGGCACCGCCATCAGCAACACCGAACTGCAGACCCAGGCATCGATCGCCCGTAACCTGCAAGACTACGCCCGTGCCGACCCACGCGTGTCGCAGACCGACAAGGACCGCGGCGAAATGTCCGTGGCCGGCCAGAACTCGCGCTACAACTCGATGACCATCGACGGCGTCGCGATCAACGACACCTTCGGCCTGGAAGCAAGCGGCAGCCCGACTGCGCGCCAGCCGATCTCGATCGAAGCGATCCAGTCGGTGCAGGTCAACGTCGCCAACTACGACGTCACCCAGAAGGGTTACACCGGCGCGAACATCAACGCCGTGACCAAGTCGGGCACCAACACCTATCGTGGCGGCGTGTACTACGTGTTCCGCAACGACACCATGGCGGGCGACCGTTACAACCCGATCACCGACGTCTACAGCGACGCGCCGAAGTCGAAGGAAACCACCAAGGGTATCTGGGCTTCCGGTCCGCTGATCCAGGACAAGCTGTTCATCTACGCCCTGGCTGAAAACTTCGAGAGCTCGCGTTCGAGCCCGGACTTCGGACCGATCGGCAGCGGCTCCGGCACCACCGTGGCGATCACGCCGGCCGCCATCTCGCAGGCCCAGAGCATCGCCCAGAGCGCCTACGGTGTCGATATCGGCAGCCCGACCGTGCCAAGCGGCTCGATGCTGACCTCGAAAGAGCGCATGGTGAAGTTCGACTGGAACATCACCGACGAGCACCGCGCCAACCTGCGCTACGCCAAGACCACCCAGGGTGAGCCGTTCTACCCGGGCTTCTCGGCCACCGGCGTCGGCCTGTCGTCGAGCTTCTACAACCAGGGCAAAGAGATCGAAACCGTCGTCGGCCAGATCTTCTCGGACTGGACCCCGACCTTCTCGACCGAGTTCAAGTTCTCGAACCGCGACTATGATTCGGTCCCGGTCAATTCGACCCGCACCCCATCGATCGGCCTGCAATTTTCGGGCGCGCTGCCGGCTGGCGCACCGGCCGGCCTGTCGACCGCGAACCGCTTCCTGAACTTCGGTACCGAGTTCAGCCGCCACAACAATGTTCTGCGTAACAAAACCAAGGACATGTATGCCGGCGCGAACTGGATCGTGGGCGACCACGAGCTGAAATTCGGCGTCGACCAGACCAAGAACGAGGTCTACAACGCGTTCCTGCAAGGTATTAACGGTTCGTACACCTTCGCCTGCCTGGATTCGACCGACACCAGCTTCTACTCTTTCGGCGCGCTCACTTGCGCTGGCGCATCGGCTGAGCGCATCCAGCAAGCCGTGCTCGAGAACTTCCAGCGTGGCCGTCCGCTGAGCTTCAGCCAGCAGCGCGCCCTGCCAGGTGCTTCGCTGAACGACGCGATTGCCCAGTTCGAGACCAAGAACACCGGTCTGTTCCTGCAAGACACCTGGGCCGTCAACGACCAGCTGACCCTGACCTACGGTGTGCGTTACGACCGTAACGATGTCGGCGGCCGTCCTCTGGCCAACGTTGCTGCTGCCCAGCCACTGGTGGCCGGCAACCCAACCACCGGCGCACGCCAGTCGGGCGGCTTCGGTCTGGACAACACCCAGACCATCGACGGCACCGACCTGGTCCAGCCACGCGTGGGCTTCAACTACCGCTTCGACCAAGCGCCACGTCCAACCCAGCTGCGCGGCGGCTTCGGCCTGTTCCAGGGCGCGGCAGCGACCGTCTGGATGTCGAATCCATTCGCGGGCACCGGTGTGGCCACCGCCACCATCAGCTGCTCGGGCACCGGCGCAACCCGCTGCCCGACCACGGGTGGCCTGATCAGCCTGGATCCGGACGCCCAGCCAGGCATCACCGGCGCGATTCCAGCTGCCGACGTGAACTTCCTGGACCCGAACTTCCGCCAGCCGTCGATCTGGAAAGCCAACCTGGCGTTCGACACCGAACTGCCATGGTACGGCATCGTGTTCGGCGCCGAAGCGCTGTACACCAAGAACAAGAACGGCATCTACTACGAACACCTGAACCTGGGCGCGGCAACCCGCATCGGTTCGGATGGTCGTGAGCTGTTCTACAACGCGGCTGGCCTGAGCGCGTCGAGCTGGGGTGTGTCGAACAACACCGCCAACGTGATCACCAGTGCTGGCGTGCAGGCCCGTTCGCTGAACAACCGCAGCTACGGCAACGTGCTGGTGGCGCGTGACACCGACAAGGGCGATGCAAAAGTCCTGACCGCTTCGCTGTCGCGTCCGCTGACGAAGGGCTTCGGCTGGTCGGTGGCCTACACCTACACCGATGCAACCGAAGTCTCGCCGCTGACCTCGTCGGTGGCCAACTCGAACTTCAACGGCCGTTCGGTGTTCAACCCGAACGAAGAAGTCGCCGCGACCTCGAGCTACGCCATCAAGAACCGCGTCAACGCACTGGTCAACTTCCAGAAGAAGTTCTTCGACAACTACAACACCCGTCTGGGCGTGTTCTACGAAGGTCGTGAAGGCCGTCCATACAGCTGGACGTTCAACAACGACATGAACGGTGACAACCTGGGCGGCAACGACCTGATGTACATCCCGACCGCGTTCGGTTCCGGCGAAGTCACGTTCTACGGCGACACCGCAACCAACCACAGCAACGAGCAGCGTTTCTGGGGCGTCGTCAACGCCAACAAGGGCCTGCATAGCGCCGCGGGTGGTGTCGTCAAGCGTAACAACAGCACCGCCGAGTGGGTCAATACCTTCGACGTGCGCATCAGCCAGGAAATTCCAGGCATCTTCAAGCGCAACAAGGCGACCTTCACGCTCGACTTCATGAACTTCGGCAATCTGCTGAACAAGAAATGGGGCCGTACCGAAGAGATCAGCTTCCAGTCGAACGGTGGCATGGCGCGTAGCTTCGTGGACTTCGCCGGTCTGGATGCAGCCGGCA
>Ga0265797_10003894_pt1 | contig 23382 bp, 8 predicted proteins | sample P2T30metagenome_FD_192433 | JGI IMG/M metagenome (GOLD analysis project Ga0265797, IMG submission 192433) | Plant litter microbial communities from East Loma Ridge, Irvine, California - P2 T30 | ecosystem: Environmental > Terrestrial > Plant litter > Unclassified | place: USA: California... | reverse complement strand
CTCGAGCTCTTCCGTTTCTGGCCCGCAGACAACGCTGCCACCCACATCAAAAGCATCGTCCACCCCCAAATCCACAGCCCGAACTCTCTGGCAGTGATAGACGAGACGGCGCTGTACCTAACGAACGACCACTACTTCCTCGCCCGCTACCACCCTTGGTTGGCCAAACTCGAGACATGGCTTGCGCCTGCGTCAGGGAATGTGATCCACTTCGACATCCTGACAGAAACGGCTACGCACCTCGACCGAGTGGCGTTTGCCAACGGCGTTGCGATGCTGGACGAGAAGACCCTGGCAGTGTCATCGACCAGCAAACTAGAAGTCTACATTTACCACGCGCCCAACAAGGGTGTCGCCAGCAGCATTGGTGGTGGTGGTGTGATACCCAGACTGTACCTCAAGTCCACAATCCCCATCCCGTTCCTCCCGGATAACCTAAGCGTAGACTCCACTAACAACAGACTCCTCATCGCCGGCCACCCGCACCCTCTGAGCATGTTTGAATTTGCCAAAAGTAGGAATGTCTGCCACAGCGGCGAAGCAGGCTCCAGAGAAAAAGAGGAAGCGTGCGCAGTTCGCACTTCGACGGGAGTGGCGGAGTGGAGCGAGGCAGACGGGCTGAAAGTTTTATGGATGGGCGATGAATTTGCCACGGGTTGCACGGCTGTGAGAGATGGGGAGAGTGGAGTCGGGATTGTGAGTGGGTTGTATGAAAGGGGGATTTTGGTTTGGAGGGAGTGATGGGCGTGAGGCAATGAGAGACTTGATCGATAGTAGGGTCTGACGTGGCGATGATGACCCATGACTTAGAGGACCAGTAGCTTGGATGTATGCTGTAATCGAGCGCATGGAGTCGGAAGTGAAACAAGCAGGATTCTGATATTTGCAAGTTGCAAGACAATGTTTGAATCGACAACAAGAAACCCTCCGCGCAACTCCAACTGGAGGCAAAAACCAGTCTGAATCAAGGCACCCCGTGGCCCGCCCTAGTAGCCTTCGCCAACTCACTCATAGCCGTATTATCCGCATACCGCTTGTAAATCGGCATATAATGTTCCGTCTCACTCAATGTATCCCGAACACTCGGCCTGTCCTCAACCGCAGCCTTCCAAACCCTTAACCTCTCCCAAACAGCTTCGTCTGCGCCTCCCTCGCCCGCCGCAGGAATTCCCAACCCACCCTTGAAAGTGTCAAAAACCCACAGCCGCACGATCCAAGGCGCGATCACGAAGTCGACCAGACTGGGCTGAGACCCGAGGAAGAACGGGCCAGTTGAGCCGGCGGTGAGCATCTCAGCGGCAAAATCCTTCAAAGTCTTCAGAAACTCTTGCCTCACAACCGCCAAACCATCCGTAGCAGCAGCGCCACCACCACCCTCACCGCCCTTAGGCGGCTGCCACTGCAAAAACCGATGAAAAGCAGGCACGATCCTACTCGAGCAATAATCCATCCAAATCCTACACCTCGCCCTCTCATACGCATCCTCAGGCAACAACCTCGGCCCAGCCCCCAACTCCAGCTCCTCGAGAAACTCACAAATCACATTACTCTCGTACAGCGGTTTCCCGTTCGGAGCCTCGAGGGTCGGCACCAAACCCCGCGGGTTCAAAGCCAGCAGGGACGCGGGTTTGTTGTAGGGGTTGACTTCGATGTATTGGTAGGGGATGTTCTTCTCTTCCAGAACGCTCCAGACGCGTTGCACAAAGGGGCAGAACCAGCCTGAGTAGAGCTTTAGCGGAGCTGGGGAGGCGTGGGCGGCGACGATTTGGGCTGCTGGGCCTGTGGCGAGTGGGTGGAGGCTGGAGTCCGGGTGGGGGGCCATTTTCTTTTCTGTGTCTCGTGTTTGGTAATTTGATGAGGGGTCTCCTGCCGCTGTTGGCGGTGGTAGTTGGATGATGTCGATTCAGAAGTGATGAATACCTAGTCTGCTGTTTAAGGCTTAGGGGCAAAGCGGTCTCATTTGTATGCTCAAGAATGCTATTGAATTATTAATCATCGTTGTCTATCAAATGCTTAAAACTGCCTGGTGTGTATGAGTGGGGTGGGGTTAAAGGTGAGGTGGGGTATAATCATCATCATCATCTCCGCGCCCTATCGTGTGTACATGCCCATCGTTTACGAAATGCACTCCCCAAGAAAACGCCCTGTAACAAAACAAGTATGCTTTCCTCAGAAAAAGGGTAGCGGAAAAGAAAATGCTTGCGTAATCCTTCGCTCCCTCCCATCGATGGCCGTTGTTTCAGATGCTCGCAATTGTCTCTCGAACGCTCACATAACCGAACACTGCGGTGGCCGAACGAACTCCTCGCCGTAATTCCTCTCCAGCAGCGCTTTCTCGTTTTCTTTCTGTCGTTTCTTGACTTCAAGCGGGAAATACTTCTCTAAGAAATCCATCGTCTCGAAATCGAGATTACGACCATCCGCAGCCATGACGGTTTCTGTGTTGCAGCACGGGCAGCGCAGCATTTTCTGGTCCTGCAGCTGGATGATACATCGGATGCAGAAGACCGAGCGGCAGCAACCAAGACTCACCGGCCGCCATGCCATTCCCAGACACACAGGACACGTCCAGTCCTCGAGCTGCGGCACGATGGCAAGGACTTTGGTGGAAAGTTCGGCTTGGAGGTCGCGAGCGATTGAGTTGGCGAAGCCGTTTCCGATGTTGTTGCCTGTGCCTGTGAGCAGAGCAGGGTGGCGCTTCCGGACAGCCGCCATGAACATTTGGCCCTCAAGGTGGGTTCGTTTGTCGAATTTCTTGAGGATCTTACGCATTGCTCGGGCGTTCATCTCTTGGAAATGCATGATTCGGAGGATGTCGACGTTGAGATCGAGGAAACGCTGTGCGGCCTTTTTAGCAAGAGGCGTCCGCATTTTCGCCAAAAGACCAGTGGATCGTAGTTGTTCGTCGTAAGCCTGCAAATTACGTTTTGCCTCATCGAAGCTCAGCGCGCCGCGGTTTCGCTCGGTTTCAGAGTAGAAAATGGGCTTTTCCAGGTATAGTCTGAACATTTCTCGCCAGAAATACAGGTCTCGGTAGCTGATCTTGCGTTTTGCCTCGAAGCCTTCCCGTACGGGCTCGGTCACATCCTCTACCATGTCGCCCAAGTCGAGGATGTCCATTTCTAGCTTCTTCTCTTCCGCATCGTTGAGCGCTTCTAATTCATCGAGTTTGGGCTCCAACGTGTCGAAAAAGTTTTTTGCAGATACCAGCGGTATTTGGATCCATTTTGTCTCGGCGGGTCCTTCCTTATCGGATTCATCTGATGCGGAGTCGCCTTCGCGTGGAGGCTCTAATGAGTTGACCTGGTGTATGGCATGGCCTAGCTCGGCGTGACGGCTTGAGATGAGCATCTCACTCCGCGCAAGCTTTTCTAGATTTGCTCTCGTCTCTGGCGCGAGAGTTGCGTCCAGCGGTGTACCTGTCTTGCTGTCCACAAGTACTCGGAGCTGTGGAGTGAACTCCTCCGGTATGGAGTCCGAATCTGATGTCGGCTCGGCTGCGCCATCCTTGCTCTTTTCCTTGTCGCCATCGCCTCGCTGCTCATCAGAAGTTTTCAGCCACTGGGCTAGCTTCTCTATCGTCGGCGCATCCAGGCCGATGCTCTCCAGTTCCCGTTGCACCTTCTTGATGCACTTTTTCAGCTGTTTGTACTCGATCGCCGAATCTAGCCAGTGTTGAGGGAACTCCTCCCTAGCCAGCGCGGCGGCATACTCCTGGCCGAATTTCATGTCGCAAATAACCGGGCTTCATACAGGGTAGGTGTCGTGGTTGGGATTGCAGTTGGAGGAATTCGAGGCAAGACTCGGTTGAATACAGAGATTGAAGTGAGGCTGCAGGATCGAAAGTGGAGGGTGTGACGCATGTTTCCACAAGAGGAGGAAGAAAGGACTGATATTATCAAAGGGAGGGTAACTAACTTTGCGCATAGCGCATGGTGAAATCGTGGTCTTGATGCTCTTCACGGATCGTGGCGTCCACCTGATGCGTCCAGCGTTGCTCATGCAAGACGTTTGATTCGTCAAAGACACCGTTTAACAAGCGCTTTGATTCGTCCATGCTGCCCGGCTTCGCGCAAAGCCGTCCGCGACTCACGCCGGGCCGTGAAAGTCCCTAAATAAACCACCCCAACACCTTGAAGCCCCAGCTCGACCACCACCTTCTCTTGCAGCAACGCATGCACAGTATTGTCGTACGACAAAGACTGAGAACGGACTTTTCGAACGACAGACATCAAAAGCGAGAATGATAATGATAATCACAGGAGCTTGCTAACGTTGTGCCGCCTCTACCTTCTCCTTCCTATGTTCGATACCTCTAGAGACTTCAGGTGGTCGACTTAGCGAACCGACGGCGAGATCGGCGAGTGAGCCGAAGGCGTGGTAAAGGTCCGGAGTGCGTGACTTTCCGTCCTGCTGCAAATGAGGTAGCTTCACAATAAGAAAGGCGCTGTTTTCCGTCCTCGGCGTCTGTGCCTTCTGGTTGCAGTAACCTGAAGCCAGATTTGATTGGGGGTGTTCGAATCGTCATGCTACCAGGAAACGAATACTCGGTATTCTTCTATCCGTCACCAAGAAACGCCATTACTCTTTGCCTTTCGGATGAAGCACAGGCTTATGCAGAACATAAAGCATGTGAGGATACTTAGGCAGGCCCTGCCTGTCTGCCAAGTATCAAGACCCTTCCAGATTGGCGAGAACAGTCCAAACTCATCACATGGCAAGAACTACAGTACTGCTCGCAAGTCACAATCCTCGCTTCACATAACACACCATGGTCATGATATAAGCGCTTGGACTAATATGACTTCGGGCCCGAGCCGACGGTAACAAATCCCACAGTGGAGACAGGGCAGAGAGAGGGGAGGGGGATTCCAGGGACTTATCCAACCAAGCAAGAAAGCAGGCACATTCTATTATTCACAGTGACATCCTGGCAATGCTCAAGAGGCTCGCCAAAAACATGGGCAACATCAAAGTGTCTCCCGCAAAGACCCTCAGTCAATCTTCCTACCTGGTCACTGGTATTTCGCCTTCCACTCCCTCTACTCCCCCACCTACGGCTTACGTTTACCCCTCTAGGCAAATTAAAGATTACTGAACACTTCTTCGACGTGCCCAAAGACTACTCCAAACCAGAAGCCGGCACGATCAAGGTCTTCGCCCGTAGCGCGCGCAAACATGAAACATACCCCAACGAGGCCAAGAACGACGAACAACTCCCATGGATCGTCTTCCTCAACGGCGGACCAGGCAATGAATGTCGGCCGCCACAGCATTACCCATTCACAAACACGCTACTAGACAAAGGCTACCAGATACTATGTCTCGACCAACGCGGCACCGGACTCAGTACACCCATCACAGCCAGCACTCTCCAAATGCGTGGCGACAACGCCGTGCAAGCAAAGTACCTAAAACTCTACCGCGCCGACAGTATCGTCCGCGACTGCGAAGCCATCCGCCAGGCCCTCACCGCCGACTACCCCGAAGACAAGAAGAAATGGTCCGTCATGGGCCAGAGCTTCGGCGGCTTCTGCATCGTCACCTACCTGTCCTTCTATCCACAAGGCCTGCGCGAAGCCTTCCTCTTTGGCGGCCTACAAGCCCTCGTGAAGTCCCCCGACGCAGTCTACCGCCGCCTCTACAAGAAACTGATCCAGCGGAACGAAGCCTACTACGCCAAATTCCCTGCCGACATTCCCCGCGTGCGCCAGATCCTCAACTACCTCTCGCGCTTCGGCGACGGCACCATCAAACTGCCCAGCGAAGGCAACCTGACCCGCCGTCGCTTCCAGCAGCTAGGCATAAACCTAGGATTTCACGGCGGCCTCGACGCCGTCCACGATCTTGTCTTGCGCGCAGCCTACGACATTGAAGCGTTTGGCCACATGACCCGGGGTTCTCTCAGCGCCATCGACCGCGCGCTGTCCTTCGACGACAACCTCTTGTACTCCATCCTACATGAACCAATCTACTGCTCAGGCGAGGCACCTAACTGGTCCGCTCAACGCCTCCTCGACGCCGAATACCCACAATTCTCCCCGGAGCGCTCATCATCAGACGACACCCCCATCTTCCTCACCGGCGAGATGATCTACCCCTGGATGTTCTCCGATTACAGCGAACTCCGCAAAGTGTCCGAAGTTGCCGAAATTGTCGCAAAAGACTCAGACTGGCCGGACCTCTTTGACGAAGCGCAATTGGCGGCGAACGAAGTGCCCGTCTTCGCCGCGGTGTACACTGAGGATATGTACGTGGACTACGAGCTGAGCATGCAGACTGCGGCGAAGATCAAGGGGTGCAAGACTTTCACGACGAATGTCATGTTCCACGATGCGATCCGCAGTCGGATGGATGAGGTTGTTAGGCAGGCTTGGGGGTTGAGAGATGATGTTGTGGACTGATGGGGCGAATATGTTGAGAGAGTGGGTGTATATGGCTGGAATGAGATTTTGTTCTTCGCGATGTGTATCCACTTAATTTGCCCGCCACTTCAAGTTGTGTACGAGATCTTGTGGATGTATGTAAAATCAGCATATATTCCGCTTCTGTGTATGTATGCGACCCGATCGCTGTTAACAAGAAATTGGGCTGATCCTACAAGGCCACCGTGAAACAGAAGTCGCACAGCGCAACGCAAAAGACCTTGTTGCAAGGTCTCCTCTACGACCACCAAAGCAGTTCGACTCTTTTCAACGGATTCTTACCTAATTCATATATGGCGAGGCTCGGCAACCAAACACTCGGCATATGGCAGTTATCGGCGGGCGGATAATTTCGAATCGGGCCTATCTGTCTGTGCTGTTCACCAGAAGACAGGTGTACGCTCTTTAGAATTATACCGACAAGACTCGACATCTAACACCACACTCGAAATTTACCGACACAACCACCCATCGGCGACTGCACTCGGTGCCTCTCGGCCCTGACGACAGTGTCAAAGCGAGGGAAATCTTCCGAACATTGATGATAGACGCAAGTATAAAACCCCCACCCAGTCTTCACAGGTGGCATGTCTGCTACGTCCGATTCCCAGTCACTCCAAAAAGGAACCAACCGTGTCAAACTAGTCTCAGCCCATCTCATCAACCCGCCCTCCGTACCTCCACCGCAACCACAGCAGACAGACCACGACGACCGCCGCACAGCAGAATTTAAGATGAAGCTCCTCTATCCCACATCCCTCGCCCTCGATGTCCAAAGCCTCGAGGGCTTCTCGGTTGACCTGCAACCATACGATGTCAAGAAAGAGATCCCAGCCGAGCACCACGACGCCGACGTCCTCGTGACCTGGACCAACACCGCGGACAACCTCAAGCACGCCGCCTCCAACCTGAAGCAGCTCAAATGGATCCAGTCGCTCGCCGCAGGACCCAACGATGTCCTAGGCGCGGGCTTCGACCCGTCCAAAATCACAATCACAACCGGCTCCGGCCTGCACGATGCCACAGTCGCCGAGCACGCCCTGGGCCTCCTCCTGGCCTCCGCCCGCAAGTTCCACGAAATGCGCGACTATCAAGTCCAAGGCAAGTGGCCTGGCCACCTTGGCGGACCTCAGCCCGACAGGCCCAAGGGCGCTTTCACCACTCTCCGCGATGCCAACGTCCTCATCTGGGGTTTCGGCAACATTGCAAAGACTTTGACACCCTACCTCACGGCCCTCGGCGCCAATGTATCAGGAATCGCTCGCCACGCCGGTGTCCGTAACGGAATCGAGATCCACTCGCAAGATGACCTGCCCTCTCTCCTCCCCAACATCGACACGCTGGTCATGATCCTCCCTGGCTCGGACGCCACAAAACACGTTCTCAACGCCGAGCGTCTGAAGCTCCTTCCTCGCCACGCCTGGATCGTTAATGTCGGTCGCGGTACTTCTGTCGATGAAGCAGCTCTCGATGCCGCTTTGAGTGAAGGCAGCATCGGCGGTGCGGCTCTGGACGTGTTTGAAACAGAGCCGCTACCTGGTAGCTCGCCGCTGTACAAGCAGAAGAATGTCATTCTTAGCCCTCACGCCGCGGGCGGTAGGCCACAAGGAGCGGAGGTTTTGATCGCCGAGAACCTGAGGAAGTTCATTGCTGGCCAGGAGCTGAAGAATGTTATCTAAGTCGTGGGTGATGGAAATGAATTTACGTGATGAATGGAAATGTCTTATCTTTCTTTGGCTGGAATGAGATGATTTGGACTTACAGATTACACTTACACATACATGATGGTAAACCGTATAGGAATGATCTTGCGAGATGTGTTGTCATACTTATGTCCACATCTCACAGTTGCAAGATTTGGACACATGAGAAATTCTCTGATGCTATAGGTCTCACCTAACAACCCGGCGGTAAGTCTTCAACTTCGACAAACGAATGCGAGTATTCAGCAGCTGCTCTACAGAACCTGTCGGACCAAAAGCCGCTGGACAGGCCAGACCTTCAGCTCAGGCTTACCGGTCCGACAGAAGTGTAATTGAGACTAAAAGACCTGGCAATCTGTTATCTTTTGCTTCGCGCACCGAACTGAACCTCGGTACGCACAAGACTTGCACCGGATATGTCCTTTGCGGTCTTTTTCGGCCAGGTCATCCAAATGTGAAGTGCGATTATGTGCACGGAAATGCTTGACGTTGGGCAGCAACATTGGAGTGCAGAAGATCTTCGTGAGGGAAAAGCTCGAGAAGCTCACAGAGTTTGAAGCCCAACTCGTCGGCCCTGAAGTTTGTCTTGAAGTGTGCTTTCCGCCTGCCGTCTGCTGTGGTTTGGGATTGCTCTGTTTCCCTCTTGCCTTTGTCCAAATTGCACCATGTCAGGCAGAGACTTCAAGAGTCCAAGCATTCCTTCAACACCAAACTACTGCGAACGCCGCACCGTTTGACATGCGGAGGACGAATCTTGTTCAGAGACCAGTGCGCCAAATGGCTAGGATACCGAGATGGCGGGAGACAATGGTTCGGAGAGCTGCCGCCGTTGAAACTCTAAGGAAGATCTGCGACCGTCGCGACCAGACTCCATTCACGCGAGGCGGGAGTCTTTAAACAAACCGCAATCTCGGACTGCACGCGATTTCTCTTTTTCCTGCATACTGCCATTTCCGTCGAATACTCGAAACGCCGACTTTCTCTCTATTCCACAACCATTTACGCCATTCTTGCGCCGGAAAGCTTTCCCCCGATTGCGCGAGATCCACTCCGTTTGATCGACGACAGGGGTTAGGAAGCATCGCGAGAGTCTGTGCAGCTGCAACTACTACTTGGGCTGCGGCAACATACATTGCTGTGCAACGCTACACGGCCATTTACTGCTGCCGCTTGGTCACATTTGTGACCGCTCGCACCAGGGACGCGCTGAGCCTGCAGTCGTGTGACTTCGTGGTGGTGGGAAGTATAAGAAGGTGAAGGTTTGCGACTTGGGAGGGATCTTGCCTGCGTCGACGCACGCGATTGGAACTGCCTTCTCCTTTTGAAACGAATCCGTCACCATGGATGACTCGCATCGCGTCACGATCACGGTTTGCGGAGATGGCGGATGTGGAAAGTCTTCGATCACGCTGCGTTTGGTGCGCAGCCAATGGACGCATGAGTATGTCGTGCGCTCGCAAGGCTCCGGCCGATGCATGTATGTGTGAATTACTTTGCTGACATGAACCTCCAGGTACGACCCTACAATCGAAGACTCCTACTCTGTCACGCGCACAATCGATGGCACGACCTACTCGCTCCGCCTTACAGACACCGCTGGCCAAGAAGAATACCGTGGCCTATGGTCGCAAGCGAACCTCAAATGCGACGCTTTCCTCCTGGTCTACGACATCACGCAGGCCAGCTCCCTCGAGGCCCTCGAATACTTCACGCAGATGATCGATATGGAGCGCGAAGATAGGATGGAACAGAACCAGATTTTGCCCATCTGCATTGTCGCGGGTAACAAATGCGACTTGCAGAGTATCAGGCAGATCACCTCAAAAGACGGGATGGATTGGAGCCGACAGCACAACTTCGGGTTCATGGAGACGAGTGCGAGGGAGATGGTGAATATCGAAGAGACGTTTGCGCGTAAGTTGCTTGTTGGGTCAGCATTGCTCTGCGGTGGACATCCGTGCTAACAACCGCAACCAGTCATCGTCCGTCGCGTCCGTGATGCGAGGAAAAACGCTGCCGCCGGCATTCCGCAAGAAATGCCGACAGTCAACACGCGAAGCAGCCCTGCTAACTCTACCGGCCGACCTGATGGCGAAACGGATACGGCTATCACCGATGCATCGCAGAAAGAACTCCCAGCAACGCCGAAGAAGAGGCCTTGGTATAAAGCTCTCAAGTGTTGGTGAAGGCCGCGCAAGCCAATGTCCGCTTGACGTCTTCTTTCCTTGGATTCATTTGGATCTGTCAACGACGTACATTATTTCTATTGATTGTTATTACTTATGCTTTGCTTTTGCGCGTTCAAGCGTGGAATCCGGCAGATTGGAAACTGGAATTTGGAATCTGGAAACTGGAAGGGATGGATGGACGGGCAATGGGATATACCCTGTATATTTTAGACAATGATGTGTGCTTTTCTAGGCACAACAAGGAGGACTGGCTTTGCAATTTATTGAGTTTAACTGTTAAGCTGTTGCTGTTTCTTTGCTGATCATGATCTCTTGTGGCTAGGCTCTTCAATCGTCGGCTTTGACATACAGTAGTTGGTCTCGGTATGCCTCTTGTTGTGAATCTACTGTCGATATATCTCATTCAGGGATCTCAACAGCAGCATCTTCCAGAAGAGCAATACTTACCATGGACTTTCTCCTTCGAATGTTCAAAGCCTACAGCTGAAAAGGTAGCGGCAGACTCTAAGAGCTCTTGGAAGTCAGAAGAACGCAAAGGTCCATACTATTCTTCTTGCTTAAGAACTACATTCTGATGCTATTGAGACACTACAGTTGAACTCACCACAGAAGGATTTACCATCGTTGCCAATTGCCGGCCGGACATCAGCGCTCGGCCGTATCGGATGCCGGGTTCCGGACTTAACAACATCGACATCACCTGACCGGCGCTTCGGGTTCGATTATTGTCCTGTGTATGCTGACTACGCAGTGTTGTCTGTTGGCAGACTTAGGGACATCACCAAATTCATGCACCACGTCGGAGCTCTTTCTCGCCTACACGCTCCGACGACGGATCCTGCTACAATGTCTTGCCCAACTAGGATCTTCAACCGACGATACATCGATGGAGTCACACATCGTACTCATCAGAGCCCGGACATAGCAGATGTCCACAAAAGAGAGCTCAGCCGCGCCAGAATCTGAAGAGATCAATAGACACCATCAACCCTCTTCTTCCAAACAGACACACTATCCTTGGACAATGGTCGCTACCAGCACTCCAACATCGTCCGGGAGCCCAGATGTTGTTGCAATCCGGGCTACTCTGGTTTCTTTGGCCACAGAACTACTTCACATGAGTAAGACTTTCGAGCCAAAGCAAGAACAAATCTTCGCCGTCGAACCCGAGATCGTCCTGAAAGCGAAGGCTTTCATAGCAGCCGTCCAGTCGCCAGTGGACTACAGCATGGCAACAGTGGGCTCTGTAATGGGCGCCGCTGTTGTCCGAACCTTGGGCCATCTGAAAGCATTCCAAGCAATTCCATATCCAGACGGCGCTACAGCGGAAACCGTGGCGAACGCAACAGGCTCGCAAATCAGTCTCATCGAGAGACTTCTCCGTTCTGCCGCGAGTGTGGGATTCCTCTCGTACCACGTCCCAAGTCGGATCTTCAAATACACCCACCTATCGGCTCCATGGTCACAGGCGAACAGTCCGGCTGAAGACGTCTTCACCATGTGCTACGACACCGGTATGGCTCCCATGGTTCTTCTCCCAGACTGGCTCGACCACAACAACCCTCAGCAGGCGTCTGAGCCAAGCGGCGAGAGCTCGGGCACTCACAATCCGCTCACGTACTACAACAAGACAGAGGGCAGAACTGTCTTCGAGACTCTCGCTCGCCACCCCGAGAATCTCGCCGTCTTCGGCCGCGTCCTCAAAGCCGCCGCAAGCTTCCGCCCCTTCACAGGAATCTACCCCTGGGAACGCCTCGCAGATGCCGACGCAGAAAGACCGCTCTTCGTCGACGTCGGAGGCGGCACTGGCCACGCAATCGCGGCAATCCTCGCCGCACACCCGGACTTGCCTGTTTCCGGCTTCGTGCTGCAAGAACTCTCTGAAGTGATCGCTTCCGCCAAAGAAAGCGGAACCCTGCCTCCAGGCGTGCAATTCCAATCCCACGACTTCCTCACTCCGAACCCGGTTCAAGGCGCCAAGGCCTACCATTTCCGCGCGTGTCTGCACGATTGGCCGGATGCCACTTGCGTTCGCATGCTGAATTGTGTTGCTTCTGCCATGGCGCCTGACTCGAGGCTTTTGATTGCGGAGGCTTTGTTGCCTGAGGATCCGAGTGAGGCTATGGGCGGTTTGATGGGGATCCAGGATATGCTGATGTTGTGCATTGGGGGTAAGGAGAGGACGGCGGAAGGGTTTGAGAGAATTGTACAAGAAGCTGGACTGGTGGTTGAGAGGATTTGGGAGGGCGATGGGACTGGGAGGTTTGTTGTTCTGGAGTGCAGGATTGCGGATTGTTGAGTCGTGAGTGGGCTGCTGAATGGTTTTTCTTCTTTCTATCTTTTGCTGACGTACTGGAAATCCAACTCTGTCTCGTTGAAGGGTTGATCGTGTCAGTATCGTGATCATTCAAATCGCTAAATTATGAGGCTTCGCTTGACAACAGTAGCAAGATACCCGCAGTAGATGACTCTACGTTTCCAGCCCTACGACAACAATACAACTGAAAGCAACACCAACCCAAAGTAAGCCAACAATCAAGCTATACTACAGAAGGCCTCACCCGCTCTCACCCACGTACCTCAGTACCTCTCCAGAATGTCGCAACCTCACAACGAAACATGTTAAAGAGCAAACCTGCACCCTCCCAAGCCTCGCGGGAGAGGCGTCTTGGAGGAACGAAGTGGGAGACGTCTAACAATAGCCTGTCACCAATAGAGCCAGAGAGAGGAAGAGACGTACCCGCGCTATCGTTCGTACTGCCGGCGTGCTGCAGGATGATCCACAAGGCGCGCCGTATTACTGTGCCCTTCGCAGCGGGTCATTAAGTAGACTGTAGTGATCACGGCAGTGTTGCGTGATCAGCACGCCTAGTTCCGTGGGCTGGCTGGGAGGAGGTGACGGACACACATGTAACGGAGTACTGGTTGACAGGCTTGACGACATGCGGTTCGGATGCGGTATTAAAGTTTATCAGCCTTTTGGTTTGGTTTACTCTCGTTTACTTACGATACGTGGGCGGCGTTTTGGAATGGTCTTTGGTTGTGGCTGGCGGTATGGTAGGGTATGGTAGATCGGTCGACGGTAGGTGGAGGGGATGATGGCGCCACCAAAATCAGGGTTGAAGGTCTTTGAGGGTCGTATTCGTGTAGTGTGTAGCTTTCCGCCCATCGCATTCATTGCGCCTTACCTTGTCGTCGCTACAGCGTGTTGTTCATTTGTTCGGACGGACGTTTAACCGGAGTCTGCTTGGGCTGATCATTGGTATGTCGGTCTAGACTTGGTAATAACACAGTAGCCATTTCAGACTCTTGAATTCCCTGTGTCGTAGTGGAAGATCGTCATTCAAAGCTGCATGTCCTGCATGTACATGTACAGTAGATTCAAGATGCAGAGAAGCGAGGGAGAAAGCCTAAGACAATTAATCTTCACCATTCGTTATTCGTTTTGCTTAGGGACGCTGCTACTGCAGCGTCAGCATCTTGACAGCAGCAGCAGTTCTTAGCGCCAAGTTGGTAGTCGTAGAGGTCCGAGGAGACTATTGCTGTTCCCCATGTGAGAATGAAGCTAACCTCGTATCTCAGATCATCGTATCGGCGTACGTAGTATCCCACGTGCCTACGTAACGAAAAGGAAAAGCACGTTTAAAGTCAAGTCAAAGAAAGTCAAATGATGCCAAAAAGCATCGCATCGGAGTTTGAGGGGAGTTCCGGCTTTGCTTTTCGCTACATCGCCCAATCCAGCCAAGCTACACTAGAGATTTCTCTTTTCGTCGTGACAGGCGAGCGGAATAGGAAGATCTCTCGCTTGGCTTGCGGGAGGAAGGGATAGCTGGTATTGCGTCCAAGTTAGGTGTGTTGCTGAATGGGAAAGTTGGGATCGAATCTTTGGCTCGACGGCGGGTATTTAAACCTAATTGTTGCTAACGTTTGTGGCTGAGTGTGGCTGGCTGTGATGATGCGGCGGCGGCGGGCGGCAGCGATAGCTGTATGATTGGGTTTTGTCTCCAAATGCGGCAGATAGATGAGGTGATTTTGGTGTTTCAGGTTGGATTGGTGATCATCCATTTCGATACCGGTCAAAGTAATGTAGCGACGAAGATTTGATTACAGTGGAATTGACAACTTTTGCAGTCGAGGCAGCATAGATTAATTAGGTGGAGGATGTAGAACGAGACAGGAAGAGAAGTCGCATGTCTGACTGCATTTATCGAAGGATAAGACACAAGAGTAGTAATCAGTTAGATTGATGACCAGGACGAGGGAACATGGGAAGGAAGGAGACAAGCACAATGAAAGAAGAGTGAATGAGAAAAAGATAGTTGTGTAAGAACAAATTCATGCAATTTTGGTTCTCAAGTACTCACTCTCAGTCGGGGCCAACCGACCAGAGAAGCAACCCATGGAACCAAAATCCGCAAGCTATGTGAGTGTATATAATTCTAGCAAAGAACGTTTCTTCGAATCCAATAGCGCTCTCTCAGAAAGATGCCACAGAACAAATAACGCCAGGTATAAAGATCATGATGAGGAAAAAAACAATAAACATCGCCCCAAGAATTAATGCCGCCGCTCGCAAGTCTATATTTCCAAGATGTGGGATCGGTAGATTGAAACCCGCGCTTTAAAAATCATGAAAGCAGTGACAGAAGGAAAAATTTGGTGCGTTCGTAGTGTTGTGGTGGCTAGCGTGTTCAGCCTGGTTGGGAATGCAAGTGTGATAGTTGTGTTTGGCAGACATGGGCAGCGAAGGAAGCACCAAGTCGCCGGCCAAGGAGATGTCGATGTTGTCGTCGTTGCCGGGTCTGCCGTTTGATTTATTGAGATCGTCCAGAGTCCGTAGTCAGCCTCAGCCCAAGGTGGCTATTTCGACTGGAGACCTCAAGTGTGATGAGAGGGTGGTGGGTGAACACAGCAAGTCAGGATAGAAGCGATCTATGGCTTCCAGTCGACAGCCTCGCGGATGAGGTTGCCCAGATCCTGGGCGTGAGGGGCGTGCATCATGTTGAAGTGGTGTCCTCCCATGACACCGAAGCGCATGTTCTCCTTGCCACAGAGCTGAGACCAGCCGTTGTCGGAGAAGTCAGTGCGGTGGTTGAGCAGCCAGGTCATAGGGGCGGGGTCCTCCTCCTCAGCAGGTGGGGGGCGAGGGTCACCGGCGTTACCGGCAACACCTTCGCGGCACCAGACAGCGTACGTGGGGATAGGCTTCAGAGTCGGCTGTGGGTCGTAGGCAGAGAGGGATGCGATGGCAGCGGAGAAGTGAGGGAGCAGCCACTTGGGAGTCTTGCTGGGGTCGCCGGTACCAAGGAGGCCAATCTCATTGAAGAAGACGTGGAGACGGGCGGGAAGAGGAGCAAGGTTGACAGGGCAGGGCGAGTCAAGAAGCATAAGCTTCTCGACTTCCTCTCCGTTGGCGAGCAGGCATTGCGCGACAGCGTAGGCGATGACACCACCTGCAGACCAGCCAGCAACGATGTAGGGTCCGACAGGTTGACGACGCTTCATCTCAGTGAGGTAGATCTGGGCAGCAACCTCGATACCGCAGGTCCAGTCTTCAGGCTTCTTCATGAAGGGACAGTTGAGACCGTAGGCGCAGACATCCTTTCCGAGGTTGGGGATGTCGACGTAGCTAGTGGCGGAACCGGAGCCATCAGGCAGAAAGAAGATCTTCTTGGCAGCAGTCTTAGCATTACCCTGGAGGAGAACAGACGTGGCGGGAGGGTACTGACTGAGGTCGGTCTTGCGAACGGCCTGGAGCTTTGCGTTGACCTCGTCGAGCTGGGGAGCGGAGCTCTTTTGGGCGGCCTTGGGAGCGGATGCAGCCTTGGCTTGAGGGCGCATGCCGAGAGCCTCTTCGATCTCTTTGATGGTTGCGTTGGTGGTCAGGAAGGTAGAGGGAAGATCGACACCGGTCTTCTCACGGAGCTCACCAAGGATGGTCAAGCTCATGAGAGAGTCCATGCCCATCTCAGCGAGATCGGCATCGTCGGTGACCTCGGAGATGTCGACACCCATCTCCTGAACAACGACGTGGCGAGCGAGCGAAACCTCACCGACCTCGGCGAAAGTCTCTTGGGCTTCGGGCTTGCCAGCGTCAGAAGGAGCGTAGCTGGGGACTGAGGAAGCCGGGGTAGACAAGTCCTGCTCGTACGGAGTTGGTGCATCTGTGGGAGGCACGGAGTCCTCGTCGGAATCAGACTCCTCAATCTCAGCGGGTGCAGAGCTGTCGAGCTGGGCGAAGTACTTCTTCATGTCGCCGACTGTAGGGTAGTCGGTGAACAGGGAAGAGCTGATCTCCATCTCGAGGTCCTCACGGAAGATGGCAGAGATGGTGAGGGAGAGCAGCGAGTCAACACCAAGGTTCTCGAAGTGAGCGTCGTCGACAAGCTCGCCTTCGTCGACCTCAGTCTCCTTTGCCAGGATCTTCATCACCTTGGAGGTGAGACCGCTACCGCCAGAAGGCTTCTTGACGACCTTCTTGGGCTTGGGAGCGGCGGCCTTGGGAGCGGGTGCCGGGGCAGCCTTTGCGACAGGCACAGGTGCCGGTGCGCTTCTGACTGGGGCGGGAGCAGCACGAGGAGCAGCAGCAATGGCCTTGGGGGCGGCGGCCGGTGCCGGCTGGGCAGCGGAGCCCTTGTTGGGAGGCAGGAAAGTGTTCAGCACACGGCGGGGGATCTGCTGGAACTTGATGCCCTCGCAGACGGCAATGATCTCGTCGCCATCCATGATGTAGACATCACCCTGGCTGATATTGCCAGGCTGCGGCTGCATGCGGACATAGTTCTTCAGCTTCATGCCGGCGGTCAAGGGCTTGGAGAATTTCATCGCACCCCAACCGTGGGACACGTAGACATTCTGCTCAGAGTCCAAGAGGTCGGAAGCGTTGCAGATGAAGCCGGAGATGTGGCAAGCACCGTCGATATGGTATGGCGGGCAGTAGAAGTCACCATCTTCAGGCTTCGTGGGGAAGTCAAGGACAGCGGAGGCCTCAGTGGTCATGCCATCGAGGACGACCTCGGACATGGCACGGTACTTGTCGGCGTAGCTTACGAGAGCCTTGAAGAGCTTGTAAGCCATGCCGCGCTGGACCTTGTGAGCGCCGCCAGTCATGGTCTTCTGAGTGAGGATTTCCATCTGGGCCTTGACCATGTAGTTGTAGCGGGCCCACTCGGCAGTCCAGGCTGCCTTGTCCTCGTAGAAGATAGTGCAGTTGGCGTGGTCGACAAGCTTCTTGCCATCAGGGGTGACGCTGCGGTAGTGAAGCTTGACTGTGTTGGTTGCCAGGTCGGCGTTGGCCTCAAGCTGGATGTGCTGTCCCTGGGCTGGCTGAGGAATCTGTGCGATCAAAGGCTTGCCAACCTCCATGCGGCACACGTTCATGCCAGGCACCTCAGTACCGGGACGAGCCTGCTTCCAGATGTAGTCACCAACAGTGAGTGCCATGTCGGCGTACAGAGAAGAGGGGCAGAGGGCAGCGTTGTTGACCATGTGGCCACAGACAACGGGGTAGAGCTTCTCATCAGCGAGACTGCTCTGGACAACAACGTTGGCAGTGTTGGCGGAGAATTCCTCGGAGATGACACGCTGAACAGCAGTAGAGAGGCGCTTAGCAGGAGCCTCAACAACGGGAGCAGCGGCAGCGGCGGCACCGGGCCTCTCGATGTACACCTCCTTGGTCTGAGGAGCCTCGCCCTTGGTCAGAGTCCAGTTGTTGGTATAGTCAATCCAGTACTTCTTGTTGTCGAAGCTGTAAGTGGGAAGGGTGTACAGCTCCTGGGCGTCGTTGAACTCGTTGTGGAACTCATCGAAGTTGAAGTTGACACCGGCGGTGTGGAGGGCGCACATGCTGGTAGAGATGGTCTTCCAGGCATCCTCGTTGCGGCGGAGGGAAGGAGCAGTGACAGTTGCGCCAACAGAGGCCTTGACCATGCCGGAGCACACGGGGTGTGCACCAACCTCGAGCCATGCGGTCTTCTCGTCGAAGACCTTGGACTTCTGACCAGCGGTCAGGGCAGTCCAGAAGTTGACAGTCTCGCGGGCGTGGCGAGCAAGGTACCCAGGGTTGATGATGCCGGCATCGCGGATGATCTCACCCTCGAGAGGAGAGAGAACCGGAACAACGGGCTTGCTGAAGGTGACGGAAGAAGCAACCTTCTTGAAAGCCTCGAGGATCGGGTCGACCTGGGCGGAGTGGAACGCGAACGGCACATTGAGCTTGGTGGCCTTGAAGCCCTTAGAGGCGAGGGCCTCGTTGGCGGCACCGACGACTTCGCTGCTGCCGCACAGGACGGTCTCCTCAGGGCCGTTGATGCAAGCGATCTCAGTCATCTTGGGTCCAAGAGTGGAACGGATGGCATCGGCGCTGCCCTTGACGGCGAGCATACCGTGAGTGTGGGGAGTGCAGTCGCGAACGAGCAGCTCAGCACGGCGACCAACAAGGAGAACCATGTCGGAGGCAGATATGACACCAGCAACGTGGAGAGCGGCGTACTCGCCAAGACTGTGGCCGATTACCGCAGTCGGCTGAACACCCCAGGAAGCCCACATGCGGGCAAGAGCGACCTGGATGCAAGCCATACCAAGCTGAACCTTTACGGGAGACAGGGTCTGGACATCAGTGCCGTCGAGAAGCTCGAGGAACGAGGGCAGGCCCTGGATGCGAGCGAGGTTGTCAAGCTGGTCAATGTCCTCACGGAACGACTTGAGGTCCTGGTACAGCTTCTGGCCGAGGCCGGTGTACTGAGAGCCCTGACCAGTGAAGCAGAAGGCGACCTTGGTCGGGACCATCGGAACAGGGCTATAAGACTCCTTGTTCTGCGCCTGGAGAGAGTCGACGACCTTGTTGATGTCGGACAGAGGGAACGCGACACGGTAGTTGTGCTGAATGCGACGAGCAGTGAGAGTGTACGAGAGCGAAGTGAGCGTAGTGCTCGGGTTCTGCTTCAAGTAGCCCTGGAGGTTCTCGAGGCTGCGCTTGAGAGCGCCGATGGAGCGAGCGGTGACGGTGATCGGGAGAGTGCCACGCGGGTCAACACCCTTAGGAGCAGAGTAGAGAGGACCATCCTCGAGAAGGAGAGCGGTGTTGCCACCGGCGGCGGAGAAGTTGTTCAGGAAGACCTTGCGCTTCTCGGCACCGTTGCGCGGCCACTCGATCTGCTTCAGCGGGATGTTGACCATGCGGTCGCCCAAGTCGGCAGGGAAAGTCTTGTTCATCTCACCCTTCACACCGACGTTGGCGGGGATCTTGTGGTTCTTCATCATCAGAAGAACCTTGGAGAGCGAGTTGATACCGGAGGCAGCCTCGGCGTGACCAATGTTAGCCTTGATGGCACCAAGGTGGACGGGCTTGTCGGCCTTCCTCTGGCGGTGGCGAGGAGCGAAGACGTTAGTGACCGAGGTCATCTCGATACCGTCACCAGCCTGAGTACCGGTACCGTGCATCTCAACGTAGCTGATCTCGTGAGCATCAACGCCAGCGTCCGCAAGAACCTTCTTGTAGAGGAACTCCTGGGCACCGGCGTGAGGGTGCGTGATGGAGACGGCCTCGGCGGAGTGGTTGGTGGCAGCGCCGAGAATGCAACCAAGGATGTTGTCCTTGTCGTTGATGGCATCCTCGTAACGCTTGAGGATGACAGTACCACAAGCGTCACCACGGCAGTAACCATCAGCGGCGTTGTCGTAGGTCTTACAAGAGCCGGTCTTGGACAAGAACTGGCCCTTGGAGAGACCGGAGAAAATGTCAGGGTTGGTCAGGACGTTGAGACCACCGGCGCAGGCAGTGTCGCAGTCGCCAGCCCACAGAGAAGTACAGGCGAGCTGGATGGCAGCGAGCGAAGAGGAGCACGCGGTGTCGACGGAGTAAGACGGGCCGGAGAACTTGAAGTAGTAGTTGATGCGACCCGGAGCGAAAGCACGCACACCACCAGTGATGTAGTAGGTGTCAACGTTCTGGGCGGCGTTGATCTCACGCCAATCGTCCGAAGTCTGACCGTAGAAGGTACCAACACGGTGAAGCTTGGTAGACGGGGTACGGTTGGGAACGTATCCAGACATCTCCAGTGCCTCGTAGGCAGTGACGAGAGCAAGACGACCCATGGGATCAGTCTGTGCAGCCTCACGAGGAGACATGTTGAAGAAGCGCGGGTCGAAAAGGCCAGGCTCGTCAATGAAGCAGCCGAAAGGACTGTGGGACTTGTTCTTGCCCTTGCCGGATGGGTCGACGTGAGCATCAGCGTCGAAGCGGTCGGCGGGAATTCTGCGGTGGACGTCGAGGCCCTTCATGAGCAGGTCCCATAGAGCCTCGTGGCTGGCGGCGTTCGGGTAACGACCGGCCATACCGACGATGGCGATCTTGTCGTTCTGGGTACGGCCGAAAGCCCTCTCCTCGACGTCAGCCCAGCTGGTGTAGTCGGTGGTGGTGACATCAGTCTGGCCACCGGCCTTGAGCGCAGAGACCAACGAGTTGGCGACGTTGCTGACACCGATGGCGAAGATCTTGGTGCTGGCCTTCTTGGCAGTCATCTGGGAGACAGTCTCCTCGAGGAGATGGTCCCAGCGAACAGCCTTCTGCAGCATCGAGCTGAGAGCAGCCTTGACAAGCTCAAGGGTGTTCTCGGCATCGATAGCCTTGCCAGTGACCGCAGAGTGCACCATGGAGGCAGGGTGACGGCCCTCAAGCTTCTCGGCGAGGTCACCAATGACCTTGTTGATGTCGGCATCGTTGTAAAGGTGCTCGGCGTGGTAAGGAGCGTAGACCGGGATGGAAACACGCTGAGTCGGGGTAAGGAGGCCAGACTCGAAGAAGCGCTTGGTGGTGCTCGGTGGGCCGGAGATTGTGATGGCCATCACGGAGACAGCGCTCACGTAGGCCTGGGTGGAGGTCGGGATGCCGGCCTGCTTGTGGAAAGCCTCGAGAGCCTTCTTGGCGGCAGCCTCGGTGGTGCCGGTGCAGATGGTGCTCCAGCTAGACTTCTCCTCGCCAGCGAGAACCATGGCCTCCTTGCGAGAGTTGACCATCGCACCGCTGCGGAAAGACAGACGGACGAAGTCAACAGCAAGCGGGATGAGGTCGGAGATGTTCTTCGCAGAGACAGTGGCAGCAGCCGCAAGGAGACCGGTGCAGAGACCGATCACGCGAGTGCTCTGCGCAGAGGGGAGCTCGTCGGGGTGCTCAGAGAAGTAACCAATGAAGTGGCCGAGCTGAGCGATAGTGGTGAATGCGGACTCGAGCATGGGGATCTTCTCGCCCTTCTCGTAGTAGAGGTCGAGCAGGTTGTTGATCGTCATGAAGTCAGGGAACTGCTGCTTCTGGCGAGGAGACAATTGCTGAATCTCATCACGAAGGGCAGCCGAAGTGCGCTCCAAGAAAGTAGACAGACTGGCATTGCCGGTACGAAGGACAGTCTTGCGGAGCAGTGGGTATTGCTCGGCGGTCTGATCGCCGAAGAGGAGAACGTTGGACATGTTGGCGGTTGTTGATGTAATCGTGGTGTTGACTGAGGTTGAAGATTAAGCTGATTCGTAGATTTGGTGAAGTAGGCGTTGATTAATGTCCGAGTACGTGATCGACTGTGGTGGCTAGTCACAGAAAATGTCGAGTAGTTGGATAGGTAGGTGAGCGGTGATTAGGGATCGAAGTACACTATGGCTAGTAGTGTAAAGCGATTTATTGAAGAAGACAAAGAGATTGATCGACAGATGGCTAGTCTGAACGAAGAGATGCGAAGTGGAATGAAGAGTAAGAAGAGGTATCCGAAAGGGAGGATGGCCGGATGTAATATATCAAACCGACGTTGCTTTCTGTTGACAGGGGCGGGTAGGACTCCTACCTTGATCGAGCGATACTCCTACGGCTCGTACGGGCTGCCGGGCGGCAGGACAGTGCTGCGATGCTGGATGCTGGAGACTCCGTCCATGCTCTGAGCCATGCCCAGATGTGCCAAAATCAGCACATGGAGGTTTCAAACGGATCACCGCACACTAACGTCCAGAGGTCCACCGGTGGCGGTGCGATTGCGTGCAGGATTGCCATGTCCGGCAAGGGCCCAGCGTAAGCACGCACCCAAAGATAGGCCCGCAGCAAGAGGGCTGAGATGTCAATGTCACGATTGTTCGGCTCTCCATGGTCGTCCGTGCTGCGGGAGGTAGGTCCTGCGAGCAGAAAGGCTGGCTGCGTGCCCGATTCGGCCCCTGCTTACGGGAGCGATGCTGGCGGCGAGGTTATCTGGACGGACGCTGCGGATGGCACTGCTGGGCTGACAGAGGCTGGCTCAAGAAGCACGTCGGAGGGCTCGAGAGTGCGTGTGTGCCACCGTACTCCCCCGCCTGGGTGGTATTGCCATCGTCATGGACCCAGGAACCGACTGCATGAGCGGGTGTTGGTTGAGAAATTGAGGGCGGCCTGGACAGAATCAGAGTACTCGCGGCTGTGGCAACGGTCGTGAGAGCTTCCGAGTACCTTTGGCATTCCCTCACCTCGACACGTCGCGTCTGCTGCTATTCCTCCTGTCTTCCAGAGCCCCGTCACCGTTGACGGTTGGTCCCCCAGACGCCTCCAAACATAGCGACGAGACACGGGAATGCAGGGCGGGCCAAGAGATTGATACGCATCATTGGCGCCGGGCACTAGCGGCTGTAGTCGAACGGTAGCCGTCTTCCTTTGCACTGGGGAAGAGCAGACGCCGGACTGCTAGAGAGCCGACCACCCCAGATAAGCAGCAAACGAGGCTGAAGCTTAGCTTGACTCTGGCACCGTTTGGGTATGTAGAGCAAGGCGTGGTTGTCGTATGTACGTACCGCCTGCTGTACCTACATGTATTGCTCTACCGTAATAATAACACCATGGTAGCTTTTTACCCTGTGCCATACGATACTGACTTGTCATGCTGTGCTGCGCCTGCCATGCTCACCAAAGGATCTCTTGCGGTCAGACCGTCGTCGTCTCATCCTCTCACAGCAGAGTCAGTAGACGGAAATAATATCAGACTTCTTAATGAACGCATCGATGGAGTCAGCCTGCAGCGGCGAGACCAACACCGCCAGACGGGCATCGCGAGCTCATGGGTC
>Ga0265797_10003892_pt1 | contig 23390 bp, 29 predicted proteins | sample P2T30metagenome_FD_192433 | JGI IMG/M metagenome (GOLD analysis project Ga0265797, IMG submission 192433) | Plant litter microbial communities from East Loma Ridge, Irvine, California - P2 T30 | ecosystem: Environmental > Terrestrial > Plant litter > Unclassified | place: USA: California... | reverse complement strand
GGGAAGGGACAGAAGGACTGGATGAGCTCATTGCTATGGGATTTGCTACGCTGCGCCTGCGTCTCTGACAGAAAGTAAAGTAAGCTTGAATAGAATGGAAGTGGAAACAGCAACCCTACCTGCCACCTCAAGAAGGTGCAGTGCTGTGGTGCACCTCAAGACTATAGGTCTTACAGACAGTATCGAATTTGCTAACGAAGTATTATACCTTGCTACTCCAACTGTTTCCACTGTAAGTCCCATCAGACCTGCCGCTTGACAGATTATTAGGTGACGGGGACTACTGGCTGCCATCGAGGATAAGTCGCATGCGTTCTGTCCAAGAGACTCATAGCCATTTGCAAAGATCACTCTTTACCAGATTCCTCCCGTGGATACAAAGACTGTCTTTTCTATTCGTCGCTAGTGAAAAGGCTTGGCTGTCAAAAGAGCCACGAGTTGTTCAGCTCTTCGACACAACAATTGAAGAAGCCGAAGTTCAAGTCAAGGTCTTGGCACTCGTCATCCGAATGATCCTCAGCTCGTCTCACACGAAGTAGATAGTAACAACCACCAATTGCAACCACAATCTCCCAATACTCCTCAAAATGATACTCCGAGCCCTCCCAATCCTCTCCCTCTTATCATCCACCCTCGCCTCAACCCCCCAATCCCCACTCCCAAACCCCCCAACCCTCGACCCACCCTCATCAACCCAACTCCTCCACCTCCACCGCACCCTCATCGAAACCGAATCCATAACCCAAAACGAGCAGCCCGTCAGCGCCTTCCTCGCCTCCTACCTCACCTCCCTAAACTACACCGTCGAAAAGCAACACGTCTCCAAAACGCGCTTCAACATCCTCGCGCACCCGCGCAAACACCGCTCCACCCCGATCCTCGTCACATCGCACATCGACACCGTCCCGCCATTCTGGCCATACTACTACAACGAAACGTCCGGCATGATCGGCGGGCGCGGCAGCGTCGATGCTAAAGGCGCTGTCGCCGCGCAAATCATAGCAGTGCAAGGTCTACGCACGCACCTCCGCGACGCGATATCGCTGCTCTTCGTCGTCGGCGAAGAAACAGGCGGCGACGGCATGCGCAATTTTTCATCCTGGGAACACCGGCCCTCGCCCGCATACGACATCGTCATCTTCGGCGAGCCAACAGAAGGCAAGCTCGTCTGCGGACACAAGGGTATGCTAGGCTTCGCGCTCAAAGCGACAGGGAAAGCAGCGCATTCAGGCTACCCGTGGCTGGGCGTTAGTGCGAACGATATACTCGTCGATGCGCTGGCGAAGTTGCTGGACTTACGGCAGCATCTTCCCTGGAGCGACAAGTACGGTAACACGACGATGAATTTCGGCAGAATCGAGGGCGGCGTCGCAGCTAACGTCGTCGCCGAGACTGCGCGCGCGAATATCGCGACGCGCCTCGCTGCTGGATCGCCAGATCTCGTGAAGGGTCTTGTCGTCGACGCGCTCCAGGATGTGAAGGCAGGCGCGCAGCAACAGGGCGGCGATCTGGACATCGAGTGGGGAAGCGAGGGCTACGCGCCTGTCGATATTGACTGCGACGTTGAGGGTTTCGAGAAATTGACGGTCAATTATGGCACGGATGTGCCGCTGCTGGCGGGCGAGCATAAGCGGTATTTGTACGGGCCGGGAAGTATCTTTGTGGCGCATTCGGATCACGAGGCGTTGAGGAGGAGGGAGTTGGAGCAGGCGGTGGTGGATTATAGACGGTTGATTGTTAGGGCTGAGGAGGCGAGGCGGAGGGAGTTGCATGGGATTGAGGAGCAGGGGGAGTTGTAGATTGGTGAAGGTATATAGTATACCCAATAGTACGAAATACATATATGGCAAGAGATGCAGTTCACTCCACCACACATATTCACAACAAATGTACCCCCACATTTAGTCCGCCCAGAGAAAAGTCTCACTCACAAGGCAGGTCTGAAAGCAGTAGTCCCAGCCGGCGCAGCCGTGTCCAACAACAAGCCATTACGCTGGTTAAACAAGGCCCGCACGACTGAATTGATCTCGCGCGTATTCCCCGAGGGGAACAGAACGTCGCAGCTAATGGGTATAGTGCTGGACGCTCTGTGGTTCTGTTCGAATTGCGCTGGTTGATTGTGTGGAGAGGAAGAGAGAAAGGGTAAGGTAAGGTTATGTAGAGATTCGTTCGGAGGCGGAAAAACGTGGGGCCGAGGAAAGTGAAAGTGAACAGGGATGGGGAAGAGGGCAGGAACGATGTGCTGTTGTATTCGCTTACCAAATGCTGCGCCCAAGATGCGGAGTTGAGTATGTTACATGTAGTATACACAAAGATCTATACGTCAGTCGTGAACTCACGGCGCCTCAACCGCAACACCCTCCGCCTGCGCCGCCTCTTCAATCTTTTCAGCCGCCATACCTAGATCCCTCGACTCCCAACCATTCCCCTCATTCAGCCAGTCTTTCCTCTCACCCAAAATCGCAACACTAGCTTCAGCCGCGCGCTTCACAAGAAACTCATCAGCCACGCTCTTAATCTGCTCAGCAGTGACATCAAGTAAACGCTCCCGTCGCTGCTGCAACATATCATCCGTCACGCCGCTCAAGAAATACCTCATGCCCTCTTGCGAGACACTCTGCGGTGCGTCGTACCCCTGAAAGGTACTCAGCTTCGCTTCCTCGAGGTCCTGCGCCGTCCAGGCCCGGTCACGCGCCCATTGACCCGCTTCACTCATGATTTTCATCGAGTTCTGCGGGTTCGGGTCGCGGTACGAGTACATGCCGAACAGGCCGCCGAGACCGCGCGAGTAGGCGCCGCCGCCGTATGCGCCGCCCTTTTCGCGGATCTCGGGGTGCAGTTGCTTGAAGGTGAGGAGTTTGGCGAGGATCTCGAGGGGTGCGGAGGAGGGGTCGGTGTAGGGTACGGTGGGCACCGCGCGGGCGGAGTAGTAGACTTGGTAGGGGAGGGGGAAGAAGGACTTTGCGTTGCGTGGGTATTGCGCTTGCTGGGTCGTTGTTGGGACGTCGACTTTGTCTGGAAGTTCTGCTAGGAAGCGTTTGAGAGCCTTTCGGTTCGGCAATGCGCTCTCGGGGCCGCAGTTTATGGCAACGCGCATGTTCTTGTTGTTTGCAATGGTGAAGGACTGAATGTTCTTGAGCTTCTGTATCACGTCGCTGAGTGACTCCTGTGCTGCCAGGCTGGTGGTGAGCTTGACTTGCGTCAGACCGCCAGTCACCTCTGCCAGTCTGCTGACCGGATTGATACCAGCTTCGGCGTATCGCATAGCGAACGAGTGGCCCGATTCTGCGATGGAGTTGATTGCGCCACTTGCCGAGCTCTGAAGCAGCTCGCGGATTTTCTTCTCCGCTTCAGGTCCGTCGAAGTCTGTCTCTTGTATGATCGTTCGCAGCAGTTCGTACATGTCTGGAACGTTCCGGTCAAAGGCATAACCCGAGAAAGAAAGTCCTTCTGAGAATCTTCTGAGTGAGTAAGGCGACTGTGATGTGTGGTAGCCCACAGATATGCCACCGGTCTTGAGCTTGATGAGCTCTTCGAGCTGCTCCATTGTCTTCGTCTTTGTCCCCAAACGCATGATAGCACTGGTGTACAACGGGATCAACTCTCTCAACTCGTCGGGTAAGTCTTGCAGCTTGTGTACGGCGCGGAAATACGTCAAGCCATTCGTGGGTGCTTCTCGCCATTGTGTCTGCACATCGTCCATCTGAGCGGAACGCAACGGCTTGCGTTCCTTTTCTCGAGGGATGTCCTTTACATGTACAGTCGGCAGACAGCTCAAATCTTCATTGCGGGCGTTCTCTTGCACCTCCAACAGCTGCAGTTCCCTCTTCTCGAGGTACTGTTGTGCTTCTTCCTCGCTCGGAAATTGCTTCGTAGTCTCTAGTATCTTGGAAGCCAAGCGGTCTTTCTCTTCGTCCACCCGCTCTTGGCTGAAGGTCTCGGATGGCTGCATCGTGAAGTTCAAAGTGTTGCCGGTAAAGAGGTACTTCTCGATCAGGCCTTCCAGGTAGTCGCCCTCGGCGTACTTTGCCTGAAAAGCGTCGACAGTCTCCTGCCAAGCGAGCGCCTCCATAGGGTCGATCCCGTTAAACCAGCCAGGCTTCAATCTCTGCAAAATGCCCATGCCAAAGTTGGCCGTTTTGTGTTTGAGCGACAGTTCTAACTGGTGCAGTATGCCATCCACCTTGATTTTCTCGAAGCCGTTCTTGCGCACCTCTTGGAAAGACTTTGCAATGGCCTCTTGCACCTTGATGACATCTTCAGATTTCACAGCGTCCAGCCCCACTGAGAAGACTCCGCGTCTCCCAGCACTATCGTAGCCGGTGTTGGCGCTAAAGTCGGCGCCGAGACCAGATTCGATGAGGTTGCGGTATAATGGCGATCCATAGCCACTCATGAGCAAGCTGCTCAGCACACCCAGGGCAAAATTCTCCACGGAGTCGGCCGTGTCGCCCATCAGCCAGGTGACTGAGGTCTTGTATTGCCTGTCCTGAGGTACTAGCGGATCCAGAGGGCCGGAGACAACAACCTCTTTGGGTGCATTCAGCTCAATTGGCGCCTTGACGTCCTGATCAACCTTGATCCTGTCGAAGCCGTTCAAGCGGACATCCACCTCCTTCAGGTGCTCCGTCAGCGGCATGTCGCCATATGTCAAGATTTTAGCGTTGCTGGGATGATAGTGGTCGGCGTGGAACTTGCGCAACTGCTCCCAGGTGAGGTCTGTGATCTTCTGAGGGTCGCCTCCGGAGTTGTTGATCGCCGGGTACAGCTGGTCCTGGAAGCGTGTGTAGAACAGATAGCTCGCATCAGACATCTGGCCTTTCATCTCGTTGTAGACGACGCCCTTGAACACCAGCTTTTTCGCGTCTGGGTCGTCCGTCTTCGCGGCCAGTGGGTTCTCGGGCCCTATCCGCCAGCCCTCCTGAGTGAAGTCGTTCTCCTTGAGAAGCGGGTGTAGCGTCGCATCGAGGTATACGGACATGAGGTTCTTGAAGTCCTGGGCGTTGGTGGTGGCGAAGGGGTAGCCGGTGTGGTCGGGGAAGGTCCACGCGTTCATGAAGTTTGAGAGCGAGCGCGGCAGCATCTTGAAGAAGGGGTCGCGGATGGGGTACCTGGATTGTTAGTGTATGGTGTTTACATCCTACTGTACTTCATACCTCTCACTTCCACACAGCGTGGTGTGCTCCAGGATGTGTGGCACGCCGGTCGCATCTGGCGGGTTCGTCTTGAAGCCGATGGAGAAGACATTGTTGGTGTCCTCACGGGCAATGTGCAGGTACTCGGCGCCGGTCTTGTCGTGCTGTAGGTGCAGAGCCGTCAGTTCCAGCTCCGGGACCTGTTTGACGCGCTGGAGGGTGAAGCCATGCAGCTTCTCGCCAGGCTTGGGAAAGTTGGCGACGTCTGTCACCGCCGCATAGTGGCGCCGCAGTATGTGTGCAGACTGTGATAGGGTCGCAGTGGGCGTCCGGGTGTTTCGCAGCCGGCAACGGGCAGAGCGCAGCATAATCGGTCGAGTGAATGTCAAATGGAGGAGTACCACAAAATGTCAGATCGTCGCCGCATCATCGCTGGTGGCACTCGCCGCCGATTGGCCGAGGGGACTCTTCAAGGTTAGCCCGCAAAATTACTAAGAGCGAGAGCGCGGTGCAGCCTGTAAGGGCTCATGTTGCTGTGTGTAGATGTCTAGTACCGCATGTCGGTCCCCTGAGGTGCCAGATTCCGCGTGCTGTGGATATTGCCCTGTGGTCGTGGTGGAGCCGTGAAGCTCGTGTCGGTGCGAATCGTGACTTACGAAACCACCAAGTCTCTGCGTCCCCTCCTCCCTCCCTCTGATCGTCCCGCCACGAGATATTGCCCGATCCGGTCTGACATGTGCGCTCTGCTCTAACAACACACCACAAGCATCGCACCTGGCCGCCCACGCCGCACCACCACACGAGTCGCTCGCTCTCCGCCCGAAGCACTTCCGAGACGTCAGCGGACGAACCACCGTCTGGCGCGCATCGTGACCAAGCTGGCCCAGGACATCGAATGCGCACTCGGAATCATATTGAACACAGTCTACCCGTGTATTGCTAGCAGCGGGGAATAGAATAGTTTGCTGGGGTCGCAGGGAGTCTGTCGAACTGAGGCGACCGCCCCACGAGTCACGGTCTTATGGCGACCGTCGCCCAACAGCGACAGCCCACGTCTGCCCACGCCCGCCCGCACCACGAAGCAAGCCGCAGCGTGTCTTCGTCCTCGTCCGCAACCATGGCCCCCGCACAGCAGGCCCCGGCCCCCGCGCCTGCGCCCGCAAAGAAGGGCAAGGGGAAGAAGGCGACGGACCCCTCGGAGCAGCAGAAGCAGATCCAGGCCAAGATAGCCCAGCTGGAACTGGACCAGGCGGGCGACAAGGAGCAGGAACTCGAGATCGGTGGGTACTCTCTTGCGTTGTGCTAGTGGCGGGTGGTAGGAGTGGCGGGTTGAATGCTGCACCACGAGGGCACAAGTCTTAAGGAACGCTGGCTGACATGCCTTACTAGAGCGCGAGGTCAAGAAAGCGAATCGCGAGCTGTCGTCCCTGCTCTCCAACATGGACGGCCCGCTGTCCCGTCTCGAAGTCGTCCAGAAGCGCTACACCGAGCTGCTTTCCGACATGAAGCGCACCGAGCGCGAGCACCAAAAGGCAAAGAAGCGCGGAGACCAGCTGCAGAAGGAGAAGGATGCGCAGCGCTCCGAGCTCAACAAGGTCACCACGATGAAGGACAAGCTGGACAAACTGTCGCGTGACTTTGCCAAGGAGAACAAGAAGCTGAAGGACGAACTGCACAAGATCGAGAACAGCGAGTCGACCGCCCGGCAGGAACTACATGATAGACTGGAGTACCTGTTGAAGGATGTAGACGACTGTATCGCCGCGCAGGACCTTCCCGAACCACAGAATCCGGCTGACGTCGAACTGGACGAACTGTACGTTGCTGATCCTACGCAAAAGCCACCACTTACACGTTGCAGATTCCGGCAAAAGTTCAAATCCTTCATCGACCAGTACGAACTACGCGAGCTACAATTCCATTCATTATTGCGCACCAAGGAACTTGAAATACAGTACCAGATGGCCCGCCTCGAGCAGCAGCGCAAGCACCAGGAAGCCGAATCTTCCAAATCACACCAACTCACCCGACAGGTCTCGACCTTCTCCCAAACCGAAACCGAACTCCGCACGCAACTGAACATATACGTAGAGAAGTTCAAACAGGTATGTGACCCTTACCCCAAAGTTCGTTTAGTGGCATCATGGTTAATACTGACTAGATGCAGGTTGAGGAGACGCTCAACAATTCCAACGACCTGTTCCTCACGTTCCGCAAGGAGATGGAAGAAATGTCCAAGAAGACTAAGCGCCTCGAGAAGGACAACCAGCAACTGCAACGCCACAAGGAGATCACGAACCGTAATATTGGCGAAATGGTCGAGGAGCGCCACAAGATGCAGGAGGATCTCGCAAGGAAGACAAAGGAGGCTGACGACCAACGTAAGAAGATCGCCAGGCTCGAAACGTTATGTCGAGGAATGCAAGCACAAGGTCGCGGCCAAGTCCCCATGACCGAGCTTGAAGAAGAAGAAGAAGAAGAAGAAGAAGTCACCGAAAGCGACTACGATGATGAAGAAGACTACGAAGAAGAGGGCAGTGGCGACTACGACGACGATACGGAGGAGGATGCCATAGAGCCTGTACCGGAGCGCCGACCATTTGGCCCAGTGCCACCACCTCCACCGCCGCCGCAAAGTACAGCGAACGGCAAACTCAACGGCCATAGACAACCCAATGGGCAGATGAATGGAGTCAAGCGCTAACAGCGTGTCGTCGTTGGTTTGTTTTCAGAGTGCAATGCGAATCTGATTCAAACTCAATCGACGGTCCAAACGTAGAACATTCTACGGATAGTCTTGGAACGATGCAGGCTATTCTTAGCGTTGGATAAGTCGCACGGGTCGCATACAGGCAATCGAAGCAATGACAGTTCTTATGGTGTCTATCATCTCGTCATACTGCAGTCCAGAACTATTCCCCACGAAAGATCTTTCTACTAACATCAAAGTATCTAATTTCGTAGTACGCTGGACATTCCTGGCAAGTAGGCCGTCGGCAATAAAAAAATGGTCGCGAGTCGAACGTGCAGATGCACAAGCTGAAAAGAAAGCCTCGGCAGCATCGGCTCGGCTGGACGTGTCCATCCCCGCGTTGTCTCCATGATGACCCTTGCACGCGAGGCACAGCTACTATTTAGTACCAACACCCCAGATTCGCAATGCGCATTGTACTAGATCTTGACACTTGGGCAGCGTGTCCTTCACTTTCTACATTATTATACCCGCCTTGAGCCCTCCTACATCGCGTCGCCACCCACCATGTCTCCTCCGTCCCTCCAGACGCCGCTCTCGAAGCTGCTAGGGATCCAGTATCCCATCATCTTAGCAGGAATGGCACGAACATCCGGCGGTCCCCTTGCAGCCGCTGTGTCAAATGCCGGCGGTCTCGGTGTCATTGGAGGACTCGGATACACTCCCGAACAACTCCAATCCATCATCGACGACCTCAAGTCCAACCTGGACGACAAGTCCCTCCCCTTCGGCGTCGACCTCGCCCTCCCACAAGTCGGCGGCAGCGCGCGCAAGACGAACCACGACTACACCCACGGCCAGCTCGACGACCTGATCGAAGTCACCATCAAGAACGGCGCAAAGCTCTTCGTCAGCGCCGTCGGCGTCCCCCCAGCACGCACCATCAAAAGACTCCACGAAGCCGGCATACTCATCATGAACATGGTCGGCCACCCCAAGCACGCGAAGAAAGCCCTCGACGCCGGCGTAGACATTGTGTGCGCCCAGGGCGGCGAAGGCGGCGGCCACACGGGCGACATTGCAAACAGCATCCTGATCCCCTCTGTCGTCGACGTCGCGCGCAAGTACAAGAGCCCGCTGACCGGCCAACCCGCCATGGTCGTCGCCGCCGGAGGAATCTACAACGGGCGCAGTCTAGCTAGTAGCTTGATGCAAGGCGCGCAAGGCGTCTGGGTCGGCACACGCTTCGTCGCATCAACAGAGGCCGGGTGCTCGCAGATGCACAAAGAGAACGTCGTGTCCGCGGACTTCACAGACACGGGGCGCACATTAGTCGTTAGCGGGCGGCCGCTGCGCGTCAAGTATAACGAGTACATCAACGATTGGCACGCGCGGGAGGGGGAGATTAAACAGTTGTTGGAAAAGGGTATTGTGCCGCTTGCGAAGGATATGGAGGAGGACAAGGATGTGGATATTCCGTTTTTGATGGGCCAGGTTGCGGGCGTGATTGGGGATATCAAGCCTGCGAAGGAGATTGTGGATGAGATGGTGCAGGAGGCGGTGGATATGTTGAGGGTTGGGCAGGGGTTTATTGGGGGGAGTAGTAGTAAGCTGTAGAGTAGATGAATGAGTTGGTATCCATTCGCTGCAAGCCGAGGCTTGGGATGTACTTGTGTGAGAGTAAACGTTCTTTGGGAAACCATGGCTCAAAGCGGCAGTCACACAAAACGTTATTGTTTTTCAACAACGGCATGAAGCAGAGTTTCGTGTCCGCAATTGCGTACTGCATGTCAAAGTTCCCGCTGTCAACGATCGTCGACCAAAGCAGCGGATTCCGGATGATCGACGCCAGGATCTAAAGCGCAAGTAATGTTCAGTTCAGGAGACGGGTCGCAATCTCACACAGACAGCCCACGAATGCTACCATTTATATGACCTCTGCACGTGTCTACCCAGACCAGACGTCACTCTATCATTATTAGCAGCGCAGCGTCCCGTCTTCCACGCACCCCATGCTGGCTTGTGCAGCACCGTCTACCACTACCACTACCAATTAGTCTGACACCACTTCCGCGGCGTCGCTCGACCGCGAATCTCATCTCCCCAGCGCGCCATAGATGACGCCGTGTGTCCCACGACGGAGCGGCGCAATCACATGCAGTCTAATCTAAGAGCGCAGGCTGAGATACAGGCTCAGAGGAAAAAGGTGAGCTGGTGCTGGAGGAATTGATGCGCTTCTGCGGGTACCCGGAGTCTTCCCTGTCCCCTTTCGTCAGAGGAAGATTCGGAGAATTTTCTGGTAGAGTTTGTGGACATGTGCTAAGACAGTGACAGCAGCTCGCAAACTCGTACAAGCAACTCCTCTAGTAAGACAGCGACTGCATTGCACCCACAGAGACCAGACTAACGCGCGCACAGTGAATTCGCGGCAACGGACCTCAAGACGGTGGGCAACTACACGCTGGGCAACCTCATAGGCAAAGGCAGCTTCGGCAAAGTCTACCTCGCATCGCACAAGCTCAGCAACGGCTCCAAAGTCGTGCTCAAGTCAGCGAAAAAGGACGACGCCAACCTCGCCCGCGAAATCCACCACCACCGCCAATTCACGCACCCCCACATTGCGCGCCTATACGAGGTCATCGTGACCGAGCAGCTAGTCTGGCTAGTCCTCGAATACTGCCCGGGCGACGAGCTGTACAACTACCTCCTCCAACACGGCGCGCTCGAGCCCAGCAAGGTCCAGCGCATCTTCACGCAGCTCGTCGGCGCCGTGTCCTACGTGCACAACAAGTCGTGCGTGCACCGCGACCTGAAGCTCGAGAACATACTGCTGGACAAGAACGGCGACGTCAAGCTGGTCGACTTTGGCTTCACGCGCGAGTACGAGGGCAAGGCGAATTATCTGCAGACATGGTGCGGGACGGTGTGCTACAGCGCGCCCGAGATGCTGAAAGGCGAAAAGTACGCGGGCGAAAAGGTGGATGTGTGGAGTTTGGGGGTCATTTTGTATGCGCTTCTGGTGGGCGAATTGCCGTTTGATGAGGACGACGAGTCGGTTACGAAGATGAAGATACTCAAGGAGGACCCGAAGTATCCGGACACCTTTCCCCCGCAGGCGAAGGAGCTGTGTCAGTCGCTGTTGTCGAAGCGGCCGATACTGAGACCCACGCTGGCGGATATACTGCAGAACCCGTGGTTGTCGGAGCATGCGCCGCGGCAGCAGGAGACGCTGAAGCTGCAGCAGCCTGCGCCGTTCTCGACGGATCTGGAGAAGGAGGTGCTGCATCGGATGCGCGCTGCTGGGGTGGATATTGATATGGTGATTGAGAATGTTCTGGCGCAGCGTTGCGATGCGCTTGCTGGGTGGTGGGCGCTGTTACTTGAAAAGGAAGAGCGCAAGGCGAAGAGGAGGGAGCGCAAGCGTAAAGAGAGGGAGGCAGAGGCGAAGAGCTTGAGACGGCTCAGCGCGGCGAGTAGTCGTTTGGACAAGCTTGCGCCGACGATCAGAGAGACGGACGAGGAAGGGCTGCATTCGCCGACGTCTGTTGAGACGCCGAAGAGTCGAGGGAGGAGTGCGAATCGGAGAAGTTTACACAGTGAGATCGTCCTGTCAAGAATCAAAGTACTTAGCTAACCACCACAGCCGCCCCGGATCTTCCACGTCTCCCAGAGTCTGGAACAAGCATCGTCCTCCCATCCAACGAGAAGCCCCTCCCCTCAATCGACCGAACCCGCAACTCCCACTCAACCTCCCGCCCCCCTCCACCCGCAAAAGACCTCGACAGACGCCGCTCACGCAGCAGCATGCTCCAAGTCGTGTCCAACCCAGACCTCCTCCACCCCAACGGCTTCGTCCCCAAGCAACGCAACCACAAACAGCCCTTCCTAAACCACCTCCTCAGCCTGCGCAACTGGATCAAAGAAACCAGCAAGCGCGCCCGCAGCCCAAACTCCAAAGCAAGCAGCACATCCCAAAAGAGCCCCAAGATGCCCGACAGCAATATTAAATCCCCAGACTCACGCAAGCGCCTCAGCGCTGCGAATCGCCACTCACACTCACACACACCTACACATGTTCCGCCACGCCCGCGCGTCTCGACACATGGCTCAGGCAGCGTGCGCGGCTTATCTGCTAGCCCGGCGCCACTTACACCGCGCTCCTCGTACCGGCGATCGAGCGGCGGACTGCGCGGCCGGAAATCCACGTCTTCGTCCGTGTCGTCTATCCGCTCGATGCCGCGGCACCACCACTCGCACTCCAAGGCGTCGTCTACATCTTCCGCGTCCATTGCGTCCCCTGCTGTATCTATTTCCGGGCGCAAACTCACTAAGTCGCCGCATAACAGCAGTATCAAAGTCCTCCCCGCAACACCCACATCGTCCTCATTCCCTAGTAACATTCGCGTCCAGCGCGGCGAGGGAGCATATGCGCCACCTTTGAGTCCCGCGTTCCCTCCCTCGGGTGGATTGGTCTTTGCGAAGCGCCGTAAAAGTCCGTTTAAAGGGCCGATGTTGGCGGTTCATACGCGGGAGAGTCTGGGGGCGGGGTGGAGGCGCGCGGGAGAGAGTGGGAGTCGGAGTCAGAGTGTGCAGGGGAGGAGGAGTGGGGAGATTATGGGGATTAGGGAGGAGGATGAGGATGAGGATGAGGGGATGGAGGTTGAGGAGGTGGATGATTTTGGGGGGGTGGGGTTGGGGGAGGGGGAGTATGTTGAGGAGGAGAAGGGGGTGGAGGATGGACCGGTCACGCCGCCGAGATAAAGGATGGAAGAGGGAAAAGGGGTGATGTGTGCTTTGGATTTGTGCTATGTTTCAGCGATTTGTTGGCTTTCTAGCGGCATTCATTTCTCTTTCAAATCCACCTTTGAAGAAACAACACGAGGCATTCGGCAGTAGTTTTTTTCGTGCCGGGTAAGTCTTTTGGAGGGACGGATGGCTTTTTTTCCGGGTCATATATACATACACGATAGTTTCGAGGGTTTCTTTGATGTACATATAGACGGACGCAATTTTTAGCGGAGAGTGGGAGAATAACATTCAGATCCATTGCACATGATACATCATTCCTTCCGTACTTCACTTCACTTCTGATCGTTTTGCGTCAGGCCTCTAGCACACATTATTACAAAACCAGTACTACAAAAAAAGGTAAACACAACAAGTACAGCCTCGCCAGAATTTAAGGCTAGTGAGAGAGAATGTGGTAAACAGCTGTGTATTATTACTCTAGTGCATCGGATGAGGGTCGAGACTGTCATTTCTCGTGTGAATTGTTGTAGTGCGTTCATTGAGACGTTTTGTTTACTTGTATAGGGAAAGGAAATGGCTTAGATACGTGTGTTTTGGGAGTTTGGGAAGCTTGGGCGCGTGATTTTGGTTGGAGTGGGAGACCGAGAAGAGCGGGTGGAAAGGGAGGAAGGAGAGATTTGTACGGGAGAAACAAAAGGAGATTGGCACATTTTCGTCCGCACTTAGAGATACGCTTCAAACAAAATCCAGATAACTCAGCACTATCTATCCAATCCATCAACCCTCCGACCCATTCCCCCACGCCCGCCCAGTCCCTCCCTTCATCTTCATCCTCACTTTTTCGCGCGCCGGATCAGGCCCACTATTCATCCTTTGAATCAACCACACTATGCCCATCACCACCGCCGTCGTAGGTATGGCAGTGACAAAGTACCACTGCGTTGTTTCCTTGAGCGTGGATATGTCTTCTGTCATACTGTACAAACTACTGTAAACTTGTTAGTACCAAGCCATCATTTCATACCCCATACCAATCTTCATACTCATACCATGCAAACAAGTAAAGTAAAGGTTCAAGACGTACCTAATAAGCGACAACGGCACAAAAATCGTCGCGAGCCACGTCAACCTTGCAGAATTATGCGTCTCAATCAAACTCCTCTTCGTATCCTCAATACTTATCTCCGCAGTAACAATATCCGTAAGCCGATCCACACGGTCCTGCAAATCATTTATCGCAGCGAGGATACGCTTGAAATCAGGAATAATATCCTCGTAACCAGCTACATCATCGAAGCTCAAATCCGTTACAATGGCCTTGCGATCCATCGGCGAGTTTGCCGCCTTCGGTTGCCAGGAGTTGGTGAGCCGAGCGGCAGCGGGGAGCGCGTGCTCTAGTGTTTCCGTAACCATTTCGCGGAAAAGAGGCACTTGTTTGCGCCACATGTGCAGACGCTTGCGCGAGATGTCGTTTTTCAGGTAGTATAGTTTTGGGCGCTGGATGCCTGTTTCGATCTGGGATAGGCGGGTTTTGACGTATGCGATGAGGAGGAGCCATTCGGAGCTGAGGAGGAAGAGCAGTGGTTTGGTGAGGAGGTGGGGGGAGGGTGTACTTGTGGTTGTGGTTGTGGTTGTGGTTGTGGTTGTGGGGGATGGGAACCAGGGGTATGTGCGTGTTAGGTTGGCGATGTCTTTGGACCAGGATTTCGGGGGTGGTGATGTGGGTGGTGGAGCGTGCATGCTGGGTAAAGGGAGGAAGTTGGAGCGGTCGTACCATAGTGGGTGGCCGTGTGTTGTCGTTGGGTCTGCGAGTATGATGCCTACGGTCGCATCATTGCATTGCTTATCCTTGCCAATCCACACAACCGTCCGAGTGCGCAATATCGACACCACAGACTCCGCCTCATCGCCCGCTCCACTCTCTTCATTCTCGTCATCGTCGGGCCGCCGCAGCACGTTCCACGTATTCGTCTCCTTCCACGCGGCATTGAAGTCGTCGCGCGTCTCGTGGTATCGCAACCGCATGTTACGTAGCATAAACCAATTCCGGTGCTTGGTGCTGGCCATGAGGCTGGGTGGCTGTGCCCATGGGTCCCGGACGTTGTGCCACACGTAATCGTCTATTTGCTCGCGGAAACACATGGGGTCGATGTCGAAGCGTGAGCCGAGTGCTTCGATGACTTCGCGCGATAGATCTTCTACGATGAAGAGTCTCATTGGGGGTTTGCTGCCTGGCGCGTGGGACAGCGAGGTCAATGTCTGCTTGAAGTCGGGCAGTGAGCGGATTTGTCGTACGCTGTGATTGTCTGATGAGTGGAATTCTAGGAAAGTGACGGTCGTTCTGTCTATTCGATGCAGATCGTGTTCTCGGTCTCTTTCTGTCCAGCGTAATGGCGTGGTACCGACTTCCATCCAATCTGAAAGGTAGCGTAGTGTTTTCCATGTGGGTGCTAATGATTTTATGTGTGCAAGGTATGGATATTTCTTGCTTTCAGGATATCAGCGTACATGCCCGTTCATGAAGACACTGCTCTCACCTATCGCTAATTTCCCATCTAGCCGCTTCAACATGGTTTCGAGTGTAGGCGTCTCCGAGGTGATCGTAGTTGCCACGCATGGGAGCGCCCTTTCGGGGTAGTTGTATCGATGACCATACGGCGCCGACATCTATGGTGGTAGACTTGTTCACGCCATCGCTGCGCTTGAAAGAAGAGGAGGACATGTTGACGTTGACTAGGTGATCGTTGTCGCGAGCTGTCGGAATGACCACAATTCATCCGTCCAACCGTCAACTCTTGTAAACATCAGGCAATTGTGTTATCAAGCAAAATAATGTGACAACAGCGTAGCGACCACTCCGATATTACGATCGCGTCAGAAGCGAAGTTCACGGAGTGTAGTTGTCAAGGAGCACGCGCTGTTTTCCGAAAGTCCAGGCTAGATGTCATGCATGCAGCATAAGGCTGATTAGGCGAGTATGGGGCCAAAAGCTGAGGGCTCGCGCCGCAGCTCCTCACGCGGCTAGCTCTTTGCACAGCACACAGCTGATGCAAGAGGCCTCCCGAAAAATATCTGAGGAGCAGAGGCTGCAACTTTCGATTCTGAACATATTACTCAAAGCTGGAGTTGGTACGATGTTGATGATGCAAAGACCGGTCGAAGAAACTGTTCCTCGAGTTTGTCGTGCAATGTTCGAGTTGAAGTTCGTGAGACGCGACTTTGTCAGCTTGCCTGGACGCTCTTTAGGCGACTTGATGATGCTAGGTGGACAGGAGAAAGTCTGGTATGCTGTACTCATTCTTGATGATCATCATACATTGTACATTGTATGGAGATGGCACCGGTATGCACATCTGGTTAGGGTACATGGCTTACATGACAATCTAGTGACATGCGCATTTTTTGAGAGTTATAGTCAACCTTCAAGATGGAGACTATGCCACCTCGTCATTCCAGGTGAAGAGTCGTAACCATTGATCTCTCCCGGGGGATGTTGATCTCAGGACGAGGGGAGACAGGCGAATGCTTCTGAGCCGCAACGCTCGGGCGCCCCAAAATATCTTTCTCCACGCCACGAGATTGGCAAAGAGCCTGGTCTGTGGATGAGAAACGTTACGGATCGATCGATTCCCTCGCACGATCATGTGTGTGGGCGTTCCTCGCGCAAAACGCGTCGCAGGAAACATCCGTGCGGATTATGGTGACGCTTACTCTGTGTCCTGGTAGGTAGCAGTCCAGTTCGTAGATGTGGTTTCGCGTTGGGATCTTCCTGATTCAATCACAAAGCGCGTGCAGATAGTCCACGTTCGGTCTGTGTAGATGCTGCCATTTACTTGCGTATGCCACAAGCGAGAAGAAGCCGCGCTGCCACACAATGAGGGATGGGCTGCGAACATTGATCGTGAAGAAGTATGTCATCCAACTAGCGATCCGGAAGAAATGCGCATTGCGACGGCGACAGTGGGAAAGGCGCGTGGCGTCGTTGGCATAGAGGAGGAGGAGTTACCTAAGTTACGGCCGTTACACAAGTGGTGGGGCTCCCGTACCGGTATTTTCGGCGAGACAACCTTCCGATGCCTTATAAGTTCTGCGCCTGCTACCTTCGTACGATCTGACCAGATATCGAGGCGGACTTGAAGACCGAAGAACTCTTCACGGTTCTACTTCGTCTTGATGGCTGTCACATGTGCCCACATTGGCGTCTGACTTTTAGGCGTAGCCGCCTCTTTCGACAATAGTTGCGAACCCTTTGTGCAAAGTAACTTATCGCAACTCTGCCATGTCTAACGTCAACTTACATGGTTCAATCGTCGCAACGTGCATGTAAGATGTCGGCGCGCTTGCTGCTAAGATGCGATGGACGGAACGACTCGCGCCTTTGTGGCGGCTCGCCGACCGTAGTCACTGTCGAGGTCTTCATTCCGAGCTACACGCCGCACGGACAAATGCGACTATAAGAGAAGGGAGCCCGAGTGTGGTGTACAGCGGACCAGAAATCTGGTTGCGAGATCGAGGTCAGCCTATGTGCTGTCATGGTGCAGAAGCCGCGTCACACTTGGAAGTCTTGACCGAGGAGCATACTGTCTGATATCAGCCGCTACTCTGTTTTGACCATCAGCATGGAAACATGGAGCATCTCCAGTACTCACAGTCTTACTGGCAACCCCGGCTTTCGCGCATGTCACGTAGTCGCAACCTAGCATGCCATAGGCCACGGCAGGACATGTTCGCTTCGACCGATAATTGAGCAGCACGCGACGTCGATATGCACGCCCTGGCATCAGTACAACAGACACGAATGCGGAATGCTAGTGCTATCACACGTTCCCTCGCATACCACCACTACGTGGTCGAACCGGGCCTCCAAGCCAGTCTGGCACACTTTGCCAGCACAAACAGGCGCCGCCGCACTAGATAACTCAACTTGTCGCAGAAGATATGCAAAGAGATGGAAGGCTAGCGAAAAAGCTACCTCGACGTGCCCTGGACGTGTGTGAGCCGAAGGCAACCGTCCAACATCTGCCCTGGTGGACGGGATGCAAGGACCTACATGCTGCAGGAGAGCGTCGACGGAACGCAGAGACAACTCCATGGACAAAAACATGCATACCGGAGCTTCAGAACCTTCACTCAGTAGTGTCGCTTGACACGAGGTTGGTCCAGCAGAATTCTGCTTACCCACAATGTGGAAGCTCAAGTTCTAGACGGGCTGGACACAATTTCCACAGTACATTCAGCCCGGCCATGAGACATGGGTGTAGCACTTGGAAGGCAAAAGCGTATGCAGAATAAGGGGGCGCAAGGCGGAACAAAATCATGAACGTAGACAAAGAAGCGGCCTTCTACTCCGTAGCCAAGGTGAGGGCCGAGAACTGATTAGGAGCAAAGAAGACTGTCCAGGATATGGCCCGGCCCGTCGATCAGTTGGAAAAAGTGGGCCCCAGCCCATACCTGGAAACGAGGCTGGCGACGATGCCGCCAAGGGAGCCAAGAGATGAAGGGCTGCAGACGGCTGAAAACATCCGCCAGGACGGTCTTTCAAGCTCTCACTCATAACGCTCGGGTCGATTGTCAGACCCTATACGCAAGGCACAAGGACGGCGAGTATACTGGTCTTCAGCTGAGTGGCCTGCAGAGGCTCAAGGTCAAGACTTACCGGTACACCACAGCCCACCGAGTCGGTAAATCAGCTCCACGGAGCGTTAAGCACGCGGGATCCTGGTCTGAACCCTGCTAGTGGCCTTACCAGCCGTGTCCAACGTTTTCCCTCTTTGAAAGCAGATTCGCTCCTTTCCCTGTTATTGGCTCCTATGACTTCTTTAAGCTTAGAAGCAACTTCAACTTGAAGGCTTGATAGGATGTATTAGGGACCCAAATTTACCTTGTGGAGCCCACCAGAGTGAGAGTCGACCTCACGTTCACATCAACTCTTAAGTATCATCACAGGACCCGCGTACCATACGTCTACACCAAGTCTCGCTATGGCGGAGTACGACGCAGCTCGTTCATGTTCACGTTGCTCTCTGCGGCGGCCAAGTCCGCAGCGCTAAATTGATACTCCTGGGCAGCGGCATCGTAACCATCGTCGTTATCTCGTTGGTGGCGCATCGACGACCATGCGCACTACGCGCAGAAAACCGACTTATAACGAGTATCTAGATGTTTGCAGGAGAAAGAATAGCGCGCGATTGGTCTTGTATCTGCTTCAAAGAATATCCTATCAGCCTATGGCATTTTCTAGGCTTGCTGCCAAGTACCAGGTTGAGAGAGGTGCGTCAAGTCGTAGCAAACATGAAGTCAATGTTGCCGGCTGAATATGATTCGCCCGCACAATGGAACGTGGTGAGGAGATGCCGCACATGTCGCACACCAACGGGCTCTGGCCCACTTGGCGTGCGTCAATGTTGGGCTGGAGCAAGCGGTAGCAAAAACAGTCCTTCTACCCTTAGTGAGGATGAGAACTAGCGTATGGACAGTCGAAAGGTTTCTGTGGGCTGAAGTCGCCAACAACTATACACATTCACAACCGAGGCACTATAGGATCGCGCCAATTTCGAAAATCCACCAATTGTGGAAATCGCCTTGCAGTGATGCTACGGAGTATTGCTGGCACTTTCGGGAACTCACGCCAGCTGTATACGAGAATGCGTCTGGCTCTCTCGCGAGACAGGCAGCGTACCTGCCTTCAAGGCAGATCATGAAGAACAATGCTGGATTGTAACTACGACACATCACCCTTCACTGACGAAGCACGTTCGCGGAGCGCCTTGGACGTATTCGTTCATGGCCTCATATATTCGCGCATGGAAGGATCGAATAATAGCCTGTGTCAGTCATACATTCGCGCATATGAGGATCGAATTCCAGCCCGTGTCTCTCATTCATTCGCGCATAGAAGAATGGCCTCATACATTCGCGCATAGAAGGATCGAATTCCAGCCCGTGTCGTGGAGAAGCAAAACGACAGGTATGTGGCCTTCACCTGCCTCATCGAGCGTGGATAGTGACCTTGTGATACACTGATGCATCAATCTACTTGAGAAGGGGTCATTGCATCAGGAAGCCACCAACGCAAAGTCAATTGAGCCTAACTTGAGGGCTACTGCTAGGGTAAAATCTGCGCGGCCTCGAAACGGCTCCAGCTGGAGTGGCCCTTGGAAGCCCGAAGTTGGCACCCTCAGGACGTATAAAGGCAGCCGTAAAGTACGTTCCTCTTGTTCTCAGACAACGCTCGACACAGATCTTCCCAGCTTTGACAGATACTTCGCCTACCGAACTCCTATCGCAGCACTGCTTTGGCCCTTCCCTCATCACTCCTCAAGATGAAGTTCTCTGCCCTCCTTGCGGTCGTCGCCGCTACGCTCCCTATGGCAGCGCTGGCCGATTTCGATATGTGGGAGTCCACTGCAGTGTTCGTTGGTCCGTATGACACGAGTGTCTCTATTCAGGAGGTCTGTACCATCATCCAAATTTCGGAAACTTCGCTGACAGATGACAGTACGTTCCATCTACCTAGACCACGTGTCTAGTCTTGAGCTCGGACGTTTGCGCTGACTTGCTAACTCCAACTCTAGGCTCAAGGTCACGCAGCCATACATTGAATACGGCAAAGCTCTATGTCAAGGAAGGGGAACCATGACTTTCAACGACATCAAGACCCTCTGGTGCAACCACAGGATCAAGTTCACGAACGGTTGTGCCATCATCAAGAACTGTGCCAAGGGAGGAAATGTGCACCAGATCAAGAACGGCGAGAAGCTTGGTGATTTGGAAGACTGCGGTGGCGGCAAGCGCGGCGAATGTTTTGCATGGCACGAAGCTGCCTCCGGAAGTCTTGTTCGGGACGCGAGGGCAGACTCAGCTACGGTCGTGTTGCTTGCAAGACGTCGTTCTTCGACGGTGCGAACGCTCTGGGAGAGATGTAGGTTTCCTGGGAAACTCTGCAGTCGCAGCCAGATTGAGAGGAGGGTAGTGAGAGCGGGTATAGAGTAGCGACGGGGTTTGAAAGGACGGCGGGGGCAGATGGGGCGATTCAAAATGCGGATGAAAAACAGTTGTTGATCTTGATGCCGAGCCAACGATAAATCAAGTCTTCAACGTATTTGCGCATCGCTGTCCAAACTTACTCTGAAGTGACACCTGCTCGAAAAGTCTGGTACCTTCCTCGCCCTTCCCATACCACGTCTGACCCATCTCACAAACCGTGACGCATCTGCGCGGGCACACATAAGCGCCAGCACAAGCTCACCCAAATTTCGCTGACAGCTCCTGAATATGCTCATCAAGTCGATCGCCTTCGGACCCGAGAGGCCGTTAATTGGGTATCGATTCGAACCAGCTTTAATTTCTTTTCGAAGTCCACCCCAGCACTCAATCGCCTGAAAGGGGTGCTGGAGGCCACTGAGTGCTGATTGTTCGAATATCGGTGACGAAGGCTTTCGCGAGCATTGACTGATGGATCGAGAGGAAGCCGGCAAGTACCATCACAATATGCAAAGAGGGTGGAATCGGAAAGCATAAATCCGAAACGATCAGTGACTGCCGAGATGCTCCGCCAACGAAAACTCCTACTGTACTAACACCGCATACGGGACAGGCGAAGCGATTCGTATGCAAGCGTTGTGTTCAACGTCTGAGATTTTAATTGACCTATGATGGCGTTGTGATGTGGGTGATTGCAGTGTTGGGAGAAGAGTCACTTGAGTCAACTCAGCTGATACAGAATCACTCGGCTCTTGAGCTCCCCAACCCTATGATTCTTCAGACTCAGGGTCGATTCAGAGTCGACTCGCGATTCTGCCCAACACTGGGTAATTGGACCTCTTAACTTGTGCTACATGTGTATATACCCCAAAAAGGGCTGCTGTGCAACACTAGCATGCTTCTGGCAAAGTCGTGCTCGTGTTACATGTGTATTGCCGATCACCTGAAATACCCAAGCCCCTTTTCAGTAGAGTCCGAGCACGAGGTCTTCAGCCGCAAAAACGGACGAATGAGAAACTACTTACGGTTAGTGTAGCACAGAATCGATCAGACCTCAACATCAACAATGGCAAAATTGATGGCCGATGTGATGGCGGAATCGCCATTCGATGATTTGCCGCTCGAACTACCTGTGTTCGATCATGAATTCATTGTTAATGTCGCCGATGACATTTGTCGGACTCGATATCGACCCAAAGACGCCATCCCTGACCTTCATATCTCAACTCCCGCCATAGAGTACAGCTTGAGCACTGAAAACAGGAACACGCTGAAATGTATAGCATTCCACCTGAATCATACCACTACCGCAACCGACTGAGATGAGGACTCAAAGCCTCGCATAGAAAATATGCTCCCTCACAGCTCTTTTGCCGTTGGTCTTCACCTCAACGCTGGATCTCTTGAAGCCCGCGTCGTGTCGCCTTACAGCTAGCTTCTCTGATTCCTCTGGTCTCTGTGACGGTTCTTGCTGAACGTAGAATACCATGGCTGGCAGATGTGGATAGGTTGTGCCCAAGAAGACGCGGACGCCCGAGATGATCATGTTGCCCAGCTGCTGCTTGTGCTGAGAAAGGAAGTAGCCCGAAGCGCGACCATTTGGGGTACCTAAGTCGAAGTTGAGCTTGAGCGCGTGTGGCCTACACAGTCAACTGAGCGGTCGTACCTAGAAGCGCCTCTGCTATCTCCACGTCTGCGCCAGATAACGTGCTGTAGAATCGACCAGGCCAAGCCTCCAACTTCTGGGAATTGATGGCTCGAAGTATGGCCTGCAGGGTCGGCTCATTCGAGATACTGATTGACAAAAAGTACTGAAGGCTTTTGGGATTGCCAGCTCGAGACGCCCAGGCTAGCCACATTATATCGGAGGCTCGTTGGAGGGCGGGCAGGGCGCTCTTCTCAATCGGCGGCGTTCGATCTTCGATTCCGGCATACTCTGGCGACGTTAGGTCTATTCGGATGATGCTGTCGTCATTTGATCAGCCAATGGGTTGAGCACAACAGAAGGGATGACTCACCACCAACTCCAGTGTTAATCGCAAACTTTAGACCTGCGCCTGTCGCTCATTCAGTCTTATTACCCACTGTATACCTGCAGATTATAACGTCAGTGTTTGAATCGCGCGATTCATTTCGATGCTCGCGTACGTCTGCTTGTCTGTCGGCTTTTGCATAGGATCCGTGAAGTGATCTAGACGGACAACCTCCAAACCAGTGCGCGGATCACGACTGGCTCTATTCGAGAGCCCAAGCGCAGCCAGTGCCGCTCCAACGCCGTGGCCAGGATGGCTGTCATCATCATCGAGGAAGTTTGTGTCCAACAAGTCTGCGCCTTGGTAATAGTGCCAGCCCCATGTGCGTAGCGCGTCTGACCATCAGTGTCAGCTCCACCAGAATCAGGTAAACATTCGTACCACCGCTTGTCCATTCGCTCTGCGCAGAGTTCCTCTCTGGCTTGAACAGTCGTCCCGCATCTGCATTCGAGCCCTGCATTGCCGCGATCATGTTCTCGTCCTTGCAGATGAAGTCTTTCCACGTCTCATCGCTCACTGGAAGCGCAGGTGGCCATGAAGCCTCAGTGTAGTCGTCGTCGTCGTCGTCGTCGTCTGGTTCCGGAAACTCCCATCTCTTCGTTCGCTGCGGTAGGTTGAGATGTGGCTCTGAGACCTCGAGGCGTAGCTCAGCCGAGCATTGCTTCGCAGCCAGCAATGCGACGTACGCACAATGGAACATGGTTAGCATCTTCATGGCAGCACTCAATTGAAGATTTGTCTGTGTCGAGGACTCCTGGTTTGTGCACTGCTTTGAAGGGAAAAAAGGAATATTGTAAG
>Ga0265797_10003891_pt1 | contig 23396 bp, 25 predicted proteins | sample P2T30metagenome_FD_192433 | JGI IMG/M metagenome (GOLD analysis project Ga0265797, IMG submission 192433) | Plant litter microbial communities from East Loma Ridge, Irvine, California - P2 T30 | ecosystem: Environmental > Terrestrial > Plant litter > Unclassified | place: USA: California... | reverse complement strand
ACGGAGCGCATGCGCTGAGGGCACAAGAGACGCATATAGTGGATGTATTAGTCATGTAAGCCATATGTACAATACAAGATGAACACAGCTGCAGCTTCGATCTGTCGTGCTTGGACTCTGCGAGCGTCGCACGGCCGAGTGTAGCAGAGGTAATATACCACAGCAACGAAAGCGACTGCATTCAGCTCGAGACGAACGGCATGGACTTTCACTGTGGTTGCTTCAATATCATCCAGCACCGAAGACAGTGACAGAGAGATTGTTCGGAGTGACATTCGTTCTTTCCATTCGCAGTCGCGGGGGTTGTCTCCTTCCTGCCCTCCTCATCTCACCTCTCAAGGTCGTCACTTCTATTTTCCGTCGATCTGCCTCATCATCCTATCCTTACCTTTCTTTCCTATGTCATAGCAACCACCGTGTACAATTTTCTTGTCAACTCTCCTGCAGTAGGACACTGCCATCTGTTTGACTTCCTTTCAGCATCACCATCGTCATGAAGCAGAACGCGCTCTCGCGCCCGCCCTTCCTTCCGTCTGAGAAACAGATGGCACTTGCTCTTGCCATTGTTCGGACCAAACCAGCCGGGATGCAAGTACGAGGTATAGTCAAACCTTCGAAAAAACTCCACACTTTCTGATATTGTTAGACTACGTTCTACAGCTACGTGCCCAGACTAAGCCCGGTCTCGACCCTAGAGAGCGAGAAAATCCTACATGCTATGTTGACGAAGTCGCCTACTGGAAAAATCGATGTCAAAAGGCCGAGGATGAATGTGAGAAACTTCGAGGTGTCAACATTAAGCTTGAAAGATCGAACCACTTATTGTCGAGCCTGTCCGGTCCCGTCTTGGATATTGATGCAGCTGCCTACACCACCAAGCGCAAAGCACCATCAGCGTCACCCACGAGACCCAAGCCGTCGAGACAAGCACAAAAGCAATCACCAACGGCTGCTGCTCAAGAAACCATCGATAATGACTTGGATTTCTTGGAAGTGCTCGGCAGGGATGGTTCCAAACTCATGGAAGCTTTATACACTACGCACTCATTGTGCCGGTCCGACAAGCCTGACACTGATGTTCTCTGCATCAATCTTGTACAAATCGCTTCAGGCATTGGCAAGATCATACTCATTGTCGCTCAGAACCACGAGCTGCTCTCTCGTCACGGGCGGAGAAGCGCTGAAGCCATGTCATTCGATAAGGACAAATCTGACTTCGCTGTTGCCCTCTCTGTCTGTGCTAGAGCCTTCATGTCGTTACTTGTTGGTACAAATAAGCTCGTGGAGTGCAAAGCCGATGTACGACTTGATAGTCTGGTCGTCTGTGAGGTAGCAGGGATGTTCAAGGCCGCGTTGCAATCGATCGAGATATCAGCTCGACGTACAGCGGAGACTTCCTTGTCGCCACCCTCTTCACCAAATAAGACGAAGACGAAAGCGCCGCCTCCGGTCGTGAGAGAGTCCGCTCCGGCTAGAGCAGTTGCTCACTTGTTAATCAGCTTTCTCGGATTCCTCGAGAAAACCGATCCTGTGCATCAAAAGATCTTTGATGGCTTCGTCTTCATCCTGTTCGAACGCGTGGGAAAGAGGTTGTATTATTTTACATTCGGACAGCATCGCAGTACTTCTATCGAAGGCAACATCTTGCCACCGCCCGAGCCGAGAGATGCTGCTGAGACGACAAGACGGGATAGCGACGCCCTAGCCACCCGTCTTGAAGTGAAGGCACTCGTATTGATCCTTGAACGAGCAATGGGTTTAGCTCCAAACCACATGAATCCCCAGAACGCTCGCCCTAGCTCGGCATCTAACCGACCCGCCCGTACAATGAGCACCAAAACTCCTGTGACGAGCACCAGGGCGCGCTTGAGCCCTCTGGCAAGAGACCGCTTGCAACGGACACTTGTTGCGTGCATGTATGGGAACAACACTAATGATGAGTTCCTGGATGTTCTCACAAAGCCTGTTCCAGCTATGCGACTCGGTTCCATGCAAAACGTAGCCAAAGTCGACGACAAAGATGTGCAGACATGGTACAAGGAGGAGGTTTGGCGACTCGTAGGGTGGGATATCCTGGCAAGGGAGGGCGCGTGGTGAAACAAAGGAATTGATTACGACGAATTCGAAAAGGATTAAACTAGGTTAAGATATAGGGAAGTCCGCCAAGTCTAGTTGCTGGCTTCCTGCGCCAACTGGAACTGACTGACAAACCTCCGCTCTACCGCCGACCTTTTCGCGCTTTCTAGTTCATCCGTATCTGCCTTCGCTTCATCCTTCGTTCCCCATCCCCCTCCACCAGGTGTGTCGATCACAAAGCAATCGCCCTTCTGTACAGCAAAATCCTTACGTCCACCCAACCTACACCACCTCCCACCGACTTTCTTGACGATGTAGTTCACTCCACTACTTCCGTCCTCCCCACCCAACATACCATAAGGTCTAGTAACCCGCCTTTCACTGACGATACTCGCATTCATATCGCGGTAAAACTCGTACACCCTCCGGATACCATTCCCACCACTCCAACGCCCTTTGCCACCCGACCCATCCCGTATACTAAACTCGCGAAGAAGCACAGGATACCTCTTCTCCAGTAGTTCTGGGTCTGTGATACGCGTGTTCGTCATATGAATATGTACTCCGGAAGTTCCGTGCCAGCCAGGTCCCGCGCCACTACCTCCGCATATCGTTTCTCCGAAGCCGAAACCGGAGTTTGGAATAGGGTTGCCAGTGTCATCATTGTCACCGTTTATGCCAAAGGAGAAGACGTTGCAGTCACCTTGGCTTGCGGCACATGCTTCGAAGGCGCGGATCACGACGTCTGTTACGCGTTGGGATGTGATAGGATTTCCAGCGCATACTGCGGCATATGGTGAGGGGTTGAGGATACTTCCTTCTGGAATTGTGAACGTGAGAGGGCGGAGGCAGCCTTCGTTGAGCGGAATGTCTTGATTGATGAGGCAACGGAGCACGTAGAGTGTTGCAGATCTGGCAATTGCTTGTGGAGCGTTGAAACTGTGGTAGCCTTCTTCGCCTGTTCCAGTGAAATCGAAGTGGGCAGACCCGTCGTCTGGGTTGATGGTTATGGCGAGTTTTATGGGGGTGCCGTCATCCATGTAGTCGAGTGCGGTGAGGATCTTACCGCCAGTTTCATGATAAGTACGCTTCATGAATTCCCGCACACACGACTCGGCGTTCGAGGTGATGGCATGCATGTTGAGGTGTACAATGGCGAGACCTCTTTCAGCGATGAGATCGGCTACCAGTGCGGCACCCTTGGCGTTGGCTGATACCTGTGCTTTGAGGTCGTTGATATTATCGGCTAGCTTACGTGTTCCTGAGCATCCTGCATACTGTGCTGGATCATGGAGTAGCACTCTTGTAACTAGCTCTTCGTCGAAGACTCCATCGCGAACAAGATACTCTGAGACTATCATAGCGCCTTCTTCGTGTAGCTCAACGCTACCAGCTGGCATTGAGCCTGGGAGTATTCCACCAATTTCTTGATGATGACCTCTCGAAGCTGTGTAGAATATGATAGTCTCACCCGCATGGTCGAAGACAGGTGTTACGCAAGTGATATCAGGAAGGTGCGTGCCGCCGGAGATTGGGTGGTTAGCGACGATAACGTCACCTGGTCGAAGTTGGCCCAAGTACTTCTTGTGCTGGTACATGACCGCCTGCTCCATTGAGCCAAGATGTACTGGCACATGTGGAGCATTAGCTACAAGGCGGCCCCCAGGACTGAAAAGTGCACAGCTGAAGTCAAGGCGTTCCTTGATGTTGACCGAAACGCTTGTCTTTTGAAGTGCGAGGCCCATCTGTTCAGCGATACTCATGAAACGGTGAGCCATGACAGAGAGTTCCACAGGATCAACAGTTCGTGGTGCAACTACCTCGGTGCTGGTCAATGAAGTTGTACGTTCGAGCTCAATCATTACGTGGCGCTCTAGAATAGTTGCCTTTGAGCGCGGGGCGACGACGATTGTTTGTGTGTTGTCCAGAATGATAGCAGGTCCATCTACAACATCACCCTTGGCCAGCTTTGTCAGGTGGTACAAAGGGGAGGTCGTCCAGCGATTCTCGAAGAAGACAGGAACGTGATCCGAAATCTTCTTAGTAGACACAGGGGATGGGGAACATCCAGTGAGTTGTTCTTCCAAGACGAACTCAGGCTCGACTGATGGGCTCCGAGCTGTGGCTCGTACTCGTACATTCTCAACGAGGATGTCTCGTCCAGGCATAACGAAAGAGAATTGACGTTTGTGCTCTGCTACGAAAGCTTCGTCCCACGATCCCTGATCAGGTCGCGAGACCATGAAGGTGGTGTCAGAACCTTCGTAGCGAAGGTTCAGGAAGTGCTCGAAGCCGATTGTTTGGCCAGAGAATCCGTCGTTGGCTAACTGCTCAGCCGCGTTCTTCTCGAGTGACGACAGCCTTTCGTCAAGTTCATCGAGAGAGGATCGGAGTAGTGCTGAGCATGGTTCTTGAACATCACGAACGACATCTGCCAACGCCATGCCGTACGCCGATAAGACGGACGAATAGCGATGAACCAAGATGCGGTCGATTCCTAGGTTAGCTGCAATAGCACAGGCAGCCTGTCCACCCGCACCGCCAAAGACTGCAAGATCATGATCGGATGTCCGGTGGCCCTTGGCTTCAGTGAGCGAACGGATGGGCCGGCACATCGTCTCGTTTGCAACTTCCAAAAAGCCGAGAGCAAGTTCTTCAACGGTCTTCGTTTTCCCAGTAGTCTGAGACAGATCGCGGTTAACGGTAACAAGTAGCTCTTCAAAGGCTCTCTTGGCGCCTTCATAGTCTAGCGGCTCGTTCTCGTGCTTGCCAAAGATCTTTGGGAAATACTCGACTTGTAGACGTCCCAGCACAAGATTCGCATCTGTAACTGTCAAGGGTCCACCTTTACGATATGCCGCTGGTCCGGGATGTGCGCTCGCTGATTCGGGGCCTGCCAGAAAGAGGCCGTTACGATAGGAAAGAATACTTCCGCCGCCTGAGAATGTTAATGGCAACTCGCGGTCCAGTACCAGGGATATCACATACCAGCAGCTACAGTATCGATTTCAAGCTGTGGTGATTGGATTGTCACACCCGCTGTGATCGACTCGAACGTGTGCTCCAAAGTCCCCGCATACCGGGAAACATCAGTGCTAGTTCCGCCCACTGTGTTAATGTTAACATGCATTTAGCATTCGAAGAATCTCATGGACTTACTGTCAAAACCTATTACCGGCTTTTTCCGTTTGGTGTCGAAGCACGTCTTGCTAAAGCCAACAACACCCCCAGCCGGACCGGATAGGATGGCTTTGAGACCGCTGAAATGTTGCCATCCCACTAGACCTCCATCACTCTGCATGAACTCGCAACGAGCACCACGAGAGTCTTCGAGGCCGCCGATGAATCCTTCACGAAAGCCATCGATGTAACTACGCGTCAAAGGCGTGAGGTATGCATCTGCTGTTGCCGAATAGCCTCTCGATATTGCTCTAATCATAGGAAAGATTTGTGACGATACAGATATCTGTGTGAAGCCAATCTCTTTGGCAATGTCGGCAACTTGAAGCTCGTGGTTTGGGAAAGTGTAGCTATTGATAAGCGTTATGGCTAAAGACCGCACGCCTTTATCGAACAAGCTTTGTAGACCCTCACGGGCGTGGTTGCGATCTATGATGATGTTAGCGCGAACATTGCGTCTGGATGTAGGACTAACCAACTGGTCGCAGAACGCGAATAGCTTCCCCACCAACACCCTTCTCCAGATCATGAGAGTCGCGCTTTGGGTCTCTAAGCGTTGATTTGTCTTCGGTCGAATCGTGAAGTGTAACGCGCTCGTCGATCTCCAGCACATCATCGAAGAGAGTCTCCGGCCTCCTAATGTTAAGATCAAACAATTTTGGTCTTGTTTGATCACCTATACGAAGCAAATCTCTGAAACCCTTGGTAACGACCAGCGCGCACTTCGTGGAATTTCGTTCCAACAACGCGTTCGTAGCCACTGTCGTTCCCATCTTTATCGACTCAATGTCACTCGTGTCGATCTTCTCGCCGCGTGGTATCGATACGCCTGTAGCCTGTTCGAGTATTCTGCGGATGCCCTCGGTAGGTGCGTCAGAATAGTTCGTCGGATCATTGCTCAGAAGTTTGACTAGTATATCTGGTTTTCCCGGAACAATGCCCAGGCAGTCGGTGAAAGTACCACCACGATCAATGGCAATGCGAATGCCTGCACCTTGTAGCGGCTGCTCAACGAATGGCATCTTTGGTGGGAGATTCGCGGAGAAAAGCGACCAGGAAACAGCTAATGGTGAGTTTGAGTAATGAGCAACCTCTGCTTCCTTCGATGGATTCGAGGACCCGAGTGAGTTGCGACGGTGTCAGTGTCGAGAGAACAGGGCTTGAAGATATCAAGCAGCGGCCGCTTGATTAGCCGCCACTTGTTGCGTGCCATTGGCGGCGGCCATGCCAAAGCCGCAGGCCATATCGCTCCGAACCCATCGCATGGCGGGTTCGCGATGCCTATCGCGTCACGTTGAGGGTGGAGTAGATTGGGATGCCGACACAGGACGCGGATGACGCGCGATTGCCGATCCCTTCCAAAGTGACACGTTAGGCATGACTAGCGCGGCATGAATGAACCCCTCACACTGACACCCGACACTCCTTTCTATCGGACTCTGAAGTCCGATAGAACGACAGGGATCCAATATACGTTCTCCACGCCATGCTAACCATTTTCGTGCTCACGGGCATGGACTCGCGACGCGCGTGCCGAAGGCGCAGAGTGAATTGGATACCATTCATAGCCGCTCCGATATAGTTTGGCTGTGAGGATCATGGTCATCGTTGCATCCGAAACTATCTACCATGACGGGAAGCATCAATCTACAGTTGGGGTGGCCATCGCCGACTCTGTTCCCTTCAGCTCAACTGCTCGATGGCGCGACCGACGTACTCAATTCGAAAGCCAAGACTGCAGCTTCACTGATTTATGGACCAGACGCTGGATATGAACTACTTCGACGTAGTATCGCGAAATGGCTGACTCCCACATATGGACGGGGTTCGGTGATCTCGTTGGATCGCATCTGCGTTACTAATGGGGCGTCGGGAAACCTGGACAACATTCTTGCGCGCTTCACCGAGCCCGGACACACACAAAACATATGGATGGTCGAGCCGTGCTACTTTCTAGCCTGCCCAATTTTTATGGATAATGGATTCCAAGGGATGATGAGGGGCGTACCCGAAGACGATGAAGGGTTAGACCTAGAGTTTCTACGACGAAGTCTTGAAGAAGCAAGTGCATCGCCAACTTCAAATTTACCAACACGAAAGACAGGCGACAGATACAAGAAGCTTTACCGACATGTCATCTACTGCGTCCCAACCTTCTCGAACCCAAGCGCGAAAACCATGTCACTACGGCGAAGACAGGACCTCATACGCCTAGCACGAAAATACGACGCCCTGGTTGTTACGGACGATGTGTATGACGTCTTACGCTGGCCAACAGACAAACAAAGCAATCTCGAAGACCTCGGTTACGTACCTCCACGGCTTGTTGATATTGATCGCGTCCTAGAAGGAGGGCCTAAAGACGAGTGGGGGAATGCTGTGAGCAACGGTTCGTTCTCGAAGATTATAGCGCCGGGCGTCAGAGTTGGTTGGGCCGAAGCAACACCCGCGTTCACATTGGCACTATCGCAAGTAGGTGCGACGAGATCTGGTGGCTGTCCTGCACACCTTTCCGCGTCGTTCGTACACGAAATGTTGGAGTCAGGGCTGTTGCAAAAGCATCTCGAGACGAATGTCATTCCGACTTTTCGAGCTCGCTATCACGCTATGCTAGAGGCGATAGACGCTCATTTGACCCCTCTCGGAATCACCGTCTCTACTGGAAAACCCTATACCGAAATCTTGGGTCAAACGAACGGCGTCGGAGATGATCACAATGGGCATTCCACTCAGGCTGGTGGATATTTCATTTGGCTGTTGTTGCCGGAAAGCCTCATTGGCAAGGGTGCAGCTCTGGCTGCCAAAGCTCTGGAGCAGTGGGATCTGAAATTTGCATACGGTGATATGATGCAAGTGCAGGGTGAGCCTGAATCCGCTGTCCGAGCTGCAAAGGGCTATGGGAATGGTATTCGTCTATCATGGGCATGGCATACAGAGGCGGAGATCGTTGAAGGTGTCAAAAGACTAGGTGCGTTGATTGAGGGGGCCGACTAGGAACTTCAACCGTTAGACATGTAGTTGATACACATCGAAACGTTTACTATCTACATGTTTACTCTCGAGATGGTGGTGTAAGCAAGCCCCCGTTAACAGTATGTGATTGGCCATGCTTCCTAATGCTGCCCTCAAGGAAGAACTTGAGGACCATACTAGCTGCCATCACAGAATCGTCGTCTGCATCAATATCATCAAGTGTCTCTTCCAAGACTTTTGGTTGCCAACCCGGGAAGAAATATTTGACCGTCTCACTATTGATGAAACGATCAAACTCGAAGTGGCCTTGAAATGTAAGGACACGACCTGGTTCGTATATTCCCTGTACCGCGCAATGCTGAGTATTTCCCACCGTCATCCAGGACTGTGGCAGGGCCTCCATATCTGGCACAACCACGTGGTCATGGTGTACAAACTGCAATCTCATTTTCTCCAAGCCACCCGCTTCAACACCTTTGTCGTTCCCAAAGAATTTGCCCCGGAACTGTTGATGTAGTGTGATCTCCTTGACTCCTAGCTCCCAGCCTTTTGGATCTTTCTCTACCTTGACGCCATAGTCTTTCAGCAAAGCTTGACATACTAGCTGGTGACCAAAACAGCTCCCAAATATCTTCAAACTCGGTTCGTTTTCGTACACTTCCTTCACCCATCGTTCGAGTTTGCGTATCCAGGGCAAATCATCATATGCAGAGTTCGCTGAGCCAGAAATGATGATGGCATCGAATTCTGTTATCGAAGCTGGGTATTCGTTTACCACGACATTGAAATCGGTAGATGTAATGCGGACGACATTTTCCGATCGATGTCGCGATGATTTGGTATTGTTGGCGGCGGAAGAGAGGAGATCGTGGAAGACGCGTCCGTAGGTGGGGGCACGTTTGCCAGCCACCACCGGCACCGGTGCGTCAGCGTTCAGCATACAAATGCGAAGAACTTGTGCCATGATTTTACCAAGCGAGTATATGGATTTCAAGTCGTCTGTCTAGTGTCAAGTAAGTCTTTCGATACTGATTCATCTATCTTGCTCTATGTCACTTTCGATATATGGGTCTAAATTCGGCCGTGCACGTGACAGCCGCCGATAAGCGGTTGACGCTTGTCGCGACTTCCTCGCGACTTGCCACGTCTTTCCACCACGGTCTACTCACTTGGTCTGCCCTGACCAAACACAACGCTGTCTCAGTTCTGGTCGCCTGGATACCTTTGTCGCCTGTATACGCGATGGTCGCGCTATTGTGCGGACGGGAAACAATCGGACATTGCGCGCCGATGTAGTCACGGTATCAGTATGCCCGGCACTTCACAGACCATCACCTTGCCGCATGCGTACTTCATGGCATATCTATGTCGTCTACCCATACAGATCCCAGCTCTCGGGATTTGAGGGCCTCGGAGCTAGCACTATTGAGGCATAGTGGGATGGCCTGGTAGTCCACGCTTGGCCGTGACCCACTGGCGGAGTCGAGAGTCCGAAGCGTCAGCTCTTTGTTCCCTCAACGCTAAGCAACGTACATGGGCACGCGAACCGGTTGATCATTGCCGCCGCCAGAACGCGGAGAAAACGAGCGGCTACGAGTCAAGGATGTAGTGATAGTCTTATCGAGCTGGCCTCTAATGGCCCATATCACGTTCAACCGCTGTCTAGCTGGAGATAGTGACACCCAACGAGATACCAAGATACACATTCGTGATATGGTTCTTGGTCGTGGTCCAGCTTTTGTATAAATCACGAGCCTGGTGAACGTGTTCGAAACACCTCACAGGAACTTCTTTTTGCGTCCCAATCTTCACCCATTTACCAATATCATGGCCGACGATAGCAAGGTCATGTCGTCTGCCGACGTCGAAGATACGCACTCCGTCAAGATCGGCGAAGTCGCTTCAGCCAATATTGATGTCGCTGCTGCCTACGCCCATCACCTTGAGGGCGAGAATGCGTACACCAGAAAGGAAGCAACACGTCTACGATGGAAGCTGGACTTGCGTCTCGTGCCATTGTTGTGGTGTGAGTGCTTGAGGCAGGAGATCAGGACAGATATGAACTAATGGACGTCTCAGTCAATATCACGCTGGGCGCTATGGACAAAGTTACGACAGCTACGGCTGCCCTGTATGGCTTCCGGGCTGACACCGGGTTGACTGGAGATCGATATAGCTGGGTTGGCAGTGCCTTCTATGTAAGCAAGTCCATTCAGCGTCGCATTTGTACTGCTAACGGTGATGAACAGTTTGGCTACCTGGTATGGTGTCTTCCCAGTGGCAGCCTCCTTCAGCGCTTTCCGATCGCCAAGCTCATGTTCGTCGTTCAACTCCTTTGGGGCTGTATACTCATTGCGACCGGCTTCGCAAACAACTTCCCAACTCTCATTGCACTACGTGTGCTGCTTGGAGCCCTTGAAGCGCCGATCGTACCGGGCAATTTCCTTATCATCGGCATGTGGTATCCTCGACGTGAGCAACCACTTCGAACAGGCCTGATGTATACTGGACTCTCAGTATGCTTCACTGGTCCGATTGGTTATGGAATCGGTTTCCTCGCAGGAGAACACCAATGGCGTGCCATGTTTTGGATTACAGGTGCGATGACCATTGTGTGGGCTTGTGTGATCGGCATCTTCTTGCCTGACAATCCCGTCAAAGCGAAGTTTGTTACGGAACGGCAAAAGGCAATTGTGATCGACAAAATCCGGCAAGATCAGACTGGAGTGGAAAACAAGACGTTCAAGAAGGAACAGATGATCGAAGCCTTCCTCGACCCGAAGACCTGGCTGATGTTCTTCTTTCACATTTGGATTAGCAGTAAGGAAACCTGAGGTACCAACACTACAGACATGAGCTAACATCCCCAAGTTCCGAACGGCGGTCTAACGAACTTCACGCCTCTTATCATCAAAGGCCTCGGTTATACATCACAGCGCTCGACGCTCCTCACGATGCCTACCGGTATCTTACAAACCGTGGCATCGTACGTATGTAACGGTGGGGTCTTCTTGACCGCGAAATACTTCCCTGCGAAGCAGCTGCGAACTGCTTGGGTTATGTTTGGTATCATCGTCGGCATGATATCCGCAGTCTTCCTCTACGTCTTGCCCCTCGACAACTATAACGGACGTCTCGCGGCACTATACTGCTCATACTTTTACCTTGGTCCATACATTGTTTCACTTGGTATCAACACGGCAAATACCGCGGGCCATACTAAGAAAGTCACAGTCAATGCGCTGGTCTTCATCGCCTATTGTGTTAGCAATATTATCGCTCCACAGTTCTTCAAGGCTGATCAAGCTCCACTGTACCCACTTGGTATGGGTGCCGTTCTGGGTAGCTACGTGCTATCGATCATCACCATCGCCATGTACGCAACATACTGTTGGTACGAGAACCGGAGGCGTGATCGGATTGATTCCGACAAGGGTGGGAGAGTGCATGCAGATACCGACTTCCGCGACCTGACTGATAAGCAGAATGTGCATTTCCGATACGTATGGTAGGTGCGAAAGAAGATGAGGTGGAATATATACAGATTTGCAGGATCAAAAATACAACCGACTGCGCAATGCCTACAGAACTCTCGCCGTATTTGTGTCATCGATTCGTGTTAGATGCTAGTTGTGATCTAAAGACTTCCCAAATTTTGATCAAGATCAGTACAGCCAATAACTTATGTAACCATTTGCTACAGCAAAATTACTCAACAATTTGCTTGTCAAATGTCTATCCCCAGTGGATGAAACTGTGTTCGCGTTGATCGGAAGTCGCGAACCGATCAAGCATACTGTACGCCCCCGCACGTCAAAAGTGGAGCACCTCGTGGATTGGCTTGTCCCTTGATAACGGAGTTTGTCGGACTTCAAAGTGCGACGCTGCGACAGCACCCGGCTCATGCACCTTTGCGTAGTGGGGGAGCTACATACCCTGCATATACTAGATGACAAGGGTAGCAACCGTTTTCGTGCATCGCACGTTGGGAAAGCTACCATAAGAAGCAGACGAAATTTATGGATAAATGGTCTTCAGTACCCTTTCGATATAAACATATCATCCTCCAAGCTAGGGAGCTCGATAAACATAATCATATATCATTGCAACATATCCAACACCATGCCAGAACTTCAGATATCAGTTGAAGATGAGCAAAAGGCTTTCGAGGCTGATGTAGCTGCGATTGAGAAGCAATGGAGCTCCGCAAGACAATCCCACTTGAAGCGGTATGTAAACTTCGCAAGTTATTACGAAAACCGATTCACAATAGAGTTGAGCTGATTTCATACATAGACCATACTCTGCAAGCACTATAGCCGCGCTTCGAACGTCCATTCCCGCACCCTCAGATGCCTCTTCGACCCAGGCCATCAAGCTCTGGAATCAACTGCACGCCCACAACAAAGCTGGCACATGCGAGTTGACATTCGGTACTACAGATCCCGTTGCGGTTTCCCAGATGGCCAAGCACCAGCAAACCGTCTACGTCTCTGGTGCTTTATGTGGGTTCTCAGAAGTCGCACTCCCGGGAATGGACCACGCCGACTACCCTTGGGATACCGTGCCGAAGGTTGTGTCAAAGATCTTCAAGAGCCAACTTTGGCATGATCAGCGACAACGACAGTACCGATTGCGACATCCGATCGAAGAGCGACAAGGACTGGAGAACTGGGATTATATGGCGCCTATCGTCGCGGATGGCGATATGGGCTTCGGTAGCCTCACTAGTACGATGAAAATGGCACGCGAGTTCGTGGACGCTGGTGTGGCTATGATACACATCGACGACCTAGCCATCGGCATGAAGAAGTTCACAATTGGTCAAGGGCGAACTATTGTACCCACTCAGGAATATCTGGATCGTCTGACAGCTGTGCGGATGCAATTTGATGTCATGGGCGCGGAGACGCTACTGTTGTGCCGCTGCGATACAGACCATGCTGAATTCATCACCAGTGTCGTCGATGAGCGTGACCATGAATACGTGCAGGGCGCAACGAAGGAGGTTGAGCCACTGCAAAAGTGCCTTCAGGCCGCACAGATCGAAGGTAAAGATTTGAAGGTTGCACGAGACGAGTGGAAGGCCAAAGCGGGAATCAAGACATTCGACGAAGCTGTGGAGGCCGTTGCGACGGAAGAAGAGTATGCCGCATATAAGGCAGAGCTGTCGAAACAGAAGTTCGCGTCCCTGTCCGATCGTCGCAATATCGCAACCAAGACCGTCCAACAGGAAGTGTTTTTCGACTGGGAGCTATCGAGATCAGCCATGGGTCAATATATGCTGAAAAGCTGCGTCAAAGGCATCGTCGAGCGTGCCATCGCCGCTGCACCGCTTGGAGACGTAACGTGGGCACGTATGGATTCACCTAACTGGGGAGACATCGTTGAATTTCACACAGAAGTTCGGAAGGTGTACCCGGACAGACTTTTCGCCTTTGGCTACACCGGCGACTACGACTTTGGGAAAGCCGGCTTCAGTGAGAATCATGTTAAGAACCTACATCTTGACCTTGCCAAGCTAGGAATCGTGTGGCAGGTCCAACCGATCTGGAGTCTGCAAGGCCTGAACATGGTGACGGAACAATTCGCAAAGATGTGGCAGGAGCAAGGTATTGCTGCCTACTTGAAGTCGATCCAAGGTCCAGCTCTTAATTCAAAGCCTATGACGGACGGCTTCGAGAAATTGAGCTATTGTGGTGGGTACCTGGCAGATGCATTCTTTGAGACAGTCGCAGGAGAGTCAATTGTAGAGAAAGAGAAGGCTGCCAACTTCCAGAGACACTGATAGCTGTAATATGTTAAACAAATCATGGTTGATAAAACCTCATCCTTCATTGGTGCCTCATGTCCAGCCGTCGAAATCGAAAACGCCAGGGAATGAGAGCAGCCCCTCGACATCCGGATCGTGAAGCCCAGGTTCCGCCATTCCATACTCGAACGGCTGTTGCATGGCGAATGGCATCTGAAAACTTGCATTGATTTGCTGTAGCTGAGAGTTGAAATGATCCTCAGATTCCTGCTGGGTTGGGCCGAGCATGCCAGCGACTGACGGAGGCTGAGAAGGTTGAATGGAGCGAGGAAAGTCTTCGTGTATCATCTCATCGATCATGCGTAACACGGGGCGATGCACCACTAGTGCACGAACCTGTGGGAGGTGCGCTTGAATCGCCGTGACCGTTTTGTCTGATAATCGGGTCGGTGGCTTGTTGGGTCGATCGACTAGCGGTATCTCGCGCGCCAGTAATTCAAAGACGTCTCTCAGACATTCCGCCTTGGCCCATCGGTCTGCCATTATCGCCAGAATATTGGAGCAGGCACGTAACGCGTCGGGAACGTCAAGGGAAAAGTAATTTTCAGTTCTTTGTTCTGGTGGAGTAGCCCAGAAACAGTACAGCAGTGTGATGCCGGACTGGAACTGAACGAGAAGCTGCTGATATTAGCGGGAGCATCATCGGACGTGAATCATACTCACTGCAAGCCATGGTTGAGCAATCTGACGATCAATCTGGGTTCTTCGAAACATTAAACAAGCTTGACTGCTGGCTTGGACTGACTGCAGAAGCGAGAATACAAAGTCAGTGTGTGATTAATGTGCATTCCGTGCAGTAATGGCTTACCCAGTCGCCAGCAGACCCGACTACGTTGGCTTTTGTTGGCCGATAGAGCATGAGCAACGTGTAGTGATAAATCATAGCTTGCCAACGTTGCGACGTGTAGCCTTTCGACTGTGGATCTGAGAAATTCTTTACACGGGACTTAAAGTTGTCCAATTCTGTAAGAATTCTTATTCGCCAATCCGAAGTGTTCTCGAACTGAGTGTCATAATCCCATCGAAGTGTAACGGCACTAATCTCGGATTGTATACGCCTGCACTGGAGTATATGAAGCGCTGAAGAGTTGCATGTATAATGCTGAGAGTCAGGTAAGTCATGACTGGGCGGAGTAATCGCAGCGGTTTCCCATAGTTCATGGTCCTCGATATTAGCAAATGGTCTTACGGTTATCATATAGTCTGGTATCGATGGAGGCAGATCGAATGATGACATGACCAGTCGATCAAGCAAATACGCACACCAAAAGCACCGTCGACGGACTTGAATCATAAGCCTCGTTTGAACGTTCGCTGATGGCGGCTCCATCTCACCGAGATGTAGTTGTTGCTGAACGCATTGTCGCATAGCCGTGGACGCAAGAGAAATAATACGTTCCGTGGAGCTCTGATGCAGTGCATGAATGGATAGCAGGAGATAGGCTTGCACCTGAAGAATTCTATCTGGCTGACGTAGCACAGCCGGTAGCAGCGAAATTCCACTGTTGTAAAACTCTCGCGCATTAAGTGCTGCCGCATACGGTTGACGCAGAAGCACTAAAGATGTTGCGTACACTAGGTTGACGAAAAAGCCTTGCCATGCTCGTTCTTTGAGGTCGCAGGAGAGGCAATGCTTCCATTCCGAATGCCATGTGAGGAATGTGTCCCAATGGAAGAAGGGATACTGAGCTTGAGCACGCTCGCGATACGCGTCAAGCAATGCTTCCTCTAGCTCTGGAGACATGGTAGCCATCAGTGCGTGTGCGCTATTCATAATGGCTGGTGCCGGTCCCGGGTTGGTTGGACTGATAGCAGCATCGTGAGTTGAGAACTGAGCTGATGGCGATGCAATTAGTCCGAAGACGAGATGATTAAGGTCGGGCTCATCATCGAGACCAGGAGCTATAGCGTAACCTGGCGATGAGCCAGAAAGAATGGACGAGCGTCGCGGTGGGACGGTTCGTTGAACCGGTGGACTGGCAATCGCGCCCATGACACCGCCATTTCGAATCCCACTGCTCGCCGGCGATGTGTCGGGATTATTTTCTTGATCAGGCCTGTCAGAAGGTCTCTCGAGGTGGTCGAGACTATGCTGTGGGTCTAAAGACTCGAGCTCAGCAACGCGTCGTTCCAGAATGCGCACATATTCGCTTTCAATGTGTGGACGAGGCGCAGGTTGGGTGGGCAGACAATCTTCATCTCCTTTGATACAGTTCTGGCATGGTCGACGGTCTTCGCACTTCTGTTTCCGGGAGCGACATCGCTGGCAAGCCAAGGTCCGTTGCTTTTTGGGTGCCGGCTCCTGTGAGGGACTGGCAGGTTCATGCTCCATCGCTTGTGCTCTTCGGTTTTCCTTCCATGCTTGAATCACGCTATCAGTCGCAATTTGTTTGGTATTGTGATAGCGCACTTCGAGGCAGTGCAGGGTGTCGCGGTGATAGCAATGCCGGTTGCCGGATCAGCACGCGATAGGGATGGGAAACGATGCCGAAAGAGGCTACGCGTCCACGTGACTGACCTGCAATCTCCACTTCCAAGGTCATGCCCCGCTCATCAAATCTCCTGGTCTGAAGTCGCTCCAATGTGACACCACCCTTCATCAAGAAGACGAACAACTACTTCTCATTCTAATTCCAAGTACTGTAGTCTCATGCATGATCTCCAATTGCCAGGTACAGCTCGCCGCACGCGCCAGCATGACATGCAGGCGGCTGACGCCATCCGAAGAAGCTTGTTTGTTAGAGCCGAAGGGTCTGTGCGGATTTCCGGGCTTCTTCATACTAAGTTCCACTACACCCGCACGGCCCGCGCTGGGGAAACTGTTCGTGTCTATTAACCGGTGCTGTCGAGAGCTATGAAGCTGGCAGCACATGTGTCGGCACGCTACTCCATGTGCCAGGAGCTCCTCACTATGTCTTTGAAGGCTTGGTCGATGAGCGACTGCCATTACAACGTCGTTCACACTGCTACATGACGTCCGCGCCACGCTATGTTACGAAGCCTCAGCCTCATTTCGGTCCGCGAACAAGTTCTAAAGGACCGAAGACCGAACACAGCTGGAACAATTCCGCGATTACTCAAGCAGAACAGGAGACAGTGATCGTAATCAATCTGTAGTGATAGCATCGTTAGCGTAACGGTCTGTGAGTAGAGTTTTCTTCAGTATAAGATGCAGGTATGCTGTGCCTCGATTGTAACTGCGCCACCACTTCAGCAATCGACCGACGCAAACCATCATGCGCTCTACATTCTCCAGCCTGGCACTCTTTGCCGGAGCCTCTCTAGCAGCTTATGCCCCAAACACGACTTTCGAGCGGGAAACACGCAGCATTGATGAGATCTACAAAGCAGCTCTTGCCGAAGGTGGCGTCGTTACTCTTTGGCATGGCGGTGACGAGAAAACCCAACAGAATGGGTTGAAAACAGCCTTCGAAACAAGGTTCCCCAACATGACGCTCAACGTCACTGTCGATCTATCCAAGTACCACGACGGCAATCTTGATGATCAGCTGGCAGCCGACAATGTTTACGTTGATAGCATTATCCTGCAAACGCTGCACGATTATCCACGCTGGAAGAAAGAAGGTGCTTTGATGAACTACGCGCCATTGAACTTCGACAAGGTATACCCTGTGTTCAAGGACGCGGATGCAGCCTACAGTGGACTGCTCATCTTCAACTGGGGGTATGATACTCTCCAAACTGGCATCTCTTCCACAAGCTAAAACAACAATAGAATCTCCGCCAACATGAACAAGACTAGCACGCTACCGACATCGTACCAAGACTTTACCAAGCCCGAGTTCAAGGACAAGATTGTTCTGACCTATCCCAACGATGATGATGCAGTACTATACCAGTTCGAGCTCATGTAAGTCTATTCCATCCTACTTCGTATAAAGATCGACTAACAACATCTCTAGCCTACAGGAGCTTGGCCAGGAATGGTTTGACGCGCTGCTTGCCAACAACCCTCGCTGGGTACGCGGCACAGCAACCCCTGGCGCGCTCGTTCGTGCCGCCAACAGCAGCAGCGCAGTAACCTTCACTGGAGGCTCGTCATTCACGGACCAGCTACCGATTAGATATTCACTACCCAGCGATGCTAACTTTACTTCTTGGGCTCAGACCGGCGCCATCTTGAAGAAGGCACCACACCCCGAAGGCGCAAAACTGCTGCATAGTTTCATGCTCAGCGACGAACACCAAACCGGTGGCAGCTGGAGTGTTCGCGAGGATATCCCAGCGGGTAAGGGTGCGGAGCCCATCCTCCAGCAGCCTGGCACAGATGCTCCTGCGTTCGCGACGTGGATGGCAGACCGTAACAATGTCGAAAGGCGAAGGTTCTTTTACGAAGACAAGATCGGCACTGCCCAAGGTCTTAGCCCGCTCATTGACGACTTGTGAGCGTACTTTCACATTAAGGATCGAGAAAGCCACGCATTCGAGTGCCAAGTGAGTTGAAAAGTCGTGTAGACCTCCAAGCGACGCAGGGCCTGATATGCGTCCGTCCAAGCATTCGGTCAAATTCGAGTAGTATATATTATCATAGTGTTCTATACCAATTTGCCCATACTTTTAAGAATCTCGCCTTCCATCTTCTTCATTTTGAGTCTCTTTTCAAGTTCGATTATACCCGCTTTGTATACTGACATTGCCTTTCATGCAGGACTTCCTTACTTGGTGGCTACTCTGACACCATAGGAAGCGTTCATAGTTCGTCAGAATACCTCACGCGTGTCAGGTTCCAGAAAATCACGGCCTCAGACATGGAAAGGTCTTTTTCGGTGAATAGCTCCAGAGATAGACAGCAATCTGCAAGCGGCAAGAGGTCAAGTTTCTTGAGGCAATATCAGTCTCTCCAAACGTTTTGTGGCTCTTCTCTCACTTTCATCACTCGCTCACTCACCAGATGCAGTAATTTACCGCGCCTACACCGCGACAGTCCCCGCTAACCTATTTGATGCAAGTGCTCGATTATCTAGGTGCAAATGCCGTTATGTGCACACAACTCATCCAGTTATTGCAAGCCTTAGCTGTGACTCTTCCTGGTCAACTACTCCTCACCATGTCTGGATCAACACGAGCAGCCGCTAAGTAAGTAAAACCTGCTAGTTCTCCGAGCGCCGAAAAATAACTTGACTACAGGATGTTCAACAACCCCACTCTCTCAGATGTCAAGATCAAGCAAGTATACGAAGGCAAGATGCGCGAGTACCATGCACATAAGGCTGTACTGTGCCTCGCATCTGGCTACTTTCTCAACGCCTTTACCGGTAGTTTTAAGGTCAGAAAATGTCTTATGGTGACTAATACAACATACTAATTATCTCCAGGAAGCATCCGAGAGCACTATAGAACTACACGAGGACAAGCCCGAGTACTTCGATTTCCTCCTCAAGTTTATCTACACCGGCATTTACGATAAAGACGAGATCGTCAGGCTGGCTGGCAGCGATGACTGCAAGTGCGTTCTTATCCCCATCGGGATTTACGCGGTCGCTGATAAGTACGATGTCGCACAAATCTACGAACCGGCAGCAGAAGATATCAAGGCCGTTCTCATGAACGCTGTCAAAGATCGAAAAGACATACTCACCACTTCGATCAAGGCTCACTACGGTACTGAGGTCAAAGCTGATGGACCTATGGGACGCCTCATCACCGCTGTCATCTTCGAACACCACAACGACCTCCTCGACACCGAAGATTTCGAAACATGGCTCCTTGCTTACCCGACCTTCGCCGCAGACGTGGCACTTCACTTTCAGCGTGGCAAGATTGGAGGGAAAGATCGCGCTAAGTGCGTCAAGTGCCTTAAAAAGATTGTCGAAATTGATGTCATGGGCAAAATCAACCACGCTTTCTTCTGTCCTTACTGTTGCTCCCATCAATATCTTCCTGTATCTAAGTGAGAGCTAGGGGTGCTTCTCTGGTTATCTGGGTGGAATATGATGCTCAGCAACTCGAGACAATGCAGAGTGGATACGATGGGACAACATCTTGAGAGCTGTTTTTCTGCAAAACATCAACAGTACATACAGAGAGCTGGCTGTCCGGAATTTTGCTTGATAAAATGGGAGAAACTCCAGACATTACAGCTTCACCCAAACTTTGTGACTCCTCACCATGTTTCTTCCATCGTCACTCCTCTTGACCACATTACCTACTTGAATATCCGTGAGAGCTCCCATACCATCATCTGGATAGGGTAACCATTCCTCCACTGGATCCGTCGGTGCATTTGCTGGTGGAGAGGGCGCCCACTCAACGGCGAAGAGTAAATTAGGCATTTCTGTCATCGCGTCTCCACGGAAAATACGAATAGTCTTGACGCAACGATTGCCACCTATCTGTGCTTTATGTTGAGCAAGAAAGTAACCTACCGCTCTACCGTTTGGACTGCCTAAGAGCACGTTGTTAGTTCGATCCAGAACTCGAGGCACGCGAGACCTTGAAAAAGTATTGGAAAGAGGTGTAACACGCGAACGTACCCAGAAGAGCCATATACTGCGGGGTGTTTATCTTGACGTCGATTCCCGGCCAGAGGGGCACCCTGTCTAGTTCTTGCTCCCTCAGTATCCTATCGATGATTCTCCGCGTCTCGCCGTTGGTTATGAGCATAGACACAAAGCCATGAATTTCTGCCAACTTATCGCGCCTTACTCGATTCCAGAACCCCCATGCTAGGTCTGAACTCGCACGTAAAGCTGGCAACTCATCGGACGGAACTGGGTCTCCTTTGCGTATACGCCATAGATCACGGGCCTCTTTTACGGCAGAACCGCGCCGAAGGAAATAGATTAGACCGGCTTGCGGATTGATGATGATGGTGGCATAGGCCGTTGTGACCTAGATGTGGGAAGGTGTCAGTAAAGAGACAGCAGAAGAACTTCACGAATAAGCTCACCCTGTATCTCCGACCGTTGGCAGTATAATACTGCTTCTTGCGAGGTGGCATTCTCCCTTGTGGATCCTTTTCCACGATATCGCTATCGGCGTGAAATACAGATAAACAATGATTTGGTCCACCGTGAAGATTGTTCACTTTAGAAAGTTTCAGCTCATCGAGCATTGGCTGGAGTGCACCGATTTCACATTCGCCATCAGGGTCAGAAACATCTTCTTTGTAACCCCATGTCGCAAGCTCGTGCTTCATATCACCATCCCAAGGAGATGTCAAAGGATTCACGAATCGAATGGCTTCCGGCGGATTTTGAGTAGACGCAAACATAAGTTTTGCTCCTCGACATTGTGAGTCAAACCAGACTTTATCGGTAGCAGGGTTTGTGTAGCCATCATCGTTGTCATCATCCTCGTCTTCGTCATCGGAGTCGGAGTCGTCAGAATCGTCAGAATCGTCGTCGGGGTCGGAGTCTGTATCGCCTCTAGAGGAGAGTTTCTGGTACCCAAGAGCCTTAGCGTTACCGTTGATGACGGCCTTGTCATTAGTGAAATTCTGTAGATACTCAGTCGCGCCGAGGGCAATGAGACCTGCGATTAATATAATCCAATAGAGCTTCATTCTGTCTACTCGGAGTGTTGTAGGTGAGTGTGAGTCCGAGCTGGCAAGAAAAGGAAGGAGTGGAGGCGGTGCTAGCTGTAATCTTCACCAGACAAGCGAATATGATAGAGCTCAACCAACACAAACCAACAGAATAATGCTAGTCATGCAAGGGAGTGGTGAGAAGTCGTAGTGGGTTATCATTTAGGCTACGAGCGAACATGTTAACTGCGGAAATTGGGTAGCTGTGTATTCCAGGTGAGAGTGAAAGGCACGTTGAGATGCTAAGGCAGGCGCGCTGGAGCACTGAGGTGTCAAACAGGTCAATATTCATCAAGGTACAACACGAAGGTCGACCCCGTGTAAGCTGAGATGCAGCAGTAATATACATAAACTTTCACAGTATATTCAAAAATGGTGAACATGATATCGTATGAGGTGGAGTGTTTCTTAGCTTCGAGAGAACCGATTGGTTACGGTACTTGTACCCATGTAAGCATACAACCGCAGTGTAACAGCGTTGAACGTCAGCTTCCTGATGAACGAGCAAGAACATTGTGACATTTTCTACACCGCTTCGTATGATTGTCATGGATATCAATCGTCGTTACACTAGATTACCAGTACTGCAGCGTTGAATGCACAGAAATCGGTGTAGAGTGAGCGCTGGATACGTTACTTGATAGTCGGGGTGATACAAGGGTGTCGAAAGAGGTATATAAGGATGAGAAGACAGCGAGAGAATCATACAGTAGCCATCACTGCTTTGTCCTTCAGAAACATCCAGATCAATATTCCAAACCCTACCCTAGGTACAAGACCAACGACACGCTCAAAGTAGTAAGAGCCGTTCCTAGACATTCGAAACGCTTCAGCGTCCAAAACGTGACTGATGCTGTCAACAGACCAACCGAAGTCATGAGATTCACCGCTATCATCGCATCTCTTCTCGGTGCTGCCGTCACCATCCAGGCTCTCGAGCAGCCCCATCCTCTCGCAGATGTCAGCGCGCAAGCCTGCGCTGTGCGCAACTACGGTTGCGAAAACGGCTATTGCTGGAACGGGCAGTGTGGAAGCAAAGGAGAGTGGTGCTGGCTGGCCAAGAATGGGGGTTCGGGTGGTTGGTTGACGTGTGGAAGCGATGCGGCTTGTGCGCCGAATGTTGCCGTGGATGCTGGGTGTGCCGACTGTAACGTCTATCCTGCGGGCACCTGTGGGTGTTCATGCTGAGACTAGAAGATTGCGCGCTAGGGTGGTAACATAAAGCCGACATATCAGCTCACCCCTCATTTGAGCTCTTGTTCTGCAGGAAAAGTTTCCAGGTAGTGTTCGAGAACATCAACAACCTCTGCTTTTGGATCTTCGGCGCCACCTTTTCGCATCTTTGAAGCGTTCTCTTGCTTCTTTCTCGCACCTACTGCTCGTCGATGGGCGCGGCTTTGGCGGTGTAAGTTCCAGTCATTCTCGGTAATAGATGTTGTACCGCATGTTTCGCAGACCTTCTTTTGCCAGAGGTCTGGTCGCTGTCCCAAATCGTACTCGCGTTTGGGCGTCAGCATTTCAGCTGCAACTGGTGATAGTGATGAGGGTGGTGTCAGTGGCTGGCCAGAGAGGAATTGTTTGGTGATGGCTGTGGCAGGTTTTACGACCTTGTCCTCCCATTGCGATATATCAGACCCATCAACTAGGAATGTGTTGTCCTTCTGACCTGCCCCGAACAACGCATTAAGAAGCTTGATCCGAATCCATTTGATCTGCCGGTTGGCATATTGGCGGGTGGCAGCCTGCGTCTTCTCGACGGCTAGGCTCTTAAGCTTCTCTAGCTCAGGGGCCGTCTTCACGTCATCGGAA
>Ga0265797_10003890_pt1 | contig 23398 bp, 16 predicted proteins | sample P2T30metagenome_FD_192433 | JGI IMG/M metagenome (GOLD analysis project Ga0265797, IMG submission 192433) | Plant litter microbial communities from East Loma Ridge, Irvine, California - P2 T30 | ecosystem: Environmental > Terrestrial > Plant litter > Unclassified | place: USA: California... | reverse complement strand
GCAGCTGGTCGACCGCCTTGTACAGCAGGACTTTCTCGACGCCGTCCTCCACCAGCGGGGCGATGATCGTAAAACCGTTGGCCTGTGCGGCGGCGATCTGCGCCGTGGCCGACGCGTCCAGCACCTTGAAAGCGGGCCACTCGCGCCACTGCACGCCATAGACGGGTCCCAGGTCATCCAGGCCTGCACGGAACGGGTTGTCCAGCCACTGCCGGTTCTCGTTGGCGTTCTGGTCCCACACCTTGCAACCCAGCGCGCGGAAGTCGGCGGCGCTGCGGGAGGCGCGCAGGAACGCGCACAGTTCGCCCACGACGGCCTTGAAGGCCAGCTTTTTCGTCGTCACTGCGGGAAAACCCTGCGCCAGATCGAAGCGCATCATCGCGCCCGGCACGGACAGCGTGCGGATGCCGGTGCGGTTGTCCTGCCACGAGCCTTCGGCCAGGACGGTTTCGATCAGTTGCTGGTACTGCTGCATGCGGTTCTCCGTAAAGCGTGCGCGGGGCGCAAAGCCCGCGATTTTATCATGCGCCGCGTCAGCGCCTTGCTCTTGCCTTCGCTCCCGGCTGCGGTCCGTACGTCTTTGCCGGCGCGCTGGCGGCTGCAGGCTTGCGCGCCTTGCGGGCCGGCGCGGGAGGCGCCATCGGCGCTTTTTCAAAGCCGCCGGCAGGTCGGGGCGCGTTGTCCGGGATGCGCGGCCTGGGTGCCGCGGGTCGCGCCGCTTTTTTAGCCGGCGCCTTGACCACAGGCGCTTCGCCAGTCGATGGCACGCGGTGATTCGCCTCGAAGCCCGGCTCCTCCACGCGTGGCAGCACCTGCCGGATCACCGTTTCGATGGCGCGCAGCAGCTCCACTTCGTCCGCGGCCACCAGCGAGATCGCTTCGCCGGAACTGCCGGCGCGGCCCGTGCGGCCGATGCGGTGCACGTAATCTTCCGCCACCGTCGGCAGGTCCATATTCACGACCAGCGGCAGCGCCTGGATATCCAGGCCGCGCGCGGCAACGTCGGTGGCAACCAGGATCTGCACCTGCTGCGCCTTAAAGCGGTTCAGCGCCGCCAGCCGGGCGGGCTGCGGCCGGTCGCCGTGGATGGCTTCTGCCGTAAAACCTTCGTCCTGCAGCATGCCGACCAGATGGTCGACGCCTTTTTTTGTCTTGGCGAACACCAGTACCTGGCCCCAGCCGTGCTGGCGCGCCAGGTGGACGAGCAAGTCCGGCTTGGCCTTCTTGTCCGTCGTGTAGACCAGCTGGCGCACGGTTTTCGCCGCCGCGTTGGCGGGGCTGGCCTGCAGCGACAGCGGATCGCGCAGCAGCTTCTGCGCCAGCGCGCGGATGGTGTCGGAGAACGTGGCCGAGAACAGCAACGTCTGGCGCGAGGCCGGTACCGCGGCCAGCACGGCGTCCAGTTCCGGCGCGAAGCCCAGGTCCAGCATGCGGTCCGCTTCGTCCAGTACCAGCGTTTCCAGGGCGTCGAACGTCAGCGCGCCTTGCCGGTGCAGGTCCAATAGCCGGCCCGGCGTGGCCACCAGCACGTCCAGACCCTTGCGCAGCTTGTTCACCTGCGGCTCGATCGGCACGCCGCCATAGGCGACAAAGGAGCGCAGCGGCACACCGGCCCCATACCGGCGGAAGCTGTCGTAGACCTGCTCGGCCAGCTCGCGCGTGGGCACGAGCACGAGGCAGCGCACCCCCAGCGGGCCGACGGCGCCGGCCAGCGTCAGGCGCTGCAGCAGCGGCAGTGCGAAACCGGCCGTCTTGCCGGTGCCCGTTTGTGCAGCCGCCATCAGGTCGCGGCCCGCCAGCACGGCGGGAATGGCCTGCTTCTGGATCGGCGTCGGCGTGTCGTAGCCGAGCGATGCCAGCGTGCGCAGCAGCGGATCGATCAGGTTCAGGGACTGGAAGCTCATTGCGCCGCCTCCAGTGCCGCGTGCCAGGTACTCAGCGCCGCATGAATCGTCGCATCGGGCAGGTCCAGCAGATTGTCCCCCACGTACCACTCCGTATAGCTCTGGTCCGGCAGCATCGCGTGATGCACCTGGTTGTGCAGCCAGACGTGCCGCTCGCCGGCGATGCGGTTGCGAATGGCCAGCGCCGACTCGCGCGAGACGGGCAGGTGCAGATGCAGCATGTTGGCGTGCGGCGTGGCCGGGTTGGGGCGCAGCAGCGGATAGCCGCGCAGCGCGTCGAACAGCCATTGCGTGCGGCGGAAGTACGCGGGCATGGCGGCCAGACGGGCGTCGAGCTGCATGGCCGCGGCCACGACGTACGGCGAGCGGTGGATCACGTTGCCGCCCTGGCGGCGGTACCATTCGCGGGCCCGTTCGACAAACGCGTGCCCGCCGGCCAGCACGGCGCCACCGAGGCCGCCGATGCCCTTGTACAGCGACACGTACACGGTATCGAAGCCGGCGGCGACTTCCGCCAGCGACCGGCCGTAGCCGGTGGCCGCTTCCCACAGCCGGGCACCATCCATGTGCAGGTGGATACCGGCACGGGCGCAATATGCCTTGATGTCGGCCAGCTCCTCCCATGACGGGCACTGCCCGCCAATCTCGCGCGCCGGCAGTTCCAGCGACACGGCGCCGAGACGGTCGGGAATCGCCTGCACATCCTCCAATGTATACGGCCGGTGCGGGCTGCCGACCTGCAGCGCCGCGAAGTGGCCGAACAGTTGATGGTTGCCGCGCTCGTGCCTCAGGATGTGCGCCGTCGGATGCAGCGCCACCAGGTCGCTGCCCCGATCCGCGCAGGCCAGGCGCAGCGCGGTCGCTTGCGCCATCGTGCCGGTGATGCAGAACACGGCCGACTCCATGCCCAGCAGCGCCGCCACCTTGCGTTCCAGCGATGCGATCAGTTCACCTTCGCCGTAGACATCGTGCTCGATGCCGTTTTCCTCGCACCAGCGGGCCATGTCGGCGTACAGGCGCGCCGGCGTGACCTGGCGGTGGCCGGGCAGCACGACGTTGCAGGCGCGGCGCAGTTCGACCTCATTTGGCGTCACATTGGCGGCGGCGTTCATTGCGCCACCTCGGCGACAGGCGGATGCGTCACGTGCACGCTGTGGAACTGCAGCGCGGCGAGGTTGGCATAGATGCCGCCCAGCGCGACGAGCGACTGATGCGTGCCCGTTTCCACGATGCGGCCATCTTCCATGACGATGATGCGGTCGGCGCGCTGCACGGTCGCCAGGCGGTGCGCGATGATGACGGTGGTGCGGCCCACCATCGCCGCCTCCAGCGCCGACTGCACCAGCCGTTCCGATTCCGCGTCGAGCGCGCTGGTGGCTTCGTCCAGCAGCAGCAGCGGCGGATTCTTCAGCAGAGCGCGGGCGATGGCGATGCGCTGCCGCTGGCCGCCGGACAGGCGCACGCCGCGCTCGCCCAGGAACGATTGATACCCGTTGGGCATGCGTTCGATGAATTCATGGGCGGCGGCCAGCTTCGCGGCCTGGATGACTTCCGCGTCGGTCGCATTGGCACGGCCGTAGCGGATGTTTTCCATCGCGTTGGCGGAGAAGATCACCGTATCCTGCGGCACGATGCCGATGGCGTCGCGCAGGGTATGCAGGTCGAGCTGGCGGATGTCCACGCCATCGAGGCGGATGGTGCCGCGCTGCGGATCGTAGAAGCGCAGGAACAGCTGGAACAGCGTCGTCTTGCCGGCGCCGGAAGGGCCGACGACGGCGACCGTTTCGCCGGGACGGATGTCCAGGTCGAGGTGGGTCAGGGCCGCGCTGTCCGGCCGCGACGGGTAGAAGAACGTGACGTCCGCCAGGCTCAGGGCGGCGCCGTTGGCGGCGCGCGGCGGCAGCGCCACGGGATGCGCCGGCGACTGGATTTCGGATTGCACGGACATCAGCTCCAGCAGGCGCTCGGTGGCACCGGCGGCACGCTGCGCTTCGCCCATCACTTCGGACAGGGCGCCGATGGCGCCGGCGACGATCGATGCATACAGGATGAACTGCCCCAGGTCGCCGCCCGTCATCGTGCCTTCCAGCACCGCGTGCGCGCCCAGCCACAATACGAACACGATGGTGCCGAACACCAGCACGATGGCCAGCATCGTCAGCAGCGCGCGGGCGCGGATGCGGCGCATGGCCGTGACGAACGCGCTTTCGACGGAGGCGCCGAAGCGGTCCGTCTCGATCTTCTCGTGCGTGAACGCCTGCACGGTGGGCATCGCGTTGAGGATCTCGCCCGCGACGGCGGAAGCATCCGCGATGCGGTCCTGGGAATCGCGCGACAGCTTGCGCACGCGCCGGCCGAACATCACGATCGGCAGCACCGTCAATACCAGCAGGCCAATAATGATCGACGACAGCTTCGGGCTCGTCACGAACAGCATCACCAGGCCGCCGGCGAACAGCAGCATGTTGCGCAGGGCCATCGAGATGCTGGTGCCGACAACCGCCTGGATCAGGGTCGTGTCGGTGGTGATGCGCGACAGGACTTCGCCCGTCTGCGTCGTTTCGAAAAACTCCGGGCTCTGGTTGACGACGTGGCGGTAGACGGCGCTGCGGATGTCCGCCGTGACCCGCTCACCCAGCCAGGACACTGTGTAAAAGCGCGCCGCGGTCGCCACGGCCAGCACGGTGGCCACGCCGAACAGCGCCAGGAACACGACGTTCACGTGTTCGGCGCTGTGGATGCCCGCCTTGCCGCCGAATCCGAGGTCGATCATCTGCTTGAACGCATAAGGAATGGCCAGCGTGGCGCCGGCGGCCACCGTCAGCGCGATCGCCGCCAGCACGAACTGCAGGCGGTAGGGCGACAGGAAGGGGGCCAGCCCGCGCAGGGCGGCCAGGCTGCCTTTTTTCTGTTCGCGCTGGGTTGGCGTCAGGGGCTGCGCCGCGCCGGTGGCATTGTTGCTGTTACTGGTGGTGCTGTTGCTCATTTTGATGGCCGCCCCGCGGGCAGTGTGTGGATTTGCATTAGTATTCGTCTACAGCTTCATCGGCCGCTCGTAGCCCGACAGTTCCATATACGCGTGCCCGACCTGCCGTCCATCGCGGCTGACCGTCATGGCGCCTTCCCAGTAGACGGCGCCCGTCGAGCGGCGCGAGTCCAGTTCCTGGTCGTCCTGCAGCGGCGCGAGCTCCCACGTGACCGGGCCCGTGGCGAGCGTCTGCGCCACCGGATACGTCGTGTTCGTGCGCGGCGAACGCCAGCGCCGGCGCGGCGTGAAACTCACGTCGCCGGGCGCGTAATGGACTATCTTACCGGATGGGTCGCGCCATGTCGCGTGGGCCCACAGTTTAGCACCCTGCCTGTCGCGGATCGTGAAGGCCATCAGCGCGCCGCCGTCGTCCAGGTTGGCGCCGACCCAGTCCCAGCCCGCCGCGTCGGCACCCAGCACCTGCGTCGACCACTCGTGGTCCAGCCACGTCGTGCCCGTGACCTTGTCACGCTTGCCGTCGGTGCGCGTGACCGTGCCGGCCGTACGCAGTTGCGGCTTGCTGTAGTAGTAGCTGGCCTGCTGCGGGTGCGGCCCTTTTTGCGAGTAGCCTCCGCGGCCCTGCACCAGCACGGGCTGCGTTGGGGCCAGCGTGAGATCGAGTGTGAATTCCGCGCCCTTGACGACGACGTCATAGCTGCCGTCCGCTTTGCGTGTCATGTGCCAGTCGTCCAGCTTCACGTCGGTGTCGCCCGTTTTCGCATAGGCCAGGCCGAAGCCGGCGCGGGCGATGCGCTGGTCGTGCAGCAGCTTGCCGTGCGCGGGATCGGACAGCGCCGCGTGGCCGATGATCATCTGCTTCGGCGCGAACGCGCTGGGGTTGTCCTCGTCCGCGGCGCTGGCGCTGCGGAAGAACGTGACCTGGTAGCCCAGCTGCCGGCCATCCTGCGTGGTCAGCCAGCCGGTCGCGTACCACCATTCCGTCTTGTAGCCGGGGTGGGCGCCGAAGTCGTGCGGGAAGCTCAAGGTCGCGCCGGGCGGCAGCGGCGTCACCTGCGTCAGCGTGGGCGGCGCTGCTAGCGCGGGGACGGCCGCCAGAACGGCCAGGAGAATGCTGCGCCGTTTCATTACCAGTCCTCCCGTACGGCGCGAATCGGACCGCCGGACAGCGCCTGCCGGCCCGACACGAGCGCCGTCAGCATCGCCGCGACCAGCAGCGCACCGGCAACTGCCGCCAGCAGCGGCCACGGATAGTGCATTTCCATCGTCCAGTGGAACGACTGCGGATTGACGACGTGGACCAGCACCAGGCTGATGGCCCAGCCCAGCGCGAAGCCCGTGGCAATGCCTAGTGCCGTCAGCGCGCCGCCTTCCCATGCGAGGATGCCGAGGATCTGCCCGCGCGTGACGCCCACGTGGCGCAGCATGCCGAACTCCTTGGCCCGCGCGAGCGTCTGCGCGGAGAACGTGGCGGCCACGCCGAACAGGCCGATGACGATGGCGATGGCTTCCAGCAGGTACGTCACCGCGAAGCTGCGGTCGAAGATCTTCAGTGACAGCGCCCGGATTTCCGTGGGCGCCGTGATGTCGAGCGCCGCGCCGAACGGCAGGCGCTTCAGCGCCGCCTGGGCGTCGCCCACCTTCGTGCCTTTCGTCAGCCACAGCGCCGCATCGCTCACGTCCGCGTCGCCCGTGATGCGGCGATAGTCGTCGCGCCCGATCTGCACGGCGCCGGTCGAGCGGGCGTAATCGCGCCAGATGCCGGCGACAAAGAAGGGCTGCGGCTTGCCGCGCAGGGGCAGCTGCAACGTGGTGCCGGGCCGGATCGCGTACAGGTCCGCCATCGCTTCCGAGACCCAGACCGCCGGCAGCGTGTTGCCGGCAGGGCGCGGCGCGACGCTGCCCACCAGCACCAACGCCTTTTCCGGCCGCGCCGGATCGATGTCGCGCGCCAGCAGCGCCACATTGGGCCGGCTTGGGGCCAGCGAGACGGCGCCCAGGCGCATGAATTCGGCGCGGGCGATGCCGGGTGCGGTGCGGATGGCATCCTGTTCGCGCGGCGTCAGGCCGGCCGTGGCGCCACCCGCCGCGGTGCGGGCGTACAGGTCGGCCGGCAGCACTTGAAGGATCCAGTTGTCGACGGAGATGCGGAAGCTGGCCACCATGATCCCCATCGCCACCATCAGGCTGAAGCTGGACAGCACGCCACCCAGCGCCACGCCGGCCTGGCTGGAGGCGTTCGACAGCCGCGCCAGCGTCAATGACGGCACAGCGGGCGCCGCCGGCCGGGTGCGGGCATACGCTTCCCAGCGCCGGTGCAATATGCGGAACGTCAGCGACGCGATGCGCGGCATCAGCGCGATGCCGCCGATCAGCAGCAGCGCGATGGACAGGTAGCCGAACACGGGCAGCTCGAAGACGGGCGGCGCGAATGCCATGCACGCGGCGATGCCGATGCAGACCAGGGCCGGCCAGGCGGGCGAGAGGCGAGCCAGCGCCACCTCGTCCGAACCGGATTTCAGCGCGACGGCCGGCGTGGCGCGCGCCGCTTCCCAGGCCGGTGCGGCGCAGCCAAGCAGGGCGACGCCGATGCCCAGCGCGCAGTAGACGAAGGCGGCGACGGGTGTGAACTGGACCTGCGGCTGCACGCCGGCAAAGTAGCCGGCACCGAGGTCGCCGCCGAAGAAGCGCAATGCCGCGGCGGCAATGCCATAGCCGCCGGCGATGCCGATGACGGCGCCGACGACGCCGAGGCTGAGGCCTTCCGTCAGCACCTGCAGCAGCAGGCGGCGCCGCTCCATGCCCAGCACCCGCAGCAGTGCGAACTGGCTGCGCCGGCGCATGACGGACAGTGCCTGCGTGGAAAAGACAAGGAACGCGCCCGTGAACAGGGCGACGAGCGCCAGCACGGAAAGGTTGACGCGATACGCCCGGCTCAGATTACTGTTGCGGCTTTCCTGGTCGGCGTCGTTCGGCTGGCCGACGCGGAAGCGCGCCGGGTAGTCGCGCTGCAGGCGTGCGCCCAGGTCATTGAGGAAGGCTGCGCGGTCGACGCCGTCGCGCAGCTTCAGGTCCACGCGCGACAGCTTGCCGACGCGGTCGAAGCGCCACTGGGCCGCGGCGATGTCCATCACACCGAGGCGCTGGCCGACGCGGGCGCGTTGCAGCGAACCGGCCACGCGCAATGCGACGGGCCGGGTGCCGACCTGGAATGCCACCTTGGTGCCCGGCTGCACCGCTAACCACTGCAGCGCGGCGGGCGACAGGAACAGCGCGTCGTCCGCCAGCACGTCGGCCCCGTCGCCGCTGGCGGGTGCGCCAACGAGGTCGGGCGAGATATGCCCGGCGCGGAACACGTCCAGGCCGATGATCTTCAATGGCGGCCGGCCGCCCGGCATCGACGCGGCAAATTCCAGCACGGGCGAGGCGACGGCCACCTCCGGCAGTTGCGCCAGCACCGGATAGATTCCTTCGTCGAACGTGGGTTCGGTGCCGCTGACCTGCACGTCGGCCTGGCCGGACAGGCTCTTGATGGCGGACGAGAATTCGTTGAACGCGGCCGCGTTGATCAGGTGGATGGCAAAGCCCAGCGCGACGCCGACGGCGATCGCCGCCACGGCGGTGAAGGCGCGCACGGGGTGGGCGCGCCATTCGCCCAGCAGCAGCCAGCGCGAGAGGAGGCGCATGCCGGCGCCGCGCCGAGGCGGTACTGCCTTCTGGTTCGTCAAGCGGGGCACTCCACTGCAATCCGGTCGGCGGCCCGGCGGGCCTTCAGACGCGCCGCTTCCTGCGCCTGCGGCTGGGCGCGGCGCGCGTCCTCTTCCGCCCATTTCGCCTGCAGCCGCAGCTTGTCGCAGCGCTGGCGGCGGCTCGCCACGGCGCGGTCGGCGCGGGCGTCGCTTCGCTCCTGCGCCGTTTCGCGCGCCGTGCGCTCCTTTTCCAGTTGCGCGCCGGCGCGGCGCACCCGTTCCAATTCACGCCCGGATGCGGGCGACGCGGCGGGGGCATCCGGTACCGGCAGCACCTTCTCGTTACCACGTTCGCACGGGGTCTGGCTGTACGTGACCTTGCCGTCCGCCGTGCATTTGTAGATCTGGGCGTGCGCCGTCATGGCGAAGCTGGCCAGAAAGAGGAAGTGCAGCTTCACAGGACCTTCCCGGGATTCATGATGTTCAGCGGGTCCAGCGCCGCCTTGATGGCGCGCATCAGGTTCAGCGCAACGGGGTCCTTGTAGCGGGCCAGCTCGTCGCGTTTGAGCGCGCCGATGCCGTGTTCCGCCGAGATCGAGCCGCCGTAGCGCACCACGGTGTCATGCACGACGCGGTTGACGGCATCCTGGTTCACCAGGAACGCCTCGTTGGCAATGCCCGCTGGCGGCGCCACGTTGAAATGCAGGTTGCCGTCGCCGAGGTGGCCGAAGCAGACCAGCTGGCAGCCGGGGAAGGCTTCCTGCAGCAGCGGCTCCGTCTCGGCGATAAATTCGGCGATCCGCGAGACGGGCAGGGAGATGTCATGCTTGATGTTTTTGCCTGCCGCGGCCTGCGCCAGCGGGATGTGTTCGCGCAGCTGCCACAAGCCGCGCGACTGGGCGACCGAGCTGGCGACGACGGCGTCCAGCACGATCTCCTGTTCCAGCGCGGCGCCGATGGCGCCTTCCAGCAGGCCGACAGCGTGCGCTTCCGACTCGTTACTGGACAGCTCCAGCAACGCATACTGCGGAAACGGCTGCGCGAAGGGGCGCGGCAGTTCGGGGAAGTGCTGCGCCACCAGTTGCAGGCAGAATGACGAAATCAGCTCGAAGCCCGTCAGGCTGGCCCCGGCCCGGTCCTGCATCAGTGACAGCAGCCGCAGTGCATGCGCGGGCGAGGGCAGGGCGGCCAGCGCCGTGATCGACGCTTTCGGTTGCGGAAACAGCTTCAGCACCGCGCCCGTGATGATGCCCAGCGTGCCTTCGGCACCGATATAGATGTCGCGCAGGTCGTAGCCGGTATTGTCCTTGCGCAGTCCGGACAGGCCGGACCAGATTTCGCCGGCAGGCGTCACGACCTCCAGGCCGAGGCACAGTTCGCGCGCATTCCCGTAGCGCAGCACGGCCGTGCCACCGGCATTGGTGGCCAGATTGCCGCCGATCGTGCAGCTGCCTTCGGCCGCCAGCGACAGCGGAAACAGGCAATCGTGCGCCGCGGCGGCTTCCTGCGCGTGCTGCAGGATGCAGCCGGCATCGACCGTCATCGTGCGGTTGACGGGATCGACGGCGCGCACGGCATTCAGCCGCGCCAGCGACAGCACGACGGCCGCGCCGGAGGCATCGGGCACGCTGCCCAGCACGAGCCCCGTGTTGCCCCCCTGCGGTACGATGGGGACACGCGCTTCGGCGCAGGCGCGCACCAGCGTCGCGACTTCGGCCACGCTGCCGGGCCGCAGCACCGCCAGCGCGCGGCCCGTGAACCGGCCGCGCCAGTCGCGCAGGAACGGTGCCATGTCGCCTGGCGCGACCAGGACATGATCCGCGCCGATCAGCGCGCGGCAGGCATCGATGAAAACGCTCATGGATGATCGTTCCGGCTGTTCGAGCCCTTGGTGACTTTCGCCAGCAGCTCCTGCGCCGCTTTTTTCGCCGCGCGCTTGTACGGCTGCACGTACAGCAGCGCGCAGCAGAAGAACACGAACACGAGCGCCGCCTCGCCCCAGCCGAGCCACGGCATCGTGCGGTCGCTCCAGCCGCGCACGACGCCTTCGGTGAAGTACAGCAGGATCATCATCGACGTCCACTGCAATGTGTACAGGTCGCGCTTGATGACGCCGATCAGCGGAAACACGAGCGGCACGGCCTTCAACGCCAGCCACGAGCCGCCCGGGTGCAAGGGCGCCAGCCACAGTTCCCACAGCAGGCACCAGGCGATCAGCGCGGCGGTGCTGAGCAGCGCTCCCCACCAGGCGATCTTCTGGCGCAGGCCGGGCATCATGCGCCTCCGCCCGCCAGCCGCCGCGCGGTTTCCGCCAGGCGCTTGCCCATCGCGATCGCCAGGCGTTTTTCCTCGTCCGTGACCGGCTTCTTGCCGTCCAGGCCCGACCAGTGGCTGGCGCCATATGGCGTGCCGCCGCTGGACGTCGTCATCAGGTCGGGATGCGTATAGGGCAGGCCCATGACCATCACGCCATGGTGCAGCAGCGGGATCATCATCGACAGCAGCGTGGATTCCTGGCCGCCGTGCAGGCTGCCGGTGGACGTGAACACGCAACCGGGCTTGCCGGCCAGCGTGCCGGCCAGCCACTGACTGGACGTGCCGTCCCAGAAATACTTCATCGCCGACGCCATATTGCCGAAGCGGGTCGGCGAGCCGACGGCCAGGCCGGCGCATTGTTCCAGGTCTTCCAGTTCCACGTACGGCGCGCCGTCGGCAGGGACGGCGGGCGCGGTTGCTTCCGTCACGGTGGAGATGGCGGGCACGGTGCGCAGGCGGGCATCGCAGCCGGGCACGCTTTCGATGCCCTGTGCGATGAATTCGGCCAGCTTGCGGGTGGAACCGTGCCGCGAATAGTACAGCACGAGGATAGTCAGGTTGGAAGCGTTCATCGTTGGTATTATATGGCCCTTTATGGACGTTCAGGCAAGGGCGTGCGCCGCCAGGGCCACCGTTGCCGACACAGCGCATGCAATCGAGCTTTCTGCACACCTTATTCCAGTACGTGACGCGCACCTGCCGCAACGGCATGACCGAGCTGCGCGAGCTGTCGTGGAGCGAAATCCGCGACCTGTTCCTGTTTGCCCGGCGCCGCCTGCGCGAGGAGAGCCTGCCGCAGGTGGCCGGCGGCCTGACGTTTACCACCGTGTTCGCGCTGGTGCCGATGCTGACGGTGGCGCTGGCCGTGTTCACCACGTTCCCGATGTTCATGTCGTTCCGCACGGCGCTGGAGGCATACTTCATCCAGAGCGTCATGCCGAAGGCGATCTCGAACACGATCCTGGGCTACCTGACGACGTTCGCCGCGCAGGCCACGGGCTTGTCGGCCATCGGCGCTGTCACGCTGGTGCTGACGTCGGCGGCGATGATGCGCATGATCGAGCGCGTGTTCAACCGTATCTGGCGCGTCAAGGCAGAGCGGCGCTGGACGCGGCGCATCCTCGTCTACTGGGCGCTGATCACGCTGGGGCCGCTCGTGGTGGGCGTCTCGCTGTCGCTGACGACGCAGGTATTTACCGCCACGACTTCATTGGTCGGCAATGTCGCGGGCGCGCTGTTCTACACGATCCTCTCCGTGGCGCTGACGACGGCCGGTTTCACGTTCCTCTACATGGCGGTGCCGAACCGCTACGTCGACTGGCGCGACGCGCTGGCCGGCGGCATGGTGGCCGGCATGGCGTTCGAGTTGGCCAAGCGCGGCTTCGCCATCTTCATCACGCAGTTCCCCACGTACTCGAAGATCTACGGCGCGCTGGCCGCGCTGCCGCTATTCCTGCTGTGGGTCTACCTGTCGTGGGTGATCACGCTGATCGGCGCGCTGCTGACGGCGGCGCTGCCCGTCGTCAAATACGAGCGCTGGTGGCACGAGCCGGCGCCGGGCAGCGCCTTTGTCGACGCGATGGCCGTGCTGCACGTGCTGCACGTGGCCTGCCGCTGCGGCGACACGGCGCTCGTCAGCGCGAACACCATCCGCGCGCGCACGCGGCTGGGATTCGACGAGATGGACGTGCTGCTGGAGAAGATGCAGGCGCAGGGCTGGGTCGGCCGCGTCAGGCAGGACGCCGCGCCGCGGGTCGAGTGGCGCAAGCGCGTGGGCGACGATGCCGACAGCTGGGTGCTGCTGGCCAATGCGGATCGCCTGACCCTGGCCGAGGTCTACCGGGTGTTCGTGTTTGGCGGCATGGCTGTCAATGCGGGCGTGGCGGCGGACTCGGACGATGCGCGCGATCTGCAGGCCAGCCGCGACGCGGCGCGGCTGGCGCGCCAGGTCGAGGCGGCCGTCGAGACGGGGCTCGGCAAGTCGCTGGCCGAGCATTTCGGGCCGCTGGATTGCCGATAGATCCCGCAACCGATGCGCTATGGGGGACTGGCTCCGGTCCGACGGACCGGTGCCTGTCCCCGACCTTTTGTTACCGGCGTCGGCGCCACATAAGCCGCTACACCCGCGCGTTTCAAACGTTGCCGATATCCATATCGCGCCAAACGTCGGGGACAGGCACCCGATCGGGCCTTCGCCCGATCAGGAGCCAGTCCCCAAAAAACCGGCCAGCGCCGCGGTGACGGCCTGCGGCTGCTCCGCCATCATCTGATGCCCCGCATCGACGGACACCACGCGCGCACCCGGCAGGGCCGGCAGTAACTGGCCGCCGTCGGGCGGCGTCATCATGTCGCGCGCACCGGACAGGAACAGCACGGGGCACGCGATGGCCGCCGCGGCGGTGGCACCGTTGGCGTAAGCCTTGCACGCGGCGAGATCGTTGTGCAGCAGCCGGTCGGGATTGCGTTCGGCCACGGCCTGCATCAGCGCGCGCGAGTGTTGCACGGTGGGATGGTCGGGCGTGTGCGACCATTTCGCCACCATGTCGATGGCGGCCGGCTCGTCTTCCTGCGCCGTCTTCAGCAGCGCGCCCGACACTTTCATGGGCCACGTACTGCCCAGCAGTGCCAGGTGGGTCACGCGGCCTGGCGCGCGGGCCGCGGCCTCCAGCGCGATCAGCGACCCCATGCTGTGCCCGACCAGGGCGACGCGGTCGACGTCCTGCGCGTCCAACATCGCCAGCAGCCAGTCCGCCATCGCCTCGACCGAGGCCAGCGCGGGCGCGCCATCATGACCGTGGCCGGGGAGGTCGATCGCCAGTACGTGCCTGCCGGCATCGGCGAAATGGCGCGCGGGCGCGGCCCAGACGGTATGGTCGTTCATGGCGCCATGGATCATGACGATGGCGGGCTCGCGCGTGGCGGGTAGGGTCATCCGGGTCTCCGTTGTAGTGAAAGGCTGGGCCCGATGCTACAGCGATATCGGACGGCGTCAAGACCGTTGCAATTCCATTATGTGCAAGGCTGGATTTTTTGGCGGGCATAGGCTACATTCGCCTATAACGCAGACAAGCTGTTTCAAAATGGGCATGGCAGGCAGACTGCCCGGGCCACTTTGAGACAGTTTCCTGGCACTAACAATGCGCAGCGCCGCGCCCCGATGCGATCGGTGTCGCGTCGGCGCTTCGCTCAAACTCAATAAACGGTTTTTTCCCGCGGACAGGACGGCCACCATGAAAGTCTCAGAAATCCTTCAAGTCAAAGGCAATATCCTTTACACGATCAGCCCCGACCAGCCATTGTCCGAGGCCGCCGATACGATGGCGGAAAAGGACATCGGCTCGCTGGTCGTGATGGAATACGGCGATCTGGTCGGCATGCTGACGTTCCGCGAAGTGCTCAAGGCATTGCACGACAACGGTGGTTCCGTCGGCGCCGGCACGGTGCGCAAGCATATGGAGGACCATCCGATCACCGTCACGGCCGATACGGAAGTCAACGAAGTGCGCCGCATCATGCTGGAAAAGCACGCCCGCTACCTGCCCGTGATGAACGCCAAGACGATTCTCGGCGTGATCTCGTTCTACGACGTGGCCCGCGCCGTGCTGGAAGCGCAGAGCTTCGAGAACCGCATGCTGAAGGCGTATATCCGCGACTGGCCTGCGGAAGAGGATGAGTTTGCGGCGGCCAACCAGCGCTGAGGGTTGGCGCAGGGGATAAAGAAAACGCTGCTTTGGCAGCGTTTTTTTTCGTCTGCGGTGGGAAATGTCAGAGGCACGCACGCGGGCGCGGCTTCGGCGGCTAAAAGTCGGGGACTGGCTCCGGTCACGGGGCCGTGGGCCCCGCGACCGGAGCCAGTCCCCAGCGGATCTGTTCCCTATGCGGTGTGAAGTGCCTCGCGGGCCAGCCAGTCATTCAGCTCGTCGGCCGGCATCGGGCGGGCGAACAGGTAGCCCTGCGCCAGGGGGCAGCCCAGGTGGTACAGCACCTGCGCCTGTCGCTCGTCCTCGACGCCTTCGGCCACGATCGACAAGCCCAGGTTCGTGCCCAGCTGGATGACCATCTCGGCGATGCTGCTGCCGCGCGACGAGCCCGTGATCTCGGTAACGAAGGCGCGGTCGATTTTCAGGCGGTCCACCTGGAGGCGCTGCAGGTGCGACAGCGACGAGAAGCCGGTGCCGAAATCGTCGATCGCCACCTTGACACCGGTGCGGCGCACCTGGTTCAGCATCTCGATCAGCATGTCCGGCTCTTCCATCGCCATCGATTCCGTGATTTCCAGCTCCACGTACTCCGGCGGAGCGCCGGAATCCTCCAGCGCGCGGCGCAGCATCGACAGGAATTGCGGATGGCGGAACTGCACCTGCGAGACGTTGACGGAAATCGTGAACGCCCGGTGGCCGGCGGAGCGCAGCCGCACTAATTCCACGCAGGCCGTGCGCAGCACCCATTCGCCCAGTTCGATGATCAGGCCGGAATATTCGGCGATGGGAATGAAGCGGTCCGGCGGCACGAACTTGCCCTCCCGCGTGCGCCAGCGCAGCAGTGCCTCGGCGCCGACGGGCCGACGCGTGGCCAGGTCGATCTGCGGCTGGTACATGACGAACAGCTCGTTCTGGCTGAACGCGGTGCGCAACGCGTGCATCATGCGCACCCGCTCGCGGATCTCGACGCCCATATTGCGCGAGAAGTAGAAATAGCCGGCGCGCTGCTGCGACTTGGCGCGCTTGAGTGCGATGTCGGCATCCTTCAGCGCATCCGAGCCGCTGCCGTCATGTTCGACCAACCGCACCAGTCCCAGCGTCGCCGTCTGCTGCACGTCCTGGCCGTCGATATTGAACGGCTGTTGGAACTGGGCCAGGATATGCGCTGGGTTGACCTGCTGCTCGTCGCCCAGCACGCAGAAGATGTCGCCGCCGATACGGGCTACCGTCAGCTCGTGGCCCAGGCTTTGCCGCAGCCGGGCGCCCACTGCCGCCAGCAGCTGGTCGCCGAATTCATGGCCCAGCGCGTCGTTGGTCTCGGCGAAGTGATCCAGGTCGACCAGCGCCAGCACGGCCTCGTCGCGGCCCCGGCCTGCCACCGTCGCATCGAGGATCTCGACGAGGCGCGTGCGGTTCGGCAGTTTCGACAGCGTGTCGTAGAACGCCGCGTCGTGCAGGTGCGCCACCAGTTCCACGTTGTCCAGGCCCACCGCGACGTTGGCCGAGAAGACGTCCAGCAGGCGCTCTTCCAGCTCCGTCGGTGCGCGCGCCACGTCCAGCTGGGCGACGAACGTGCGGCAGGCCTTGCCGGAAAAGTACAGCGCGACGCCGTGTTCCGTGTACAGGTTGCGGCGCGCATCGAGTGCCTCGGCGGCCAGCGCTGCCGGCAGGCTGGCCCGTTCGTAGGCCCGGCCTTCGCAACTGAGCCAAGCCCCCGAGGCCGCCATCACATGCAGAAGCTCGCTGTCGCTGCTTTCCTGCGCGCACAGCAGGCCGCTGCACGGCTGCCCCAGCAGGGCGGCCGCCTGCGCCAGCACGCCGGCGGCGAAGCTGCCTACGCCGTGCAGCGCCATCAGCTGCGTGCTGGCGTGGACGATCTGGTTCAGGCCGCGGCGGCCGTCGCTGATCTTGCGGATCTGCTCATACGAACGGATCGCCGCCGTGACGGTGGTGTACAGCTTGATGCGGGTGAGTTCGGACTTGGTCTTGTAGTCGTTGATGTCGAAGTCGCGGATCGCGTCGATCTCCGGCGCGTAGCCGGGCTGGCCGGTGCGCAGGATGATGCGTACGTCCGCCAGCTTCAGGGTTTCGCGGATGTGCCGCACGAGATGCAGGCCGGCGTCGTCCTGCTCCATCACGACATCCAGCAGGATGACGGCGATATCGGGCTCCACGCGCAACAGCTCGCGTGCCTGCGCGGCCGAGTAGGCGTGCACGAACTGCAGCGGGCGGCCCTGCATGTCCAGGTTGCCCAGCGCGAAGGTGGTGGTGGAGTGGACGTCCTCGTCGTCGTCGACGATCATCACCCGCCAGACGCCGGATGCGCCCGGTTGCGCCAGGCCGGCGGCCGGCACCGGCGGCTCGTCCAGGAAGATCAGGTCGTCCTGGTCGTCCCTGGCATGCGCGGTGGGAGTGATCGATGAGGGCATGCGTCCTTCTCCAAATATTACCTCGTGGGCCTTGGTTGCCCGGCCTAAGTATATAGTGGTTTGAATAATATTCGGGAGGAGTATGGGGCAACTAGCGGAAAGTGGCTGGAAATCATGAGCTTTCGCTAAGGAAATGATGTATTTATGCAATATCGTCATCGAGCAGGGCGACCGCCCGTGCTGGCAGAGACGATGTTAAAGCAGTAAAATTGACAGTTCTTTCCTCCGTTACCACGTCTGTTATCCAAATTATGTCCGGCAATTCCTTTGGCAAGCTGTTCACCGTCAGCACTTTTGGCGAATCCCACGGACCGGCGATCGGCTGCGTCATCGACGGCTGCCCGCCGGGCCTGGCGTTGTCCGAAGCGGACATCCAGCCCGAGCTGGACCGGCGCAAGCCCGGCACATCGCGCCATGTGACCCAGCGCCAGGAGCCGGATGCCGTGCAGATCCTGTCCGGCGTCTACGAAGGCGTGACGACGGGCACGCCGATCGCGCTGCTGATCCGCAATGAGGACCAGCGCAGCAAGGATTACGGCAATATTGTCGACAGTTTCCGGCCCGGCCACGCCGACTACACGTACTGGCACAAGTACGGCGTGCGCGACCCGCGCGGCGGCGGCCGCTCGTCGGCACGGCTGACGGCACCGGTCGTCGGCGCCGCCGCGATCGCGAAGAAGTGGCTGAAGGAAAAGTACGGTACGGAATTCATGGGCTGCATGAGCCAGCTGGGCGAGATTGACGTGCCGTTCCAGGACTGGGCGCACGTACCGGCCAATCCCTTCTTCGCCGCCACGGGCGATGCGGCGCTGATCGCGCGGATGGAAACCTATATGGACGACCTGCGCAAGGCGGGCGACTCGATCGGCGCGCGCATCGACGTTGTCGCCCGCAACGTGCCGGTGGGCCTGGGCCAGCCGATCTACGACAAGCTCGATGCCGATATCGCCTACGCGATGATGGGGATTAACGCGGTGAAGGGGATCGAGATCGGCGCCGGCTTCGACTCGGTGGCGCAGCGCGGCTCCGAGCATGGCGACGAGTTGACGCCGCAGGGCTTCGTCGGCAACAACGCCGGCGGCATCCTGGGCGGCATCTCGACGGGACAGGACATCACGGTGTCGATCGCCATCAAGCCGACGTCGTCGATCCGTACGCCGCGCCGCTCGATCGACAAGGACGGCAACCCCGTCACCGTCGAAACGTTCGGCCGCCACGACCCGTGCGTGGGCATCCGCGCCACGCCGATCGCCGAGGCGATGCTGGCGCTGGTGCTGATGGACCATGCGCTGATGCACCGCGCGCAGTGCGGCGACGTCAGCGTGCGCACGCCGGACATCGCCCGCGCCGGCCGCTGATTTCGTCCGCTTCCTGCTAAGCGGCGCGGCTGCTTTCAACGTCGCGCTGGTGGCGCCGCTCGACGGAGCGCACCACCAGCGCGCGCATGTCGTTGAGCAGCGCGAACTCGGGCTGCGACAGGTCGATGGGCGGGAACGTCTCGTCCCAGTCGCCGTACAGGAAGCCGGCCGGCTGCCCGTGCGATGTCAACGGCAGGATGACGAAGCTGCGGGCCTCCGCCAGCGTGCTTTTCCACCACTGCGGCAGCTTGGCCGCGAACTTCGGATCGCGCGCGTTCTCGATGAAGATGACGCGGTCGCTGGTCAAGGCCGCATGGAACACGTTGGGCTGGTAGCTGTCTTCGAACGACATGTCGTCCAGGTGCTCCCTCAGCGACTCGCCGAAGCACATGCGCGCCGCATAGCGATTCTCGCGGCGGTTGCGCACGAACGCGACGGCGCGCGAAAAATCCAGCCCCTTGTAGACGGTTTCCAGCGCGATCGACACCATCTGGCCGGGACTGGCGTTGTCCGCCATGTCGCGCATCTCGGCGAGGCCGGTCTGCAGGATGCGGTTACCGGCGGCGCGCTGGCGCAGCCGCGCCATTTCCTTCGCGCGCCGTTCGGCGGGCTTCGACAACGGTGCGATCGCCAGATCCGCCGCTGCCGACTCGCGCGCGCGGGCGATGGCGCCCGCGGCCAGTTCCGGGTCGAGGCCCAGCATCGGCGCATAGCTGGCGGTCACGCGGCGCACTTCGGCGGCGCCTTCCTCGCTGTCGTGCCACAGCGACTCGGCGCAGCGGCGCGCCAGCGTGGAGAGGGCGGCGATCCAGTCGCCATGGGCGACGGGTTCGCGGCTTTCGCCCGGCTCGCCGGGCTCGATGCTGCGCATGCCGGCCAGCAGGTTGGCGGGCAGGCCCCAGCGCTGCGCCGTGGCGCGGCCGATGCCGGGCAGGTCGATGCCCAGCAGCGCCGGCGCCGCCGCGTCCTCGTTGCCGATGCCGCCGGCCTCCTGCAGCCGGGCCCACGTCTCCGGCATATAGAACGTCACCATCATCCGGCCCAGCGTGTGCAGCATCGAGCAGACCACGGCTTCCTCGGCGTGCTGGCTCTGCACGGTGCCGGCGACTTCGCGCGCGACCAGCCCGGCCAGCAGTGCCTTCTCCATTTCGATCCGGGCATGGGCGGAGTCGGGCCGGATTGCCGACAGTTCCTCGATCAGCTTCAGGCCCAGGGCGAGATGGCCGATCGCCTCGGTGCCCAGCACCAGCACCGCTCTGGTCACGGTGCCGACGTGCTGGCCGAAAGCGGAATACATGCCGCTGTTGGCCAGGCGCAGCACCTTCTGCGTCAGTACCGGGTCCGTCAGCACGGTTTCCGTGATGCTGAACTGGTCGTCGTCCTCGCCGCGCATGGCGCCGAGAATGGCGCTGACGGCCTTGGCGAAGCCGGGCATGTCGCCCTGGCGGCGGGTCCGCTCCCACAGCAGCGCGAGGGTCTGTTCGCCGGCATCGCCGGCCTGGATCTGCGCCGTCATCCTGGCACCCGTTGCGGTTCTTCCGGCATCGCGTTGGCGCTGACTTCGCGATAGTGGCGCTCCGTCAGCGCGGCAACGACCACGTTGGCGGCCATCGGCTTGCCCGTCAGGTAGCCCTGCACGTAGCGGCAGCCCCGTTCGGACATGTACTGCATCTGCTCCTCCGTCTCCACGCCTTCCGCGACGACGGACAGCGACAGGTGCCTGGCCAGATCGAGCACCGCGTTGCAGATGGCGCCGTCCTTCTGCGAACCGGGCAGGTCGCGGATGAAGGCGCGGTCGATCTTCAGCACGGAAATGGGGAAGTTCTTCAGGTAGGCCAGCGACGAGTAGCCGGTGCCGAAATCGTCGATTGCGATGCGGGCGCGCCGCTCGGCCATCTTGCCGAGTATCGTCTCGGCATGTACGGGGTCGATCATCAGGGTACCTTCGGTGATTTCCAGGACCAGGCGCTCGCCGGGCAGGCCGGAATAGGCCAGCGCGTCGTCCAGCACGTCGAGGAATTTGTCGCTGCGGAACTGGCGCGGGCTGATATTCACGGATATATATAACGGGCGCCGGGCGGCTTCCTCGAAGTGCCTGAGCTGCACGCACGCCGCTTTCAGCGCCCACGCGCCCAGCAGGTTGATCAGGCCATTGGCCTCGGCGATCGGAATGAAGCGGGCGGGCGGCACCATGCCCAGCGTGGGGTGCTTCCAGCGCATCAGCGTCTCGAAGCCTTCGATTTCGCGCGTGGCCGCGTCGACGATGGGTTGGTAGTACAGCAGGAACTCGCCCTCGCGCACGGCGTGGAACATGGCCGCTTCCAGCGAGATGTCGTCTTCCGTCGGGCCGCTGGCGCGCGGGGTGTAGACGACGCAGCGTGCCTTGCCCGTCTCCTTGGCGTGCGACAGCGCGGCGTCGGCCAGCGCCACCAGGCGGATCTCGTCCTCGGCATGCTGCGGGTAGACGGCCACGCCGACGGAAGCGCCCACGTAGACCGTGTGCTGGTCGACCTCGAACGGCGCCTGCAGCGCGGCCAGCAGGCGGCCCGTGACGAGCCGGATCTGCGCCTCGTTGAAGGTGCCCGGCAGGACGGCCACGAATTCGTCGCCGCCGATGCGGGCCAGGGTGTCGCTGTCGCGCAGTACGCGGCGCAGCCGGTCGGCGGCCGTGCGCAGCACCGCGTCGCCGGCCGGATGACCGAGGCCGTCGTTGACCTTCTTGAAGCTGTCGAGGCCAATGGCCGCCACCGCGAAACCGAGGCCCGTGCGGCGCGCGTTGGCGATCGTCATGCGGATGCGGTCCGACAGCAGCAGGCGGTTGGGCAGGTCCGTCAGCGCGTCGTGCGTCGCCATATGGCGCAGGCATTCCTCGCTGGCCTGCTGCAACGACATGTCGCGGCCTACCACCAGCAGAGCGCCGGGGGTGCACGACGAGATGCGCAGCGCGAACGGGATGTCGGCGTGCGCCGCGCGTAGGCGCACGTCGACGCACGCCAGGCCGGCGGCAAGCGCGGTGGACAGCGCCGCCGCAAGGCGCTCCTGGTCGGCGTCGCAGACGAGCGAACGCAGCGTGCGGCCTTTCAGCTGCGGCACCTCGGTCAGCGCCGCGCTGCGGCGGCTGGCGAAGCGGATGACGCCGCGCGCGTCGACGCGGAACACGATGTCGCCCGCTTCCTCGAGCATGGCGTCGAGGGCCGGCGGTACTTCCGGTTGCAGGGCGATGGCGGTACTTGGCTGCATCGTTAGCATCGTTAACTCGCTCTTTCAGGGTTGCTGCGAAAAGGCCCGAGCGCGTTGTCGTTCGGGCCAGCAGGAAATGTATCACCTCTACACCAACAATTACATGGGAATAGGCAACATTTACTGCGATAAACATGAAAACCGGCATTCTGCCGTATGTTTGCTGCTCCATGTCAACTTTTGGTCGGGAAGGGGCGACGTCGGCGACCTTGCGGTAGCGTGAGGTTTCCGCTAGCCTGCAAAGGCCAGGCGTCCAACCGAGGAGGGCAGCGTGAACCAGTTCGATACCCATGAAGTCTTGAATCAGGTGGACCCGTTCGGCAACGTCAACCTGTTTACTGCCGATCCCGCGCTGGGCGAGGCGCTGGTGCGTGAAGGCGGGGCGGACGCGGTGGCATCGCTGACGGCGCTGGGCGAACGGCTCGGCCGCGCCGCCACGCTGGACCTTGCCCGCCAGGCCAACCGCAACGAACCCGTGCTGCACAACTTCGACCGCGCCGGGCGCCGTATCGACGAGATCGAATTCCATCCGGCCTGGCACGCGCTGATGGCGCTGCTGATCGGCGAAGGCGCGCACTCGTCGCCCTGGGAAGCACCCGGCCCGGGCGCCCAGGTGACGCGCGCCGCCCGCTACATCCTCTTCGGCCAGGTGGAGAACGGATCGCAGTGTCCCGTCACCATGACCTATGCCAGCGTGCCGGCGCTACGCCAGTCGCCGCGGCTGGCGGCCCGCTGGCTGCCGAAGATCCTGTCGCGACAATACGATCCGCGGCCGCTGCCGGTCACCGCCAAGCACGGCGCGCTGGTCGGCATGGGCATGACGGAAAAGCAGGGCGGCTCGGACGTGCGCAGCAACACCACCCGTGCCGAGCCGGTGGCACCAAGCGAGGCGCGCGCCGTGTTCGGCGACGACGGCGTGGACGTCTACCGGATCGTCGGCCACAAATGGTTCTTCTCGGCGCCGCAGTCGGACGCGCACCTGGTGCTGGCGCAGACGGATGACGCAGGCAGCGCCGGGCTGTCGTGCTTTCTCGTGCCGCGCTTTCTGGACGACGGCACGCACAACGGCGTGCGCGTGCAGCGCCTGAAGGACAAGGTCGGCAACCGCTCGAACGCGTCATCGGAAGTGGAGTTTACGGGTGCGTACGGCTGGCTGCTGGGGCAGCCGGGGCGGGGCATTCCGACGATTCTCGAGATGGGCAGCCACACACGGCTCGACTGCGTGCTGGGCAGCACGGGCACGATGCGCGCCGCGCTGACGCACGCGCTGCATCACGCGCGCCACCGGTTTGCGTTCGGCAAGCCGCTGGCCGACCAGCCGCTGATGCGCAATGTGCTGGCCGACCTGGCGCTGGAGTCGGAAGCGGCAACGGCATTCGCGCTGCGGCTGGCGCGCTGCTTCGACGCGCCGGGCGATCCGGCCGAAGCGGCGCTGGCGCGCATCCTGACGCCGGCCGGAAAATACTGGATCTGCAGGCGCGGACCGGCGTTCGGCGCCGAAGCGATGGAAGTGCTGGGCGGCAGCGGCTATGTGGAAGACAGCGCGCTGGGGCGGCTGTATCGGGAGCTGCCCGTCAATTCGATCTGGGAAGGGTCGGGCAACGTGATGTGCCTGGATCTGCTGCGGGCGCTGGGCAAGTCGCCGGCCCCGGCGCAGGCGCTGGCGGCGGAGCTGGCGGCGGCCGGCACGGCCAACGTCGACTACACGGCGTTCGTGCACCGGCTGCTGGAGGATATCGCCCAGGCGCCGGGCGGACCGGAAGCGGAGTTCGGTG
>Ga0265797_10003889_pt1 | contig 23400 bp, 28 predicted proteins | sample P2T30metagenome_FD_192433 | JGI IMG/M metagenome (GOLD analysis project Ga0265797, IMG submission 192433) | Plant litter microbial communities from East Loma Ridge, Irvine, California - P2 T30 | ecosystem: Environmental > Terrestrial > Plant litter > Unclassified | place: USA: California... | reverse complement strand
CAATTTCAGCGACAGAATATGCTCGTAAAACGTACAACAAACATTCTCAGGTTGGGCAGCCTCCCATCTATTTTGATATCTCTCCATTTTCAACGTACATCTCCTCCCAACCAAACAGCACTCGGCTCTTGCTGATATCACAGAACTCTTCCTCGTCAGCCTTCACGACATCCGCATAGTACGGATCTATCCAGCTGTTAGCTGATGGCACCATGGCAATGGCTCGCGATTCACAGCGGCAAAAGGCATACCCTCTATCGCACTCTGGAAACACTTCTCGTCCTGCATCAACATCTCCACAACGCCATCGTACAACAGGTAAGCAGCATCTGGAAGGACGCTGATGTTCTCTTTCGCTTTGTTTCGCGACCATGAAGGCGTGTGAAACTGTGGATAATAGTCAGAGACTTGCTGACGGAGAGCGCTTCGCTTGTGAACCATGGCACTTACTTGGGAGTATCTGACAACGCCGTTTCTCTGTAGCCATTCGCTGACTACTTTCGAGTGACGCTCCGTCCAGTATCGATGGAACTCAGCCTCTGACACGCCCTCCTTCCGTGTCGTGAACATGGAGACTTTGATGAGATTTTGTTTGGTAGCCATTTCGCTGTATTGACTCTGCTGTGAACGGTATAAGCGGATTCTATCTAGTGCAGATTGACTGGAAGTGTCAGCATTAGAGAATGTTTTCTCTCTCGATATATATCTGCTCATCGCGCTCCTATGAATAAGTACCTTAACCGCGAGCATCGAGGTCTAGAGTGCGTTTGTCTGGCAGTCTCGGGATTAATCTTTTCGCCGATCGAAGGTTTGATGTGCAGCTGCTGAATAGCAATAGGAGATATCGGCCTTGACAGGTTATGTCCGAATCTGCTGCGATCATCCACCGCAAGCCATTGAGAGCTGAGACCCTTTTCTCCCGAAGCACAGCAATAGTCAAAGGCTTGTGCAGATGATTTTAACAATATGATCATGGCACGGTTTTTGTGCAGATGAAGCCGGCGTCATGTCCCATCGCGTGGAAATCCAGACGTCCACGTCGCTGCTATCGACAATGTTGGCGCATGCGAGTCGACAATGACTAGGTAATGCTGGACCACGAAAACATTTCCAACGGTGGTATCGAGGTCCATCGTAGTTTCTCAAAGGTGCAACAAAGTCCTGGTAAGCCGCGAAGCTCGCCTGAAGCGTATCGAGACATTGTCGCCAGCTCAAATCATCAAGCTTCGCGCTCGGCCAATCGTCCCAGCGAAAGAGAAATGTATTATCAATCTCACGGGCATTCACGACCATACAGTGAATGCCGACGAGGTTTTTTTCTATTTTGCAGAAGGATCGCAGCCACGTTCGCATATGTGCCCGCATCGGGCACTGATCGCCCATGTGAGTCGCACCGATTGTATGCATCAGGGTCCGACCTCGGCGAATACATACATTACTTCATGTAACCTCACATTGTTGATCAAGAGCTTGTAATCACTCAGTTTCACCGCGTTTCTGAGATACATATACCAGATCGCGACTATGGATCGCCAGCTTGAGCTTTCAGAAGTGGGAACGGCTGCTAATCAAGCAGACCAACAGCCTTCACAGAGAAGCGTATCCGCGCATCGCACGCAGACTATCCTGATATCATTCGGCTGCGGTGTATTGCAGCTACCAATATGGGGTGTGCAGTCCTAAGCAACCTTGCGAGTGGCTACTGCTGAGCCAAATAATTGACACATCTCACAGGCATGGCCATGACTTTCGGCGTCTTCCAAGACGCTTACACCCAGCAGCAAGTCATCCACGGCCCTCGCAGCGCTACAGGTGTCATCGGCACCACCATGAACGGCGTCATGTACCTCTCCATGCCCTTCTTATCCGCCCTGCTTGAACGCAGCCGCTGGAGCGCTTGGAAGCGCGAAGTCGCCGTCGCCGGCACGCTCATCTCGGCGGCAGCTTTCTTCATCTCTTCTTGGAGCACTGAAGTCTGGCATCTTATTGTCCTGCAAGGTCTGCTCGCTGCTCTAGGGAATGCAATGCTCTACGTACCCACGACGCTGTGGCTAGACGAGTGGTTCCGCGAAGGCAACAGAGCCACAGCATACGGCGTGCAATTCTCCATCAAGAACATCATAGGCACCGCAGGACCCTTCCTGATGCAATCCCTGCTTCACAACCTAGGCTTCCGCAACGCCCTGCGCGTCTGGGCGGGTATAGTCCTCGCCGTAGGCCTCGGAGGCATTGTCATCACGCCCCGCCCGCCACCATCGCCGCACAGGCGCCAGCAGATGATGCCCTGGAGTTTCCTGAAGCACCGCACATTCTACATCTACGCGATCGCCAACGCGGCCTTCAGCAGCGGATACGGCTTGCCGCAGACGTACCTGCCCGCGTACGCTTCGCAACTGCTGCGCCTCTCGGCGTCCGAGAGCACGGCGATGATCGCCATGTTTAACGCGCCGGGCATCATCTCGAGCACTGGCTTCGGCCTGCTGAGCGACAAGCTGCACGTGTCCGGCACGACGAACACGCTGATTTCAGCGCTTGGGTCGGCGCTGTGCGTTTTCTTGCTGTGGGCGATCAAGTCGAATACTCTGCCTGGGTTGCTGATTTCGTTCGCGGTGGGCTATGGGTTCTTTGCGAGTGGGTATTCGTCGACTTGGGGTGGGTGGATCAAGGATCTGGAGAAAGAAGCTGCGGAGCATAATGAAGCGATCAGCTCTGGTATGATCTATGGGTTCATGAATGGCGCGAGAGGGATTGGGTATGTTGCCGGTGGACTTTCTGGAGTTGAGCTGTTGAAGTTGGGCCCTGTCATCGGAGACCGTGGTTGGGCTCTTGGGACGGACTATGGGGCTCTGATCTTGTTCACTGGCATTAGTTCGGTGCTTGGAGGTTGGGGTAGTGTCTGGAAGCGATGCCGAAGCGTGAGGTGAGTCGTCCGTGGAGTGTGGTCGATGGGCTGGGAAAAGTGTGAGTAGCATCTTCCTCGAGAGAAAAAGCACTGCAGATGAAGTGATGACTTTGCGCCTGAAATTATATATTCATTTTTGATTCAGTGTATCGCGTACCTTTATTGATTGGGTATATCGCACTGTTATCAAATGCGCTCCCATCCTGGAGCAGATTTATTACCACCAAAGGGTGAGCCCATAAAAGTTTTCATCGCCGTGACGCCTCGCTAAACCCGCAGAGTAGTATGCAAACGTGAGTGACCGACCTTTTACCAGCGCGATCCTCCGTAACCACCACCACCGCCCCGGCCTCCACGCCTGCCGCCACCGTAGCCTCCTCCACCTCCTCTGCCATAACCACCACGGCCTCCTCCGTATCCTCCACCTCCGTAGCCACCATCGTGGTATCCTCCATCACGGCGGTCGTCTTCCATCGGGTCATTGCGCACTGGTGGTGCGCGTCCCTTGAGCTCTTTTTGTAGGCGATCGCTTTCCTTGCGCATTTGGGCGTATCCCAAGTGCATCTTGCCGAAGAAGTGATCTGCCAGGCGGCGGTCGTTATCAAGACGTGAAAGATACGCGCCACAGACATCGCACACCTGCAGCTTTTGATGACCAGATGGACCAGAGGTATCGGAGAGCGCTTTGAGTTCGCGCTCCTTGTCTTCCTTCTGCCCCTTCAATATTCTGATGCCGTGGAATTGCTGCACAGCCAGATTGACCGCTCCCTCCTCGCCCAAAATCTCGATCTCGGTCAAGCCAGCCTCAATACTCTGCTCAAATTCTTGAATCGACTTGAGTAGCGCATTGGTCTGGCGGATCTCATCCGGTGTCTTTTCGAGACGTCTCTGCGCCGTGTCTATTCTCCTGTCGCACTCGCCAACGTACTTTCCAATGTCGCGCCAGTAGTCGAATTCGAAGCCCCAGTCACGCTTCTGCGACTCGGGCGCGTTTTGGTATTCCTCTCGCAGGTTGGGCTGGTGAGTCTTTGGGCATGGTCCGAGATCTTGTTTGGTGTTGGTGAAAAGGTCATGTGGGCAGGAACCGACGAGATAAGAGCGGCAGACTTTGGCGTCGGTGATGGCGAGGGATGGTTGTTTGGACGCGGTGCCGGGCATGGTCATGAGGTTGTCTCCCATGAGCTGCTCAAGCAGCTTTCTCTGTTCGGCGGCCATGGTGAGCGGTATTTCGTTATTTTAGTTCCAGTGAGAGAGCAGTATTGATCAGGTCAGTGCCTGTGAGGTCGAGTGTACAGAAGGCCGTCCAGCAAAGTCGAGTCCAGTAGTCCGAGCGCGAGTGAATGTCGTCGTTTTAGGCGGCGAGATCGACGTCCTGGTATGCGAGTAGCCGGTAGGTGCAACAAGTTTCCGTCGACTCGGATGTCTCCAGCAAGATGGTATGTGTTGAGTGTCACGTATTGGCGCGAATGTGTAGAGTTGGGTGGTGGATGGATGTATTTGCGCGAGCGACAACTTTCTCTCGATCCATCAGCGAGAGAGAGCTTGTTCGCGTCCAATCACGCCAAGCGGCTCTGTTTCTGTGGGGTAAAGTCGCGACTACCTGCCCTTGCTTGGGCTTACTGCGAGCATGTGAAAGCGCAAGCAGGACAACCTCACTACAACGGAGCAATACCATAATCACGTGCACGCATTGCGCTGTGGTCGACCGAGACCATGAAGCTGCAGACGCTGTTGCAGTTGCCCTCTACATTGGCCTTGATCACCCTCAGCCAAGCTGCTTCAGTGCCAGACCAGGAGTACTCCGAACACCTGTACCTTAAACCGCTGTCGAACCACCACCTCCACGCCGACTTTAACTTCACCGCTTCCACGCCCTTGGCCGAATACGATGCACAGCACTTCCGGTACTTTCCTCGATCATTAGCACAGATCCTACAATACACTCATACTGCAGAGCTACATCTACGCTTTGGTCTGGGAAGATGGGATGAAGAGCAATGGGGTCCGAGACCGCAACGTGGACGAAGGGAAGGCGGCACAGGTGTTGAGCTTTGGGCTTGGATTGAGGGAGACGCACAGCAGGCCGAGGAGAGTTGGTCAGATCTGGTCAACAGTCTGTCAGGACTGTTCTGTGCTAGTTTGAACTTCGTCGACTCGACCAAGACGATACGCCCGGTGATAAGTTTTGAGCCTGAAGGATCACATACGTCTGCTGCCGAAAATCTACAGCTTCTTCATGGCATGCTGCCTCACGAAGTCGTCTGCACAGAGAATTTGACGCCGTTCCTCAAGTTGTTGCCCTGCAAAGGCAAAGCAGGCATTTCAAGCCTGCTCGATGGCCACAAGCTTTTTGATGCATCGTGGCAGTCTATGTCCATCGATGTGCGACCAGTCTGCTCTTCCGCGGAAGGTAAGAAGGAAGACTGTTCATTGGAGATTCAGCAAACAGTCTCCATGGCCCTGTCTATCCCACGAAGCATGAGAGATCGCCACAACCCAATCCCTCGACCGCCTCCTGTCGAAGAAATCGATTGTGACAAGAGCAAGCCGTGGGACGGACGTGATACATGCTATCCTAAGCCTGTCAGCGGTGATCTCAACTGGAGTCTGGCAGAAGTCTTTGGTCGTCCTGTCAGAGGTGCTTGCCACGTCGGCAGTGCAGGCGAGACCTGGGACGTGACTTTGGACATTCCCGAAGACCGGCCAATTAACATCTTGGGCGATGCAGGCTCGAGAAATCAGTCAAGTGGCATGCGACAGTTCAGCCTGGATCCAGCTCAAAGCTTCGATCTCGTCCTTCCCAGACACCAATCGGCCTCACCGCTCGCCTACTCGCATCCTCCATTGTATGTCTCGAGACAAATGACGGGTTATGGGCAAGAGCGTGGTGGCATGCATGCGACTTTGAGGAATCCGCATCCCTATGCCCAAACTATCGTTTATCTTGAGAACTTGCCATGGTTCCTCAAGCCTTACATGCACACGCTGGCCATCCAGCACGGCACTATCGAGAAGATGTACTACACTCCTGCTCTCGACCGTAAGAGAGGCACTCACCTGGAACTTGTGATCCGAGTTCCAGCAATGTCAACCGTCGAGCTAAATTACGACTTCGAGAAAGCCATTCTCAGATACACCGAGTATCCGCCAGACGCAAACAGAGGATTCGACGTAGCACCAGCAGTTCTCCGTGTTCTATCTCACAACACTGCGGCAACCGACGCACTCGAAGACGAATACTTACGCACGACAAGTCTGCTCTTGCCGTTGCCAACGCCAGACTTCAGCATGCCTTACAACGTCATCATCCTCACCAGCACTGTCATTGCGCTGGGTTTCGGATCGATATTCAACATGCTTGTGAGGAAGTTCGTGCTTCTCGAAGAGGTCCCTGCATCGCCCTTGAAAGCCAAGGTCGTGCTACTAAAGGCCAAAATTGCTGGTCTTCTTGGGAAGAAAAAGACAGGTGATGCAGACAGCTCTGACGCATCTGGGTCTGCAACGCATTCATCTTCCGTCGATACAAAGAATACAGACGTTGTGAGCGAGCCGACGAGCGATGGGCCAAGGTTACGGTCTGTGAAGACCTGAATACTCTAGCTTTCTGTATAATGAAAATTTGCGGTCCAATGATATTGACATTTCTTGATGCACTTTCCTTGTCAGTTCCCTATCACGGCAAGCTTGCTCATATCACAGGTATTGGTACGATGCGTCTCATCCATGGTATTCACATGCTCAATGACGCGTCCGATCGTCGTCCGCCTGACGTGGCCAACAGTATACTGCCCACACCCAACGCACCCAAACATAGATAGATTGACCTCGTGCATGTACACTTGTATACATGGCATGCAGACCCGCTGCAACCGGAGCCGACGCGAACCATTGAAACCCCATACCTGCATTACCCATCAGCAGGTGAATAGTCGAAACGCAGACACATCACTAGCCGCGCAATCCTCCTCTTGGCTTGTCTTCAGTTCTGCATGTCGATTCTCCGCCAACAATCAGTAGCTCCATGTCTCCGCAACAATCTCACTCTAACTCCACTCCGTCGCCTGCAGGCGTCGTCCTAGTCGTCGTCGTTGTCGCTCAAACCCCGTGGTCTCACATCGCATCGCATCCGAGATTATCTCAGCTAGCCACGCACGACGCGATAACATCCACACGATCACCAGCTATCATGCACGTTTGGCGAGCGAGAAGCGCAAGCGATACAGAACCTCCCATCGAGTAATCATGTCCGTCGCTCGGCTACCCGTCGAGTGATCGAGGCACTTCTTGAGTCAGAATCTCGACGAAAACGCAAGCGACGATAGTCACGATACTACTTCCCTCCGGTATGCATGCCCGTTCGGCTACTTCGGCTTTCATGTGACAGCCACTGTCGGTAGTACACCGCCCATTATTGTCGGTACTACACCGACACGGTGTCGGCAAAGCATACAGTAACTCGACATCGGCAAGGCAAGGCATACGCCACCACGATTCACAACGACGACAACTCGCCATGCGAGTCCAGAAGTACTCTCATTTCCACCAGCCGAGTTCGGCGCCTTGCGCGCGTCATCCCAACGAACGAGCCGTCTGTCCTGTCGCGCCATCAACTATCACCGTATGAGCTAGATTGGACCGAGCGATGGCAAAGCAAAAGAAAGAAGTGGCGGTGGCGCGAAAGGCCATGCGTATACCCGAAGAAGTATCGCTGGGCCCCATACACGGTGTCGCGGATAGCGAGCGTGAGGTTCGCATGGCGGCGCGGCGGTGGGATGTTGGCGATAGAGTGCATCTTGTATATACAAGCTGGCCGGGGGCTGTATAGTAGAGTACAGTAGATTCGAAACGTAGAAGTATAGCGCTGGGTTTGGGTCAGTTTAGGTACAGTAGTCTGGAACCGGTGCACAGTCCAGCGTTCGCGCGCGGGAGGCCTGGAATGCTTGTTTTTTGTTTTTCTCGGTTCTGTGCCTTCCTTCTCGTTGATCCAGGTACGGGTACGGGACGGGGACTTGGATGGTGAGGCGAGATCCCCTCTCGCTTCGTGTTCGCAATCGCGTATCAGAGATTCAGATCCTGAGGTAATTTATTAGCTGCTGCATCTGCATCTTAGCCGGGTTAGCGAGCTGTCTGTTACGTTACGGCTACAAAGCGAGCGGGAGAATGTTTAGCATGTAACAGCTGTATACAGTACCTCGCCAGGAACCAGCATGACTGCAGCTAGACTACTGCGACGGATCGCCGCTATATGTCCACCGACAACCCTGCTGCCCATCGCCGTTGCTGCTAGAGCAAGGAGATGCTGGTACGTACATACAGTAGTCGCATTAATATGTACTTTGTCTCTGACAGGCTCCGCGAAAGGCCAGACTCCAGACACACAAGAGCGGAACGAGGTACACCGAGTCAGCAAATTCATGGTATTATTCTTGGCCCGCGCAGAACGAAAAAATCGCCATCGCCCCAACGAGCCTTGTAATTTCCTGCAAGGGTGATCCCGGCGCGGGCTGAGATGCCACATGGCATGACAGGAGTCGAGCGAGCCCGCAGCCGTGGGTTGAGCCTCGAAGCCAGCTCTCGCTTGTGGTGAGTCAAGATGCTAGAGGGAGATCATGCGGCAGGGGTACTGTTTCCGGTTTGGTTGCGATGGGGTGCCAGGATAGCAGTGGGGCGACTAAGTTCGAAGTGGGCTTATCTAATTTCGAGGACTCCTCACTATTGTAGCTGGTAAATGGACAGAATGCGCCATAATGATTGATGAGGGACCAGGTGACGTGACATCTTTCTAGTCCAGTAAGCTGTGAGCCTTTCGTTACGCAGCTTCACACGAGCGCACGGTGGGAAAAAGGAAACAACGCTTTGTCTCTTTCATGTCGTCAGCTAGCCAACGACTGCGCGCATCTGCACTTGACCCGTCACACAACGGCAGCCCTAATAAGGCCCTAAGTCAACCCACCTGTAATGCCGGCACCAAACGCCTATAAGACTGCATGCACATGTATAAGCAAGCAAAGTCAGCAAAGTCTCCAAAGTCTCCCATCCAATCGTGCATGCTGCCCTCCAAAATCGATCTTACGTGCATACATCACACACAAATCTTGCAATCGTCCTCGATCGGCCCATCGGCCATCGGCTATCAATCTCAGCTCGGTAAACCACGGAACATGCTCCTCCTCGCTTCACCTTACATATCGCTTCGACATTATCGCCTCGAGGTTGTTATCGCTTCGAATGTACATGCATGGTGTCAATCGACCGCGCGACTACCGAGGCATTCGCTTCGAAGTCACATGCATCATCATGTTATCAAGCAACCGCGCGATTCAAGTGTAAAAAGGCCGTCGTCAAGAAGCGTATGCACCTAGACGTGCAGTAGTACAGTTCAGTTAGCTCCGGACGCACCTAAGCAGTAGCCGCGCACGCCACCCACAGATTTGCACTTATGCAAACGCAAGACTCGAGCGTCTGATCCTTCGCGGAGCTCGCGAGCTTGCTAATAAGGCCTGTATCCATGCAATGTAATCACGAGGGCATGCGCAATCGCGACCGCTGTTGGCCCGGCTCGGCAGGCAGGCAGGCAGGCAGGCAGGCAGCCTATGTTTGAACAGCCGACGACGACGACGATGATGATGATGATGATGATGCGATTGGCGAAGAGAGCCAAGAAGGAGAGACATATGTGGCTTTTCGATATAGCATAACATGCATGTACGTTACGTTTCCCAAGATCGGCAACGGCCGCGCGGGGAGTCTGTCATGACAGTCGAGGCGTTGTGCCTGGCTAACTGATCTCGCTGGGCATGTCTCAGATTCTGCGCGCTTCGCAGCTGTCAGATATGGTGATCGTGGCTGGGCGTGGGTTGATAGCCCATTGGGCGGTGAGGACATTGGGCTAGCTAACTGAGGAGAAGTCGGGATGGCGTGTTCTTGCTGGCACAGGCACGGATGCTAGGCGTTGTGTGGTTGGTGATGACGATAGGTGCACGGTTTGATGAGGTGCGGGTATCACGTGTCGTCGATGGCGCTACGGTTGGAAGGCACGTGGGAGGAGATGCAACTTCACGATAGTAGATCAAAGGCAGAATAATGAAGTGAAGAACGAGTTTCTTTTATATCTCCAAGCAGAGTGAGGTAGGGTAGGTAGTCCAGGTAACGCGAAGTGTAAAGTAAAAACGCAGCTCTGGCCAACCCTCTGCCCTTCCAACCCGTTTGGGGAGGGGTCACATGCCAATCCACGCCATTTAAAAGAGAGAAAGAATCAGAACATGAAAAACTACCACCCCTCCAAAGAACGCCAAAATGTCGTAGAGAGTTGGGAATAATAATGATGAAAAACGAGTGTATAGCGCGCGAATTATCGAATAAGCTCGTGTGGCTCAACAGTCGTTCCGCGTGTCGTTACCGATGCGGGCGTTAATTGCTTTTTTGCCTGCCGGGTTGAAGTTGTGTGTGCAGTTTGGGTATGTGTCAAGTAAAGGAAAGAAAGGGTTATGATATTCACACAAATGGCCGCTTCTGGCGCCGTAAAGTGGAAGGGAAGAAGGAAAGACAAGGTGCAAGGCATGAAGATGCACAATGCAGGTGGTCGCTCATGTGCGTCTGAGCCACAGGACGAGCCAGCCGAGGGCACGGTAACCGGCGATGATACCGATCATGATTCCGACCCACTTGCCGGTGTTACCAACGTCGTAGCCGTAGTTGTCAAGAACAGCAGTGCCACGGATGAGGCACTGGTCGGCAAGATCGGTCTCGTACATGCAGTTGCATTGCTCACCAGGGTTCCTAGCCGGTGCGCAAGCAAAGGTGCGAGTGCCGAACTCGTTGACCATCATGCCCTGGAAGACGTAGGACTGGTAGTCGATGTAGTGGAAGACATAGCGCCAGAAGGGGTTGAGGGTCTGCGGTGGGACGAGGAAACCACCAGTGCACATCCACAAGCCGTTGGCGAACGCGGTGGCGGCCAATGCGACGACGAAGATGGGGACAATGGAGCTGATCAGGACGACGAGCGACTCAGCGGCGAGCAAGTCGAGGAAGAGCCACATCACCCAGGTGAAGAAAGCAGTCGCAGTGGGGCGGAAGTTAGACAACCAGTAAGCGACAACCGAGAAGAGGATGGTGATGAGGAAGAGGTAAGGAATACCAGTGACGAAGTTGGCAACGATGAACGAGGTGGGGCCGTACAGACCGTTAGCACGCTCCTTCATGAAAAGGGCGCGATCCTCGAGGAAAGCGGGAATGTAAGCAACAGCCATGAAAGACATGAACGCTCCACCGAAGAAGATGGCGTTGATGAAAGACTGAATGTTGCCCTGAGTCGGGTTCAATCTTAGCCAGACAGTACCCATCATGATTGCCAGACCCATGTACATGGCGATACGGATACCGTAAGCAATGATATCACGGTAAGACTTGATGAACGAACGGTGGATGAGTGCTGCAGGGATGGCGAGTTTGCCGGCAGACTGCTCCTTGACGTCGGAAGGGTCGATGGTCTGGTCCATGTGGACGCGGGCCATTTCGTCGGTCAGCTCGGTCACAGTGGCGCTTGCAAGACGAGACTTGTGCCATGAAGAGTGGACCATGTTCAGTTGTTGGTCGACCTCGCTCCTGTCGCGGGCAAAATCGGTGTTGACAAAGTCGATGATGAACTCGGCAGGGTTCATGTAAAGCGGAATGGGGAAACCGCAAGAGTCGAAGTATGGCTGGACCTCGGAAACGGGACCGCTGTATGCGGTGCCACCTTGTGAGAGAAGGAGGAGCTTGTCGAACATGGCAAATGTGGATGTTGAAGGCTGGTGAATAGACGCAATGACGATCAAGTTGTGCTTCTTGGCAATGTCCTTGACGAAGCTAACAACCTCGAAGGAAGCTGCAGAGTCGAGACCGGAAGTAGGCTCATCGAGGAAGAGGAGCTTGGGGCTGGTGATGAGCTGCGCAGCGACACTGACACGACGCTTTTGACCACCAGAGATACCCTTTCTGATCGGTGTTCCAATCAAGTTATTAGCCTGACCTTGGAGACCGAAAGCAGTCAGGAGCGACTCGATACGCTGGATGCGCTCAAGCTTGGTGATGTGGCTAGGCAGAGACAAACGCGCCGCGAAGTTGAGGGTCTCGCGGACAGTGAGCGAACCGACAAGGGCATCTTCTTGCTCGACGTAGGCAGAGATGCGGCGGAAAGTCTTGGGGTTTGCAGGTGAGCCGTTGATGTAAATGGCGGCCTTCACGGAGGCGTTGAGCGAGGCAGTGCGGTGGGCGAGGACGTTCAGAAGAGTCGACTTTCCAGAACCACTGAACGAGGTGTTAGTATTGCTAGATGCAGGCAGTAAATCAGGAAGGCAAGTGGCGACTTACGAAGGTCCCATGAGGGCGAGCAGCTCACCAGACTTGACGATGCCGTTAACATCGCTAAGAATGGTCTTGGGCTGCTGGGTCTGGCGGTCCTTGACGGTGACAGTGACACCCTTCCATCCAAAGCTGCGGATGTTGGTGTTGGTCAACTGGGCGTAGTCGCCGCCAATCATCTTTTCGATGTCAGACATTTTGTTGTAACTCCTGCGATCCGGGTTCGCAGATGAGGGAGACGTGGTGAAAGCAGCGGACGTGAAGTCTCGCTGGGTGTGTGAAGATGAGAGAGTGAGCGTGTGGTTGCGGTGGGGGACAATGAGTGGCGGGTTGCGGTGATGCGGGAGACCAGCTTCCGAGTCGACAAACGGGCGCCGTTGCTATAGGGCAGGCGAGTGTCTGAGAGTGAGTCGTTGGAACAGACGGGGTAGAGAGCGTGAGTAGTGGAGGTGAAGACGATGCGACACGAAGAGGAGAGAGAGTTTCACTCGGATCGCAGAGCGCGTGTGGAGGGTAGGAAGAAGAGGGCAGGGCTGGGAGTCGTGGGGGAGAAGAAGGGCGACGAAGGAGGTCAATGCGGATGGAGGGAGGGAGGAGGGAAGGGTGACGATTATGGTAAGGTGGGAGTACGAGCTACGAAGTGACTAGGTACATACGACGACTACCCTACCCACGCCCTCGTCCGCGCAAACACACTCGCTCGCTCGCTCGCTCTAGCCTTCGCCTTCCCTCTGGTTGAGGAGAGCTGAGCTGGTGGCTCGTGGCTAATGGCATCCCAAGGGTCCTGGGCTTTGACTATCGGACGCCTGCATCCGCAAACGAGCGTGGACGAGGGTGCGCAACGAGTAGAGACTCGCTCCCTGCAGCCATGCTCGCCGTCCAGGCTGGCGATTGCGGATTGATTGTCAATGCTCACCGCGGCGGCACCAGCGCCCCGTCCGCGGGTCCCTTGGTCTTTGGCATCGAGTCTTCGCCGTGGCTGCACTTCGCTGGCCAGCCTGCACTGTCGCCCATAAAGGTGAGGTGGATGTGGATCAGATGGCCAGCAGACGCTAGCAGCGGCCCCTGCAAGATGGTCGAAGTCAGTGCAGTAGTGCCAGTTCGCCGGTAGCACAGCGCTAATGCAGCCTCTGCGTCCGGCACCAGGCACGTCCTGCTAGCGCGCACCATGTTTCGTACTGTACCCCTGGGCCAAAGCGTTTCGAGACGAGTGCGAAAGGAGTGGGAAATTATGCTGCAGCCACTCGTTTGCCGCCCGCCCGCCCTGTCGATGTCGCTTCTGCTGTACGGTCCCCAACTACTATTCTGCCTCTCTCACTGCATGCCTGCCTGCCTGCCTGCCTGCCTGCCTGCCTCACCCACCCGCCTCGCCAAGCTCTCCCTCGTGACTTCCCGTTTGGGTGAACGCGGAGTGAAAGAAGATTTCCCGCCTGAACCCAATAGAGGGCAGGATTCGTTTGCCCTGAATCACTTGGGTACTTGCTTGCGCTTACGCGAGCTATACAGCAACATTATGTATACTGCAGTCACTTGCGCCTCGACGCTGTTCGCAACAATGCAGGCGTCTGCCAAACAGCGCCTACAGCGCCTGCCCACGCACCGCTTCCCCTCATCGACGGCTGCCGACAGCACAAGCACACACCATCGCTGATGAAGACGCCATGACATGGCGATTGCTCGGACTTTGACTGTGCGCCACGTCGGCACAACTGGCCGGCCACGCAGTCACCCGTTCTGGTGTGAGCCTGCTGCGTTGGCTTTTGTATTCCCGTGAAGATCGCACGCCAGGCCTGACTTCTAACGAACGATCACCCGCCAGCAGCACTCCGCTGGGCCATAAACATCCTTCTAGATTCGCGAGCGGTGCCCTATGTGGTCCGCGAAGGCCCTTCACACCAGGGGAAACAGTGGAAAGCGGCGCTCAACTCATGAGAGTTTGACCGTAACTTTGTGCCGTTCCACTGATCGCACAACTTCACTCTCTCCCCCACAACGGCTCACGAAGATCTGCCGTAATAGGCATGCGAAGCACGCGCCGCGGCCGCGACGACCCAAATTACGAGTGGTCGAGTCGCGCTCTACTTGTGGCTGCTTTACCTATTTGGGAATGTCCATTGTATTTCAGATTGATGAGGGTGGCGAACGAGATCTGTACTCGGTCCGGCCAGCAGTCAACCAAAAGTGATGTGGAATTCTTTGTACCGCCAACTGGGTTTCCCATTGAACTCTCCCGGGATCTCATCACACTATTTCGCTCACGCGATAATATCGATTTCCAACGGGATGTTGACAATACAGAGAACCTTCTCACCAGTTCTCTGCACGACATTCGCCGACTCGTATGATCGTCGCTATCGAGTCAGCGTGTCAGATGACCTGTCGAACGGGCGAGCACACCACGATGCCGAGGTGTGCACCACCTTCGTCACATCACAGTCACCACATACTCCAATCGATCACCTTTGACGGTACACCATCGAGACTATGAAGAGCACCCGATCCTCACCGTCAGCCGCCGAGCACTGCAGAGCGGTAGTAGCAGACCTGTCAAAACCGCCACGTTATTGTGCTTCCTGGTGAGCATGCTGACGGTCGGACGCCTGCATGGCCGACGCATGTCGTACGGGCAAGCCGTTGAACAGCAGCCATTGTAGCATACGTGCATGTATAACGTTGTCAGCACGCATGAACACTTCATGCCTGTCACACGAATATCGTTATCTTAGCCAGCACGCTCGCAAAGACGTTTCTTCTCAAATCTCCCGTGAAGAGGCGACGTCAGGCGCAGAACTGACTACTTCGAGCAATTTTGAATTTTAGCGCGGGCGTTCTGGGCTAGCCAGGCACGCCGGGTCTCAGGAGGCGTGGCTGATGCGTCAGGGTTTCTCAGTTTCTGCTCTATCATGCGCCGGACCAGCCCTAGCTGGAGAGCCAGTGTGGCCCAAGATGGATCCTGCGCGAATCGAACTTCCGGGACTAGTCACTACCAAGTCCCGGAGCGTGGTTCGGCCAATGATGGATCTGCGCTTTCTCTAACTTGTCAAATCGTGCTGCTTCCCTCTCCTTCGTCTCGTCTCGGCCGGGATTGGGGCGCTTTGAGTCTTGAGTACTGTATCTGTCTCGTGGAACTCGTTCCCCTGCCGCAACCACTCCAGCCTGCCGGTATCATACTACTACCACCACCGCTCTTTACCTGCCCTTTGTTACGCGTTGTGTCACCCATACTTTCATAATATCCTTGTGTGGCTTATTGTTCCTATCCCAGGCGGAATTTCCTTTAGTGGCCACCAGCATTAACGACGACGCTTCCTTGTGATGAGCACCCCCGGTACATAGCTTGGTTTGCTCAGCAGCGACAACTATTCACCACCTGACCTGAATCCTTCCGGACCTCCACATGCGCATCTGACATGGACATACCAGCGCATATCGTTGATGCAGTTCACATTCAGCCACCCACACCCCCAGATCACATGCTCCAACATCACATTCAAATGGAGCAATCAAAATCACCGCGACAGCTCTCACCTAGCCGCGCCTACCCTCGCTACAAGGAGTTCAAGGACTTCCACGACTCCGCGGACGATGGCTCAACTGCCAGCATATCAGAGCCAGATCATGGTTACACCACCGAGCCCACGACCCCATCCACATCAGCATCTTGCGTCGCGGAAGACATGACGACCGACGAGGTGGAAGACTTCAAGGACCGCGAATATCCCCAACTAAAGGGCAAAACATATCTGGACCATGGAGGTACAACGGTACGTGGGCCGATGCAAGGAGTGATGATGTGCAGTGGGATTTGGTACTAATGGAGGTTTGCTTCAGATCTACGCAAAGTCACTCGTGGAAGATTTCTCGGCCGACCTCATTGGAAACTTGTATGGCAACCCTCACTCGGCCTCTTCACCTTCAGCACTAGCAGGTCACCGCATCGACGCGATTCGCGAACGCGCCCTCCGCTTCTTCAATGCCGATCCGGATGAGTTCGATATGGTGTTCGTTGCCAATGCGACTGCTGCGATTAAGATGACGGTCGAATGCATTCGTGACCACGCCGCCGCCAGCAATACACCAGTATGGTACGGCTATCACAGAGACTCTCACACATCACTGGTGGGTGTACGGGAGTTGACGAAGCTTCATCGGTGTTTCACAAGTGACGAGGAGGTCGAGACATGGATCAACAGCGGTGGACTCGGCGGAGCGCGATCACGACAAATTGGGCTCTTCGCATATCCAGGGCAATCGAACATGACCGGTCGACGGTTACCTCTGAATTGGTAAGTTGTGTACTGTATCGCAAGTTTCGCAATCGAGAGAGGTCACGAGTTCCTAACGTTACACGCGCTTTTAGGACCGGACGCATCCGCAAGACGTTCCACAAGGCTTCCACTTATACTCTCCTGGACGCGGCAGCTCTGGCAACGACGGCACCATTGGATCTATCCGACGCAGCTACCGCTCCCGACTTCACTGCGGTTTCGTTTTACAAGATCTTCGGATTCCCCAACATCGGCGCTCTCATCGTTCGCAAAGCATCGGGCCACGTGCTTAACAATCGCCGGTACTTTGGTGGCGGGACCGTTGACATGATCATCACCATCAACGACACGTGGCACGCGAAGAAGGACGCCACCATTCACGATCGCCTCGAGGATGGCACGCTACCGTTCCACTCGATTTTCGCGCTCGACCACTGCATGAACGTACACGAGCGCTTATACGGACCCAATCCGATGAAATTCATCTCGATGCACACCGCGCAGCTAGGGCGAAAATTGTACGAGGGCCTGTCGAAGCTGACGCACAGTAACGGTACGCCTGTGGCACGGATTTACAAGGACGCGAATGCTATATACGGCGACCCGACTGTGCAAGGTGCTACGATCGCCTTCAACGTGCAACGTCCCGATGGGAGTCTGGTCGGTTTCGAGGAAGTGGAAGAAGCTGCCGACGAAAGGCAGATTTACGTCCGCAGCGGCTCGCTGTGCAATCCAGGTGGCGTGGCGACTTATCTGGACTGGTCGCCAGCTGAGATGAGGGCTGCGTACGCTGGTGGTCACAGGTGCGCAAACCCAAAACAAATCGTTTTCGGCAAGGCAACGGGTGTTGTTCGCGTCAGCTTGGGCGCCATGAGCGTGTCGGCTGATGTGACGACGTTCTTGGACTTCTTGGAGGAAGTCTACGTCGATCAATTCTCTGTGGTGGATCCAAAGGCGACCGACCTCGCATCGCTCCACACGGCTCAGGAGTACGACCCTTCATATCCTCATTCGCTCTCGGTGCGCTCGGCGAGTCGCGCTTCCGCAGGGCGGGCGTCACAAGTGTCCATCACACACTCTATCCCACATGCTATTCACATTCCGCCCAGCGAGTACAATCCATCGGCGCCGGCAACACCGACCTCGAGATCATTTACGGGTTCGAAGGGAGCGGAGAATTGGACAGACAACACCCCTGCAATGCCATCGAGCGCTTCAGCACACGAAGCACAGAACGGACCATCACGCAGCAATTCCTCAAAGGCTCCACCTTTCGTTCCTTCAGACTACACAACCCGCCACCGACCTTGGGAAGGCGAACCGCGCAAATACACCACCGCCGCCGAAGCAGAAGCCAAATTCCGAGAAATGGAAGAAGCCATCGCGGCGGCAAATCGCAACAACAAAAACTCCAGCTCGGACAAAGCGCGACGCTTCGGACGGGGCATGGTCAATTTGCTGCGGCAGAAATCAAATCATTCACTCGCGTCAGACAACGGCAATAGGTATGACCCTCCTGACAAGTGAGAAGAAGCACGCCCGATGTTTACCCTTTGCGCGCCACATCCCATCCACATTACACGGATCGATGACCTAACACCGGGTGCGTGTTTCTAGCAATAGCAACATCAACAACAACAAGAGCTTGCCGCCAGTACCTCATTCGGATGCGCCGTCGTTATATTCGAGGCGCAGCATGGAGAAGGGTGGCATCGTGTCTTCCAACGTCACCACTCTGCTCGGCGTCAGCGGTTAAGGAAGCCACACACAGGCGGCCAACCAAAGACACAAAGCAAACATATGCATCACTAGCATCAACAATTTTCTATTTTTATTTTATCTCAACCCCTTGGAGCCGGCGGACTATTTTCTTCTTCCTCGCCAGGACTCAGCTTGTTTCCACAAAGCACGGCGTTACTCGGATTGGCACGCTTCGACCCCTCGTCCTTGGTACGGCGCCAAACGAAAAGCACATCAGCATTAGTAGCAGCATCATACGCCACACAGCAACATTGGTCTCAAGAGACCAACCCCACTGGGCGCTTCGAAACACATAACCGACCGACCTACATTCGCTCGCTACGACCGCCGAAACGAGAGCGGTTCACATTCTTGTTTATCTCTTTCTCCTATTCTCGACCCTATCTAGTGTCTATTCTTGGATGATTTCCTTATGTGTTTCAAAAAGCGGCAATAGCTATCTGGCTTTTTCCAAAAGCCTTGTTCCTTTCCTTGTTTCAAGATTGTTTTCGTTTATTCCCTTTTTTTTTTTGAAAATACCCGGCTCATGGAGGAGAAACACATCATCATCACATCAAACGGCCTCTGGTGGCAATACCTTTTTTATTCCTCTTGCCATCATTCCTCAAACGGGTCATCGATCTACTTCGAGGAAATGGCTTGCATGCAGATCGACTTCTCTCATTTCATTTTATCTCGTTCGATATCCCTCACTTCCGCTACCCCGGCTTCTTTCTTGGGGATGTACATACTCTTTGGCCTATCTTGTGCATATGGGCTTTTTTCCCTTCGCTTGGAGATGGTCGGTCGGGCAGTGGCAAGGTGGCTGAACGCTATCTACCTACCTGTACCTGTTTGGGAAAAGAGAGACCCTTTTACTACTACCTGTCTGTATATATGATGCTGTTACGTTTCAGCTTTCTGTTAGCGAGACGGCACGGCGGTTTTTGCAAACTCGGATCGTTCCTAACGTGCCTTTCTCCACTCTGGCTTGACTTTGCTTCTTGTTCCTTGGTTCCGATGTCATCCTGAATCTCTTCGCTACCACGCTGTCGACAAGCGGCGTCGGTGGCGTTTGCTGCTTTGGGTGGAATGTGCTGCTGTGCGTGGCAGGGTTGTGTCCTTGTCGTTACCGGGTTTGGTGAGTTATGCAGTCGAATTGATTTGATCGTTCGATTGATCCTTCTCCTTCTTCGCCCGCAAGGGATAGACAGACGCCTTTCGTCATTTCGTGCTCAGCGATCGTGCATTGTAGTACAACGCCTCAGCACCACGAGGCAGCCACCATCACAACCACCACAAGCTGCACTCTCCCGGCCGTTTCGTTTCGGCCACGGCGGCCGCGCAGGGCTAGCCAAGCGATTGCAAATAGATGGAGAAGAAATGGCTGGATGATGTTGAACACAACAGTACAGTAGCGAAGCGAGCAAGCGAATCGCATTCCTTCATGAGCTTCACAGCTACAGCATATGCCTAACGCACGACACTTACTCGCCGCAGACCGCACAGCATACAGCAGCCAGGCGGCAGAGCAGCGGTCGCCCGTCATACAACGCTTTGTTTGATGCAAACACCCGTTGACAGCGCGGTCGTACGCTCAGCAGCCGCCCAACGACCCGGGTAGCCGCTGCTGTGCCATGCGGTGGCAGCAGCGTCTGCTGGACGCTCGACCAGGTTAGCGGATAGCCGCAGAGCGCGGTGCGACGGTGGCTTTGAAAGGGTTGGAAGCGATAATAGTGGGCGTTCGGGGGGAGATTGGAGGTGCAGGTGCAGGTGCAGGTGCAGGATGTTGTGTCACTACGCGCGCAGGCGGCTGTGCGGCGTACGTTACGTTCTTCGACGTTGTTACACGGCGTTCGTGGCTGGAGGCTGGCTGGGCTGGCTTATGCGGGTCACATGGGTTAGATTCTGGCTCGGAGGTTTCTTGTTAGCTTTGCCATTTTGTGTGATGGGTAGTGTTGTGATTGATTGGGCTTGGGTGTTGGGTCTGTTGTGCGGTGGCTGGCGGGGGATCCTTGTCCAATGCATTGACGCTCTACTCTGCGCTTTTGGGCGCATGTATGTTTGATGCATGTATGTATGTGTAAGTGTGTGACTCACGAACTGCTCTATTGTTGTTGGGAGGCAGTGCGTTGCAGTGCGTTGCAGCGCATAGTATTGCACCGCAGACATTGCGTGCATTGTGTTGACTTGGGCTGCGATCGATTGACATGTGGTATCACGTGGGAAGAACCGGGTTGAAGTGGCAAGATTTTTGAGTATCTCAAGAAAAGAGACCTTGAATTCTGTACAAAAAGAATGCTTGTTCGTGAAATCGTATATAACCCATCGTAAATGCCCATCTTCGTCTCATCTGTATCGTCTTCACCCATCTGTATCATGAAAATAATGCAAACGCTAAATGAACAATTCAAAAATGCCATGCATGACGAAAACCACAAAGAAAATCCCAAGGGAAAGGGTAGTGTCACGTCTCACGCCCGAGCCGAGTGCCCACTGAACAGCAACTTCAGCCCACTCGGTTCTTTCACCTTCTCTTTCTTCTCCTTCTTGCCCTTCGTCCGCGAGCTGCTGCTCCTGGAGCTCCTCTCACTGCGGACGGACTTGCCTGCTTCGCTCTCCGCTTTGCGACTCTTCTTCTCTCGCTTCTTCTTGTCCTTGTCGCTCTCCTTGGGCTTGAAGTCGGCTTCGGTCAATTTGCCCTCCTCGATCAGAGTCCTGCTTGCGATGGGCGTGATGAACTCGCCGTCCACGCTGGTGCCGACACTACGCGCCTGCTCGTCTGCAATACCTCTGCGCCATTTCTCGACGCTGCTCAGCTCGCGAAGTTCATCTACTTCCTCGACTGGGCTGGCAGGTTCCTCCTCTCCTCCATCTTCGAGCATCACGACGCTATCTTTCTTCTCTCTGTTTGATGCTTGGATCTTCTTGACGATCTTGTAGCCGCCGAATGCAATGATGGTCACACCAACTGCGACGCCTGCTGCGATGGCGAACTGAGGCGAAGCAAGCAGGGCCATGATGGCTGGGAATGAGGCCTTGATGCCTGGCAGGGCGCCGGGTGCCAGTTTGGTGACCATTGTCGAAATCTCGGCAAGGGTAAGGCCAACTGCGGCGAGTGCTTCGGGATTCTTTTGTAGGTTTTCTATGGTGGCACCTGCAGAGTGCTGCAGACAGTTGACTTCTTCCAGCATGCGTTGAAGACCAGTGAGCTTCTCGCGCAGTTCGGGAGAATCTTCGATCGTCCTGGTGGCGACTTGCAAATCTGGTGGTGCATCACCGTAGGCAAGATCCATGTCTATGTCGTTGTGACTAGCCCTGCGGCTTCCTGGATGGTCACGAGTTCGGACGGGTGGATGACTGGTGTGTCTGCGCACGAGCTCACCCGGCCGAGGCCCTGAGCCTTCGTCATACATGGCTTCTCCTGAGTCGTCGTATCGCAGAGGAGAAGAGCGATATGTCGTGGCTGCTCGTCGGGGTGCATCTTCCGTGGTCACAACGCTATCGCTATAGCCTCTATCGCCATGAGGTCGATCATGACGAGAAGGCACAGGCTTCCTCCTTGTTGCCCTCGAGCCGCTCTCGCTGCCTGCTCTTGAGCCTCTTCTTGACTTTGCGTCATCGTCGAGGACTAGTGCATCGAGCTGACTGCGTGCTTTGCGTTCCTGCTCTTGCAAGTCTCTCTCCTTGAGTCGTGCTGCCTTGAGCTCGGCTTTGCGTTCTGAGTAGGCGCTCTTCGCTTCGTTAAAGACACCAGCGAGAGTCCTGGTGGACTTGACGATCTTGCCGGATTTGTTGACAACAGTGATAACTTGCGCCATGCTTGTGATATGTCTGGCTGTCTGTACCTGTGCGACGTCTGAGGTGCGTGATATGCTTCGCTTGTCCGGCAAGCGAGGGTCAGTCTATTCCTGGATGTATGTACAAGCGGTGAGGTGTTGGCGGGTGTTGTCTTTGGTGTATAAGGCAAGGCAAAGCAAATGTCTACTGGCAAGGTGGTGCTCGCGTGTGTGGGTGTGATGCCGAACGGACAGCGAGCAGCAATGAAACAAGTCCTTTGTTCTGCCGACGACAAGCTTTCAAATAGCCTTCCTACTACAAGTCACGTCGGTCGGGACAAAGCAAGACCTTTGTGGCCGTCTGCCAACAAAGCGACGCGCGCAATCTCACGGCCGGGCAGCGCTGGGCGCCAGCAGCAGATCCGAAGGCCGGCTTGCGAGCGATTGAGCCGCCGGTGGTGATTGCTGGGCACGTCGCGCGGTATAACTAGTGTGGTATAGCTATTGGCGAGCGCGATCGGGCGCTGCGGTGTCTTGTCGTGACTGGGGCCGAGCAATCGGGAGGGTTGGGCGGCAATGAAAGTCGTCCTGCTGTTGGCTGGGTGGTCGGCCGGGGAAGCGTCGTTCGCGCGTGGAGGAGGATTGTGTGATGTGAGGCCAGCGCAGGCTTGCAGGACGCAGTTTGACGTAGCTGGAGGTGGAGGAGAGTCGTCGGAAAAATTGGACTGAGTGCAGGAATGGAGAATAACAGTATGAAACGAAGAAGGAAAGGAAAAGGTACATGCAATACTTAGCAATGTCTTAGGCTCTGACGCGACAGTTGGGTCTGATGTTGGCGACAAGGCCGTCGGTGAGCACGCCTGGCACGCCAGCCTCTGCGCACCAACCAGAGGGCTCCAAGGCGGTGACGGCGAGAGTGTGGCGAGTGCGTGAGGCGGTGCATTTGCCTGCCATCTAGGTGCCTGGGTGTTCTAGATCTGAGGCGGTGCAGCGATCATGGTTCCTGATGATCTTGTCGTCGATATGTCGCTGCTTTCTGATATGCAGACGATACTTCGACCTCCAGAGTTGTTTCCAACCATTCGTTCTCCCTCTGAACACCCACGTCATCTTGCACTGCGAGCTGAGCGTGGATCGTCTATATGCACGCTATATTCGATTGCCGCGTCCCCCACATTGGCCTGCCAGCACTGCTCAACCAGAGCACCGAGATCGCCTTCACCGGCTGTCACGATTGACAAAAACGATTCATTTACCGCCTGATGCGCTCGAATGGGCTTCAGCATTGGTAGATGCAGTGTCTAACATTAGCATCAAATAGATATGGTTTTGGTATTGCCAGAGTGTCCTCGACTGGTGCATGCAT
>Ga0265797_10003888_pt1 | contig 23405 bp, 21 predicted proteins | sample P2T30metagenome_FD_192433 | JGI IMG/M metagenome (GOLD analysis project Ga0265797, IMG submission 192433) | Plant litter microbial communities from East Loma Ridge, Irvine, California - P2 T30 | ecosystem: Environmental > Terrestrial > Plant litter > Unclassified | place: USA: California... | reverse complement strand
AGAGGTTGCCGAGCACGAGCAGCAGCACCGCCGGCAGGAACGTGATGATGAGGCCGTTGACGAACCCGCCGACGACGGCGCCGCGGCGGCCGCCGGTCGCGTTGCCGAAGACTCCCGCGCCACCACCGGTGAAGAAGTGGGGCACCATGCCGGGCAGGATCAGCGCCAGGCCGAAGACCGGGTTGAGCCACACGGCGAGCACGCCGAGCGCGACGAGGCCGCCGGCGAACGACGACAGGAACCCGATGAGCACCGCGTTGGCGCCGTAGGGGAACACGAGCGGCACGTCGAGCGCGGGCCGCGCGCCGGGGACGACCTTCTCGGCGATGCCCTGGCACGAGCTCGCCGAGCACCGTGCGGACGCCGTAGAGGATGATCGCGACGCCGACGCCGAACTGCAGCGCCTGCGCGAACCCGGCCATGATGAACGCCCCGCCGTCGGTGACGCCGAAGATCTCGAACGCCTCGGCCTGAGGCAGCGAGATCAGGCCCCAGACGGTGAAGACCAGGTAGATGAGCACCATCGAGAGGCTCGTGGCGACCATCGAGTCGCGCAGGAACTTCAGGCCCTGCGGGAACTTGATGTCCTCGGTGGACTTGCTGCGACGCCCGACGGCGGTGCCGGCCGACGCCGCGGCCACGTAACCGAGGGTGCCGAAGTGGCCGATGGCGATGGAGTCGTCACCGGTGATCTTCTTCATGAACGGCTGCGCGAAGGCCGGCATGACGACCATGATCACGCCGAGCAGCACGGCGCCGACGACGACGGTGAGCCAGCTGAGGCCGTCGCCGAGGCCGACCGAGAGCACGACGGTGAGCAGCACCGACATGAACACCATGTGGTGCCCGGTGAGGAAGATGTACTTCAGCGGCGTGAAGCGCGCGAGGGCGAGCATCACGAGGAACCCGAGGACGAGCACGTACGCGCTCTGGGCGCCGTACTGCTCCTGCGCGACGGCCGCGATCACCTCGTTGGTGGGGATGACTCCCTGCGCGCCGGTGACCGCGAGGATCAGCGTCCCCAGGGGGTCGAGGGCGCCGGTGACGACGGTCGCGCCGGCTCCGAGGATGAGGAAGCCGATGGCCGCCTTGAGCGCTCCGCCGACGACCTGCCCGGCGTTGCGGCGCAGGGCGACGAGGCCGATGGCGGTGATGATGCCGATGAGGTAGGCCGGCACGTTGAGGATCTGCTTGCCGATGAAGTCGAGGACGACGACGAGCCACTCCATGGGAGCTCCTTGGGTTCGGGGTGAGGATCGACCAGCCGGTGGCTAGGCGATCGACTCCTGGATCTTCGACTGGATCTCGGGGACGCTCGTGAAGTTGTCGATGACGACGATCTTCGCGGGCACCTGGCCGATCTCCTCGACGAGGTCCTCGCTGGTGAGGACGAGCTCGGCGGTGCGGGCGGCGCCGCGCGCGGTGCCGATGTCGGCGGCCTCGACGTCGGCGTCGATGTCGAGGGCGCGCAGGGCCTTCTCGGCGTTCATCTTGAGCAGCACCGAGGTGCCGATGCCCATGCCGCAGACGGTGATGATCTTCATGGCGGGGTTCCTTCCGGTGGAGGGGGGTCGGTGGTGCGGGTGGTCAGGCGGCGAGCTCGTCGAGCAGCGCGACGACCTCGTCGGGCCTGGCCGCCGCGCGGAGGCGTGCGAGACCGTCCTCGTCGGCGAGGACGGCGGCGAGCGCCGACATCATCTCGAGGTGCCCGTCGTGGTCGAGCGCGGCGAGTCCGAGCACGAGGTCGACGGGGTCGTTGGTGGAGTGACCGAACTCGACGGGCTCGGCGAGGCCGACCCAGCTGAGGCCGGTGCGCTGCACGGCGGGCGAGGGGCGGCTGTGGGCGAGGGCGAGGCCGGGGGCGACGACGATGTAGGGGCCGAGCTCGGTGACCGCGGCGACCATCTCGTCGGTGTAGGCGTCGGTCGTGGCACCGACGGCGACGAGTCCGTCGCCGGCGAGGCGGACGGCGTCCTGCCAGGAGGCGGCGGTGGCGCCGGTCCGGACGGCCTCGACGGGCAGGTGGGTGGCAAGGCCGACGCTCATGCGGGCTCCTTCGATCGCGACACCTGCCGGAGACGTACCCGACAGGTGTCAGCGACCCTAGCGCTATTCACGGCTTTTGACCATTCGTGATCCAAAGTCGGCCGGTGCGCTCAGGCCTCGACGCGCCTCCGGCCGGTCGCGGCGCTCACCCTGGCGACGTCGAAGAGGGCGTCCTGCGCCATGAGCGACGCGCCCCGCACCCCCGCCTTCTCGCCCAGGCGGGCCCGTTCGACGACGAGCCCCCGACGCGAGAAGTCGTGGGTGCCGGCGAGCAGCGCCGAGCGGAGCCCGGCGACGAGCCGCTCCCCCGTCTCGGCGAGGTTGCCGCCCACGATGACGGCCTGCGGGTTGAGCAGCCCCACGACGTCGGCGAGCGAGCGCCCGATCTCGGCGCCCACGCGCTCGAGCTCGGCGAGCACGAGGGGGTCGTGCGCCCGGGCGAGCCGCACGAGGTCGGCGCTCGTGTCGGCCACCCGGCCGTCGGCGCGCACCGCGTCGCGGATCGTCGAGCCGCTCGCGACGAGCTCGAGGCGCCGGAGGGGCTCCTCGCCGAGCCGGGGCGCGCTCAGCTGCCCGGCTCCCCCACGGGCGCCGCGGTACACGTGCCCGTCGAGCACGAAGGCGCAGCCCACGCCGATGCCGACCTTGACGACCGTGAGGTCGCGGTACTCGGGCCAGGACAGCCTGCTCTCGCCCAGCGCGAGGATGTTGACGTCGCGGTCCACGGCGAAGACCGCGTCGAAGCCGGCGAACCACTCGTCGACGCGCACCTCCTCCCACCGCGCGTCGAGCTGGGGGCTGCCCAGGCGCCCCGTGACGGCGTCGACCGGGCCGGGCACGCCGATCCCGATGGCCCTCACGTCGGCGCGCGAACGACCGAGGTCGGCGAGCAGGAAGTCGAAGACCTGCACCGCCCAGCTGAAGATCTCGTCGGGCCCGTCGTGCAGGCCGATGTCGGCCTCGTCCTCGAGCAGGACCGTGCTGACGAGGTCGGTGACGCCGAGCCGCGTGTGCGAGCCGCCGATGTCGATCGCGAGGATCACGCCGGCGTCGGCCGCCACGGCGAACTCCTCGGGCGGGCGGCCGCCGCTGCTGCTCAGCTGGCCGGCGCTCACGAGCAGCCCCGCCTCGAGCAGGTCGTCGAGGCGGCGCGCGAGGGTCACGCGGGACCAGCCGAGGTGCTCGACGAGCTCTGCCCGGGTCGTGGCGACGCCGCGCCGCACGAGGTCGAGGACGATGCCGGACCCGGTCGACGGGGTCCTGGGGGTCGTGGCCATGGCGGCACCTCTCTGGGTCGTGGCACGGGTGCGCCGTCGCCCCTACTCTGCCACTGTCGGCGCCCCGCGTCTTGACTTTCGCATAGTAGTAGACGAAAGTCGGGGCATGGCCGACGACGTCTCCACGCCCTCACCGACCGTCCACGACGCCGAGGCGCGCACCGTCGCCGCCGCGACCGCGATCCCGGCGCACATCGTGCAGCACAAGGGGCACGGGCACGCCGGCACCGCCATGGCCCTCGCCCCCGTGGCGCACGTGCTCTGGCAGCGCGTCCTGCAGCACGACCCCGCCGACCCCGACTGGCAGGGCCGCGACCGCGTCGTGCTCTCGGCCGGCCACGCGAGCCTGTTGCTGTACGTCCAGCTCGTGCTCACCGGGTACGACCTGCGCCTCGACGAGCTGCCGCTCAGTCGCAGCCTGGGCTCGCGCACCCCCGGCCACCCCGAGCGTGGCCACACCCCCGGGGTCGAGGCGAGCACCGGCCCGCTCGGGCGGGGGCCCCCCACCGCCGTCGGCCTCGCGCTCGCCGCCCGGCGCGACGAGGCGCTGCACGGCGCCGGCACCGGCCTCTTCGACCCGACGATCTGGGTCGTCGCCGGCGACGGCTGCCTGCAGGAGGGCGTCGCGTCCGAGGCGGCGAGCCTCGCCGGCACCCTGGGCCTGGACGACCTCGTCGTGCTCTGGGACGACAACCGCATCACCATCGACGGGAGCACCGGCCTGGCCTTCGCCGAGGACGTCCGAGCCCGTCACCGCGCGTACGGCTGGGACGTCCTCGACGTCGACGACCCCACCGACCTCGACGCCCTCGAGAGCACCCTGCGCACGGCCCGCGAGCGCACCGGTCGCCCCACGCTCGTCGCCCTGCGCACCACCATCGGCGCGCCCTCGACGACCGTGGGCGGCACGAGCGCCGCGCACGCCGGCGGGTTCGGCGACGACGGCCTCGCGCAGGTGCTCACGACCCTCGGCTTCGCCGCCGACGCCACCCTCGACGACCTCGTGCCCGACGCCGTCCGCGAGCACGGGCTGCGCACCGCCGCCCGCGGGGCCCGGCTGCACGACGAGTGGGACGCCGCCTTCAGGCGCTGGCGCGACGGGCACCCCGCCGAGGCCGCCGCCCGGGACGCGCTCCTCGCCGGTGCCGAGGGCGCCGACCCCGCGGCCGTCGACGCGGCCCTCGCCGCCGTCCCCGTCGACGACGGTGCCGCCACCCGCACCACCTCGGGCCGCGCCCTCGTCGCCCTGCGCGAGGCCGCCCGGCTCTGGGGCGGGTCCGCCGACCTCTCGTCGTCGACGAACGTCGCCGTGCCCGGCGAGGCGGTGCGCGCCGACCACCCCGGCGGGGACTTCGTGCACTTCGGCATCCGCGAGCACGCCATGACCGCCGCGCTCTCGGGCATCGCCCTGCACGGCCTCTGGCGCCCCTACGGCAGCACCTACCTCGCGTTCAGCGACTACTCCCGCCCGGCGACCCGGCTCGCCGCGCTCATGGGCCTGCCCACGATCGCCGTGCACACCCACGACAGCGTCGCCGTCGGCGAGGACGGCCCCACCCACCAGCCCGTCGAGCAGGTCGCCTCCCTGCGCACCGTGCCCGGCCTCGACGTCGTGCGGCCCGCCGACGCCCGCGAGGTCGTCGCGGCGTGGCGGCGCCTCGCGACCCGGCCCGCGCATCCGGCCGTCCTCGCCCTGTCGCGCCAGGCGCTCCCCGACCTGGCCGGAGGCGCCGCCACCGTCGACGGGACCGCCCGCGGCGGGTACGTGCTGCGGCAGACCGGGGACGGCCTCGGGCTCGCCCTCGTCGCCACCGGCAGCGAGGTCCACGTCGCCGACGCCGTCGCCCGCACCCTCGCCGCCGAGGGCGTCGCCGTGCGCGTCGTCTCGATGCCCTGCCTCGAGTGGTTCGAGGGACAGGACGCCGCCTGGCGCGACTCCGTCCTGCCGCCGACGCTGCGCGCCCGCGTCACCGTGGAGGCCGGCAGCACCCAGCCGTGGGGCCGGTACGCGGGGCTCGACGGGGCCACGGTCGGCATCGACGACTTCGGCGAGTCGGGCGCCGGGCCCGACCTGCTGCGGCTGCGCGGCGTCGACGAGGAGTCGGTGCTCGCCGCCGCCCGGGAGGTGCTCGCGCGGAGCTGAGGCGGGGCTGCTCCTCTCCACGCCAAGGATCGTACTGGCCGCCACGTCTAGACGTGGCGGCCAGTACGATTCATGGCGCATTGCGGGGCGGGCGCGACGGGCGCGACGGGCGCGACGGGCGCGACCGGCGCGCGGTGCCGACCCGCGACTCCGGCAGGATGGACGCATGACGGGCGTGCTCATCGGCTTCGGGATCATCGGGGTCGTCATCGCGCTCGGCTGGGTCGTCGCCCGGATCGACCTGCTCGGTCCGGACGCGCACCGGGTGCTGTCCCGGCTCGTGTTCTTCGTGCTCACGCCCTGCCTGCTGTTCTCGACGATCGCGCAGGCCGACGTGCACGTGCTGTTCTCGCGCCTCCTGCTCGTGTCGGGCATCGCGTCGCTGAGCGCCGCCGTCGTCGCGGTCGTCCTGCTGCGGTTCGTGCTGCGACGGACCGCCGCCGAGACCACGGTCGGCACCATGGGCTCGGCGTACGTCAACGCGAACAACATCGGGCTGCCCGTCGCCACCTACGTGCTCGGGAGCGCGTCGTTCGTCGCGCCCGTGCTGCTGTTCCAGCTGCTCGTGCTCACCCCCGTGGTGCTCGCGGTGCTCGACACGACGGCGGCGCGCGGCCGGGGCTCGCTCGGTCGGGCGCTGCTGCGTCCCCTCGTGAACCCGCTGCTGATCGGCTCGGTCCTCGGCGTCGTCGTGGCCGTCACCGGGGTCGAGCTGCCGGGGTCGGTGCTCGAGCCGTTCCAGCTCGTGGGAGCCGCCGCCGTGCCCGTCGTGCTGCTCTCGTTCGGCATGTCGCTCAACGGGTCGCGTCCGCTCGAGGCCGGCTCGCGGCGCGTCGACGTGTGGCTCGCCGTCGCCCTCAAGCTCGGGGTGATGCCGCTCGTGGCGTGGCTCGTCGGCCGTTTCGGCTTCGGGCTCGAGGGGCAGGACCTCTTCGTCGCCGTCGTCCTCGCCGGCCTGCCGAGCGCGCAGAACGTCTTCAACTACGCCCAGCGCTACGCGACGGGCGTCGTCGTGGCGCGCGACACCGTGCTCGTGACGACCGTGCTGTCGGTGCCCGTGCTCGTCGTCGTCGCGGCGCTGCTGGCCTGAGGCGCGGCGTCCGGCCGGAGGCGCGGGGCCGGTCTGGAGGCGCGGGGCCGGTCCTGGGGCGCCTCAGCCGAGCAGGGGCCGCACGTTCTCGACCCAGACGTCCCAGCCGACCTTGACGATCAGCACGGCGACGACCGCGAGGAACGCCACCCGGATGAAGCGGTTGCCCCGGGCGACGGCCGTCCGCGAGCCGAGGTACCCGCCGAGCATGTTCGCGACCCCCATGCCGAGGCCGAGGGCCCAGAGGACGTGCCCCTGCGGCACGAAGAACAGCAGCGCCCCCGCGTTCGTCGCGACGTTGACGATCTTCGCCGTCGCGCTGGCGAAGAGGAAGTCGTACCCCACCGCGGCGATGAGCGCGATGATGAGGAACGTCCCCGTCCCCGGCCCGATGAGCCCGTCGTAGAACCCGATGCCGAGCCCGAGGACCCCCGCCACCACGTGGTGCGTGCGCGTTCCCTCGTGCCGCAGGGCGACCTGCGCGCCCAGGGCCGGCTTCGCCACGGTGACCACGGCGACGACGACGAGCGCCAGCACGATGACCGGCTTGAACACCGACGACGGCAGCAGTGCCGCCAGGTTCGCCCCCGCGTAGCTGCCGACGAGGGCGACCGCCGCCATCGGCAGGGCGGTGCGCAGGTCGGGGCGCACGCGCCGGTACCAGGTCGTCGCGCTGGTGGCGGTGCCGAAGATCGAGGCCGCCTTGTTCGTCGCCAACGCCTCGACCGGGGTGATGCCGGGCACGAGCAGCAGCGCGGGCAGCTGCAGCAGGCCGCCGCCGCCGACGACGGCGTCGATCCACCCCGCGGCGAACGCGGCCACGAGCACGAGGACCACGACGCCCAGCCCGAGGTCGGTGAGCAGCGAGAGGTGATCCACCGGGCCATTGTGGCGCAGGAGCGGGCAGGGCCCGGCCGCGCGCGCCTCCGGCCGTCCTCGCGTGCGGCGGCACGGCAGCACGGCGGTGACTTTCTCGCGCGGCGGCGCGAACGTCTCCACCGCCGTGCGAGAAGACCACCGCCGCACGCGCTACTGCCGTACGCGCGTCCGCCGCCACGCGCGCCCGCCGCCGCTCGCGCCCGTCGCCACGCGCGCACCGCCACGCGCCCCCGCACGGCGGTGGCTTTCTCGCACGGCGGCGCGAACGTCTCCACCGCCGTGCGAGAAGATCACCGCCGCACGCGGAGGCCACTGCCGTGCGGACTCGGCCACCGCGTCCCCGGCAGGGGAACGGGCCCCGCTGGGAACGCGCACCGAGTTCCCGGGCCCGTTGCTGGCAGCGGCGGCGCCCGCCCGGCGTAGACGGGGACGCAGCGGGCACCACGGCCAGGGAGGCCGCCCGTGGAGGAGGAGATCGACATGGCACACGGAGTGGCGACGGTGTGGGTCCCGGTGACGGACGTGGCGCGGGCGACGGCGTTCTACCGCGACGTCCTCGACCTCGAGGTGACGAGGCAGGACGACGACTGGGTCGAGGTCGACGCGGGCGGCCTCACGATCGGCCTCAACGGCCGCGAGGAGGCGTCGGCGTCGCAGGACGGCGGAGCGGTCATCTCGTTCCGGCCCGACGGCAGCATCGAGGACGAGCTGGCCCGGCTGCGCGAGCGCGGGGCCGAGATCACGGGCGAGGTCAGCGAGCACCCGTGGGGGCGCATCCTGCCGTTCAAGGACACCGAGGGCAACGACCTGCAGCTGTACACGCCGCCCGCGTCGTAGCGGCGGCGAGGTGCCGGAGGCGCGACCCGACCGGGCAGGTCGGCTCGCGCCTCCTGCGCGTCCGGGTCCGGCGGCGTCCACGGACGGCGGCCCTCCGCGCGTCGGGGACGCCGTGGCACGAGGGCGCCCGCGGAGCAGGGACGAGACAGCGAGGGGCAGGACGGGACGGGACGCCCGCTACCGCCGGCGGGGCACGACGAGCGGCGTCCCCGTGACCGGGTCGGGGACGACGACGCAGGGCAGGTCGAAGACGCGCTCGACGAGTTCCTCGGTGAGGACGTCGGCGGGCGCCCCCGTCGCGACGACGTCGCCGTCGCGCATGACGACGAGGTCGGTGGCGTACCGGGCGGCCTGGGCGAGGTCGTGCAGCACGGCGACGACGGTGGTGCCGCCGGCGTGCAGGCGGGCGAACAGGTCGAGCAGGTCGTACTGGTGGGCGACGTCGAGGTAGGTGGTGGGCTCGTCGAGCAGCAGCACCTCCGTCTGCTGCGCGAGGGCCGTGGCGACCCACACCCGTTGCCGTTGTCCGCCGGAGAGCTCGTCGACGTCCCGGTCGGCGAGGTCGACGAGGTCGGTCTGCGCGAGGGCGTCGTCGACGGCGGCCCGGTCGGCGTCGGTCCACTGCCGGAACAGGCCCTGGTGCGGGTACCGGCCCCGGGCGACGAGCTCGGCGACGGTGATGCCGTCGGGGGCGGTGGACGTCTGCGGCAGCAGGCCGATGCGGCGCGCGGCCTGCTTGGGGGCGAGGCCGGCGAGGTCCTGGCCGTCGAGCAGCACGGCGCCCGAGCGGGGCTTCAGCAGTCTGGCGAAGGCCCGCAGCAGGGTCGACTTGCCGCACGCGTTGGGTCCGACGATGACGGTGAACGAGCCGTCGCGGACGTCGACGTCGACCCCGGCGGACACGGTGCGGCGGTCGTAGGCGAGGTGCGCGGCCCGGGCGCTGAGCCGCGGGGCACCGGAGGCGCCGGTCGCGCCGTCCGCGCCGGGCCGGGCCGCGCCTCCTGCACCGGGAGCGCCGGTCGCGTCGTCCGCGCCGGGCCGGGCCGGGCCTCCTGCACCGAAAGCCCCGTCCGCGCCGTCCGCGCCGCTCGCGTCGGTCGGGTCCGTCATCGCGACCTCCGGGTCTCTCGGGCGAGCAGGGTGAGCAGGTAGCCGCCGCCGAGCACGAGCGTGACGAGGCCGACGGGGACGGGGCTGGTGCCGATCCGCTGTGCGACGACGTCGGCGACGAGCAGGAGCACCCCGGCGGTGACGGCGCTGGCGACGAGCGGCACCCCCGCGGACCTCGTGACGCGGCGGGCGAGCTGCGGGGCGGCGAGCGCGACGAACGCGATCGGGCCGCTCACGGCGGTGACGACGGCGGTGAGGGCGACGCCGACGACGACGACCGCGAGCCGGGCGCCCTCGACCCGGGTGCCGTGGGCGCGGGCGGCGTCGTCGCCGAGCTCGAGCTGCCGCAGGGGCGGGGCGACGGCGGCGACGAGGGGGGCGAGCACGGCGAGGGCGACGAGGGCGGGCACGAGCTGCTGCCAGCCGACGAGCGCCAGCGACCCGGACCCCCAGAAGTTCGCGGTGAGCGCCACCTCGGTGCGCGCCCGCAGCAGCAGCCAGCTGTTGACGCTGTGCAGCAGCGCGGTGACGGCGATGCCGACGACGATGAGCCGCAGTCCGGCGACGCCGCGCCGGTGGGCGAGCAGGTAGACGACGAGGGCGGTGGCGATGCCGCCGACGAGGGCGCCGCCGGCGGTGGCCGCCCAGCTGGTGCCGCCCGCGACGATGACGACGATCGCGCCCGTGTACGACCCGGTCGCGAAGCCGATGACGTCGGGCGAGCCCAGCGGGTTGCGGGTGAGCGACTGGAACAGCGCCCCCGAGACGCCCAGCGCGGCGCCGAGCACGAGGGCGGCGAGCACGCGCGGCAGCCGCCACTGCAGGACGATCGTCGACGCGAAGCCGTCCCCGCCCGCGAGGGCGCGCAGCACCTCGAGGGGGCTCAGCGGATAGTCCCCGAGGCCGAGGGCGACGACGGCGACGACGAGGGCGACCGCGCAGAGCACGGCGAGGGCGGTGCGGCGCCGGAGTCGCGGGTGGCGTCCGCCCCGCCCGCCCGGCCGGGCGCGGGTCGCCCCCGCGTCCCGGGCCGGGGCCGCGGTCGTGGTCGCGCTCCCGGGCGCCCCGCTCACGCGCCGCCCCCGAGGCCGCGGCGGCGGCGGGCGAGCAGGATCAGCACGGGCGCCCCGAGCGCGGCGGTCACGAGTCCCGCGGCGACCTCTCCGGGAGGCGCCACGACCCGGCCGAGCACGTCCGCGAGGAGCAGCAGCGCGGGCCCGAGCAGGGCCGACAGGCCGATGGTCCACGGCTGGCTGGCGCCGACGAGGCCCCGCGCGGCGTGCGCGACCATGAGCCCCAGGAACGCGACGGGGCCGACCACGGCGGTCGCGCCTCCGGCCAGCAGGGTGACGACGACGAGGCCGACGACGCGGACGCCGGCGACGCTCACGCCGAGCGACCGGGCGTGGTCGTCGCCGAGGGCGACGGCGTCGAGCGGGCGGGACGCGGCGAGCGCGAGCACGATCCCGGCGAGGACGAACGGGGCGACGGTGGCGACGGGCGCCCAGCCGCGGTCGGCGAGCGAGCCGACCTCCCATGCGCGGACGGCGTCGAAGCGGCGCGGATCGGCGAGCACGATGCCCGAGGTGACGCCGGCGAGGACCGAGCCGAGCGCGAGGCCGGAGAGGGTGAGGCGGGCGGCACCACCGCCTCCGGCCCCCGCCCCGCCGATGACGGTGACGGCGACCGCGGCGAGCGCCGCGCCGCCGAACGACCACCACAGCCAGCCCGACGCGCTGCCGACGCCGGCGAAGCCGACCGCGACGGCGACGGCGAGGGCGCTGCCCCCGGTGACGCCGAGGATCCCGGGGTCGGCGAGGGGGTTGCGGGTGACGGCCTGGGCGACGGCGCCGGCGACGCCGAGGGCGGCCCCGGCGAGGAGAGCGGCGGCCGTCCGGGGCAGGCGCAGGTCGACGACGGCCGTCACGTCGGCGGGGGGCAGGCCGGAGGCGCGTCCCGTCACGATCGCGAGGACGTCGGCGAGGGGGACCGGGCGGGCTCCGACGGCAAGGCCGAGGGCGACGGCCGTGGCGAGCACGACGAGGGCGCCGACGAGCACGGCGATCCGGGCGACGGTGCGGCGCGCGGAGGGGCGGCGGCTGCCGGGTCGGGAGTCGCGGGGGCCCCGACCGCCCGTGCCCCGGCCGCCCGTGCCCCGGCCGCCGCGGCGTCCGGGCGCGGTCGACGCGCGACCGGATGGCCGCTGGGCGAGGACCGGGGACGTCACCCGAGCATCCTAGGCGCTGACAGCATAGGTTAGGCTGGCCTTACCTGAGTCCGCCGTCACAGCCGTGCGGCCGGGTCACGCACGCACCCCTCCTCCCCTCGCACCGACAGGACCCCCATGCGACGCACCCGCACCCTCGCCCTCGTCTCGCTCGCCGCCGCCTCGGCGCTCGCGCTCAGCGCCTGCTCCTCCGGCGACGCACCCACCGACGGCGGCAGCGCCGGCACCGGCAGCACCGGCGGCGCCACCGACACGTTCCCCGTCACCGTCGACACCGCCTTCGGCGACGTCACCGTCGAGTCCGAGCCGCAGCGCGTCGTCGCCCTCGGCTGGGGCGACGCCGAGACCGCGCTCGCGCTCGGCGTGCAGCCCGTCGGCGCCTCCGACTGGCTCGGCTTCGGCGACGACGCCGACGGCGTCGGCCCCTGGGCCCAGGGCCTCTACGACCAGTCGCCCGAGATCATCGGCACGCTCGAGCCCTCCTACGAGGCGATCGCCGCCCTCGAGCCCGACCTGATCCTCGACACCAAGAGCGCCGGCGACCAGGAGCGCTACGACCGCCTCTCGAGCATCGCCACCACGATCGGCGTCCCCGAGGGCGGCGAGAACTACCTCACCGGCTTCGAGGACCAGATGGAGCTCGTCAGCGAGGCCCTCGGCCGCTCCGCCGAGGGCGACCGCCTCGTCGACGAGAGCGAGCAGGCCGTCGAGGCCGCCGCCGACGCCCACCCCGAGTGGGACGACAAGACCGTCACCGCCGCCACGAGGACCAGCGAGGGTTGGGGCGCCTACGTCGAGGGCTCCGAGCGCGTGCAGCTCCTCGAGGAGCTCGGCTTCGAGCAGAACCCGCAGATCGCCGCCCTCGACCCGAACTCGTCCGGCTTCTCGGTGACCGTGTCGAGCGAGCAGCTCGACCTGCTCGACGCCGACGTGATCGTCGCGTTCCCCATCTTCATCGACACCACCGAGATCACCGACGACGCCCAGTGGCAGGCGCTGCCCGCCGTGCAGGCCGGGCACGACGTCGTCATCGACGGCGACCTCGCCAGCGCCTACTCGCTCGGCACCTCGCTCTCGCGCCAGTACGCGCTCGAGCAGCTCGTCCCGCTCCTCGAGGGGGCGACGAACTGAGCACCGCGGCCGCCGGTGGTCCCGTGACACCCCAGGAAGTGCACGAGACCCCAGGTCGCGGGCTGGGGTCCCGTGAGGCATCTGGGGTGTCGCGGGCGGCCGGCGCCGGAGGCGGCGCTGGCGGCGGCGCGGGCGGCGGCGCGGCCGGCGGCGCGACCGGCGGGGCGGGGGCGGGCGCGCCTCCGGCCCCCGCCCGCCGCCGCGGCGGCGTGCAGCACGTGTTCGTCGTCGAGCGCACCGAACGGGTGTCGTCGCACCTCGTGCGCGTGCACCTCGGCGGACCCGCGTTCGACGACTTCGTGGGCGCGGCGGACCCCGCGTGCCTGGCGTCCACCGACGCCTACGTGAAACTGCTGCTGCCGCCCGGGGGCTCGACGCTCGAGCCCCCGTACGACCTCGACGCGCTGCGGGCGAGCGTGCCCGCCGACGAGCTGCCCGTGCGGCGCACCTACACGGTGCGCGCCGTCGACCACGACGCCCGCACGCTCGCGATCGACTTCGTCGTGCACGGGTCGTCCGGCGTCGCCGGCCCCTGGGCCGCGTCCGCGCGCCCCGGCGACCGCCTCGCCCTGAGCGGCCCCGGGGGCCTCTGGTCGCCCACCCCCGGCCCCGACACCCGACACGTGCTGCTCGGGGACGAGGCGGCGGCGCCCGCGATCGCGGCCGCCCTCGAACGGATGGGGCCGGAGGCGCGGGGCACCGCCCTGATCGAGGTCGCCACCGCCGCGGACGAGTTCCCGCTCGCCGCGCCCGCCGGGGTCGCGCTGCGCTGGCTGCACCGTGGCACCGGAGCCGACGCCGTCCCCGGGCAGGCGCTCGTCGCCGCCCTGACGGCACTGCCCGCGCCCGCCGACGGCGAGCGCGTCAGCGTCTTCGCGCACGGGGAACGGACCGCGATGAAGGCCGCCCGGGTCGTCCTGCAGGAGCGGTGGGGGCTCGACCGGTCGGCGCTGTCCCTCTCGGCGTACTGGGCGCTCGGCCGGGCCGAGGACCGGTTCCAGGCCGAGAAGCGCGAACCCGTGGGGGACGTCTTCGCGGCGTGAGGCCGCGTGCGGGCGGCCCTTCTCGCACGCACCCGCAGGGCGGTGCCCGCGCGCACCTCGCCGGCACGCCCCCGCACGGCGGTGGCCTTCTCGCACGGCGGTGCCGACATCCGCACCGCCGTGCGACGGAACCACCGCCGCACCCCCGCGCACGGCCCCAGCACGCACACGACCCGGCACGGCGGTGCCCTTCTCGCACGGCGGTGGCAACATCCGCACCGCCGTGCGACGGAACCACCGCCGCACCCCCGCGCGTCCCTCCCCCGCGCGCACCTCGTCAGCAAGCCCACGCGCACCCTGACGGCGGTGCCCTTCTCGCACGGCGGTGGCAACATCCGCACCGCCGTGCGACGGAACCACCGCCGCACCACCGGGGGGCTGCCTGGACGGCCGCCCAGGTGACCCGGGCGCAGGGTGGACGCACGGGGGCACCCGCTCCCGCACCGCAGCACCGCCGCATCCCGCGAAGGAGCACACCATGAGCGACCCCACCAGCACCCCCGCCCCCAGCACGTCCGACCCGAGCACCACGGACCCCAGCACGACGGACCCGGGCACCACGGACCCGAGCACGCCCGACCCCGGCACGGTCGACCCCGACCACGGCACGGTCCCCGGCGGCGAGCCCGTCGAGAACCCCTCCGGCTGAGCCGGGCACGTCCGGGCTGACCGGGCACGCCCGGGCTGACCGGGCACGCCCGGGCTGACCGGGCACGCCCGGGCTGACCGGGCACGTCCGGCTGACCCGGGCACGCCCGCCGCGGCCTCCGGGTCAGTCGCGCCGGCCCAGCACGCGCAGGGCGTCCAACACGCACGACCCGACCTCGGCGGGGTGCGAGTGCACGACGTCGTGTCCCCCGCCGGCCACCTCGTGGACGGGGCCGCCGCCGGTCGTCACCCGCGCCTCCTGCGCCCACCGGGCCGGGGCGACCAGGTCGTGGGAGCCGCGCACGACGACGACCGGCTGCGCCACGGCGGCGAGCCGGTCGGCGGTCGGGTGCGCGAGCATCGAGCGGACGCCGCCCGCGTAGCCCACCGGGCCGCACCGGACCACGTCGCGGGCGACCATCACCGCGGTGCGCGGCGGCTCGACGACGAAGTCCCGCACCAGGCGCCACGCCTGCCGCCCCAGCGACGGGGCGATCGGGTCGACGACGGGTGCGACGAGGACGACCGCGTCGACCAGGTCCGGTCGGGCCACGGCGAGGTCGACGACGACCTGCGCGCCGAGGGAGTGGCCGACGGCGACGACGGGGCCGGAGTCGCGGCGACGCCGGGCGAGCCCGTCACCGACCGCCTCGGCCACGTCTCCGATACTGAGGCGGCGGTGCGGGCGGGGGCTGCGGCCGTGTCCGGGCAGGTCCGGGGCGAGGACCTCGCCGTGCGGCCGGAGCGCCGCCGCCAACCGGCTCAGCGACCGGTGCGACAGGCCGACGCCGTGCACGAGGAGGAACGTGGGGGTGTCCGCCGCGGGAGCGGTGGGGTCGGCGGGAGCGGGTCGAGGAGCCGACCGGTGCCAGCGCAGCTCGAGCCGCCGGGCGACCGGCCCGACGGGTGGTGCGTGCTCGTGCTCGTGCTCGTGCTCGTGCTCGTGCAAGGCGACCTCCCCTCCACAGCGCAGCCTGCCACGGCCGCGTGGGCGACGGACGGCCACTGCGTGGCGCGGGCACGAGCCCGAGGTGGCGACCGTCACCGCGCCGCCGTCAGAGCAGGACGATCAGCCGGCGTAGCGCCGTACGGCTGCGCGGATCGCGTCCGCGTGCTCGTAGATCCCGTCGAGGGACTCGATGGCGTGCTTCGTCTCGACCTTGGCCTCGTCGAACAACCCGAGGTACTTCTGTTTCTTGCCGTTGAAGTGCAGGCGCGCGACGGGCTTGCGGTTGTTGTCGTCGAGCAGCACGGCGAAGTACGACTTCGCGTCTCGGTGCACGACGCGCTGCGGCTTCACCTCGGCACAGGCGATCGCCTTGACGATCTGGTAGCCCTCGAGCTCCTCGAGGGTCGTCTCGACCTCCGTGTCCCGAGCGAGGTCGTCGACCGCCACAGCTTCGCTCGACACCGCCTGGACACCGGCCGACGGGTCGGACGCAGGCACCGCGGCCGTGAAGGACGCACCGAGCGCGGTCTTGAGACGGTCGTTGACCTGCTCGTTGAGGAACTGCTTCGACGCCTTGGCGACCAGGGACGAGAACTGCGCGCGGACCTCCTGCGTGAAACGACCGTCGTAGACCCGGGACGTGAAGAACCGCACGAAGTCCTCTTCGGGCTCCCGGAACTGCGCGACGATGGCGCGCTTGATCGCCCCGACGTACTTGAGCTCCTCGGCGGCGCTGATCACCGAGTCGAGGTCGAACACGTCCTTGCTCAGCTTCTTCAGCTCGGGCAGTAACGTCTCGTCGATGTCGGCGAGGTCGAGCACGAGGAACGGGCGGTCGTCCATGCGGTTCGGGGCGTCGAGGTCCGTGTAGAAGTTGTACGACTGCCCGTTGGTGAGCACGGCGATGCGGGCGTTCGTGACCGCGAAGTAGCGGAACAGTTGAGAGGCGTGCTCGATCCGGAGGGGCTCCGTCGACTTCTTGCACTCGATGAGGATCTGCACCTCGCCGTCGCGCATGATGGCGTAGTCGACCTTCTCGCCCTTCTTCACCCCGACGTCGGCGGTGAACTCGGGCACGACCTCGAGCGGGTTGAAGACGTCGTACCCGAGGATCGTCGAGATGAACGGCATCACGAACGCGTTCTTCGTGGCCTCCTCGGTCTGGATGGCCTCACGTTGGTTCTGCACCTTCGTGGCCAGCGCTGCGAGGCGCTCTTCGAACTCCATCGTCGTTCCCCCTGATCGAGACGCGGTCCTCAGCAGCGTGACGCATCCTCGACTTGTTGCGCACGCCCCCGATCGGGGTCTGGTGCCCCGGTGGAGCGAGGAGGTGCCGGGCCGCCGTGCGCGTTGCGCCGCACCGCCCTCGCCCCCTGCCACGGCCGCGCACAGGTGTCGCTCGAGCCCGGTCGACCGCACGGGCACCGGGCGCGAGCGACACCTCTGCGCCCGGGCGCGAGGGGAGCGCCACCGTGTCCCGTGGGCGAGGCCGGGACGCGCCGGGCGGGGGGTTCCCTGGGAGGGCCCCTCACGCCTCCGGCTCGCTGCGTAGCGTCGGGACCATGACCAGCTCAGATCGTCAGACCGTGATCGCCATCGTCGGGGCCGGGGCGGGCCTCGGCCTCGAGACCGCCCGCCGCTTCGGCCGCGAGGGGTTCGCCGTGGCCCTGATCTCGCGCCACCAGGGCAGGCTCGACGAGCTCGCCGCGACCCTCCGGGACGAGGGCTTCACCGCGCAGGGCTTCGCCGCGAACGTCCGCGACCAGGACTCGCTGCGCCACGCCCTCGAGGCCGCGACCGAACAGGTCGGCCCGATCGAGGTGCTGCAGTACAGCCCGCTCCCCGCGAAGGAGTTCATGCGCCCCACCCTCGAGACCACCGCCGAGGACCTCGTCGGCCCGATCGAGTTCTCGGTGTACGGCGCCGTCACGGCCGTGCGGCAGGTGCTGCCCGGGATGCGGGCGCTCGGACGGGGCACGATCCTGTTCGTCAACGGGGCGAGCGCCGTCCGTCCGATGGGGCACGTGACGGGCACCTCGGTCGCGTTCGCGGGCGAGAGCGCGTACGCGCAGCTGCTGCACGACGCGGTCCGCGACGAGGACGTCCACGTCGGCCAGCTCATCATCCCCTTCGGCATCGACGACGGGCAGGACGACCACTCCGGCTCCGCCGTCGCCGAACGCCTGTGGGCGGTCCACGCCGAGCGCGGCGAGTTCCGCAGCTACGCGGAGGCGCTGCCCGAGCGGTGACGCCGGGGGCGGCGCCGGGCCCCGCGCACCCTCTCGCGGTCGAGATGCCCCAGAGGGGGCGACTCGACGCTCGCGACCCCCGACGAGCGGCATCTCGATCGCACGTCGGGCGTCCGCGGGGCTCCCTGCCCCTGGCCGGACGCCCCGGGGCCGCGACGCGTGTCGGCCAGTAGCCTCGGGGGACCATGAGCACCGACCTCCCGCCGCGGCCCCGCGCCGAGCGTCCCGTCCGCGCGACCGGACCGGCACGTGCCGCGACGGCCGGACGGACCGGCTCCCGCGCCCGCCCCCGCACCCGCCTCACGACGCGTCCGCGCGAGGCCGAGGTGCGGCACCCGCGCACGGCGATCCTGCAGGGCGGCGCCCGACGGCTGGTGACGGTGAAGGCGTTCCGGACGGGCTTCCTCGGGGCGCTCGGCGTCGGCGTCGCGATCGCCCTGCTGGGGGCGGTGCAGACGATCTCGATCGTCGTCACGTACGTGGGCGTCGCGTACTTCCTGTCGCTCGCGCTGGAGCCCGTCATCGACGTGTTCCGCCGCCACCGGGTGAAGCGCAGCATCGCGGTGACGGTCGTCTTCGGCATGACGACGGCGCTCGTCGTGGGCGCCGTGGTCTTCGTCGCCCCGCTGGTCGGACGACAGCTGCTGTCGCTCGTCCGGCAGGCCCCGGACGCCCTCACCCGGCTCACAGAAGAGCCCTGGTTCGCCGACGTCACCGCCCAGTTCGGCCTGGACGCCAGCGTCGACGGGCTCCTCGCCGGCGCCACCGACTACCTGCGCGACCCGCAGCACCTGGCGGCGCTCGGCGGCGGCCTCGTCGCGGTCGGCAGCGGCGTCATCGACGGGGTCGTCGCCGTCTTCGTGGTCCTCGTCCTCACCATCTACCTCACCGCGACCATGCCCGGGGTGGTGCGGAAGGCGTTCCAGCTCGTGCCCGCGTCGAAGGCGTCGACGTGGCGCCCCGTGTACGACGAGATGACCCAGTCGGTGGGCCGCTTCGTCGTCGGACAGGTGCTGCTCGCCGTGATGAACGCGGCGTTCGTGCTGGCGCTGCTGCTGATCTTCCAGGTGCCCGGGGTGGCGCTGCTCACCGCGGTCGCGTTCGTGGGGGCGCTGATCCCCATCGCCGGGACCGTCGTCGCCGCCGTCATCATCATCGGCATCGCCCTCATCACGTCCCCCGCCGCGGGCATCGCGATGATCGTGTTCTACCTCGGCTACCAGCCGCTCGAGTCGTACGTGCTGACGCCGAAGGTGATGGCGCGGGCCGTGCACGTGCCCGGGTCGCTCGTGCTCGTCGCGGTGCTCGCCGGCAGCGCCCTCGGCGGGGTGCTGGGCGCCCTCGTCGCGGTGCCCGTGGCGGCGGCCGCGACGGTGCTCGTCGAGCGCATCGTCATCGTGCGGCAGCGCCAGCGCTGACGCGCGCGTCGCGTGCCGGAGGCGCGGGTCGGGCTGGCGACGCGCCTCCGGCCCCCGGTGCCCGCAGTCCCGCCGAACGCGACACCTCGAGCGCGACACGCCGGCAAGGGGGTCCCCTCACGCCTCTGCGCAGCCCGCGGTGTCGCCATTTCGACGGACGGCCCCGAGGGGTCTTACTCCGTGTCGCGCCGGACGTCGACCCCGATCGGGTGAACGCCCGGTGACTTTTGCGCAATGCGCAAGGATGTGGTCGAGTGGGGTCCGGACGCGACGACGCGCCCCAGGAAGGCCACCATGACCGACTCCCGCACCACGAGCGCGACGAAGAAGGGCCTCACGTCCTTCCTCGCGGCGCCGCCGCCCGCCCCCCGCCTCGACGACGCGACGGTCGCGCGGAAGTACCCGCGCCTCCGGCTGCAGGTGTTCCTCGGCATCTTCATCGGCTACGCCGCGTACTACCTCATCCGCAATAACGTGCCGCTCGTGGCGACGATCCTCCGCGACGAGAACGGCTTCAGCACCTTCGGCCTCGGCGTCATCACCAACGGCGTGCTGCTGTCGTACGGGTTCAGCAAGTTCCTCAGCGCCATCGTCAGCGACCGCAGCAGCGCCCGCCTGTTCCTGCCGATCGGGCTCGCCCTGTCCGCACTGGCGAACCTGTTCATCGCGTTCGTGCCCGCCGTGGGCGCCTCGGTCGCGTTCTTCGCCGTCGTGATGATCGTGAACGGGTTCTTCCAGGGCATGGGCTGGCCGCCCAGCGGCCGCACCCTCGTGCACTGGTTCTCGACCTCGGAGCGCGGCGGCAAGACCGCGATCTGGAACGTCGCCCACAACGTCGGAGGCGCCGGAGCCGGTGGTCTCGCCGGCATCGCGCTCGCGACGTTCGGCGGCTGGCAGAGCGTGTTCTGGTTCCCGGCCGTCGTCTGTCTCGTCATCGCCGTCGTCGCCTTCGTGCTGCTGCGCGACACCCCGGAGTCGGAGGGCCTGCCGCCCATCGAGGAGTTCCGCCACGACCCGGCCCCCGTGGAGGCCGACCCCGCGGACGACAGCGCCTCCACCTGGACGACGATCCGTCGGTACGTCCTCACGAACCGCACGATGGTGAACCTCGCCCTCGCGAACGTGTTCGTCTACACGCTGCGCTACGGCGTGCTCGTCTGGGCGCCCGTGTACCTGGCGGAGGTGCGCGGGGCGAGCCTCGGCGAGGGCATCGCCGGGTTCTCGCTCTTCGAGATCGCGGGCATCCCCGGCACCCTGCTCTGCGGCTACATCAGCGACAAGGTGTTCAAGGGCCGCCGCTCGCCCACCGGGATCCTCTTCATGGCCGCGGTCGGCGTCGCGGTCGCGGCGTACTGGCTGTCGCCGGTGGACGGTCCCCTGTGGGTCTCGCTGGCCCTGCTCGTCGTCATCGGCGGCCTCATCTACGGCCCCGTCATGCTCATCGGCCTGCAGGCGCTCGACCTCAGCCCGCGCCGCGTGGCGGGCACCGCCGCGGGCTTCACCGGCCTCTTCGGCTACGTGCTCGGGGCGACGCTCGCGTCGACCGGCATCGGCCTGGCCGTCGGCGCGTTCGGCTGGGACGTGACGTTCGTGCTGATCCTCGTGGCCGTGGCCGCGGCGATCGTGCTGCTCGCGGTCGTCGGCCGCGACGAGCGCGCCCTCGCCGCGCGTCGCGCCGAGCGTGAGGCCGCCGCCGAGCGCTGACCCGGGTCGGCGCCCGACCCGCGCACGACCCTCACGGCGGTGGCCTTCGTGCACGGCGGTGGAGAGTTCTCCACCGCCGTGCGAGGAGGCCACCGCCGATCCGCGCCGTGCCCTGCCGTGCCGGCGCCCGCGGACGCTAGGTTCCTCGTGTGACCGCCTTCGCCTCCGGCCCCGCCGACGAGCGTCCGGCCGCCCGGTGACGTTGCACGCCGCCCAGGTGCGACTGCTCACCGCCCTCGCCCTGGCCGTCGTCGGGGTGGCGGTCGGGGCTGGATCGGGGACGCTCTTCGCGCCCGACGACGGTCCCGGCGCGACCTGTTTCCTCGTGGGCGTGGCCCTCGTGGTCGCGGCCGTGGCCGTCGGGGGCGACCTGCTCACGGTGGGTGAGGACGTCGTCGTACCCGTGCCGCCCGAGACCCCCGGGCCACCGCGTGCGCCCGGCGCCCCCGTGCGTCGCTGGTCCGGGGACGACGCGCCGTGGACGCCGACGGTGCCCCTGCTGCGCCTCGTCGACGTCGACGAGGTGCTCGATCACCTGCTCGCCCGCGATCGCGGTGACGTGCTCCGGGGAGGCCACCGCGAGCTGGTCCTGTCGGTGCCGCACGAGGACCTGCTGACGGTCGCCGGGTGCCTGCGCGACCTCGTCGACGCGATGCACCCGGGCGAGCTCGAGGGCGTCACCGGGTTCACGCCACCGGGCGCCCTCGCCTGGGCGAGACGGGCCGAGCGCGCCGCCCGAGCACAGCTCCGCGCGGGGCAGGAGGCGCCGGTCGACCCGCGCGACGAACGTCACCTCCGCCTCGTGGACTGGGAGAACTGGGCGCTGGAGGGCGACGAGGTGGCCGCGACGTCGGACCGGTACCTCTCGACCGTCGGTCGCATGGCCGACGTGCGCGACGCGCTGTGGATCGCGGAGCACCGCGACCCGGCGCTCATGGGCCCTCTCCCTCGCCACCGCGTGACGACGGAGGCCGCCGGGCAGCTCCGGGCGCGGCTCTCCCGGGCGCTGGCAGAGGCTGCGGGAGTGCCGTCGTGAACGTCGGCGGAACCGACCAGCCGGCCGCACCCGACGCCCCCGCGGGCTGGGTCCGCCTCGGTGACCGGAAGTGGTGGACGACCTGGGCGGGCGTCGGCACCGGCTTCGCGGTCGTCGCGGTCGTGTGGGGCGCCGCCCAGTTCGGGCGGTTCTTCGAGGACGTCGTGCCGTGGCCGAGCACGCTCGTGCTGGGGGCGCTCACGATGCTGGGCGTCCTCGGCCTGGTGACGCTCCTCCGGAACGCCCGGTACCCGCAACCGTGGGTGCACCTGGGCACGGACGAGCTGCGTGCGGGCCGCCGGACGGTCGCGCTCGGCGACGTGCGTCGCGCGGTCGTGCCCCAGGACCCGGTGCAGCGCTCGGGCGTGCTCGTGCTGCGCCTCGTCGCCGACCAGCTGCGCGTCGAGATCGTGCTGCGCGACCGGCGTGGCCCCTGCCTCGACGCCGCGACCACCGCGGTGCTCGTCGAGGCGCTGGGGCGCACCTCGGTCGCGATGCCGACCAGCCCCGACGACCCGACGGGCCGGTTCGGCCGGATCAACTTCCCCGGGCACGTCGACCTCGACGCCGCCGTGGCCCTCGTCGAGCACCCGCCCGGTCCGGGCGAGCCCCTGCCCGCGTCCTGGTGACCGTGCCCGTCGACCGGTCCGACCGGTCCGACCGGTGCGGCGTCGCGACCACGACGGCCGGAGGCGCGTCCGACCGGGCAGGGAAGCCCTAGTAGTCGTCGCCCGAGTCGGTCGGCCCGCCGTGCCCGAGCCGTCGCAGGTGCACGCGCCGCCGGAGGCGGATCACCGGCCGCACCGTCAGCTGGACGCTGCCCGCCAGGAACAGCCAGGTCCCGACGGTCGTCGTCGACTCCGAGAAGAACAGCACGCTGCCCGCGACGAACCAGGCCGCGACCATGATGTCGTTGACGATGCTGACGACCTCGTACTTCTGCCGCACGACGAGCTCGTCGCCGCCGACGCGCAGCGTCGCGGTCCTGCCGTCGTGCGAGCGTCCCGGTGCCATGCCGTCATGCAACCAGGGGCGGCAGGGCGACGCCCGTCGCCCGTGCGGACAGCAGGGCGACGCCCGTCGCTCAGTCCCGGGACGAATCCGGCGCCGTGGCCGTGTCGACCGCGACCGCGCGGGTCGTCGACGCGTGGTCGGTCGAGTCGCGGGCGGCACGAGCACCGACGCGGGCACCGTGCAGCACGACGGCGAGCAGCACGAGGCAGGCCACGAGCACGGCCGCCCCGACGACCGGCACCGGCAGCGGCAGGAACGCGAGCGCCGCCGTGGCGAACGCGACGACGCCGCCGACCTCGTTCGACCGTCGCGCCCGGCGGTGCGCGGCGAGCCAGGCCTCGTCGCTCGCGAGCGTGGCCGGCGTGCGGATGCCCGAGATGTGGTTGCGTCCGAGACGGCCGGAGGCGGTGGCCCGCGCCATCCAGATCATCAGGACTCCCGAGAGGGTCATGACCACGGCCAGCACGGCGCGCGGGGCGAGGTCGTCGGTCACGCCCCCGATGCTGCCAGAGGTGCGCGACGGACCGCGAGCGCCCTCCCGCTGCCACCCCCTGCGGTGCGGCGGTGCCCTTCTCGCACGGCGGTGGCCTCTTTCGCACCGCCG
>Ga0265797_10003886_pt1 | contig 23406 bp, 11 predicted proteins | sample P2T30metagenome_FD_192433 | JGI IMG/M metagenome (GOLD analysis project Ga0265797, IMG submission 192433) | Plant litter microbial communities from East Loma Ridge, Irvine, California - P2 T30 | ecosystem: Environmental > Terrestrial > Plant litter > Unclassified | place: USA: California... | reverse complement strand
ATAGCCCATCGAGCCTTCGAGATATTTTCGAACGACAGCCAGCTTGAACTCTGCTTTGTACTTACCCATGAAAAACCCCAGGAAGTTGGTGTCCAACTTTCTGGGGTCAGTTCACTGTGCCGTCCACACGTTCAACCGGTGTCTGCGTGATCGGTGGGTTGGCAGCTCCGCCGGCGACGCGGTGATTGTTGTCGGTTGCCGGTTGCCGATAGCGTGCCGGATGATCTGCTGCAAACGATCTCCGCGTCGGCGGCATAGCCGCCAACCCTACAGAACACCCTGGCAGGACAGGCACCGATTGAACGCGTGGACGGGAAACCCGTCCACCCCACGGTGATACAGAGGATCGTTACTTCGACTCCGCGATCCAGCGATCCACCTTGGCTTCGAGCACCGCCAGCGGCAACGTCCCTTCATCCAGCACCACCCGGTGGAATGCCGGCAAGCTGAATCGCTCGCCCAGCGCCGCCTGCGCGCGCTGGCGCAGTTCCATGATCTTGAGCGCGCCGATCTTGTACGCCAGCGCCTGGCCCGGCATCACCATGTAGCGCTCGATCTGGGCGCGCGCTTCCAGTTCCGAATACCCGAGCGTGTCGCGGAAGTAGTCAATCGCCCGTTCGCGGCTCCAGCCCTTGCTGTGCAAACCGGTATCGACCACCAGCCGCGCGGCGCGCAGCATTTCGTCGTTCAGGTGGCCAAAATAATCTTCCGGCTTGTCGAACAGCCCCATCTCCTTGCCGAGCGTCTCGGCGTACAGCGCCCAGCCTTCGGTGAAGGCGGTATTGCCGCCGAACTTGCGGAAGTTGGGCAGGCCCAGTTCCTGGGTCAGGGCGATGTGGAAATGGTGGCCCGGCTGGCCTTCGTGCAGGTACAGCGTGACCATGCCGGTGTTGCCGTACTTGCGCGGATCGTTCACCACCGACCAGAACACGCCCGGGCGCGAGCCATCCGCGGCTGGCGGCGAATAGTGGTCCGACGCGGTCTCGCGCGTCAGCTCGGGCTCCAGGCGCACTTCGAGCGGCGCCTTCGGCATCAGGGTAAACAGCGCCGGCAGCCTGGTGCGCACGGTGGCGTCGAGCTGCTGGAATACCTCGATTACCTGCTGGTCCGAAGTAAACGGTTTGTACTTGGCTTGCTGCGACACCCAGCGCGGCAGGCCGGCGGCCGGGCCGTCGTAGCCCATGCGCGGACCGATCTTGCCGTACTCGCCCTGGATTCGCGCCACTTCCTTCAGGCCGATCTCGTGGATCTGCGCCGGCGTCATGTCGGTCGTGGTCATTGCGGCCACGCGCGCGTTGTACCAGGCGGCGCCGTTGGGCAGCGCGTTCCAGCCGGCGCTGGTGCGGGTGAACGGCAGGTAGTCCTTCTCGACGTACAGCGCCAGGCGGCGCAGCGCCGGATTGAGCTTGCCGCCGATGGTCTTGCGGTAGGCGTCCGTCAGGGCGCGCTTGTCGGCGTCCGAAAATTCGGCCGGCAGGGTCTTGACCGGGGTGTAGAACACGCTTGCCTCGGCCGACGCCGCGACCAGCTGCTTGAGTTGCGGCAGCAGCGACTGCATCGGCTCGCGCGGATGCACGATGCCGCGCCGCTTTCCTTCGCGCATATTGGCGATCGCCTGGTCGATGTAGGCGACCATCTGGTCCAGGCGTTTCAGGTAGTTGCGGTAATCCTGCGGCGTGGCGAACGGCTGCGCACCCTGGCCGCCGGCGTAGTTGGCCATGAACGCCGGCATGTTGAACATCTGGTCCATCGGCAGCAGGTGCTCGGGGAAGGGCGCCAGGCGCAGCGCCGTTTCGAGCTCGAACTTGACGATGTCGTAGCTGGCCTGGTCGCGCGTGTTCAGGCGCTCGCGCGGGATCGCGCCGAGGCGCTTCAGGTAGCCGCGGTAGAGCTTGAATTGCGCATCGCGTTTCTTCGGCGCGATCGACAGGCCGAGCTGGTCGAAGAAGCGGCCGTCGCCGCTTTCAGTGGCCCACACCGGCTCGAAGCGCGCGTAGGCGTCGTAGTACTCGTCGACCAGCACGTTCAGCTGGCGGTCGGACGGTTTCTCGACCCGCACCGGTTGTTCTGCGACCGCCTGCACGTCGGCCGCCGTGGCAGCCGGGGCCTGGACCTGCGGTTCGGCTTGTGCCTCGGCCTGCGCCAGGACAGTGCCTGGTGCGCACGCGATCAGGGCCGCCGTGGCCAGCGCGCCGAGCTTGTGAATCTGTTTCATGTGAATCCCGTATCAGTAGCTTGCCAGCGGCGTCAGTGCGCCGTTCTTGAAGGTGTACACCGTCACCGCGGTTTTCTTGAGATTGCCCTTGGCGTCGTAGCCATAGGTGCCGACCACGCCCTGGTAGCCGATCGTGTGCATCGCCGCGCCGACCTTGGCCGCGTCAATGGTCCTGGCCTGCTGGATCGCCTGGGCGATGAACTTGGTCTGGTCGTAGAACGACGGTGCGTACACGTCCGGGTCGCGCCCGAAGCGTTTCTTGTAGCTGGCCAGGAAGGCCGGGCCGCCCGGCTGCCTGGCGACGATGGCGCCGGCCTGGGCGCAGCGCACGTTCTCGCCGACGGCGGCGCCGCCCAGCTTGGCCATCTCGGGGCTGCACAGGGTGTCGCCGCCCAGCAGCGGCACGTTCAGGCCGAGCTGCTTCATCTGGCGCGCCATCGGTGCGCCCTGCGGTGCATAGCCGCCGAAGAACACCGCATCGACCTTCTTCGCCCGCAGCGCGGTCAGGATGGCGGCGAAGTCGCTGGCCTTGTCGGTGGTGAACTCGTGGCCCGCGACCTTGATGCCGGCGGCCTGCGCCTGGCGCTTGAATTCCATGGCGATACCCTGCCCGAACGCGGTTCGGTCATCGATCACGCCCACATTTTTGACCTTCAGTTCCTTGGCCGCGTAGCCGGCAACCGATGCGCCGACCTGCGTATCGCTGGCAACGATGCGGAACACGGTCGGGTAGCCGCCTGCGGTGATCTTGGGATTGGTGCCGACGGTCGACATCAGGATGCCGTTGTCGTTGTAGACGCGCGAAGCGGGAATCGCCACGCCGGAGTTGTACGGCCCGAGCACGAACTTGACGCCGGCATCGGCGAATTTCTGGGCCACGGTCACGCCCTGTTTCGGGTCGCCCGCATCGTCCTCGGACTGCAGCACGAAGCGCAGCACATTGGCGCCGACCTGGATTTTTTGCGCGTTGAGTTCTTCGATGGCGAGGCGCACGCCATTTTCATTGTCCTTGCCGGCGAAGGCATTGGCACCCGACAGCGGACCACTCACGCCGATCTTGACGACCTGTTCGGCGGCGTTGGCCTGTACCGCGAATGATGCAGAAAATGCTGCTGCCAGCGCCAGTGGCGCCAGCTTGAAATTCGATGGCATTGCGTGAGTCTCCGTGGATGTCAACGGATGTCATCATCGCAGATTCGCGCGCCCTGTGAAAGCGCGCAGCGGTATTGACGTCAGGCCGGCGTGCCGTGCGAGATCAGCTCGAGCGGCAGCGCGGTGGTCGACTTGATCTGCTCCATCGAGAAGGCCGACGACACGCCGGTCAGGCGCGCGGTCTTGATCAGCTTCTTGTAGAAGCGGTCGTAGCCGGCGATGTCGGTGGTGACCACTTTCAGCAGGTAGTCGACGTCGCCGCTCATGCGGTGGAATTCGAGCACCTCGGGCAGGGCGATCACCGCCGCCGCGAAACGGGCCAGCCATTTTTCATCGTGTTCGACCGTGCGCACGCTGACGAACACCGTCACCGGCAGGCCGACCTTCTCGCGATTGACGATGCTGACCCGGCTCTCGATATAGCCGTCTTCTTCCAGTCGCTTGACCCGTTTCCAGCACGGCGTGCTGGACAGGCCGACCTTTTCGCTCAAGCCCGAGATCGAGAGCGTGGCGTCCGCCTGCAGGGCGGCAAGGATCGCACAATCAAACTTGTCGAGTGAGTTCATTTTCCTCAATGCATTCTTCTAAGAATAATTATTCTATTTCTAGCACGAATATCAGCAAACTTAGTGCATATATATTCGTTTGATTCCGTACCATATTACTTGACAATAACATCTTGTGCGACGCCTTTTTGGGGCCACTTTCCTCTCTCGACCATGCATCCTGAAATCTACCTCGACGCCAACGCCACCTCGCCCGTCCTGCCCGCCGCCGCCGCCGCCGCCATGGCCGCGATGCAGGATGGCTTCGGCAATCCGAGCAGCAGCCACGCCACCGGCCTGCGTGCGCGCGCGCAGCGCGAGCGGGTGCGCGCCGCGGCGCGCCGGGTGCTGGGCGCGGGACAGGGCCGGGTGATGTTCAACAGCGGCGCCACCGAAGGCATCCAGACCGCGGTGCTGTCGATGCTGTGCGCGGTGCGCGAACGGCGCGCCGCCGGCCAGCCGTGCGGCGACCTGCTGCTGGTCGGCGCCACCGAGCACAAGGCGGTGCCCGAAAGCCTGGCGCACTGGAACCGCCTGCTCGGCGCCGGCCTCGGTCTCGAACTGCGCACGCTGCCGGTGGACGCCGATGGCCGCCACCGCCTCGACGTGCTGCGCGCGCTGGCGCCGCGCGCCGCGTTCGTGTGCACCATGGCCGCCAACAACGAGAGCGGCGTGGTGTCCGACCTGGCCGGCATCGGGCAGGTGCTGAGGGATACTGCCAGTCCGGCACTGTGGATGGTCGATTGCGTGCAGGCGCTCGGCAAGCTGGGGCTCGACCTGGCCGCCAGCGGCATCGACTACGCGCCGTTCTCGGGCCACAAGCTGCATGCGCCGAAAGGCATCGGCATGCTGTATGTGCGCGAAGGCGCACCGTACACGCCGCTGATGTGCGGCGGCGGCCAGGAAGCGGGCCAGCGTTCGGGCACCGAGAACATGGCCGGCATCGCGGCGCTGGGCATGGTGCTCGAGGCGCTCGAGCGCGGTGACACTTTCCGCAGCCACGCCGATCTGCACACCTGCCGCGCGCGGCTGGCGGCCGCGCTGCAATCGGCCTTCCCCGGCATCGTGTTCAATGCGCCGTTCGAGCACACGCTGCCCACCACGCTGAATTTCTCGGTGCCGGGCGCTTCCAGCGCCGACATGCTGGAACTGTTCGACGCCGCCGGCATGCGCGTCAGCGCCGGTTCGGCCTGTTCGGCCGCGAAGGCGGCGCCGAGCTTCGTGCTCGATGCCATGGGGTTGCCGGCCTGGCGCAGCGCGTCGGCCGTGCGCTTGTCGTTCGGGCCCTTGTTCGACGACGCCGCGCTGGCGCAGGCCTGTCAACGCATCGCGCGCTGCGGCGCTGCGCTGGCGGGATCGCCGCCGCAAGCCACCGCGCCCGCAACCCCCGCGACCCCCGCAACGTCCGCACCGGCCATCGATGCGGCCGGCCTGGAACTCGCCGCCGCCGCCGTGCAGGCCTGGCTGGCCGCGCATCCCGATGCGCTGCTGGTCGACGTGCGTGAAGCGCGCGAATACGGCGTCGGCACGGCGACCCTGCACCAGCGCGCCACCGTCAACGTGCCGCTTGCGCGCCTGGGCGAACACACCGGCGGCTGGATCGGCGACGGCGCCCGTCCGCTGCTGTTCGTGTGCCGCAGCGGCGGGCGCAGTGCGCGCGCGGCGCAGGCACTGCGCGCGCTGGGCCATCCGCGCGCCTGGTCGCTGGCCGGCGGCTTCGCGCTGGCCGGCTGACCGGTCACGACCTGAAGCTGCCGGCGTCCAGCACCAGTGGCGCCGCGCCGCAGGCCGGCGTCACCGCCTCGCGGTTGCCGCTGTTCGTGCCCGGATTGCCTTCCCACGCGGTCGCGCTGGCGCTGCGCTTGACGAACTTGTACTGGATCGCGGTCGATGGCGGCAGGGTAAACGTGCCCGACCAGGCCGCGTTGGCGCCGCTGCCCTGGATCGCCAGCGCGCGGGCCTCGGCCGGCGCCCAGCTGCCGAGTTCGCTGCGGTTGCCGACCACGTACAGGTTCTGTCCCATCACAGTGTTCGCGCCGGCGACGCGGAAGGTCACCTGCACGCCCGTGCAGGCCGCGGCATTGCCGATGCGCTGGTCGACATGCAGGGCGACGGCCGGCACGGTCGCGCCATTCACGCTGCCCAGGTTCACTGTCGCCACGCCGCTGTTCGAGACCACCACCTTGGCGCCGCTGCAGTCGGTGCCGGCGGCATTGAGCCGGCCGCTCACGACGTTGCAGTAGGTGCCAGCCGGCAGGCCGGTCGCCAGCGAGGCGTTCCAGGCGGCGCTGTCGTTGTTGATCGCCACGAAGCCCTTGGCGCCGCGCGAGAACGCGATCTGGTTGCGGGTGCCGCTGGTGAAGTTCTTGACGCCTTCACCGGCCGTGGCGGCGCGAAACGCCACCATGTTCGAGATCTCGGGCCAGCGGTGGATGAAGTCCCACTGCACGTTGACCAGCGCATTGCCGTTGGCATCGAACGGGCTGGCTGCCGGCGGACCCTGGTCGCGGTTGGTGAAGCGGAAGCCCGAATGCACCTGCGCCGCGCCGTACGGCCAGGCCAGCATCAGGATATTCGCCAGCTGGTAGCGCTTGGAGCCGACGGTGTCGTTGGCCGCGCCCGTGAAATTGCTGGCTGCGAGGGAGCTCGGTCCGTGTTCGCCGCGCTCGGTGTCCCAGTTATTGATGAACACCGTCGCCTTGTCGCTCGGGATGAAGCCCCAGCTGCCGCCCCAGCTTTCTGGCGTGCCCATGATGGTGCGCAGCTGCGAGACGCTGGCGCCGTTCACGTTCTGGAACATCTCCTTCATCGCATACACGTAATGGAATTCGTTGACGCTGCCGGTGCCCACATAATCGATGGCCTTCGCGCCGCCGTCGGGAATCACCTCCTGCGTGAACCACAGCGCTTCGCCCGAGGTCGTGGTGCGGCTCGTGCCGCTCAGGAAGGCGGCGATCTCGCCCGGGGCCATGTGCTTGGCGGCGTCCAGGCGCACGCCGTCGACGCCCATGGCGACCAGCTTGTTCAGGTAGTTGCGGATCTGGCCCTGCACATAGGTGCTGCCGGTATGCAGGTCGGGCAGGTCGTTCAGGCGGCAGGTGGTGACCCGGGTGCGGTCGCGCGCGCTGTAGTCGCTGGAAGCGATCTGGCAGGTCGCATGGAAGTCGGCGCTGCTGAAGTTGGGGTAGCTGAGCGTCCGGGCGTCCCAGCGGCTGCCGTCGCTCGCGGTGCCGGAACCCTGCGACATCTGGTTCACCACCACGTCGGCGTACACACGCACGCCGGCCGCGTGGCAGGTGTTGATCATGGACTGGAATTCGGCTTCGGTCCCCATCAGGCTGTTAAGACGGGTGTAGTTGACCGGCTGGTAGACGTCGTACCAGGTGCCGATCACGCGCGACGCATGGGGCGGCGACACCTGCACCGCGCCGTAGCCCTGCGGCCCGAGCCAGTTCGTGCATTCCTTCGCGATGTCGTTCCACTTCCAGCGAAACATCTGCACCGAGGTGTCGGCCGGGTTGAAACTGGCGGCGCTGGCCGGCGCGGCGAAGGTCAGTGCGGCGCCGAGCAGGCTGGCGCCGACGAGTGAGCGGGACAGCGGGGTGATGCGCATGAAATGCATGTCGATTCCTGGTTCATCCAAAAGGGTTGTTAAATCACCGGCAACTCAATAGTAAGTTTCATAATTAAACTAACCATAAGTTGTTTCTCGAAGGAATTTAACATCAAATCTCGCGTCTGGCACGCTTTATCGCGCATGGGGCCAGGGCCGCCGCGGCCCGGCCAGGAGTGCGTCAGCGCACCGTCTCCGGCTCAGCCTTGGCCTAGTATGATGATGGTCGTGCGCGCCCAGCGCTTCCTGTCTCCGGCCGCGCACGCATCAGCCTCGAGGACCCGTTGACACCAGACCACCAGCCCATCCCCGCCGGGCAGAATCCAGCCCAGCCAGTGACCCTTGACGCCACGCGCGACGACGCGCCCTGGCGCGCGGCGCCCTTGGCCGGCGCCCAGCTGGCGCAGCACGCTCGCCAGCTGGCCCGGGAGCATGCGCTGCTGGGGCACCCGCGCCCCGACACGGTCACACTGCCGGCGCTGCTGGAAGCGGATGCCGGGGCGATCGCCGCTGCCTGCGACGCATTCGGACGCGCCATGGCGGGCAGCGTCGAGCTGCCGCCGGCCGCGCTGCGCCTGCTGGCTGGCCAGCATCTGCTCGACGGCCAGGTGCGCCTGGCGCGCGCCGGCCTGCGCGCCGGCGTGGCGGCGCTGCCTCGGCTGGCCCCGGACGGCGCCGCGCGCGCCTGGCGCCTGGTGCGCGATGCGGTCGCGCGCGGCGATGGCGGCATCGATCCCGAGACGCTGGCCGCCTTCCTCGCCGCCTACCAGGAACACACCCCGCTGGCGATCGCCGAACTCGATGCGCTGCCCGCGCTCCTGCGCCTGGCGCTGGTCGACAACCTGCGCCGTCTGGCGGCGCGCGCCGAACGCACCTGCGCCGGACGCGCCGCGGCGACCGGCTGGCTCGCGCGCCTGCTCGACACGGCCGACACCCGGCCCGGCGACCTGATCCTGCTGGTGGCCGACATGGCGCGCGGCGACCATCTCCTCGATGCCGGCTTCGTGGCCGAACTGGGGCGCCGCCTGCATGGCCGCGGCGGGACGCTGACCCAGGTGCTCGACTGGATCGACGCGCGCCTGGCCGACGATGGCAACAGCATTGCCCGCTACATGCAGCTCGAACGCAGTGAACAGGCCGACGATGCGGTCTCGGTCGGCAACAGCCTGGCCGGCCTGCGCCTGCTGGGCGGCGTCGACTGGCGCGCCTTTGCCGAACGCCTCGGCGCGGTCGACACGCTGCTGAGGGGCGACCCGGATGGCAGCTATCCGCGCATGGACGGCGCCACGCGCGACGCGTATCGCCACGCGGTGGCGCGTCTGGCCCGCGCCACCGGCCGTGTTGAAACAGATGTGGCGCAGGAAGCGATCGCGCTGGCCGCGGTCAACCGCGCCCCGAGCGAAGGCGGACTCGATCCACGCACCCGCCATGTCGGGCATTACCTGGCCGGGCCGGGTGTCGAGGCGCTCGAGGCGCGCCTGGCAGGCCAGCGTCGCCGCGCGCGCACGGACGGCCCGGGCCTGCAGATCGGCGTTGCCGCGCTCGTCACGCTGCTGCTGGTGGCGGCCATCGTCGTCCACGCCCGCCAGGGTGGCGCCGGCTGGCCGCTGATGGTGCTCACAGGCCTGCTGGCGCTGCCCGGTGCGAGCGAGGTGGCGCTGGCGCTGGTGCGCATGTGCGCGCGCCGCTTCGCCAGGTCGCCGGCACCGCCGCGCATGGATGTCGACGCGGGCATCCCCGCCGCGGCGCGCACGATCGTCGCGGTCGAGGCCCAGGCGCAGGATGCCGCCGGCGTCGCGGCGCTGTGCGACGGTCTCGCCGTGCGCTACCTCGGCAACCGTGACGCGCGCCTGCGTTTCTGCCTGCTGCTCGACCTGCCCGACGCGGCGCACCAGGACATGCCGGACGACGCCGCCATCGTCGACGCCGCGCGCGCGGCGATCGAGGCGCTCAACCGCCAGTATGGCCACGAACGGCGTGTGGACACGGTCGACGAGGAAGGCGCGCCGCAGACGCTGCGCGAGCACATCGAACCGTTCATGCTGCTGGTGCGCGCGCGGTCCCGCAGCGACAGCGAACAGGCCTGGATCGGGCGCGAGCGGCGCCGTGGCCAGCTGGCCGACCTGAATGCCTGGCTGTGCGGCGCGCATGACCGCTTCGCCCACCAGGCCGGCAATACCGGCGCTGGCGCCGACGTGCGCTACGTGATCGCGCTCGACGCCGACACCTACCTGCCGCGCGACGGCGCGCGCAGCCTGGTGGCGGCGATGGCGCATCCACTGTGCCTGCCATTCCAGGACGACGCCGGACGCGTGCTGGAAGGGCATGGCATGCTGCGGCTTGACAACCGCACCGCCTTGCCGGGCCGCAGCGCGCCCCGCCTGGCGCGCCTGTGGCCGGGGCAGCGGGGCGGCTGGGCGGCGATCCACGACGTCGACGCCTGGCGCCGCGCGCTGGGTGACACCGTGCAGGACGAAGGCCGCGCCGAGCCAGGCCTGGTCGAGGAGGACCGCCTGCGCGCCGGTCGCGCGCCCGACCTGGTGCTTGAGTCGCATCACGCGGCCAGCCCTGGCGAATACCTGCTGCGCCGCCACCGCGCGCTGCGCGGCGCCTGGCAGGAGGCCGCCCGGCTCGGACGCGGCAAGGACGCGCTGCGTGGCTTGACTGCGCGCTGGCGCCTGGCCGACACCCTGCGCGCCGGCCTGGTGGCGCCGGCATCGCTGGCCCTGTTGCTGCTGTGCTGGTGCCTGCTGGCGGCGCCGGTGTTCTGGGGCGCGACGGTGCTGGCGGTGTTCTTCCTGCCGGCGCTGCTGGGCATGCTGCTGGCGCTGGGCGAGCGTCCCGCCGACGCGCCATGGCGCCAGCACCTCGATGGCTGGGCGCGCACGGCGCGCGTGGCGCTGGTGCGCGCAGCCATGCACAGCGCCTTCCTGCCGCATGCGGCCTGGTACGACCTCGACGCGCTGGTGCGCGGCCTGTGGCGCCGCCAGGTGGCGCACCGCAAGCTGCTGGAGTGGCGCCCGGCGCTGCTGGCGCGTCCGGATGCGCGCATGGACAACAACTGGCGCACGATGTGGTTCGCGCCGCTGCTGGCGGTCGGTACCGCGGTGCTGCTGACCTTTGCCAATCCCTACGCCGTGTTCGCGGCGGCGCCCCTGCTGCTGGTCTGGTTCCTGGCGCCGGTGCTGGCCTGGTGGAGCGCCCAGCCGACGCAGCGGCCACGCCTTGGCGCGGCCCAGACCCGCTTTCTGGGCACGCTGGCGCGCCGCACCTGGGCGTTCTTCGAAGACCACGGCGTCGGCCGCCACGCGCTGGCGCCCGAGACCGTGGCCGAACAGGCCGAGGAAGACCCGGACACGCGCATGGCCCCGGCCAGCGCCGGCCTGGCGCTGCTGGCGGCGCTGGGCGCACGCGACTTCGGCTACCTGCCCCTGACCGGCCTGCTCCGGCGCGGCGAAGCGGCCATCACGGCGCTGGCGCAGCTCGAGCGCTGGCACGGTCACCCGTTCCAGTATTACCAGGGCATGCGCCTGACGCCGGTGGAGCCGGCCTATGTCGACACCGCCGCCAGCGGCAGCCTGGTGCTGTCGCTGCGCACCTTTGCCGCCGGCCTGGACGAACTGCCGGACCGTCCCGTCCTGAGTCCCGCCGCGCTGGACGGCATCCGCACCACGCTCAGGATCGTGCAGGAACACGCGCCGCAGGGTTGGGCCGCGCCGCAGGAACTGTTCGAGTCGCTGGCCCCGGCGCGCTGGGGCGCCACCGACACGCTGCCCGGCCTGGCCGCCTGCCTGCGCGCCGCCTGCGCCGGCACCACTCGCCTCAAGGCCGGCCTGCCCGACGATGCGGAAGCCGCGCTGCGCGGCTGGGTAAGCCGCCTGGCCAGCCAGTGCGACGCCCAGCTCGACGACCTGCAGGCGCTGGCGCCATGGATGCGCGCGGAACAGGAATACGTGCTCGACGCCAGCCTGACCCGCATCCCGACCCTGCGCGAACTGGCAGCGATCGCCGCGCCGGCCGGCAACCCCGGCCTGGCCGCCATGGTCGACGCCGGCCGCGCCTGCGCCAGTGCGCGCCTGGCCCGCGTCGCGGCGCTGGCGGCGAAGGCGCGCGCGATCGCACGCATGGATTTCGGCGTGCTGGTCGATCCCGCCAGCGGCCAGCTGGCCACCGGCTGCCATGTGCGCGACAAGACGCTCGACGACGACAGCGTCGACCTGCTGGCGTCGAGCGCGCGCATGGCCAGCTTCGTGGCCGTGGCCCAGGACCAGCTACCGCAGCGGCACTGGTGGACGCTGGGCCGGCCACTGCGCATGGCCGGCGGCAGCGCGCTGCTGCTGTCGCGTGGCGGCGGCCTGGCCGAACTGCTCGAGGCGCGGGTCTTGACACCGGGCTGGCGCGCGACGCTGCTCGACAGCGCCGCCAGGGCGCTGGTAGCGGCCCAGGCCGCGCACGCGCGCCGCCACGGCATGCTGTGGGGCTTCACGCGCAGCGGCGCGAACGCGGTCGATGCCGCTGGCCGCCACCGGGTCGAGTCGTTCGGCCTGCCGGCCGGGGCCCTGCAGCGACGCGCCGACGACGACCTGGCGGCCGCGCCGCACGCCGCCGCGCTGGCGCTGGGCGTGGCGCCCGGGCTGGCCGCGACCAACCTGCAGCGCATGGCCGAAGGCGGCCTGCTGGGCGACATCGGCTACTACGAAGCGCTCGATTACGGGCCGCACCGCCTGCCGCAGGGCGAGCGCCAGCTGGTGGTGCGCAGCCGCAGTGCGCGCCACCAGGCGCTGACGCTGCTGGCGCTGGCGCAGCACCTGCTGGGCGAACCGATGCAGCGTCGCTTCTGCCGTGACCCTGAACTGCGCGCGGCCCTGGGCCTGCTGCACGAACCCGTGCCGGCTTCCGGCGCCGCCGCCGCGCCGCGCCCCGGCACCGGCGCTGCGCTCGACGGCGCGGCCACGGCGCGCCCATACGCCCGGGTGATCGGCCACGACAGCTCGGCGCTGCCCGAGGTCCAGCTGCTGTCGAACGGCAGCTATCACCTGGCGATCGACAGCGACGGGCGGGGCGCCAGCCGTTGGCTCGAGGCCACGTTGACCGCGACGGGCATGGCCTGCTTCGTGCGCGATGTCGCCTCCGGCGCGGTGTGGTCGAACACGCTGCAGCCGGCGCTCACGCGCGGCGACGCGTACGAGGCCGTGTTTGCCGAGGGTCGCGCGAGTTTCCGCCGGGCCGACCACGGCATCGAGATGCATACCGACGTGGTGGTGGCGCCGGACGACGACGTCGAGCTGCGCCGCATCCGCATCGTCAACCGCAACGCCGCGCCGCGCACTTTGGAACTGACGGGATGCGTCGAGCTGGCCGCGCCGCCGCTCCAGGACAGTGGCCGCAGCGGCGTGCAGTGCGAATTCGACGCCGCCAGCGACAGCCTGCTGTGCGTGACGGCGCCGGATGCGCCCGTGATCGTGCACCGCATGCTGCTGCGCGGCGTGGCCGGCCAGCCGTCGATGAATACCGATCGCCTGCGCTTCGTCGGGCGCGGGCACGACGCCAGCACCCCGCAGGCGGTGCAGGCTGGCGGGGCGCTGGCGGGGCTGGACGCCGAACCGGACCAGCCCTTGCTGGCGCTGCGGCGCACGGTCACGCTGGCGCCGCAGCAGGAACTGGTGCTCGACCTGGTGCTGGGCGTGGCCGCCAGCCGCGCCGTGGCGCGCGAGCTGGCCAAACGGTATGGCGCCGGGCACCGGGTCGACCACGCGATCGAAGCGGCCTGGATCCACGCCCAGGCCGACCTGCGCCGCATGGAAGTCTCGGCCGCCGACGCCCAGCTGTACACGCGCCTGGCCGGCTGCCTGCTGCAGCCGGTGCCGGCCCTGCGCGCCGACCCCGCCGTCATCGCCCGCAATGTGCTGGGCCGCGCCGCGCTGGCGCCGTATGGCGTGAGCGGCGAAATACCGCTGCTGCTGCTGCAGGTGCCTGACGATGGCGACGGCAGCCTGGCGCGCCAGGTGCTGCAGGCGCACGCCTGGTGGCGCGGGCGCGGCCTGGCGGTCGACCTGCTGCTGCTGTGCGACGGCCGCGCCGCGCGCGAAGCGGTGATGCACCTGGCCATGCCGCTGGTCGACCCGGCCAGTTTCGACCAGCCCGGCGGTGTGCACCTGCAACTGCTGCAGGACGTGCCGCAGGAAGACCGCATCCTGCTGCGCGCGATCGCGTGGGTGCTGCTGTCGCCCGAGCGCGGCGACCTGGCCGACCAGTTGCGCCGCGCGGCGCGGCCAGGCGCGCCATTGCCGCCGCCGTTCGCGCCCGCCGGCGCAATCACTGGCGCAATCGCCGGCTGGCGCGCCGACGCCGCCGAGGACAGCGCACCGCCGCTGGTGCACGACAACGGCATCGGCGGCTTCTCGGCGGACGGCCGGGAATACATCGTGCGCGCCGGCCCTGACGTTCCGACGCCGGGCGCGCCGTGGAGCAATCCCCTGTCCAATCCCGACTTCGGCAGTGTGCTGGACGAGCGCGGCCAGGCCTGCACCTGGCGTGGCACCCGCGCCGAACAGGTGAGTGGCGCCGAAGCGTTCTACCTGCGCGACGAGGACAGCGGCGCCTGGTGGTCGCCCACGCCGTGGCCGGCGCCGTCCGGCGCGCGCTATGTCTCGCGCCATGGCTTCGGCTACAGCGAGTTCACCCACCGCGCCCACGGCATCCGCTCGGGCCTGCGCTGCTTCGTCGCGCCGGACGCGCCGCTCAAATACTGCCTGCTCACGCTGCGCAACGACAGCGATGCGCCGCGCCGCCTGAGCGCGACCGGCTATGTCGACTGGGTGCTCGACGCGGTCGGCGCCATGCCCGGCATGCAGGTGGTGACCGGCGCCGACCTGGCCAGTGGCGCGCTGTTCGCCCGCAACGCCTTTGGCGCGGGCTTTCACGACCAGGTGGCGTTCTTCCATGTCGAAGCGGAGCAGGCGGCATTTACCTGCGACCGCGCTGAATTCGTCGGCCGCCAGGGTTCGCTGGCCCGTCCCGCGGCGCTGGGCCGCGCCGGTTTGTCGGGCGCGTTTGGCGCCGGGCTGGACCCGTGTGCGGCGCTGCAGGTGGCCGTGACGCTGGCGCCGGGCCAGGAGCGCACGCTGGTGTTCGTGCTGGGCGTGGCCGGTCCCGGCACGCTCGACGCCAGCCGCGTGGTGCAGCGCCACGGCGGGATCGATGCCGCGAATGCTGCCTGGACGGCGCTGCAGGCCTGGTGGGACGCCACCCTCGGCGCCGTGCAGGTCGGCACGCCCGATGCCGCGCTGGATGCGCGCCTGAACGGCTGGCTGCCGTACCAGGCGATCGGCGCCCTGCATGGCGGCATCGATCCCGCCATCCGCTTGCAGTCGGCGCTGGCGCTGGTGCATGCGCGCCCGGAATTGCTGCGCACTGAATTGCTGCGCACGGCGCGCGACTTCGCCGCGGCCGGCGCGCCGGTGGTCGAGGACTTCCTGTGGCTGCCGTTCGCGCTGGCGCGTTACCTGGCCGCGAGTGGCGATCTGGCGCTACTGGGCGTGCAGCCGTTCGATGCCGATGGCGGCGTGGCCAGCGGGGACGACCTGTACGGATTCTGCGTGCACGGCCTGCGCGGCTGCCTGCGTTTTGGTGCGCGCGGCCTGCCGCCGGCCGCCGGCCGCCTGCACGACGAGGCGCCGCGGCGCGGCGAGAGCGTGCGCCTGGCGTTCTTCATGGCGGCGACCCTGCAGCGTTTCGCCGAGGTGGCTGACCGGCGCGGCGACTTCGGCTTCGCCACCACGTGCCGCGGGGCGGCGCTGGCCCTGAAGGCCCAGTGCGAAGAGCATGGCTGGGACGGACAGTGGTATCGCTGGGCCTACCTCGACAACGGCAATGTGCTGGGCGCGAGCGCCAATCCGGCCTGCCGGGTCGACCTGGAAACCCAGGCCTGGGCGGTGCTGGCCGGCGCCGCGCAAGGAGCGGCGGCGCTGCGCGCGGCGCGCGCGCGCCTGCAGGACGACGGCCACGGCGCGCTGCGCCTGTGCGAGCCGCCGGTCGACGGCCACTGGAGCGAGCGGGTCGTGGCCGGCCCCGGCCAGGACCACCGCGCCACCGCTCTGGCCGCGCTCGGCCTGGCGCAGGCGGGCGACGTGGCGCATGCCTGGCAACTGTGGGGCCAGCTCGATCCCCTGGCGCGCGAGGGATCGCCGCCATACTTCCTGGCCGGCGGCGTGCGCACCGTCGCGCCGCACGCGGGGCGCTCGTTCGGCGGCAGTTTCGGCGCGGCGGCGGGGTGGACCTGGCTGCTGGCGCTCGAATCGCTGCTGGGGCTGGAACGCGGGAGCGGGCATCTGCGCATCGCGCCGCGCTTGCCGGCACACTGGGATGGCTTCGCGCTGCGCTACCGCCATCGCGGGGCGATCTACGAGATCACGGTGCGGGTCGGCGCCGGCGAAGCCGGTGTGTGGCTTGACGACCAGCGCTGCCCGGACGGGAACATCCCGTTGCTGGACGACCGGCGCGATCACAAGGTGGAAGTACGGATTTGATGAGGTGACGAAGCGGTATCTGAAGCAGGCGAACATCGCACGCTTCACGCCAGTCCCGTAACCCCCGCACGTCATTCCCGCGAAGGCGGGAATCCAAGTCCGTACCGTCGCCACAGGGGCTGGCAGTACTGGGAGTGCAAGCAAACTTGGATTCCCGCCTCCGCGGGAATGACGTGCGAGGGGCGCGGGAACGACGTGCGAAGGGACGCCGGAATGACGTGCGAAGGTACCCCGGAATGACGTAGGTGGTGGCGCGGGAATGACGTGCGAGGGGGCGGCTCTGACGTGCGAGCGGCTGGGTCTGACGTGCGAGAGGCAGCGGACTGTCGTAAAAAGCCAGGGCTACTCGACGTTCTTGGTCACACCCTCAATCGTCGTTACTGCTCTCACGCTCGACCAGTTGCACCGCAAGCGTCTGCTCCACCCCCGGTGCGGCGTTCTTGTCCAGCAGCAGGTCGACTCCCATCCGTCCCAGCACGTCCTTGTCGATCTTGATGCTCGACAGGGGCGGCACCGCGCTGGCGGCGGCGCTGATGTCGTCGAAGCCGACGATGGCGATGTCGTGCGGCACCTTCAGGCCGCGCTCGAGGCAGTGCCGCATGGCGGCCAGCGCGGTGCTGTCGTTGTAGCAGAACAGGGCATCCGGCCGCGCCTCGCGCGCCAGCAGCGCGTCGACCGCCGCCTGCACATTGTCCTGGACGTTGCCGATGCTCGGCAGCTGGACCTCGAGGCCCGGGTCGGCCAGCATGCGCGCCTCGAACAGCGCCTTGCGAAAGCCGCGGTAGCGTTCCAGGATGCTGTGGTGGGCCAGCGGCCCGGTGATCATGGCGATGCGGCGCCGGCCCATCCTGAGCAGGTGGCGCGCCGCCAGGTAGCCGCCCAGCGCATGGTCGGGATTGACCGAGCGGTAGCCGGGCAGGCGCATGTCGAGCAGCACCAGCGGCTTGGCGGTGTCGCGCAGCGCGGCCAGCAGTTCGGTTTCGAAGAAGCCGGCGCACAGCAGCGCGTCGGGCTGGTGCAGGCGCACCAGATCCAGCACCGGTTCGGCCGGCCCCACCACCACGAACGACAGGGCGATGCCGCGCTTGCGGCAGGCATCCTCGGCGCCGTGCAGCACCGGCAGGTAGAACGGGCTGGCCGCCTGCGTGTTGTGCTGGCGGTGCAGTAAAAAGGCGATGCGGCGCACGTCGGTGTCGCGCAGCTTGCCGAAGTCGTAGCCCATCTCGCGCGCCACCGCGCAGATGCGGGCGCGGGTCTTGTCGGTCAGGCCGTCCTGGTTCTTGAGCGCGCGCGACACCGTGCCGATCGAATAGCCGGTGGCGCGGGCGATGTCGCGGATCGTGACGGCCATGACCGTTTCACCCCATGTCAGTAGCGCGTCTGGGTGTAGGGGCGGGCGCTTTGCTCCTTGCCCCATTCCTTGTTCGGCGTCGCCTGCATCGTGAACACCAGTTCGCCCCCGGCGGTGATGTCCTCGTGGCGCAGGAAGGTGCGCGCCAGCGGCTTGCCATTCAGGGTGACGCGGCCGACGTAGCGGTTGGCCTCGGACAGGTTCAGCGCGCGCACCGTGAAGCGCTTCCCGTTCGGCAGGTTGAGCGTGGCCTTGTCCAGGAACGGCCGGCCGATCACGTACTCGTTGCTGGCCGGGGCCACCGGATAGAAGCCGAGCGCGGTGAAGGCGTACCAGGCCGACATCTGGCCCAGGTCGTCGTTGCCCGACAGGCCGTCCGGCTTGTCGCTGTACTGGGTCGCCATGATGTGGGTCAGGCGCTCCTGCGTCTTCCATGGCGCGCCGGCGTAGGCGTACAGGTAGGCGACGTGGTGCGACGGCTCGTTGCCGTGGGCGTAGTGGCCGATCAGGCCCGAGATGTCTTCCATGTGCGCGTACAGGTTCTCGTCGACCTTGGCGTCGAACACCTGGTCCATCTTGGCCACCAGCGCGTCGTCGCCGCCCAGCAGCGAGATGAGGCCGGCATTATCGTGCGGCATATACCAGGAATACTGCCAGGCGCTGCCCTCGGTATAGTCGCTGCCGAAGTTCGACTGCTCGGGATTGAACGGGGTGCGGAAGGCGCCGTCCGACTTGCGCGCGCGGATGAAGCCCGTCTCCTTGTCGAACACGTTGCGGTAGTTCTGGGCGCGCTTGAAGTAGCGCGCGGCGATGTCCTTCTTGCCCATCTTCTCGGCCATGCGCGCGATGGTCCAGTCGCCGAACGCGTATTCGACGGTCTTCGAGGCCGCTTCCTTTTCCAGGTCGATCGGCACGTAGCCCAGCTTCATGTAGTGTTCCAGGCCGCCGTACGGGCCGTATTCGGCGCTGGCCGTCATCGCCGCCAGGGCCTTGTCCGCGTCGAAGCCGCGGATGCCCTTCATGTAGGCGTCGGCGATCACCGGTACCGCGTGGTAGCCGATCATGCACCATGTCTCCAGGCCGTGGAACTGCCATACGGGCAGGATGCCGTAGGGGCTGTGCTGCTGCGAGGCCACCAGCGAATTGACGAAGTCGGCGTTGCGCTGCTCGGGCGCGAGCAGGGTCAGGAGCGGGTGCAGGGCGCGGTAGGTGTCCCACAGCGAGAAGGTCGAGTGGAAGCGGAAGTTCTTCGCCTTGTGCACCGCGTTGTCGGGGCCGCGGTAGCTGCCGTCCATGTCCATGAACAGCGATGGCGCCAGCATGGTGTGGTACAGCGCGGTGTAGAACTTGGTGCGCATCGAGGCATCGGCTTCGACGCTGACCGCGCCCAGCGCGTCGTTCCAGGCCTTGCCGGCGCGGCCGCGTTCGGCCTCGAAGTCCCAGCCCGGCATCTCGGCCAGGTTGGCGATCGCATTGTCTTCGCTGACCGGCGACAGGGCCACCTTCACCAGCAGGGTGCCGTCGTCGGGCACGCCGAACTGGAAGTCGCCCATCAGCGCCTTGCCTTCGACCAGCGCCTTGTCCGCCGGGGTCTTGCCGGGCGGGGCGAAGCCGCGGTACTCGATCGCTTCTTCGCGGTTGAGCAGCTGGCGTTCGGTGATCGGGCGCGAGAAGCGGATCGCGAAATACAGCTGGCGGCCCGGGGCCCAGCCGCGCGTTTCGCGCATGCCGGTAATCGTGGTGGCGTCGCGCTGGCGCAGGCGCGACCACAGGTTCTTGCCTTCGTAGTTGTAGATGCTGGTGCGCAGGTCGAGGATCACCTTGGCCGCCTCGCCCTGCTTGAACTTGTAGCGGTGCAGGCCGACCCGGTCGCTGCTGGTCAGTTCGACGTCGACATTGTGGTCCTTCAGGCGCACCGCGTAGTAGCCCGGCTCGGCCTGTTCCTGGTCGTGCGAGAAGCGTGAGCGGTAACCCGAGAACGGCCGCTCCGGATAGCCCGGTTCGAGCCGGGTGTCGCCGGTGTACGGCATCAGGAGCACGTCGCCCAGGTCCGAGTGGCCGCTGCCCGAGAAGTGCGTGTGCGAGAAGCCGAGGATCGAGCCGTCGGCGTGGTTGTAGCCGGCCGCCCACGGATAGCTCTGGCGGAAGTGGCGGTGCTGGGTGTCCGGGCTCAGTTGCACCATGCCGAACGGGCGGCTCGGGCCGGGGAAGGTATGGCCGTCGCCACCGGTGCCGATGAAGACGTTGACCGCCGCATTGGGCGAGCCGGCCGGGGCGGCCAGGGCAGAGGCGGCACTAAACAAAATGGCCGCAGCGGCGGCGATCGAAAGCGGTGTGAGGCGAAACCTGGCTGTCATCTTGTCTCCACATGGGCGGGAATCTGTTCGCCGCCTGTCATTGTTATGCTGCGCAGATGGGCGTCCTGGCTGCTGAGGACGCTCTTTTGCAACTTATATGTGGAGTCTGGTTTCCGGGCAATCGTTACCGGAGTTCAAGCCCCATGTTTAGCGAGTTTACTAAACATTGGACCCAGCGTCAGCTTCGTGAAAGCTTGGCGACCGCTTCGATCTCGACCAGCGTGTCGGGCGAGGCCAGGGAGGCGACGCCGATGCCGGTCAGGGCCGGGCGCGGGGCGCCCAGCAGGCGCACCAGGATCGGCGCCACGGTCTCGAGATGGTCGCCGATCTCGCCGCGCACATACACGCGCAGTTGCAGGATCTGCTCGACCGAGGAGCCGGCCGCCTCGAGCACCGTGATCAGGTTGCGCGCCGCGCCTTCGGTCTGCTCGGCCAGCGTGACGTGCCTGACCCGGTACTCGCGGTCCCAGTCGACCTGGCCGGACACGTAGACGAGGCCGGTGTCGGTGTCGATGGCGGCGTGCGACAGGCCGTGCGGCGCGCCGTCATACAGTGCGGGTGGGTTGATGCGTTCGATGCTCATTGCAAGATCCTGTGCGGGTGCGAAAACGCCAGCATAGGACCGCCGCAGGCGCGCGGCAATCAAGCGCGGCTTGTAGCCGATACAAGTATCAGGACCTCAAGCGCGCCTTGACCCGGTCCAGCAGCCAGGTCATGAACGGATCGCCCTGGGCGCTCGGGTGATACGCCGCCACCACGCCATAGCCGGGCGGGTACTTCGGCAGCGCGATCTCGTGCAGGCCCGCGCACGGCAGCAGGCGCGATGGCATGAAGGCGACCAGGTTCGACTCCTTGAGGCATTCGAGCGCGATGAAGAACGACGGCGCCGACGCCACCACGCGCCGCGCCAGTCCCTGGCGCTCGAACCAGCCGTCGGCCGATCCCCTGAAACTGGCCACGCCGGGCGACACCACGATGAAGTCGTGCCGAACCAGCGTGGCCAGGGGCATCTCGCCGGCCTGCGCCAGGGCCGGATCGGCGCTGACGCAGCGGTACTGCTCGAGAAAGAGCGGCTCGGACACCAGCCCGGGCGCCACATAGCCGTCCACCGTGAAGATCAGGTCGATCTCGCCCTGGTGCAGCTTGCGGGTGAGGGCGCTGACCTCGATGTCGACCACCACCACCCTGACCTTCGGCGCGTGGCGGCGCAGGTCGCGCACCAGGTCGGCCACGATCACCTTCTGGGTGTAGTCAGAGCCCGAGATGACCAGCGTGCGCTCGGCCTGTTCCGGCGCCGTGTCGAAGGGCAGGGGGATTGCATTGAGCTGGGCCAGCACCTGGCTGACCTGCGGCGCGATCCGCTTCGCATACGGCGTCGGCGTCATGCCGTGGCCGGTGCGCACGAACAGCGGATCGCCCAGCGCGAGGCGGATCTTCTTGAGCTGCAGGCTGATGGCCTGCTGCGATACGTGCAGGTGTTCGGCCGCCGCCGAGATGGTGCCAAAGCGTACCAGGGCATCGAGCGTGCGCAGGTGGGTGATTTCGAGCTTGTCGATCATGGGGCACAACCTTAACTGCGCCTCCCGTGCACTGCAAGTTATCTCCTTTGAAACTGATCAATTGAAATGAGCGAAATGACAACTCGGGATGGCTGCCGCGCAAACGGACGCGGCGTGGAATTGCAAAAATTGCATCATGAATACCTTACGCCTGCTTCCCTCCATGGCCCTGTCGCTGTGCTGCAGCCTGGCGCTTGCCGCCCCTGCCGAACACCAGGAATTCGATGCTTCCCTGTTCGCGCCGTTTGCAGCCGGCCCGGCGCCGGGGCGCACCTTCACGCTGACATTCGGCTATCCGGGGCTGGCGCAACCGGGCACGGTCGACTGGCGGGTCGCGCTGAGCGCGCCGGATGGACGTACCGTGCTGCGCTGGCGCGGCCAGGCAGCAATGGGTGAAGACGAGGTCACGGTCGCCGTGCCATGGTCGGGCCGCCTGGGCGCGCGGCCGGCGCCGGCCGGCGTCTACCGCGTGCGGCTGCATGCGGCGCTGCGCGGTGACGCTCACGGCGCCATTGAGCAGGACTGGGACATCGCGGTCGGCGCGCCGCCCGCGCCAGCCATGCCGGCCTTCGCGCCGCTGCCGCGGGCCATGGCGCCGGGCGCGGCGCCGGCCCCGGATGCGCTGCCGTACACGGTCTATCTCGGCAACCTGCACAGCCAGAGCAACCACAGCGACGGCGGCGCCGATGTCGCCAGCTGCAAGGGCGCCCAGCCGCCGTTGACGGCGCCGCACGGCCCGGGAGATGCCTTCGCTTACGCGCACCAGCGCGGGCTGGATATCCTGATGGTCTCGGAACACAACCACATGTTCGACGGCTCGCCGCGCAGCGCACCGGGCGCCGATCCGGCCGCGGCGCGCGCGCTGTACCAGTCGGGCCTGTCGACAGCGCGCCGCTTCTCACGCCGCCATCCCGACTTCCTGGCGTTGTACGGGCTGGAATGGGGCGTGATCGAGAACGGCGGCCATATCAACATCTTCAACAGCGACGAGCTGCTGGGCTGGGAAACGAATGCCGCCGGCGAGCCGATGGCCGACACGGTCACGCCGCGCGGCGACTACGCCGGCCTGTATGCGCTGATGCGGTCGCGCGGCTGGGTGGGGCAGTTCAACCATCCGGCGCATGCGGGCCAGTTCAAGGTGCATGGCGTGCCGCTGGCCTACACCGCCGATGGCGGCGCCGCGATGGTGCTGTGCGAAGTAATGAACAGCACCGCATTCTCGACCAGCACCAGCGAGACCGAGACCCGCCGCAGCCGGTTCGAAGGCGCCTGCAACCGCCTGCTGGAAGCGGGCTACCGGCTCGCCTTCAGCAGCAACCAGGACAACCACTGCGCCAACTGGGGCGCCGCGTACACCAACCGCACCGGCGTGCTGCTGCCGCAGGGTGCGCCCTTGAGCCGCGCCAGCTTCGTGCGCGCACTGAAGGCGCGCCGGGTGTTCGCGACGATGGACAAGGATTCGCAGCTGGTGCTGACCGCGAACGGGCGCATGATGGGGGAGCGCTTCAGCAACCGCGGGCCGCTCACGCTGGTGGCGAACTTCGCCAGCCTTGGCGGCCGGCGCGCGGCGTCGGTAGCGATCATGGCGGGCGTCCCGTTTCGCAACGGGACCGTGACCAGGATGGCCGACACGGCCACGACCACCTTCACGCCATCGCCGGGGGCGCACTTCTATTATGCGAAAGTGACCCAGGACGACGGCAACGTATTGTGGTCGGCCCCGGTGTGGGTGATGCAGGAACCCTGAGGCGCCTCGAACTCATCGTGGGGTGGACGGGTGCCCCGTCCACGCGTTCAACCAGCGCATGCATCGTCGCGGCGCACGAGCTGGATGAGCGCGTGGACGGCAAAGCCGTCCACCCCACAGCCATGCAAACGGATCGATCCGGCTAGAAGCCCAGCCCTTCGCCCATCCCCAGCAGCGTCGCCCCGCCCAGCACCGCAAAGATCAGCGCCGCAATCCCGTGCACCAGTTTGAGCGGCACGCGGTTGGCGATGCGCTCCCCGAAATATACGGCCGGCACGTTGGCCAGCATCATGCCGAAGGTGGTGCCGGCGACGATCGCCGCCATCGATTCATAGCGCG
>Ga0265797_10003885_pt1 | contig 23408 bp, 24 predicted proteins | sample P2T30metagenome_FD_192433 | JGI IMG/M metagenome (GOLD analysis project Ga0265797, IMG submission 192433) | Plant litter microbial communities from East Loma Ridge, Irvine, California - P2 T30 | ecosystem: Environmental > Terrestrial > Plant litter > Unclassified | place: USA: California... | reverse complement strand
ACAACCGCGCAGACTACCCCAACAAGATCATGTTGCACCCCGTGCAGGGCGACGAGTGCAAGCCAAGGGAGAAGGGAAAGAGGTAAAGCATGCACGAAGCATGTTGCATCAATTGAAGTACTGCATAATGAGCAAGCTATGCAGAGCTGGACGATGCCCGACAAAATTGAATGGTTTTTTTCCAAGCGTGGCGCCAGGCGTTGGTTACGGTGCGTTTCAGGGACAGACAGAATGCTGCTGCTGATGCACTGCTTGTGACTGTCAAGAACAGCGGCTTCAGTAAGCGATCCCTCTGATGGGCGGCAGGGAAGGATTAGATACTCACAAATTTCACTGTTGTAACACTGACTTGCTTCCAATTTTTCTTTTTCAATGCTGTGTTTTTTATAGCCTCGCAATCCACTCTGCTAACGCCGAGGATGGCTGTGGCGAGTGATGGTGTGAGTGAGTGTACCTTTCCCATGCTGCTGAACGATACTTAGAGGCTTGACGGCTGTGACAGGACCTCCTGTGTCTCTTCAACAGACAGACCAATCCGTGTTGATCTCTGGCTCGTTACTCGGCATTTGGGAGGCCCAGTCCACATTAGGGCGCAAGCCAGCGGCAACCGGCTTCGGTCCCAACATGGTAGCTTTCATGCGCTTTTCGAGCTCCTGGAGCCTGAAGAGGCTCTTCTCAAGCAGCAGAAACTCGTGCTTGTTGGTGGTGACCGCGTTGTAGAAGTTATAGAGCTCTCGCGGCATCATTTCGTTGTGCGTGTGGTACTTCCACAGGCTGCAGAACTCTTTGACGTTCTCGTGGAGTTCTTGGTAGATCTTCTCGTACTCGCGCTCGATGTCGCGGCAACACTCCTCGTAGAGGACGTTTCTGTCGTTGTCCTTGCCCTGCTGCTGCTGCTGCTCGCCATTGTACGTACCTTTCTCAGTGGCGTTGCGGTCCATTGGAGCGTCTTTAACTAGCGTTGTGTTGTTGTGTAGGGATGGGTGCCGGTGAGAGCGTTGGTGGAAGAGTAAAGCGCAGAGCATAGCCAAGTGATGCTCGGCTGGAATAGGAAGGCACGATTAGCATTTGCATACGGCAGGAACGACCCAGGCATCTCCTTGGTAAGGAGTGAGAGACTTGAAGCGATGCTCGAAGGTACTACCGCATGTTCACAAAGATTACACGGAACGTCTCGCATCGTCTCAATGGTTGGATATAATTCTTTTGCTTCTGAGCTAAGAGGTAGTACCACATTCGCTGTGAGATACTGGCGTGTCATTAATCTCATCTCGACGGTCAGATACAATCTTTTTGCATCTATGCTAGGAGGTAGTACCATATTAGCTATGAGATAGTTGCGTGTTATCAACCGTGTCTCAACGGTCAGACATAATTTTTCTGCGTCCATACTAGGAGGTATTACCGCATTTGCTATGAGATAGTTCCGCGTCATTGCCCGTGTCTCAATGGTTAGATGTGATCTTTCTGCGTCCATGGTAGGAGGTAGTACCACATTAGCCATGAGATATTTGCGTGTCGTCAACCGTATCTCAATGGTCAGATAGCGTTATCTTATTCCGGCACTGGAAGCCGGCAACATAGCTGCCATATTCACAATTGTATGCCTTCAATGGTATCTCGACGGCTGGCTGTAGTCTTCATGCTTCTGTGCCGAAAGGTATTACTGCAACTGCTAGGGGAACGATTGTATGCCTTCATCTGTGTCTCAATGGAACCACATCACCTTTCAACATCTGTAACTAATGATACTAGCATCGTGATTGAGATCTGTAGGCCCATCTCTTCAACCGTATCTCGACAATAGAGAGTTGCCATTCGATGCCTACGCTCAACGATATCAGCACAGTCGGAAGGTGTTCTCATAACTCTCCTAACTTCGATCCCGACGGGAATGCGAGGGCTTCTGGTTGAGCTACAACAAGGCTTGGAGAGGTCACGTATGACATGATGTTGAGATGGTGTTTCTGCTTCGCCTAAGCCAAATGGTACGAAGACGGGCTCGCGCGGTGGTCCCATCAGAGCATACATTGTGACGTGCGATAATTTGGGTGTCATCGCGATAACGGGGAGGAATTGAAGGCTTAGTTCCTTGTGATGTTGTATCAAAAGCAGGCTACTTTGATAGCGTCCGCGTTGCTGAAATGGCCCGGAAGTTTAGCATCGGCACAAACGCATTACAGCGCTTTATAGCGCCCTTTGAACGGGTATATACGACTCCATGGGCTCGTACGCTGTCGACTACCTCGAGAGATAAGAGTTTACACGATTTTGGAGCGGATAATGCTGGAAAATGGTAATGCAAGATCACCCCAACCCTTACCCTGACAAGATATCGTAACTTTTTTGTCGATAAAATGCAAGTATCAGCATATAATACATGTATGCATGCCTGATCAGGTCAATATGCATATAAGGCCATGGTCAAGTGGCGTTGCTGGTTCCGTTCTATGACATTGATCTTGCGAGATATTATCTGTCTTATCTTCGCTTTGCACATTAGCACATGCATGTCTCGCCCTTCATTCAAAGCTTTTGGTTATAGACTTACGCAAACTGAGAAAGAAAGACTGAATTCAACATGAACCACTGCAACACACTGCCAGGCATGCCAAAAATCCATTACACTGTCTGTGTAAGCACAACCAAAATCCAACAAGCGCGCATGCAAGTAGGTACGTACCGTGATGCAGCAACAAGAATCCGTGCTGCCATCATCATCGCTGGCGTCTGCTTTCGGGTCAGGGTCGATTTCGCTGTCCATTCTCATCTGCTCTTGTCGAGGGGGCTGCGTCTGCTCGATATCGCCACTCATCGTTATGAAGGCAAGATCTGTCTTCTCGTCCCTTTCTTTGAGAATCCCTACAAGGACGCTTCAGAGCACAGACCTCGAAATTGAAGCAAGGAAGAAATGAATTTGACTTGTACCGTACGCGTCTTGCCTGCTACGAAACACTGCCACAAAGTCGCTTCCAAATACGAAGCAGTGTTGGAAGCCGAACGTTCTAACATTACTCCGATATTATGCCATTGTCACTGCCACTTCTTAGGTCTGCGTATACCCAAAATCCCATCGTGCCAAAGTCGCTTTCATGCTAACCTTACTTCCACTTGCATCCTACACACATGGTGTGCCAAATACCAGTATACTGTGTGAGATGCACAGCAGACTAAGAAATCCGCATTGCTTGTCGAGATTGCAGTGTGGCATCGGCCTTAGCCCTGGACCAGGATCCTGGCTAGTGGCCTGGAAAATAGGGGTTAGGGCTTAGTGTAAGCTCTCAAAGACGACACCAGTGTGCGAAAATAGCTTTCCCACAGAGGCTCAATAGGCGGATGTACAGGCGACGGTGCTGTGTGCCCACTGCTACAGTCGAATGCCTTGGTGATCACGGAAAACGGTCCAAAGCGTAGATAAGTCGCAGTACTTCTTCGCGAACGATTTTGCAGGTGCGAAGTAGCCCTGCCTCTGGAACGACGTATTGGTGATTCACTCCATACCTGCTGGGCTCGGAGACGACATGCTTGTAGATGAGCTCTCGTAGCTCCGGCGGTAGTTTCCAGAGGGGAGACTGCGCGACAGATTGCGGAGTTGTGGGATTCGGGTTGAACATCGACGGCATGCTGGCGATGAAGTGGTTCTGCTTGGGACGACGAATGAAGGCAGGTGAGTCGGAGCAGATCTCAGTGATCTTGGTTGTCAGTTGTGACGTCGCTTTTCTCGTCGGTGCTGCGGGCTTGCTATGGCGGTATGTTGCTGGTTGAGTTCGTATGCTGGCAGCCGGAGGGGGATATTTGTATCACATTCGATCGATAGGCGGCTAATGTGAACGGCAGGAGCTAGAAACAACTCACAAATAACGTGATTGCTGGTAAGTTGAGTGCGATTGCAAGATTCACATTGCCTATTGCTGCAGGTCTTGGATCTCTTTGTCACGATAGCAAGCTACTGCTTTAGTCCCAAGTTGAGTTTGTCACAGGCGCACGTAAGAAACAATTTGAAGTCGTGTATACATGTCAGCCTGGTAGCCATATTGCATTGTGATAAAGAGAGATTGTTTGTATAGTCGAAAACGCCTCAAAGAAGGTCCAGGATGCCCTTGTCCGCATCGTCGCCCAAAAGATCAATCATACCCTGCTTTAGATCAGCGTCCGCGCTAGCGTTTGTTTGATGTTTGCTAACTCACCTCAGGCATGATAGCCTTACCGTCCTTGCCTTTGACGTACTTGAACGGCATCTCCACGCTCTCCGCTGCAGAGACTTGGATGCTGGGGCGGTCCACGTAAGGGACCTCAGCAAGAGGGACTATGAAAATTGTTAGCAGATCGAAACTGGCGAACAAGTTCTCCGTGGCACTCACTCTTTTCTTGCACGACGATCCTTGTGACTCTCGCCGCAGTATCGGTGGTAAGCTGCTCCTTTCCCAACCTCCTGCCTCCAAAGCCCTTAACTCTCAGCTCTGCTGTGCGATCGCGAGGAGGGTCGTCGCCAAGAATACCACCAAAGACAAACACATCGAACTTGTCACCATCCTCAGGTGCGAGATCACTCTCTCCTCTGGGGTCGAGAAGGCAGACACGCTCCTTGGGGATGTTGGCAGATGAAACAAGGTCATCGACTGACTGTGGGCTTTGCTCGACCTGGGCCAGTTCGGGAACTGCTTTGGGAAGACCGGAGAGGATGAACTGAGAGGATGATTCGGCGCATTCCTTAGCAATGGTGCTGTATTCCAAGACCTGCCAGGATTCGAGCTCGGGGTCCATGTGCTCGACGATGAAAGTGTGCTTGCTGGAAGTGTCGAGGGTGGCGTTGAAGGAGGCCATGATTGCTGATTTTGAACAGAGAGATGCTCCGTTGTATGTGATGTGTGGGGTTTTTCTTCTTTTGGCGATCTTCTCACTGTATTGCACTGCTATAACAGCATCACTCGACTCATGGAATTATTTGATGCCAAGATTTCCCAAACATTTCTCGACGATCTCCCCCGCAGCTGTATCCTTACTAGCTCGAAAGGTTCGGTGGGAAGGAGTGTGAGCGTGACCGTTTCTTGGGATGGCATGCATAAAGATATTTCTATGCTGCTGCCGCCATTGGCCTCGAATACTGCATCTACAATCCCACGCCTCTAACCTTCCTTACCAAACATCAATTGCCGCGTTGATCTGTACACCCGTCCCCGTGACCTCAACTCGTCAAAGCGAAACTGCGGATCTTGCCTGACGTAGTCCACCACCACCTCCCAGCCTAGTCCCGCCGCGTCACAACTTTATTCCCACAGCACCGGCCTGCCGACGTGTGAAACGGCACACTCAACCCCGTGCAACTTGCCCTTGCGTCAGCCTGTCCACACTCCACCTGATCCATTGCGTTGCGATATCCACTGCTGAACGACGTCCATTGAAAAAGCCCGCGCTCGCCGCTGCCCATCGCCCAAGCAGAGCCCAAACAAGCACGCCGACGTTAAGCCGTCTCTTTGTCTCGCTGGACCCCTCCAACCCACTTGCCTCTTTGAGCAGACACAACCAGCATCACGACCTCGACATCGAAACCATTCTTGCGACAAGCGAAGCCTCACGAGAGCGATAGTCGAAACGACCACGTGACACACCGCACTGCAACGCGACTGAAGCTTGGTGTCAGGCCGACCGCCTCTGACTGGAAGCTCCACCACTCTCCATCAGCACCCCACACATTGGGAACGAACGAACACAGACATCAAAGATGAACCCTCACCAGAAGAATAAGGTGGACGTGAGCGTACGTGAACACTTGGGGGAGCGCCGATGGCGGTCCTTGCCTACAACCATACCCGGACCACACCCAGCTAACCATCACTCTCACGCAGTCTCTCACCGAAGAAGAACAGAAGCTCTTCCGCCTCTACGGCAAGCTCCCGAACAAGAAAGACCTGCTTCAGAACAAGCTCAAGGAGCGCAAATACTTCGACTCCGGCGATTACGCTCTCTCCAAAGCCGGCAAGTCCGACAACGCACTGGTCGGTGGCCTCGGCCGCGAGCACCCCTCCCCGGACACCATCCCGCACCTCTCGCAGCAGAACTCCAACTCCGGCTCTGCCGATGGCCAGCATGGCAGAGGTAGCATCTCCGGCCCTGCGCTGACACCGACTGTGTCGCATGGACAAGCTGGCAGCCCTGTGAAGGAGAGCCTGCTGCAAAGAGGAACGAGCGTGGATGAGCAGGATGCCGAAGAGGTTGCGAAGGTTGTTGCGCAGGCGCAGGGCGGCGAGGATGAGACTGGCGGTGTCCCCATCAGGCGGTAGAGGGTTAGCATGGATGGATGATATGGAGTACATGACTACGAAGAAGGGAGGTACAAGGTGCGCATTGATGCTGGAAAAGCTGCGCGAAACGGCAGACAAGACTGGCGCCGGTTCATCTCTTTTGTGAGTGATTCTACTACTGCTGCGGGCGGCTGTATCTTCGTTGTTGTCGACGATGGAGGAGTGCGATCCGGTAAGAGCAACGGCCGCGATTTTTTCTTTTGTTCATCAGATCGAGGGGAGGACTATCATCATGAGTCTGAGATTTCTTACTGCAGTTCAAACATGTTCATCAGACGGGTCGGATGTGCATTTCTTCCCAGGTTGGTGGCTGCGCCCATGAGCCAGTGACGAGTGTGTGTGCTACCTCCCAGTCAATTCCTAGCTTGATGAGACTTTGGCTGCTCTGCGTTGTGTCAGAAAGCCTTGATCACTTGGGACTTTTAAAGCCGGCCTGCAACCATCGCTATCTAAGGTACATGTAGCTTAGATTGCTCAATGCTTAACTTACCCACGGCGTAGCTTTCGACACGCCAGCGTAACTCGAGTCCTGGTTCCAAGGACGCCGCCCGTGGACTTCAATCCGCTTCAGGGCAACTCCATGATTTCCAAACCTCAACCCCCTGAGATGGATTTTATCTTTGCTCCCAATCTTTGCAAAGCGTGGCTTTTATTTGCCTTCCTTACAGTCACTCTTTTACATCTCTGAAGCACAGTATCTGACCGTGGCTTGACTTATTCATTTGTTCGACATCGCTTTGCCATTTTGCTTGAGCACGATCGAGCGGAGCGGGAACAACGATGACACAGATATCTAACGATGGGAAGTCTGCAATGAAAGCCACAGAGAAAGCCACCGCAACGCGATGGCGATGGTCATCTGCTTCCCTCAAGCGGTATTCCAGAGGGGTGCGGCATCGTTCGAAGATTATCCTCTTTATATACTCGACGTTCTACCTTGTCCGCCACTGGTTCGATTTCTTTCTCCACCCCTGGACATTCGACGACATCTTCATGGGCCAGCATGTGCCCCTTTCCGTGAGCATACCGATCTTCGTAGGTGCTGTGGCATGGAGTTGGAGACATCGCAGGCCCGCGACATTCTGGTCAGTGTGCTCCACTGCTGTTGTCGTCGTTGCCACCGATATATACTTCCATCTGCGACTACATGACGCTGATCTGTGGCGGCCTATTTCTTTGAAGTCGCCTTTATCTTGCGTTCTAATGATTCTAAGTGCGGCGTTTGGAGACCGGAGAATGGAACCTGCACAAAGCAGGATAGCTCCGACGGATCATTCTGAGGAGAACACTGAAGCTGCGCGAGATGCCAAATCTAGAACACCTCTTGCACTGCCGCCTCAAACCTCTGCTAGTGGAACCCGGTCCAAGATCAGTTCTTTGATGGCATACGTGTCTGTAAAGCTACCGACCATCCGCACTGCCGCCGCACTGTCATTCATCGCGGCAGCCGCTACAGCTATAATGCAACCCCCAGCGTTCGTGGACGAGTACCTATCCCTCAAGAACTGCAAGGCACAATCCACCGAGCTCGATTTCGACAATCAGCACTTCGAGTTCACCACCGTGAACACCACTAGCACTTTCGCACGCTCTTGTTCGGAAACGCAACAGCTCTGGACGATCGAACGGATCATGATGGCTCATATCAACGAGTCTGATGCGACGTGCGGAGTGTGGTGCGTGAGACGCGCCGAAGACGGGCAGTGGTTTGGGTATATCTCGCAGGTGAGAGGCGGACTGGTCGATATGTATTATTGTAGAGGGGGGTATGGGTCTTTTGGGCCGGATTGTGAGGTTGAGGGGGAGGAGTATGGGTATGATGTTGGGAAGGAGGGGTGGATGGATGATATTTATGAGCCGTGGAGTGTTCTCGAAGAGGATACGCAGGCCTCGTCAAGCGCGAACGAGGAATAAATCGGGAAAACCAGCGAGTGATATGGACTGCATGTCACAATGGCTGTGCGATGTCTTCACCATACAGATCGGCCAATGCTGGGCCGTCTCGAAAGCTTAACGCCGATGACTCCGAGTCGGCCGATCCACTGTGGACGAACATTGTGCCGAAGCCAAACAGTGGTTGTTTCCACCAAACCGAATGCCATTTTAGCTGGAATTGAGAGCAGTGAGTAGTAACTTCACGATGATGATCGCAGCTGTAGTTTCCTGTGATCGCTCCATTCCGACTCGGATATGATTTAGTGGTCGGCACGATAGGGCTCCGTTGCAGCTACGCCGATTGGTGATGGAAGTATATGTTTGCTGGCAAGTCTACTTTCACGATATGCTACACACTATAGCAGCATCTCAGTCACATCTTCCAGACGTCCCAATATCTCTTACCGGCAAGACTCAACGCAGCCAGCATGTCGCAAGTCATCACCACGCACAACAGCTCTGGCCAAGCCATCTTCTCCTCCAAGGTCTCTGAAGAGCAACACGACCTACCACTACCATTTGGCGGAATGCGTCTCATATACAGTTCCGACTCAGTGCCAACCGATCTCAACTCCGAAGCAGACATCGAGCGATACAACCACATTCGCACCGCAGGTCTACCAGGAGGCGCCATTTGTCCTCCAGGCGGTACCGCGGCAGCGATTGTGAGTCTGAGACCCGGAGCGCAGAGTCCGATGCACAGGACTGTCACGATGGACTGGGCTGTGATACTTGAAGGAGAGGTTGACCTTGTCCTCGATGGAGGCGAGACAAGACGACTGCGGGTGGGGGATTCGATGGTGATGCGCGGGACTATGCATCAATGGGTGAATCGTAGCGCTGATGGGTGGGCTAGAATGGTGGCGTTTGCGCAGGATATTGTTCCTATTGAGATTGACGGCAAGGTGCTAGAGATGGAGTTTCGATAAGAGAACGAGAGTCACTGCCCTTTGCATCAGCTGTCAGAGTGGCGCTGTACAGCTCGCACCAGGGCCGAGCGGGGCCGAGCGGAGCGGAATGTCGGAGCCACTCTGTCATCCACATCGAGACACCCGACCTTGCCGACGATCGGTATCGCTGCCACTCTAGATAGAAACCATCAATCACATCCCATCCGACCAAATGGCAGAACGGCCATCGAACAGCTCAAGGTTGTCCCGCCATCGAGCCCACCGGGCGTGCGAACCCTGCAAGCACCGTAAGAAACGATGCGACGGCACAGAGCCGTGCGCAACTTGCGTGAGATATCACTACCAATGTTACTTCTCTCCTGAGTCGCGCTCTCGAATGCTGCGGACCTCGAGACAACCGTCATCACATCAACACAACACCCGCCAATCGGAAGTGCCGGTCTCAAGCACCAATGCACCCTCGAGACCGGCTGTAGATGCCGAAAGAAGGCAGTTGGTGCAGAGTCCAGAGGACGTTTCGCGAGACGCTATCTCCTATGCAGCATCCGCGGGAATGGTACAGAGCCAACTTCAAGTACATCACGAGCACGCGCCTTCTGACGAACAGACATCATACCCTTATCCGACAGGGCCTTCGGCAACCGGTAGTGCGCCGGTCATAACTTCAGCATTGTCACTGGAACACATGCAACAGCTCGCAACAAGTTTTCTCGAGAATGTACACCCATTGTACACTTTCATTCGCCCCGCCGCAATTCGCCGGTCGATTATTGTGAAGTTCTCCCACTCAAACGCCGTTCATGGCAATGACACAATCCTCTTTGGTATTGCTGTTGTAGGCTCTCTCTTCGGAACGAATGCCACAACTCCGTCGCAAGATTGGCATATAGAGCTTGCCCGAAACTTCGAAGCCAGTATAGATGCTGATATCACAAGAGCACGCTCACCACAACTTGAGCTGTTAGCATCTTTAGTGCTGAAGACGATATATAATCGTTTGATTGCGAGGCCTTACGCCCTGTGGCTTACGAGTTTGCAACACCATGAATACCATCAATATCATGGGAAAAGGTATCCAGGGCATTCTCGACAGTGGGGCGTTACTGGGCTTGTATTTTGACCCTCTCCAAACGTTGTGGATATCCCGCCTGTTGAACACTTGGATCGCCCACGATCTTGGCCGAGCGCCCATTGAAACGCCATTTGATCCTTTTATCGTTCCACCAGAACAATATGAGCTTGTGTCCGCAACGCCGGAAACTCATATGATTTACCTTTACCACATTTGTGAAGCACTTCGTCCCGACAACGGTGGCGATGCTGCGGTGTTTACCACTAATATTGCGAAGCTCGCTACGCTAGGCCCGACAATGTCATGACGGGGGTTTGCTTTCCAGAACTATTGTGGCGTTATGTTTTCACCGCCTGCTCAATTCGAACGGAATTGTTGAGCTAGAAAAGAAAACCTTCAGTCAGTTGGTGCAGATCGGTCTTGATGGCGCGCAAGCAGCGAAGCGACTTGCACAGCAGCAAAAGCCATGGTGGCATCTGGCTAATGTCCCTTTCCAATTCATTTGTGCGATGCTGATCATCGATACAGCAAGCTCTGTCGCGCAGGTACCCGCAGCTTTACAAACGTTTGAAGACCTGGCGCGTGCTGTACCGAGCTCAAGCATGTTAGCAGCGCTGGAACTCGCAAGAAAGTTGATCAGATTCTCAAGGCAGCAGAAGACGGAGCAACTCCGCTACCTTGATCGGTGCTGTGGAGTTTCCCAAGAAGAGGCGACGTCCACGCAAGCAGGAGCCTCGAGCGATGCAGATAATCATATCGATCGAACTCGGGTGCGCGAACTTTCTCTCTCCCAGCAGGTAGCCGAATTCGACGGATTTGTGAGAGATGAGAGTCAAGGTGGAGGAAACTACGACAGTCTTGATTGGAACTTCCTCTCTGATATGGACATAGCCCTGTTTGACCAATTTGTCTCGTAAGACCAGTAATCAAAGTCTAAGGGTCAATATCCGAAGCTCGAAGGTTGCTATCTTAAGACGAGGACAGGGAAAATTCGCTATCTGGACTATATTTCTAGATGACCTCAGAATGTCATTTCCCACCATGTTCCAATCCCGACCGCCGGGTTGCTGACGATTGCCCAGTTCGCCTGGCCCTCCGCGCCTACGTTCATCTGCAGTTCTACTTCCCGCTGAACACGACTATCTCCCTCACGCAGAAGAACACTCTTTTTGGCCTGCCAGGTAGCTGGCACTCCCACAATGACTATTCTCTCAACCTTCACACGCTTCATGCTCTCGACGAAATGTGCGGTAAGTTCGCCGTGTAATCCGACATCCTCCGATGTAAGTGTACTCGTGCTTCCATCGAAATGGAATCGGCGATGAATTTGAGCGCCACGCTCGTATTCAAATGTTTCGCCGTCGTCCAGGTAAATCTCGCCTGCAGCTGCAACGCCGCGAAGGTCTTCGTGACCTGATCCCAGCACAACAACAAGAGTGACCGGATCGTACTTCATCAATGCTGTGCTCCGACGTGCACGGTCACGTCGCGGGAAGATGTGTCCGCTGCGCATCAAGAGCGGTAGCTTGTCTATTGGTGCAGATACTGTTTGTATGCCTTTACCCGCGTACTGCTTAAAGTCATAGTAGTCGTAGTACGGCTGGTCATCCGATAGATACACGTCGGCGGTTGTCGCACCCTCTGCAACCACTGGACGCGCAAGCAACCCTGTCGAGCCCAGGTAGAATTGATCTTCTATGGCGAATCCATCTTCGTCTGCAGGGTGGACGTAGAAGTTTGGTCGGATGATCGGCTCACCCGCGATAGCAGCGTGGCGGAAAGCAGTGTACCATGAAGGCATTAGCTGATATCGAAGGCGTAGCGCGCTTATCATAAAGGACCGATGGGGTTCTCTGATTGTGTATGGCTCGCGCCGTCTGGTGTCCAAGTGCGCATGGGCACGGAAGAAGGGATAAAATGCACCGGCTTGATACCAGCGTGCGATCAGATCTGGCGATGAGTCTCCGAAATAGCCTGGGACGTCCGCGCCAATGGCTGGGAATCCGCTGATGCCGTTGGTGAGTAACATCGGGATCGAGGCAGCAAGATGATCCCACGAGCACTTGTTGTCGCCTGTCCAGGCCATAGAAGTGCGCTGGGAACCGGCGAAGAAAGACCGGGTCAGCACGAAAGGCCGGCGGGGCAGTGACACTTCACTCTCTGAGCGACTCAAAATCGCTTCATACGTCGCTTCGTGGAACGTCAAACCGTTGATGTTATGAAGGTCGCGGTGTTCCCATTGACCAAAGTGTAAATTGTCCCTTGGCATGGTCGCTTCTGGACCCTCAAAAACACTGGGCTCCCCCATATCGTTCCAGAAAAACGTGTTGGCGAAGGTTCCTTCGAAAGCATCATACTGGAAAAGCGACTTCCACCACGTGAGAGCTTCGGGGTTGAACGTGTCAACCCATTAAGAAGAACCAGGCCAGCATTTGCCGATAAAAAGCTGCTCATTGTCCTTCAGCTTCACCGCCAGACCTTTTTGCTCCAACTGCTTCAGGTGTTCGTAGCTACGATCAAGCTTTATGTGAGAGTCCAACACGAGCACTTGTTTCCGCCCGAGGCGGTCGAGGTGATCATGCATGCCCGTTGGATTTGAGGACTTGAGCTGATCCCAGAGGAAGTATTTCTTCTCATCGGACCATTCGATGCCGAGCCACATTGCATCCAGTGGAATGTTGTGCGTATCGAACAGACTAGCAACATCTTTCACATCATCATCGGTGACATAGTTCCAGCGGCATTGGTGGTGGCCAACAGCAAACTCTTGCGGCATCTGTGTTGTGCCTGTTATCGCGGTGTATTCCGCCAGGACGTCTTTTGGCGTGTCACGTAGGAAGATGAAGACATCTAGCACGCCAGCTTCAGAGATCCAGTGAGTGTGCGTCCCAGCGCGAGATTTCTCGATGTCGATCCATGTTTCTGCGCCGTTCAGCCAGAAGACTCCGGCCGTCGAGTTCGACTTGTGTGCTTGCATGAACGGTATTGATCCATACAGAGTCATAGGGCTGTCCAGCTCATACTCGAAAACGTCGGTGTTGTAAAGACGGTAGGGCTCCGAGTAAGCGTTCTTCCCGACTCCGGTGGTTTCTTTCAGAGAGAGCGAACTGGCATGCTCTGGCACGCCATAGACGTGTTGGTAGCCTAGAAAAGATATGTCGAGCGCGACACTCTCCGGCCCACGTGGTTTCGAGTCAGTACTGCCGCCGAATCTTTCCTCCCACCAGGTTTGCTCTCCATCGCCACGGCTTCCCTGCTCCCGCCAATGTTCGACGTTAAGAAGGCCGCGCGCGTTGAGCTGCACTTCTATCTTTCCGTTGCGCTCAATGTCTATTGAGAAAGGCTTGTGATGGATGCAGGGTGTCCAATAAACAAACGAACAGTGTTTGTGAGGTCATGTTCGTTTGTTCGGCCAATCAGAGGCCAGTGTTCGTTTGTTTGTGAGGTGCTGAGGCAAACAAACATGTTCATGAACATGTCAATGGTATAGGAGGTCTTGGCATTAAAGATAGTGTTGTTTTTGGTCGTGTAAGATGAAAATGACCCCTCCAGCCTCTAAGGCAGCCTTTGTACTCAATTTTGTAGTGATCCTTGCCTTCCTTGCTCTTTCAATGTTCATGTTGTTAGTATAGGCAGCCCTAAGGTCCCCTAAGGTGTTTTGGGCGTCTGAGGCACGCTCCTCACCAGTTTTTGTAGTAATCCTTGCCTTCCTTGCTCTTTTGAGGTTGTGAGGTGAGTTACGCCATAGCGCTCGTGTTTGTGAGGTCGTAGGTGACGGCGCAGGCGTGACGGCGTCTGGGGTGCTATTTAGTAGTGATTTTGGTGAGGGCGCTGCCTCGGATGCCGTAGGTTGGTGCGCTCGTGGTTTGTGAGGTTGTAGGTGACAGCAGAGAGGTTTGTGAGATCGTAGGTGACAGCAGAGCGCTCGCTCGGCATCTGAGGCGTCGTTTTGTAGTGTTTGTGGTAAGGTCTTAGCCTAAGATACCGGAGGTTGTGAGAAGTCGTGTTTTGCGAGTTGTAAGATGAGGTGAGGTCAAATCAGACCTTCTGAGTGCTACAACCTCAGGCATTGCACTGCCTGCGCAAGTTGTTGCTACGTATGAGGTCGCTGCTCGTTGACCACGTTGCCGGCTGTACTGAATAGGCGCTCGTCAACAGCAGTAGATGCTGGCGCTGCTAATAAGGTCAATACGAGATGCTTTAATACTGGGTACTCGGATTGATGTAGGAGCCACCAATCTAATGGATCTTGATGCTCTGGAGGCTCCGGAGCGTGCATATAGCGAGCCAGTTCATCTTCGTATTGCCTTTAGCGAGAGCTGAGTTTGTTGAAGGCAGCAAAGCTGCTTAGTTCCTTTCGTCGTGTAGGAGGTGAGATTGAACTCCGTACTAGCGCGTCTATATTATAAAGACGTTAGGCATTGGCATATTGTTCCTTTATTGTTGCCATAGTCGCTGTTACAAACTCGGAGCTCTAGTGCTGTTTAAACCAGTGTTGCCTGAAGTGAGGATTAAGGAACACAGCCATTATATATGCCAGACTAAGGTCAGTTTTGCAGTAGTGCTTAATTAGCTTCTTCCACCCTAGGTTTAAACACGCCATAAAGTGAGTGGTACTAGGCTGTATACGGCGAGTCTCGAGATGCGTGAGGAGGTAGTCCATTGACGTGAGAGTGTTGTAGAGCGCTCTGGCTGTCGTACCAACTGACTGCACGAGCATAGATACATCATGGATGGGCTCGAGAAGGTTCTTAAAATCGCTAAGTTCATCCTAGTTGTATCGATTGAGTTGTTCATCCTCAGGTATTGCGGCATCCTCGTGACTTTGGTAGAGCGTAAGGGCGTCCTATAAGTAGATGGCTTGTTCGATCATAAGATAAGTACTGTTCTATTGAATGCTGCCATTTGTGACAAGTCGTAAGATCTTTATATGTGACGTCTTGTTGTCATCGACGAGCTCTGTTTGTTTGCTCTTAAACAGCTTCTTCTTCGATGAACTGCCCTTAATGTTGACGATAAGGTTGTAGAGCTTACCAATAGGGCCCCTATGTCGCCAGGCTTGATGCTGTGCCTTGTCAGATCCATGTTCTATAATGGCCTTGAAGGAGGCCATTGCCTGCGTGCTAGACGTCGCATCGTCGCCTTAGCTTTGTAAGAAGTCGTGTTGCGCGTCCTCTAAGTCCTCTTTGTCAGGTACTCTAAACAAGATCGCTGTGCATACGAGATTGAAGATATGGCCTGCGCAGCGTAATCTTGAGGCGATTAGGTCAATGTTAACACGCTCCGTAAGGGCAGCGAGTGCTGTATTGTTATTGCTAGCATTGTCAGCTGCAAAGTAGGCAATCTGACAGCTGTGGATTTGGTAATCCTTCAGGATGTCAAAAAGGTTGTCAGCAATATTAGCACCAGTATGACTACCAAGGGAGTCGCATATGGTAAGGACGACATTATGGAGTTTGTTGTTGTCCCCAAGGTAATGAACAACGACTCTAAGAAGGTCTAGGGCGTCGTTATTAGCCTTCCATCTATCAAAGGAGATTGTCAATTTAGACGCTGAGTTTGCGATGGATCTCACCACCTTAGGTTTGGCTTCCTTATAGGCGTCAACTATCCAGTCATGTACTGTAGATGGCGACTGTGGTATAACAGTCTCAAGGCGAGGATCTTGTTCAGTTAGAAGGGCATAGAAGTCATTGCTAGTTGCCTGTCGAAGTGACACGCCACTACGTGAGATCCAGCGTGTGTAGGATGTCTGCCACGCTGCTCAGTCGAACGTCCGTTTATTTGCTATCTCGATGTCGTAGAACGCCTCTGTGATAGTACGCTTACCCTTTTGCTTTTTGCGAGGCTCCATAGGTAGCGTACCATCGCTGTTATAGTGATGCTTGGTCTGCAAATGCTGTGTAGGTACATTTGTTAGATTGGCCAGCCATATGAAGTCAGACTCCAAGGTCACCTTAGTTGCAGGGTTGGATGCCAGTGCCTTAGTATAGCAGGCCCTGCATACCTACATTGGAGAGAGCTTCTTTTAGTCATCTATAAGGCTTACTGAATGGCCATGGCGCCAGATCTAAGAGGTGTTAGGCCTTTTGCTTAGTAGAGTTGGTATGTAACCTAGCAGGTTGACTTCTCTTACAACCAAGCCATAGTTTGTTCTCTGCAGCTTGTGTGAGGCCTATAGGCCAGATTCTAGTAGTAGCTCTGTTAGATTCTCTGGTTCAAAGGTCAAAGATGAGACTGTACAAGCGTCAGATGCTATAGTGAAGTGGTTAGTGGTTAGATAAAATGGTGAAGTTAATAGTGGCTGACCTTGTCGAGGAACGCGTCTACGCGTTGTGAGGTTGCAGCCGCGGAGGTGAGATTACGGAGGTCTGAGAGGTGCGCGGATTACTTAAATAGGTTATCCGCAGAGCTTCCTACGCATCTAGGGTCAGGGTTAGGGTCTCTAAGAGATCGGATGAATATACTAAATACACTTCTAACACCATCACCACCTTATGAATATCTATACTACAACTGAACAAACAAACGAACAAACAGACTAATCAGCTTGTTTGTTTGCTAGATTATTGGGGGCCTGTTTGTTTGTTTATCAGGGTCCAAACAAACAATGTTCGTGAAATTGCTTGTTTACTGGACACCCTGGATGGATGAGAGCGGAAAGCCGACGGTCGTTGCCATACAAGACACGTGTGATGCCAGGCGCTGGCGGAGTGACCAGGATCGACTGGCTGTCCGGCTTCAACTTCCCAGACAAGGCCCATTTCTCTGCCTCATCGTAGCGTCTCTTCTGCGCATGACTGCCATGCCTGAGCACAATGTTTTCCTTCTGCCGGTTTTCTTCATCAATGGAAACCCGTACAGCTCCAGTTTCTAAGAACAAAATATCGATCGGAAGGTGAACTTGACTTCCTTCAAGCTGCTTCAGGAGCATTCCGGTAAGACGGCCGTCGTTGAAGCTCAAGGATGCTGACTCGAGGTTGTAAGGAGAGATCCATTGCTCAGAGGCACCAGCGATGTAAGCGAGTTCGCGGTTCCGCTTGCAGAAGCCGGATTGGGAGCAGGTCGTGAAATCAGAATGTTTGACCGCAGCTACGGGCGCTCCAAGTCAGTTTAATGGTCGAAGAAATTGGTCCTTTGGAGAAATTACCACGCACCAGCGAACTTGAGGAGACACAAGAAGCCTAGAAGCATTGTCCACGGCTTCTTCGGCCTGCCCATGATGTGACACTCTGCCGAAGGGAGTAGCGGGTAACACAATGTGATTGATCGATATGGTTATGGCCGGTCGCGTGTGTAGCTTGCCAGCATATTTCTTTGAATCGAGGGAGAAAGGGAACGGCGACCCTGTCGTTTCGCAGGGAGTTCTGGCAAAACCTGCGATTTGGCAATTGACAATGCATATGTGATCTGGTGTAATGCAGGCCTCGGACCCTTTGGACGACAGGTCGGAGCGGAGCGGAGGCGGCGACCTTGGACCGCTGGCTTGGACCGCTGCCTCCGCTCTTTGGTACCGTGACACGAAGTATCGCGACCCTGGAGCCGCATAGTGGCTTTACGACGATGCCCAAGCTCATGGATAATCAAGCAAGAGCCCGCCTGATCTGCTTACGGCAGGAGGGAATTGGTGTGGTATTACTGTCACCTACGAATGATCAACGCTTTGCGCTCCAAAATAAACTGAGTCACGATTCAAGAGTTCCCATCAAGATCGATCTCGCACTGTGCAACGCTGTACGCTCAATGATAATGGTTCTGATCATTTGTTCGACCAACCTCCTCCATTTTCGTAGCCTACCCTTGACATCGATGCACGGAAAACAACGGTTCGAGAAAGAAGATCCATTAAAGAGTCAATATGCGGCAGCTATTGCTCTCGTAGTTGAGCACTGCCGAGGAGGCACGTGTCAAGCAGGGACCCACATTTGATCACAGCAAGGAATGATGGAAAGAAGTATAGGGCCAAAGTCTCTTTCTAGTTTCACGCCGAAGCACGGAACATTCTGCCACCATACCACTACTGCGCATCCTGCAGAGCGCCCGCCTTCATGAGCATTCCTAGAATTTCGGACGGTCTTTTCTTGCGTCCTCAGGAGTGGCTTTCGGTGCTTTATCCTCGGTCAACCACTTGTATACTTCCTGGAACTCCAGCGTGAACGGGTCCTCGTACGTCCGACGAATGTTCGACTCTCTGTGTGAACCGTCTGACAGGGCCTCTTTGACCACCATAGTTGTCGGCAAACCTTTAATGAACGGAGTGTCGATACACACTTTGACTGTCTTCTCGTCGCCGAACACTTCTATCGAAGCGTCGAAGCGCGGCACCTGATCGACGCCGGATTCGTATGATACAGTGAAGCCAGCAAATTTGAACATGGCGCTGTCGCTGTCAGCTATGCACGTAAGCATCCGGTAGTCATGTTTGCTTACCTCCAGAAAGGGGATCCGGTCATCGCACATGGTGAGAAACCTGTGACTCCTGTAGGCATGCCCATGATCTCACGCATAGCGCTTAGATCGTGCGAACCCGGCATGGAGAGGAAGTCCCACATCATCTTCCTCTCCTTGGTTGGAGAAAGTCCCAGCTCGACCTGGAGGGCTTGCTCCATATCGTCCTGTGTCTTTTGTCGCAATGCCTCAGTGTCGGCTTGCTGGTAGTCATTGAACGTTTTGGGGAACGTTGCTGACTGGCTGATAAACACAGAGTTCGGCCCAATGATGTCTCGAACACGGGCATAACGAATCTGCTCGATACTGCCGACTTCCTTTACTGCGTCGACAAAAGCGGCAGCGTAACGTCTCATGTAGCCCACGAAGACCTTAGAGCCGCCGGCTGCCTTGTCTGCGGCTATGATACGATCTATGTCCTGAAGGGTCAAGGCAATCGGCTTCTCGATGAACACATGTTTGTTGGCCTTCAGAGCAAGGATTGCTTCGGAAGCATGGAATGCATGGTTGGTTGCCAGCAAGACCAAGTCAACGTCCGAAGAATTACAGAGCTCTTCGACACTCTCGGCCATCCGGGGCTTCGTGGCCCCAGGAACCCTCTGGTGGCTGTATCTCATCGCTTCCTTGGAAACATCGTAGAGGTATGTAATCTGGAAGAGGTGCGAAAGAGAGGACAGGGTGGGAACGTGAGTTACTTGGGTGATCATACCGCACCTGCGAAAGATTAGCATCTCTTACCGGTTCATGTGAAGGGACGATAGATGTAACTCACCCGACGATGCCCACTCTGATGACTTTGCCGCCCCACGCGGCTTCAATGGGCTTCATGGCAAACATCTTGACAACTGATGGGCGTTGGTGTTCGTTCTGAGCTCAAGTCGTGGGTCTCTTCAGTTGCTGTTGCGTTAGGGCCACGACGGATCCTGATCAAATACTATATATGCACACAGCTTTACTGATGATACACCGGAAGGGAAAGAACACCTTACTGCTACGTCAGCAGACACTTGGCGAATAGACTGTTGTTCTAGACGCGGTGCGTATGCATTCTGTCGGGGCGGGGCGGATGAACTCTGTTGGAGCGGAGCGGAGTTGAGAGCCAAAACTCTGAGCAACTGGTTGTCGCATACCTCTAGGCGTTGAACACCTCTCGCCGTCGCATACGGTACTTCCAGATATGGATAGCGAGCTGTCGGGCATGACGGATCGGTTGATCAATTTTGAACGGCTCCGTTCCATATGCGTCGAATGGGTCTACACGGATCGCAGGTGATGTCGATCTACGTTAGACACATAAGTCGGGTTGTCCCACACGCCCATTCCGCATGTATATAACGACTGCCTGCACACATCGCGACTCTCCTACGGACTGAATCTTGTATAGTTCAATTAAACTCCTTGGAAGACTGTCAATCATGCAGTCCTTCATCCAACATCGGAAAATCCGCCAGAGTGTGCAAACCAGGATTCTGACCAAGGAAACTGTACACCCCGAACGACAAGCCACGAACTCTCCACAGTGGGCTAGACCATTAGAAAGCAGAGGCAAGGACGCCGGCACCACCAACATTCCTCCCACGGATGATCCACAACTCAGCTTGTCTTCCACTGAACATCGACAGCCTGCAAGCACCTCCGCGTTCCAACCAAATACTCATTCCGATGTCGAGAAGCAGGAAGGTAGCAGCGGATCGCTTTACATACTGGTTCGATTCGACGGCGAAGACGACCCCATGGATCCGATGAACTGGTCGCTCAGCTACAAATGGCTTGTAACCGGTGTTGTTAGCATCACCAGCTTCATAGTCACCGGTGCTTCGGCAATCGATACTGAAGTCGTCCCACAGATCATGAGCGACTTTGGAGTTGGCGAGGAAGTCGCTCTTCTCGGCACGGCTCTGTTCATGATTGCGTTTGGCCTAGGCAGTCTGGTCAGCGCGCCGTTCTCTGAGATACTGGGACGTAACCCGGTGTACATCATCAGTACGTGATATAACTCCACCAATCGACTGCCTAACCAGGCGTGCTGAGTCTCATAGGCCTGCTCGTTTTCGGTCTGTTTACGATGGGTGCCGCTTTGGCACCCGATGCCGGCTCGTGGCTGGTGTGTCGCTTCTTTGCTGGCTTGTTCGGCTGCCCTCCTTTGACCAACTTTGGCGGCACAACAGCAGATCTATGGTCACCGGCCGAGCGCACTTACGTCTTTCCTGTGCTCCTCTGCTTATGTTTCCTGGGTCCTTTCCTGGCGCCAATGGTCGCATCATTCATCGGGGCTAGCTCGCTAGTCAGTTGGCAGTGGACTGGTATGTATATGACTCTCAACTCTGGAAGCACCCGTACGCTAAGCTGACTGTGCACTACAGAATGGCTTACGCTCATATTGACTGGCGCTTTGCTATTGGCCTTCGTGCTGTTCGTTCCGGAAACTTACTCCCCAGTCCTCCTCAGCTGGAAAGAAGGACGGGAGGAGGCCTCCCGCTTGGTTTGGGCCAATGGCTAGGAGCGTAGACCATCCACCGTGCAGATATGTGTACTCGTGAGACCACGGACCACGGAGTCCCCTGCCGAGCAGAATTCGAGATGCGGAGTGGTCTCACAGTCTCACGAATACTGTCCACACGGTGCGGCCTCAATACCTAGGACTTATGGCCAGCTTCTATCCGTGACACAAGTCGTGGAGACACTACAAAACTCTTCCGTCGAACGCGCTCCTCTAATGATTCTTCTTTTCTTTTCTTTATGATACCGCGACTCTCTATACCCTTGTACGATCTAAAATCAGGTTGATCATAACACATTCCCGAGAGTCCAAGAGCGAGACAACGCCTTTTATAATCTAGACACTCTTTGCACATGCTCTCCTGTAGTGGGAGGCGTGGAAGTGGAGTGTCGGGTTCGCTTATGGCACACAAACTTATTTTGACTTCCCTCACTTTGGTGAATTGTCGTGACATGGCATGGCAGATGCCTTCGTCTGATTCTTGGTCCGGTGCCAGTTTCGCCGAATCTCAATGTTCTTCACGGCCTTGACGCAGCGGAAGTGTCTTGCGCGGCTGAGATCGAGTCCTGCTATGAGGTAAATCATTCCTGCGGGGCGGGACGGAAGGTCGATCACTGGCATGGTATGGCCTATGCAGTTGCTTTGTCTTTGCAAAGCATGGTGAAGGCCAATAGTGATCGTGTGGTTGATGAATATCATGTTCCTTACCTCTGCCTGGCAATGGTCAGCTGAGGAGGATCGTGCCTCTCTATTGGTCAACAGTTCACCTTGTGCTGCGAATTCATCTGTGTTACTGCGCTTTTGTGCCATCTCTTGGGCCTGAATGTGCTTAGAACAATGCATGCATTAACCAGACTGCATGACCACTGCGGCGCACTTGTACCATAATTCTACATAAGCTGAAGCGCACGATCGCTGGAATAAAAAGTATGCAGACGGTAACGATTTCGTGCATTAATGCCTTCAAGCTACATTTAAAGCGAACAGTCCCGACCCAAACTACCTTCATGTGTCTTTCAATCATGCCCTGACGTCTTGAAAACACATTCCTCCCTGTAACACCTTCTCAGTTGCCTCCAGATATACCATACAGAAGCTTGAATTCGTTATAGCCAGACAATCACTTCACTGCGTCGTTGTCCCTTCCACGATGATGCTGCGAACCATCTCGCCCATGTCCTCAATATCGCTCAGTTGGAGTTTCAGCGGTCCCAGGCGTGCGGCGATGCCAGTGGTGAGAGTGCAAAGCGCTGATAACAGATGTTGACGTCTAGCTTGAGCATCAGCATTCGAATTCCAGGAGTAGTAGCCCATGCGGTTGATGTACATGTTGTCGATGTGGGAGTTCAGTGAAGCGGTCGAAGGTGGTCTCGTTGTCGGCTTTCTCCAGCTGTGCTTTGACGACGGTCGCTGTGGCATCGGGATCAACCGCGATGCCCCGAAGAGTGGCGAAGCGTCTCAGCTCTGGGAGTGGCAAGCCGTCGAAGGACAGCAGTCCACGTTGGCAACGGATGTAGAGGGCCCTCAAACGTGCAGCGGTCCCGCAGCCGCCTTTGGAGACCGAGTGCCCGTTCTCCTCCAATTTTTTGCGCAGGCCGCTTTTCTTGCAACGGTTGACAGAGTCAAGTTTCCAATAGTCGCCGGGGCCAACTTCACCCCAGCGGTCGAAGGTGTAAAGCTGTACCATCCTGCCGATTTTGATTTCGATTGTGTTTTGTAGAAGTGTGTGGTTGCGTGACGATCTTGGTGGCGAGGAGGTGGGAACAAACAGAGTGGTGTCGAGAGCAGTGCGAAGGTGAGTGAGGAGCATAAGAGGCAATTGCGAGCCGGGCGCTACCTCTTTTTGTTGGACGCGCGACAGATCGGCTAGCGGTGCGACCTTCAGTCACTTTTAGTGAAAGGTGAAAGTGAAAGGTGACTCTCGTCGGCAGTGGCACAAGCTAAACATCACAGGTCAGACTGAACTTGCGTGGGCAACCGCTGAGAGACTTGCGCAAGCTGTGCGTGTCGACAGTGAACGCGAGACGGCGTTAAGCATCTGATTGGCCCAACATGACCTCCATTCACTTGTAGCTCTTCGGCAGCGGCACAAATTCACGTTGCAGGCCAAAACACCGTTGCGTATGTGAGTGTCGATATACTCAGACTGCAGCACCTGCCACAACCAACATCTTCAAACCATGCCCTGCGTCTACACGTTATCCTCGACAGCTGTCGTATCAACTTCCTCAATTCTCCAC
>Ga0265797_10003884_pt1 | contig 23410 bp, 20 predicted proteins | sample P2T30metagenome_FD_192433 | JGI IMG/M metagenome (GOLD analysis project Ga0265797, IMG submission 192433) | Plant litter microbial communities from East Loma Ridge, Irvine, California - P2 T30 | ecosystem: Environmental > Terrestrial > Plant litter > Unclassified | place: USA: California... | reverse complement strand
AGACTCTCGTCCATCTGCGCCATGAGATGGCACAGTCGCTTGATATTTGTAATAGCTATTTCCGCATCTTTCGTCTTGGGATACTGCACATATGCTACGCGATGCAAGTGTAAGAACGAGGCATAATAGTTAGCAAGATAAGTTCTAAAGCTCCTTGTGAGCGCACCAGCAAGGTTCCTTGCCAAAGAATTCTCCAAATCTCCTGCGATAGCATGGTCCATAAGTGCAGGTCGTTGGCTGTAGAGTGCATGGAGGTCTTTTGAGATTTGGGCACCGAGCGCCATGACTTCGGTCTCGTCTTGTACAGTGCCACGGCTGCGGTGCCAGGGGTCGAGCTTCGTGATGCGGCCGGCGAATGATTGAGTCTTTTGGTAAAAAACTATTCCAGGGTGATATAACACGTCGAACAGTATCTCTTCCACTTCGGCGTCTGACGTGTCCGGCTCAGAAGAAGGGTTGGCGGCAGGTGATGCATCGAAAAGGGACTCATCTGTATCCGCCAAGAAGAGTCCCTCTCCCCCGGCAGTCGATACGGCACGAGCGTCAAGGAGACGCAACCAGGATATCAAACGGCGATCCGGGGTTGAGAAGGTAGTTTTGTTTGCGTTTTGAATGAGTGAGTAGGCCTCCCTGAGGTTGGCATGAGCTCGAGGTAGGGTTTCCATGAGCAGGTCAGTGTAGGTAAGGAGAAAGATGGAAGCGAGGATATGTCGGAGTTCGGACTTTTCGCTGTCGCCATCTCCACTCACGCGTATCTTTGCAAGGCGATTTGACAACTGTCTCGCTGCGTGGTCATACAATGGTCTCCAATCGATCTTTCCAACTTCATCGCCCAACCCACTCCGCTGCATCTGCATTGCAGCGAATGTTACTATAGCACTTTTAACCACAGGACTTTCTGTGGCCATAGTACTAAAAAAGGCACGAGTGGAAGCCCATTTGGGTCCAACTTCTACCGGTGTCAAAATTGGTGGCATCAGCATTTGCAGAAATGTATTCAAAAGAATTTCCTCGTTTGGTGCTCCATGGGCCGCGATTTCGGATGGAAAGGGTGATGTCGAAGTTTGACATGGTCTGCTTTGCAAATCACAAGTCACATTTCTTGCGGTAGAAGGGGCTTCCACGGGCGGACCTGCGGGTCTGGAAGCATGGTCGGGTTGAGAGATGGGCTGTGGAACGGGATCCACATTTACATTCGCAATCGACGAGTCTATAGGCCATGAACTAGGGCTCAACAGCATAGCCTCATCCCACGTGCCCATACTCAGGGGTCCTGGCGCCGAAAAGTCGAAGCCGAAGCCATATCCATCAAAGGGGAATGGCCCAGGAACGAGGGACTGCTGATGTCCCGGAAGACTGTTTGTTACCAGTGAATGGGGTTGTGTGGTGGTGGTGCGGGCTGCGGGTGAGACCCTGTGCCATGTACAGTCTAGATTGAGTCTTTCACAATGAGAACAACGCGGCCGCTGTTCGTTACATCGCACTTTTCTTCTTCTGTACCGGTCAGCGCCATGAGTCGTTAACAGGGTATGACAGCGTACCGGCAGGCATTACAACCGTTTTTTGAGCGCGCAGGACGGGGCGCGGCCGCTATCGGTTGTTCAGACACTGATGCAGAGATTGCAGGTCGCGGCAAATCCTGTACATGTGGCGGCGACATGTGTACCTATACGACAATGTTTGAAGATGACTATGAGCCACGTAGCCGATGCGCCAGATGGACAATACGGCGGACGAAGTGCATGGGGAGACATGGTATGGATAAATGGTGTTTGTGGGCACCAATGACAATCGGCGCTAGCGAGTCAGAGAGTGTTGGAGACAACGTCTTGCTCCCAATATAGCAACGGTGCCATTCCGGTTGTACTTTGTCGGAGTGCAGGAGATGAGATGCTTGGATATCTCAGGCATTAGGTGCAGACTTCTTGTAGACATGCAGATGAACTATCTCTTCTCCCACTTTGGTGTCTCCGGGAAGCGGAAACTTGAAATTTGCCGTCTCCATGAATCCTGCGTCCTGCATGAGGGCAAAGAAGACTTGCTCACTCGAGTGTCGCATCTTCATCGCGATGGCTACGACGACATTTGGGGTCATTTCGGCTAGCTGAGCCAAAGTGCGCACTAATGCTGGACTGGGTTTGGAATCAGATACAGTGCCCAGAGAAGCTTGATGATGTCGAACCGACATGCGACATACCTGCTGTCTGAGTTGTATGTACAGTCGGCCGCGATAACCAAGTCGATAAGGTCCGAAGTAGGCGGTAGTTGAGATGCTAGGTCTACATTCCAATCCAGTTCTACGAATTCGAGCGAAAAATCTTGTAACTTGGAAACCTGGCTGATGTTGCGTTGGACAATGTCTTGGGCCAACAGTAGATCTGTCAGGATTACTTTGGCATTTGGAAAGATTTGGGCCAGCGTGATGCCCACCATCCCACAGCCAGTCCCCAGTTCGAGGATGTGAAGATGACATGTCGGTGCGGTTGGTAGCAAAGCCCTAGCCAAGGTGGCGTTTGGATCTTTCAGGTCCATAAGTTGGCAGGAGAGCGTGATGCCCGCGTCCCTTGAAGGCATGCATCAGTAAGTGGCAGGGCAATGTAGAGATTGTCCAGGTTTACCAGAGATGCCTCGCTATACTCTCTCCCGTCTCCTCCCAGATGTTGACGGTGGGCTCGTTTGGGAGCTTGAAGCGTCTCTCGACCAGCTTGGCAGCCTCAGTGTCTGACGTGAAAGGCGGGCTCCAGGCCGATACGACACCTCGAGCATCCTGCTCTAAAAGGGCCGGGTACTCGTCGTGCGTCGTCTTAGGCTCCACGCCTACTCTTACTCGCAACAGATTGGAGGGCACCTGAGACTTGGGCAGCGGAAGTGCAATGGGCAGGCTCCGCATGCCACCAGTCCATTGCACGGTTCTCCAGACAGCGACATATTCGCCATAGTCTGCACACACTAAAAGCTCTGCTGCTAGCTGAACGTCATACGGCAAAAAGGAATCGCCGAGGTCTGATGTGACTGTGATTAGGCAGTGAAGGTGCCGGCTCGCCGTGCCCTTTTCTGTGACTATGCGTGGCGTCTTGAGGAAGCGAATGTAGCGCATGGCGCATTGGGATCAGCTAGGAGGGGGGTGGGGGTGAAGGGCTGGGAGCATGGCTGGGGAATGTCGGAGCAAAGCCCAACCGAACATGGACGTACATCGTCATATCTCAACGCCAACGGCTCAACGGCGCAACCAAGGGTCTTTTTGTCGATGCACCCACACACTTGAATAGGCCGACGCCGATGCGCAGTCGCATTCGCAGCGCCTCGCTGCCGCCCAAACCCTGCTTCTCTGCCACTCTGCTCCCACCTTCTCCTGTGAGCAGCCGCCGCCGCCATCGCCGCTATCGCCATGTACCGGCGCAGTGATCCCCGGTGGAACCGCACGCTGCAGCACATCACCGAGAACCTCGAGCACGCAAACGAGTCGGCGCAGGAGAACATCTATGGCTTCACCCAGCGCTACGTCAACCCGTGTTTTTCGTCAATCAGCCAATGCCTCAACGCGTGCACGGCACCCTGCTTCCCAACCCACAACGACCGCCGCCGTCACCACGGCCGATCTCACGGCCGGGCAGAAGTCAGCTTCGACTTCTACGACGACTGGGAGTATGACGAGAGCGACGGCCTGCTCGGCTGGGGCAGCGACAATCTCGACCGCTTCCTGGGCGGGGCGGCAAACTATGGCGCAACCGCCCAGCCCGGCCGGCAGCGTGCCATGAGCTATGGACAGCGCAACCGCAATCGCAACCGTGACACTCGCTACAATGGCCCGCGGCGCAAGAGCACCGCCGTGCCTCGCGATGCCGCTCAGGACCCGACCCTGATCCCGAGCTCGTCGTACTTTGGCTTCCTGGGCCGCCTGCCCTTCAAGATTGGCGCAAAGGCTCTCCGGTACAAGCCCTCTGCTGCCGACCTGACAGAGCATCCAGGCGCCGCACGCCGCAGTCTCGACGAGGAGCAGCCCTTGATTGAAGACAGCGACGAGGATGCTCTCGACGCCCCCGAGCACAAGGGCCACCGCAGACAGCGCAGCGACACACACACGTCCGGCCACACAACCGACTCGCTGAGTTCGCGCGGCGACATCTTCCCGAGCGAAGATGAGCTGGAAGACGCCGTCCCGCTCGACGACGAGTTCACCATTGCCCTTGAGCGCCGCACCACCAGCCAATGGAACGACGACGCCGCCAGTAGCAACAAAGCGCGCTCGAGCAACAGCAAGAGCAAGCGCCCCTCTGCCTCACATCTGTCCTCCCGCACAGCCTCCTCCTCCTACAACAACAATAACAACACCACTACCAGCTCTGACAAGCCCCCTCTTGCCGCCTCAGCAACAACAATCTCCGCGCTTGAGACTCCCACCTTGGCGGACCTCCAGAAGGAAGAGGACCGTCTCCGCGTCGACGAGGAAACCGCAGTCGACCGCAAACGCCACGACGCACACCAACTCGCGGTAAGACGCGGCCTTGCACCCGACCACTCTGCAACCAGTACACCGCGTCGCTCGCCCTCGCCCGCGCAAGCCCCAATGGCGACAATGGAATCCACAGTCTCCCCGTTAGTCTCCACCCCAGCTACCGCATCCGAACTTCACCCACACAACTCAATCCCATTTCCTAGTTTTGTAGACGCCCAGACAATGCCGGACAGCAGTGCGTTTTACGTTGACGAGAGCGATTATTCAAGCAAATCTGTTACCCCGAATCGGCCTTTGTCACTGAGGGCAGAGGCTAGAGAGGACGGGGTACGTGGAGACGAGTTTGTGCCAGCGAGGTTGCCCAACTTTGGGCATGGGTACGAGGGTTCCATCTCTGATTGATCATGACCAGGGTACAGGAAGCTCCGCCTCCTTGTGCGGCTTGGCAGAAGCTTTTAGGCATTAGTTTTCTCTTGTATTCTTACGACTATATCACTCATGAACTAGTTAGCATTTGAACGAAGCCATGTATCCATCACGCCCTCGTATTCCCAAACGCAATCTGCTTCTTCGTCAAGCCCTGGTAAATCTCATCTAGCATCACGCGCTTCCTCTTCTTGTTCCCCTCCTTCTCCTCCCTCTCCATTTCGTCCTCTTCGTCCAAGTCAGCATCTTCCTCTGTCCGCGGTTTCCATGCTGCAATACCACCGTCTGCATGCGCAGAGTACATTTCCACATGGTGCGGTCGCCAGGCGAGACTTGTGATTACATCTTTCGTCTGCAGTAGCGGTTTCGGACTGGCAGCAGCACTATTCGATGTATTGATGTTTGGACGGCGTAGTCGGCGGGCCAGCTTGCCATCAAAGACTTGATAGACAAGGATCTCATGCCCGTTTGGATAAAATATGACATCTGCCCGTGGCTGCACGTACCGGGAGGGAGCAAGAAGTAGGGTGTGGGGTGTAAGTCCTGAGTTCCTGACCATTGGACCAAAATCCGCAAGCGTATTAGCACCCGTGCTCGTATCCCAGACGCGGATTTGGGCATCATGGCCGCAGCTGACTAGGTGCCTTCCATCATATGTCCATGTGAGGCCGTTGACGGGGCCTCTATGCGCTTGCTTAAACACCGAGCTGCTAGCACGTAAAGCAGATGAAGTCATCTTGTGTCCAAGAATCCCAGTACCAACCGAGTCTTCCAAATCCAAAACACCTAGTTCTCCAACACTGCGCCGGATGTCCCAGAAGCGCACACTGCCATCTGTTGCTCCGCTAACGAGAATATGTTCACGGACGGGACTCCACGCCGTGGCCAGCACCGTGCCCGCGTGTCCTGCAAGACTATGCGTCGTCGCACCGGACCTGAGATCCACAAGCCGTACATTCGGATTATGCGTGGCGCATGCAACGAGCAGATGCGATGCAATCGGCGACAGCGCGATATCGTACACGACGGCATCGAGGTCAAATTCTGCGGACGCAACGAGCGTTTCGCTCGAATACAGTTTAACCGTGTGATCGTAGCTCGAGCCGAGAAAAGCCAGAGAATCAAACGGATAAAACGCAAGCTGCGTGACACCCAGTCCCTTGCCTCCCTTCTGTTTGCCGGCCACTGACAAGGCTAGATGCGCCTCCCCCGTTGCTGTCTTTGCCGTGGAGGCCTCAAGATCCCATATCCGGATTGAACTATCCGCGCCGCCGGAAAGCAGGTACCGACCCTCAAATTTATCTATTGTAAGCGCGTTGACGCCGTATGCATGCGCAGGGACGCGGGTGTAAGGATCAGAGGGGGGCGGAAGGTGCTGGCTGAAGGTTAGAGTGGGCGAGTGGTGGAGCGCATAGATGAGGGAGGAACCCATGGCGCGTTGGAGAACATGATGGGGGGTGAAGCCGTAGGCGCGATCGTGTACGTGGTGGGTGTGCATAGAAGACTACATGTCTTTCGGTGTTTGCGTGGACGAGGTGAGAGGCTATGACGTTGCTCGCCGGTGCCTGGGAAGCATGGCGTGCAGGGGTCTGGAATTTTGCCGACGAGTCACGGCGTACAACTACTGGATTGAAACCTGGCCCGGCTTATGTAAGACATTCACTGGGGCACAGCCCTGCATGTAAGCAAGCTAGCCCATAACTTCTCCATACCAAGGATTAGTCTAAACGAACAACATCATATTGTGGTGACACTACGAAGCACCTGCAATGTCGACTCGCAGAGAAGAACCCGCGCCTGCTGATAATACTTCAAATCCACGAAAGCGAAAAGCTGTATCTGCTGATAGAACTTTGAAGCCACGAAGGCGCAGAGCCAACCTCTATGACGCTGTCCAGAGTAAGCCGACTACATCGACGTATCCAATACACCATTTAACAATGCTCAAGGGCGCGTGACTCGGAACGGCCTACTTGGCAACGTCAAAGCCGCCAGGTCTTCCAAAAAACCGCTGCGCCCCGACGAGGTCCTCTTCAAGCGGAAAAGGGCGCCGGTTCGGTACGAAGAGGATGACTACTACCCTGCCCACAGGAGACTCTCCCCGGAACAAGAGCTTCCAGGCGGAGATCTCACAGCCGCCCTGCAAGCTCACATTTCTCGCCTGTATGCCAAGACTCAAAGAGTGGGTAGGCAGAGGTACCGGAAACCCATGGACGAGACTGCGCTTATTGCGCTGAGTATCCTGATGGAAGAGACGGCTCGGGCTGTGCTTGGTGAGACTGGGGATCTGGCTTTCACAGAGGCGACGGACAAGGACGAAGAACGGGATTTCGGCTGTCAGTTGAAGCAGACTGTGGGTCGAGAGAAGAAGCGCACCCCGTCTAACTTGGATGATCAAGAAGGGATGTCTGTGGTACATGGTAGGAAAGATGTTGTGGAAGAACAAGATGGATGGTCTTTGTCTGGTGAGGAATCACAGTCTGATGAGGAAGATTGGGAGTGAAGGGTTTTAGGGTGAGCGCGACCTGTAGATTGCCCAGGCTCTACGCAAGAAGCATATTCACGAAATGTGAAGAGCCAATTTAGATGGGTATATCGTTGAGTATCTGCGCAGTTCAAAGTCGCGCTTGCCTGTTACGAGAGTGATGGGCTTAGCGTCAGGACTCCCGAGGAAGGCACGTTGTCACCCAACCCAAGACCTTGTAACCTCTTCTATTACACAATCCCTCATCGCTGTCACCAACTAATTACTACGATATATCCCTTCGACTGCAGCAGTCATGGTAGGTTCAACACGCCAGTCAAGTTCGTACCTACTGATATCCCTTCAGGCGCCCAAAACTCAACCCAACCCGCAGAAAGCCGCCTCGATTCTCACGTGGTTCCACAAGACGGCACAAGCTCACAGCATCAAAGATCTCGAGAAGACGCTGCCACAAGTCTCGTCCATCAATGGTATGCAAGTCAAAGACTACCTGCAAGCTCTCTCCGACGACAACAAGATTCGCGTCGAGAAGATCGGCAGCGGCAACTGGTACTGGAGTTTTCCAGCCGACGAGAAGAAAGCCAAAGATGCTGCACTTGAAAAGGCACAGGATGAGTACAACAAGGCCAGCGCTACCGTCACCGAGCTCCAGACAAAGGTGGATGATGCAGACGCAGCTCGTGCTGAGGAGGAAGAGATGCTCATAGAAACAGGTGTGCATATCAATATCCATGCTGCCGCTCGTCTTACTCATCGCGTGTAGGTGGCAATCGCCAGACACTGATCACAAAGCATTCCAACCTGACGAAACAACTCGACAACTTTCGCACAGAGCTGGCCGCTTACAGCGAACAGGATCCCGTGGAAATGGAAAAGAAAGCAGTTGAGACGCAACAAGCGCACCTTAACGCTGAGAAGTTTACGGATCAGATACTCATGATGCAGGGCTGGTTCAAGCAGCAAGTTGGTGGCGGTGAAGACTACTTGAACATGCTAAAAGGGCTTTTCGGCGATGAGTACGATGACGAAGAACAGGGTTTGCGAGAGCTTGTGTAAGGCATCGAGGAAGCTCTGTAGTTAGAAGACTCCAGTTGAGGCTGCAAACAGTACAAGCACGCGTCAGCGCTAGGGAAGCTCAAGTAATGAATAATCATTTCGACTCATCAACTGCGCCACACTTACTAGGGGCTGTTTCGTAGGGGTCGTATCATGCAAGGGCGCACTGACCATAAGCATCCTCGATTCGCTTGCGGAGCCCGGGCGTCATAGCACTCCAGCTTTCGCCGAAAGGACCACCAAACACCTGCTGTGAATAAGAGGCCTCGCTGGCCTGTCCTATGTTGTCTTCTCGCCATCCAGTCTTTGTATATTGCAAAGCTTTGTAGAACCTCTTTTTTCTCTTTGTCTATTTTCTCAACTACCCGGAAAATCCCATACCCCGCCATGGCCTCAACTGGCGCTCAAGAAGCTACACAAGTACCCGCAGGCGGTCAACGACGTGGGGGAGGAGCAGGAGCGGGAACGGGAGGAGGCCGAGGCCGAGGCCGCGGTCGGGGTGCGCATAACGGTTCTGAAGATGGCCACGACGGCATCGGATCGAGAGGCCGCGGACGGGGTGGCTCTCGTGGGCGTGGTCGCGGAAACAGAGACGGCGCGGGTGGGCGTGGTGAGCTTGCTCCAGAGAAGGGCAAAGCACCGGCTGTGACGGTAGAAGAGAATGGACAAGGTGTACCGGCGCTTGCAAAGCTGACGCTTCAGCAATCGGACAATGAAGATGAGGATGCTGAAGTGTGCTTTATTTGCGCCTCACCCGTTCAGCACACAGCCATTGCTCCATGCAACCACCGGACATGTCACATTTGCTCCATTCGTATGCGCGCTTTGTACAAGACCAAGGCTTGTGCGCACTGTAGGACAGAGTCGGACCACGTCATCCTCACTGATGAGGCCGAGAAGAAGTACGAGGATTTTTCAACTGCCGACTTCTTCAAGTCGGACGACACACTCGGCATACACTTTGAGAACTCGGGCGTCTTTGAAGACACACGATTATTACTGCAATACAACTGCCCCGATGGCGAATGCGACGTCGCCTGTCTGGGGTGGCCGGATCTGCATCGCCACACCAAGACAGCGCATAACAAGATGATGTGGTAAGTACCACATGCCCTATCATCTTGCTCTCTACTAACGCAAATCAGCGACCTTTGTACGCGCAACAAGAAGGTCTTTACCCATGAGCACGAGCTGTTCACACACCCAGAGCTACGAAAGCACCAGAAATTTGGCGATGATAACCCCGGCGCGATCGACCAGAGCGGTTTTAAAGGACACCCTGAGTGTGGTTTTTGTCAACAGCGTTTCTACGGAGATGATGAGCTATATACTCATTGTAGGGACAAGCACGAACGCTGCCACATCTGTGATCGTCGGGAAGGGGGCAGTAGGAAGCAGCAGTATTTCGTGAATTATGATTCTCTCGAGGTACACTTCCGGAAAGATCACTTCCTATGCCCAGATCGAGAGTGCTTGGAGAAGAAATTCGTTGTGTTTGACTCAGAGATGGACCTCAAGGCCCACCAGCTCGAGGTGCACCCCAACGGTTTGTCCAAGGAGGCAATACGAGATGCCCGGAGAGTGGACATATCCGGCTTTCAAATCAGGGCGCCACACGATCAAGGAGGTAGGGGAAACCGACGGGCTGAGCAAAATGACCGAAGGCGCGAGGGCGGTAGAGGTGGTGGAAGAGGACGGGATCCGAATGCGGAGCCATTACCGGCGTCTTCTGCGCAACCTATGAGCAGAGCTGAACTCGCCTACCAGCGGCAGATGGAAGCCCAGAATACTCATTCGGTGACTGGAAGGGCTTTTGGCGGACAACTCTCCACTCCTACACCGGGCGAGGCGTTCGCTGCCAGGCCTCAACCAAGCGCTTCTCAACCTGCTACTGTGACGGCCTCGCGCCCAGCTCCAGCAGCTGTCAATGTTACGAACGGCATGAGCCAACAGAACATGGACACACAGCCAGCGAGTTCCGCTCCGCAGACCCCTCAAGATCAGGCCCGGCTCTTGCGCCACAACGCCGTCACTGAGCGTGCTACAAATATGGCTCGAGGCAGTGAGATCAAGCTCCAAGAGTTTAGGTCCTCCGTGTCAGCGTACCGCAACTCCAAGATGTCGGCTGCGCAGCTCATTGAGGGCTTCTTTGCACTGTTCGATGCAAACTCAAAAGACATGGGCAAGCTGATCAAAGAACTAGCAGACATCTTTGAGATGCCCGCAAAGCGAGAAGGTCTATTAAAAGCATGGAACGATTGGAAGGCTATCAACGAGGACTATCCGTCCTTACCTGGCTCAGCAACAGAACAAGCTTTGAACGGTGGTTCTACAGCCCGAGGTGGTTCGCGCGTACTGAAGTTGAAAAGTTCAACAGCACAGTCATCACGTTCCACGGCCAACCAGCAGGCGAGCTGGTCCTCCTCATCTTCGAGTAATCCGTTCCCTGCTCTGCCAGCCCCGTCGGGCCGTGTTGGTGCCAAACCGGGCCAAACTCCATGGGCTTCGTCATCTTCCACTGCAACGAGTGCCCGTCCCTCGCCCATGCCATCCCGTGTGGCTTCATCAACAAACGTAAATGCGAACAAGAGGGCGCCTACAGCTGACGCCTTCCCCGCACTCCCAGCCGCAGCCAAGCCCACCAGTACCATATTTAGTCCAGGATACACAGGTAATGGACTACGGCGAGATAATAGCGGGCGAAACACCCCAGTGGGAAACGCTTGGGGATCGTCATCCGGCGCGAATAGTGGCACGACAACACCTGCGCTAGAAGATGCCAGCGCAGCAGGAAAGAAGAAAGGAAACAAGGGCAAGAAGCAGACAATTTTCCAGTGGGGCTAGGCGGAATTCCATCATAGGCTCTGGAATTCTACGCGAACATGTGGACGGGGGTACGGTCTTTGGTACCGGCGGTGAGCATGTTGAGCCAGCGTGGGCACTAGACGGTCTGGGCTTGAGCCAAGGCCAGCACACGACTATATGGAGGTGGATGATTCGTAGATGGCATCAATAAATTTCACTTCAGGTCACCACGTAGATAGTACCGCTGCCACACTAACACATCATGCAATGGAATAATAAAACATCTTTGCTTTTTGTATTGGCAAGCCTCTCTCTTTTTTTTGGGGGGGGAGGGGCTGGTGACGTTTAGGGAAGTGAATGGTGTCACAAAGCATGTTTGAATTGGAAGAGTAACAATTAGTTTATTGATTTATTCATGCTCGAATTTTGGTGAGGATGTCAATCTCAAAAGTGCTCTATGTTCACCATCATGCGCCAAAGAAAGCTCTCCCTGGAGTATCGTCAAAGAGGAGGAAAGAGAGAGGGAAAGAGAGAGAGAGACATGACCGTTTGCAAGTCCACCCGGTTTATCTGTTGATCGCTACCTTATCGTCGTCTTTTCTTCTTGACCGATTTCTAATCATCCCCCTCGTATTCGTTCGCGTTGGGCACTTTTGGACCATCCTTTCGTATTGGAATTTTGATACCCTGCTGCGCAAAGCATTTACTCAACGGGGTGCTCTCTATCACTCCTGGAAACTTCTTGGCAGAGTAAACAGTAAATTGCTCTGAGAAGCTGACTGCAAGGCAAGGACCTTTACCCTGTGTGGGGCCATCGTGCATCGTGTTGTTCGTGCCGATGTCGAAGAGGCTGAGCTTGAGTCGAAAGGTGCCCTCTGTTCGGACGCTGAGATCCTGCAGCACGAACCAGAAGCCAGCTTTGCCTTCGAGATCGTTAAGACGACAAGCGTTGACAGCATTCATGCCGATGAGGTTGCGCGTGTGGTTTGAACTCATGGGCGCTGCGGGAATCATGGCCGTCTGGGGTGCTTGCCCGTAGGCTTGTGCGTACGCCGGGTAGCTTCCCGGCGGTGGAGGCGGCGGGTACCCATACCCCATGACGGCAGGCGGATATGGCGGCATTTGCGCCGCCATCCTGTACGGCTGATCGTACTGCGAGATCGCCGTTGCTACATAGTGTGTCCGGTCTGGCGGTGGCGGATATGATGTCGTCGTGCTACTGCTAATGCTCACTGTGGGAGCCGCGCTGGAATGCCGCACTAGATTGACAGCAGCGGTGCCTTCCTGGTTCCAGAGGTCCACCATGAGGACAAAGTAGGTACTGTCAATGTCGTTGAAATCCAGCTCCCGCCTCGAGTTGCGGTCATAGACGACGAGGCGAATACATGGCGGAGGCGTGATCGGCCGCCGGTCCTTGTCGCCAAAGCCACACATGCGCGCTCGAACAGGTTGCTGTTCGACCTTCAACTCATATGTCCTTCCCCCAACCACGCGATCCTGCGAAACTACTTCAGGGCGACCGCTACTGATCCTACTAGCTGCATTCCATGACATTTTGGAGTATACGACGATACGGCGCGAATTTTAGTGGATGGATGAATAATGTTGGTAGATGGGGGGAGGGACAAAGGGCAAAACCCTGGGTTTTATACAGACCAGTAGCTGCAGGTGCGGCCGCATCATGTGATGCCCACCCACTGTTTGGTCCAGCTAGCGCTAAATCCCAACCAGCCATATATTCTGCGGTCCACTAGCCATGTAGTTTGCAAAAGGAAATATCAAGGTTTCTCTGTCCTGGCAAGGACGGGGATTGTGTAACACTATCCTTTTTACATGGCGGCATCTGGGGTGGCTCTCATGTGATTCCTTGGACCATCGTACGCGACACAACGTCTGTATGTATTCATTACAGGTTCGTCACAGTTCTCCATACTTCGAGGGATAGCTATTGGTCATAATGTCACGTTGCCATTACTGAACCGTGGTACTCTGGGGCGGAGAGAGTCATCATGTTCCATTCGTCCCGCAGCCGGGATGGCGGGAACTAACGCAGAAAACCCGTTGCTTTGGTCCGTGGCGCAGTCCCAGCCTTGTCGTTAGTCCTGAACCACTTCTCGAGCATCTTCGGCTACATGTGTGGGGCAGCCACGGATATACACTTTACTAGACACTATGAGAACTTCTCAGTCGCTCCAGAAGCTAAGAGAATGTCCTTTTTCTCATCATACTACCTTGTCATACAAGTGAAGAGTGATGCACTTCTCATTTTATTGCCAGCTTTGCAACGCTGCATTACAACGATAGATATAACATCTCAACATGGCACGCGCTCTGTAACATGAGGTAGAAAACCAACAAACTTATAGAGAATATCGATAGATACACGTCGTATAATCTACCTTTTCTATATTTCCAAAAAGAAGTGTTGTGGTATTTTTTTTCTACAAAACGGCCAAGCTATTCGGGGTACGTCGCGTGGCCCCCTCTGGATTTGAGGTAGCGAATATCCTTCACCGTCACCTTCCAGCCACCGCTTGTGCAACAAACAAGTCCGGGGTTTCTTTGAGACGACGTTGGCAGCTATTTTTTTCTTAGAATGTCTAGATTTTTAATTGAGAGACTCAAGGCTGAAGTATCGTGGATGTGGTGGTGGTGAAGGATGCATGGGTATTGATATTGATTTGCTGGTACGGATAACATTAGCCTCCCATGATACAAATACTTATGCTACCCAAGCCTTGACCGCTCTCACCAAACATCAACCACGGCGAATTATCGCAAACACATCCTCTGGTCACTCAAATCAAACACTAGGCTTCTCCCCTGTCGCCTCTCCCGCTACCCTCTCCCCTCCCGCAGCCTGCTCCTCAGGCGGGAAATCACCTTCTACAATCCCAAAAACACCAACGTCACTTCTTCCCATACCACCCCCCTTAACCTCGGTCTCTTCCCTCTCCTTTAGTATACAAGTTCCTTCTTTTCTCATAGCCTCCTCATCCCATTCAAAGACTCTCCAATCAGCATTGAAAAACATCCTATGGCACACGGCCGTTCTCAAAAAACCAGAATGGCTCACAACGGCAATCACCTTTTCCTTTCTGGTATAAAGCTCCCTTAGTGCCCTTTGTCCGCGCTCGACAATGGCTTTACGAGTGAAAGCGTAGGGATTCTGAGCACCATTTGTTGTCTTATCCGGGAAGGAAGGGTCAACGGGAGAGAAATCGTACTGGGGAAATTCTTGGGATATCAGGGGGAGGGGCGTGCCTGTATCGCAGGGTTTGTCGGCGTTCTCTTGCCAGAGAGCAGAGGGTAGGACTGCAGTATTCACGTCAACCCATGTTGTCCTGCTGGCTCATATGATGGACGGGTGACATTATTTCCACGACCGAGACGAAACATACCAGGGACACCCTTTTTGATCAGCCAGTCCAAGCCAATAGTCGCAGTTTGTAGCGTCCGCCTCTGAGCGCTCACAACAATGAGCTCGACTTGATTGCCAATGTCACTTTGCTTGAGGCTTTCTTGCAGCTCACGGCTCTGCTGCTCGCCGAGTTGGGTGAGTGGAGGATCGTGGATGGACCAGTCGTTTGTGGCGTTGTGTTCAGCCTGGGCGTGGCGGATGAGTACGAGTGTGGGTGGCATGGTGAGGTAAAAGACAATGCAGTTGCAATTGGAGCGGGGGCAAAGGGGACTAGCACTTGTGCGACGCGAGATTGTTATATGTACTTTGGTTGCAAGTGATTTGTTTACCGTACGTTGCTGATTTGCACATGACGCATTAGTGGGGCGGATGTTCCTGCAGCATGGCCATGACGATGACGTGGGCTTAACACTGCAGATGTCGCTCTTCAAGTTGCAACAGCAAACCAGGCAGGGTTGCAGCACTCAACTTGGAGATGCCCTCGAATATTGTTTATTTGATCGTGAAGGCTGTGAAAGTCACTCGTTATGCATCGTGATCTTCTATGCAGTGCAATCCAGCCGTATCATCATGATATCTACTCCTCCATCTTCTCTTCGTCGTCGTCGTCGTCATCGTCGTCGCCCTCGAGCGCCTTCTTTGCTAATTTCTCAGCCTCCTCCCGAATTTCCTTGGGTACTTCCTCATGCCTGCCCTTGGTAGGCCCGTCAAGACTGCTGATCCAGGTCATCTCAAGCTCAAATTCCTTGTCTTTGTTGTCGTCATGTGCAACATAGATGATGCGTGCAGCTTCCTTGACACCTTCCTCTAGTGACAACTTTCCCTCGGCGAGATTCAGCTTCTCGAGCTCCGACTTGGCGACCTGGCGGCCCTTACCCGTAGCTGCACCGTAGTAGCCCTGTCCAGATTAGTCTTTGTTTCTTCACTGAAGATAGTTTGTATATACCCAGTACAAGCCGCTAGGTTCAATCATGTAGAGTGACGGCCCTCCGTGCTTCGCGCCTTCCTTCTTGCCCCCCGAACCAACACTGGGCCCCGAGCCGACTTGACCATCTACTGGCAGCTCAGCCTCGGAATCCCAACCCGCAATGATGGCGGTTATGCCAAATGGACGCACACTCGAGTACAGTGTGTATGCCTGTGCGTAGCTGCCCATCCTATCAGCGAGTGACGATGACGGAATGGGGGCCTTGTAGAGCTGTCGCCATTGTGCCGCCTCGTCGCGGGCTCTGGAGACAAAGTGGCGACCGTCGGGGAGGAGACCAGAAGACACGATGCCCATGTTGCGGTCCACAGTTGCTATCCGCTTGTTCGCGCCCGGCTTGAGGAGCTTGCTGCTGATGAGCTTCTCAAGCGCGAGCACAACGCCGTCCTTGCACTTGATGCCAACTGCTGTGCCACCATTCTCTACCGCCTTGACTGCGTATTCAACTTGAAAGTTGCGACCATCGGGTGAGAAAACCGAGTTGGACAGATCGTAGCCTGTGCCTATTGACGTCTACACAATGCTCAGTTCAGCTGCTTGCGTGCTCGCACAGTGGGGGTTGTTTACCATGGTGGGCCGTATTGGGGCTGAAGACGGCGCTCTGTATTTTTCCGACTATCGAGCAATTGTCTGGCTCACAAGATGCAAGTCCTATGTCTCTTCGTCCTGCGGGCAGCGTTGGTGGTTCTTGAGATTCTGGGATTCTAGGCACTGGTGTATCTGCGCAAGCTCCCCGGGCCCCCAGTAGCTTACTAGCGCGCCAAGGACATGCCCTGCCCGGTCCCGACGGCGAGCGAGCCATCACCACCGACATACACGTCCGTGGACCTTGCAATCCTTGGGCTCTCTCTGCAACCACGGCTTTGCTTCTGTCAGTCCCCGCGCGCTCGTTGCTGCGTGCACACGTGTGCTGTCAAGTCTTCACGTGCACACTATCCTGAAGCTCCGGCTTTGTCCGCCTGCTACCCTCCAATTACACGACCTCGTCCAAAAGTGCCCCCATACACATCTGATGAGTTGTCGTCCCGGATCGAGCCTTATTTACAAGCTCTAGACACACTTCATTGGCCACCGAGTGACTAGCCCAACAAGTTGGGTTTCAGCTTCGTCACTAATTGGACTGTGGGCGACAAAATTATTAGAATCATCCCGCTTTCACGCATGACCCGACCGCGCGCTACACTCGACGGTACATAAAGAATCACGACCACGCCGCTGCTGACACCCCCCTGCTGACACCTCTTCACCTTCTGTATTCTCGTCGACTCCCCGTGCACTCTTTGCTTGTCTCTAGCCCACAAGCCGTCCTTGTCGTTCATCCGCCTCAGTAACGTCAGCGCCCGACCCACGTGCCCAGACTTGCCATCCTTTCAATACCAAAAACAGCAGTATCTCTCCATTTGCACCGTTTGCCATTGCTCATAGTTCTACCGTCCGGCTTAGAGTATCGCTGCGCCGGTTGACTCATTCGCAAGCTCAACTTGGCTTTGCAGAAGCTACCCCTCCATAGCGACTTGCTCTTGACATGCAGATGCTACAACACCACTGCATCTGCACCTACAACACGCCTGTACTCTACAGTCCTCTAGCCTTTTCACAAAACATTGCGTGCTCTCACGTAAGCTCATGCCTCTTTAACATGTACATGTACTGACATTACATTATAGTGTGGAGCTATATCCGCGGGCATCAACGTCCAAGGGAAAGCGAAAGAAGACGCGAATATGCAACAAGACGAGCTTTCCAGGCTGTTCTCAGCCAACATGAACCTCTCGCACGTCACGGCGCATCCAGTCCAGACACCGGCGCCCCAAGAGCAGGCACCCAAGCAAATTGTGTACGCCTCTCAGCATTATACACACTCGCACCATGTCCCTCTTCGCAGTGCTTCTGAACCCGCTATCAAGACGCAAATCGATTCGACAGACTTAGCAGCTGTGCTCTTGAGGAACAGTATCGACCCTACCCTCTTGTTCCCATCCCAGATCGATCTCTTTCAAAATGCAGACGACGACCAGCGTCTGCGTCTCCTCGAGCTGTGGCGTATATCTCCCCCTACGGGCCGTCAAGGTCACCCATCAGGCACCGACTACAACATGTCGAGACAACTCTATGACTGGCCTCCTACTAGCCTGGCGCAAGAAGAAGCCATGGCGAAGCTCAGATACGAGAAGCAGCAAGCCGAGTTGGTGCAGCAGGAGGCTATCCAGCAGCATCAGCAGGAGCTGGAGCAGAGTATGGGCGCAGCAAACGCTGAGCCGTACATGTCTTCTGGATACGAGATGATGGCTAGACGTGAATATGAAGACTCGATGCGGGCCGACACTCCAGTCGAGGAGATGAACAAGTACAACCAGGCCACTGATCCGGTGTACAACAACGCTGGCAGCAACGGTCTCTGGCAGAAGAATGTCGGAAGCGTTTCAGACATGGAGAACAACTACGGAGCCTATGCTTATGCGCGGGAGTACGGACTACACGTAGGCTATGGCGATGAGGAGATGGTCATGTGAAGTATAGTGTTGATCCGGGGCGCGGACGGTCGAGAGGCAGAGGGGAAGGAAGTTGATGTACATGGGAGGCATGCTTGCTTTGATAGATTTCCTACATTATACCCAGACCCATTTGCATTTCAAACAGCATGGAGAGTAATGTCGAGCATGAAGGTTGCTGTCAGTGGGATGACCAGACAAGGCTTGGCCGGATGGCAATCGAGTTTCAATTGCATCTCGGTGCATTATACCATGTCTTTGTTGGTGTTGACGTAGTACACTTGGATGTAGGTGGTGCGGAAAACAGGAGCAAAGGCTCAAAGCAACAACCAGCCTACTTTGCCCTTCCGCTAGGCCAGGCCTTCCAGCCTCTTCCATGTCCCTTCTGCTTCCACTCCTGTATCAAGGCCGGCATGTTCAACATAGCCTGCCGCCTCATTTCCAGGCGCCCCTTGAGTGTTCGCTCCCAGAGCTTTCCCTTGACCTTTTGCCCCTCACCCGTACCCTTGACTTGCAGCCCCCTCTCTACCCTTCTTCGCTCTTTCTCTCCAGGCTTCTTGATGGTCCAGGGTAGCAGGTCGACGACACCGTGCTGGGAGGCAAGCTTGACCAAGTCGGCTTGTTTTCGCAGGCCATAGGCCGGTGACTTCCATCGCCCTGTTGCGAAATTCTTATGTGGGAGAAAAGGGTTGGGGTAGGGCAGGTCGTGAGCCTCGGGTGGTATGTTTGAATTCGAGGGTGCCGTTGAGGGTATCGGCGTGGGTTTAGATGTGGGGTGAGGTGCTGATGTTTCGCTCACCGGTACATTGGGGTCGCTGAGTGATGTAGTCGCTGGGGTGTTGGCGGTTGCGGAGGGTGTCGGCGATGCGAGTTGAGATGCGAGACTGGGAAAGAGTGATGGCGGGGGGTACTTTTGGAAAAAGTGTAATAGCCGTGGTGGTAGCGACTTTGCGACTTGGACGGGCTTTTGAGCAGCCATAATGATGGTGGTGGCGACGGTGTGCGCTGCAATTGGGCTGAAGCCGTCGGTCGAATGTCGAATGTCGTGAAAGCGAAAGTCAAAAGTTACAATTGCCAAGACGGGTTTAAGCCACTTGGTAGTGGGATTGGAGGGTGGAGCTTGCTCGCGCCGCCGCCGCGTATCGAGCTGCTACCTGAACATCACAAGCACCGACAACACCATAGCTTGCAATCCATACCACCGTTGCTTGAGTCTTCTCCCATTGCTGCAGCTGTCACTGAGCTTCACTTTGCATTACATCCACAACTATGGTAAGCGCCTCCACCTTAACCTCTCTTCCTAGCTAACAGCTGCAGTCGTCACCGTTCTCCATCAGTATGATTCCACATGCCCGACCCCGCACACATGCATACACACACACAGGCCTCTAATGACTGAACAGACGGCGGCGCCTGCGTAGCAATGGTGGGCAAGGACTGTGTAGCCATAGCATGCGACCTGCGCCTCGGCATGCAAGCCCTCACCGTGTCCAACAACTTCCCCAAGATCTTCCAGTACGGCGACGTCTTCTTGGGGCTTACCGGCCTTGCTACCGATGTATCTACCGTGTCCGACTTGTTCCGCTACAAGGTCAATATGTATCGTCTCCGCGAAGAACGCAACATCAGCCCCCAGACCATGGCGAACCTCGTAAGCTCGAGCCTGTACGAGAAACGGTTTGGGCCCTACTTCATCAGCCCTGTCATTGCGGGTATCAATCAGACGAGCGGCAAGCCCTTCATCTGCGGCTTTGATAGCATTGGGTGCATCGACTTTGCAAAGGACTTTATCGTCAGTGGGACAGCGAGCGACCAGTTGTTCGGAACCTGTGAGGGGCTGTGGGAGCCGGATCTGGTGCGTCCAAACAAAGGTTCAGAAGAAACTGCAACCAAGGCTAACGAACCGTAATAGGGCCCAGAGGATCTGTTCGAAACTATTTCACAGGCGTTGCTCAACGCCGTCGACCGAGACGCACTCTCTGGCTGGGGTGCGCACGTCTACATCATCGAGAAGGACAAAGTGACTAAGCGGTTACTCAAGGGCAGGCAGGATTGAGGGGGTGCATGGCATGCGTTGACGTACGGCCATGTGTTATGAGCTATGATAGATATCCTGAGGCGCTAGAAGACTGTCTCGGTGCTGAAATGGGATGGTGGACATGATCACGCCTCTCCAAGGGGGTATGTGCTGCTTCTGGGCACGTAGTCCAGAATGCCAGTGAAGTAGCTTCCAATTCAAAGTATATTTACCCAGCTCATCAAGCGAAATGGGCCCTGGTGTATATAAAAGTGTTTTCTATAGGTCGTCCAAACGACTACACTAATGTCTTTCACCAAATACACCATGTTAAATAGTACGCAGTACGCATGAAATCGACTAGGTGGATACCACGATTTCTTGGTATGCTTCACCGTAAGAGCAAAGAGAATAGCTAAACAGGTCCCATTCTTGGTCCAGAGTCGGGCTAGAGACCGCTATCGATAGGCGCGGTGCACGTGATCAGGTGTTGCCTTAGTGTCCGTTGCCGCATAAGCATGTCGCGAAACTTCCAGCCCCAGTCCAGGCTTGCACACTCACACCTCGTGCCATCTTCACAATCCTCGGACCCGGAGAGTACTCCCCGCTATGCCCGCCGCCATGTCGTCTGTGCGGAAGCTGCCGCCCAGTATCGATGACATACTCAAAGCTAAGCGGGAGAAGGAAGCCGCTGAGGCCAAACCCAGATTTATTCCTCGGGCGGAAAGAGAGCGCATCGCATTAGAGAAGAGAAAGAAAGAAGTCGAGGATGCGCAGAAGAAGCGCGAGGCATTATCGGGTGGTGATAATGGCGCGTGGAGACCGCAACACGATTCACGTCCGCCTACCGGTCCACGATCCATGCGCGAGGCGCCCACGGGGCCTCGACACGACCGCAGGAACGATAATATGGCGCCTCCGCCGGTGCCCGAAAAGAAGCATGGCAAACGGCCAGCGGACGAGAATCCTGAGGCGGCACTAATCAGGCAACGGTACATGGGCCCAGAGCAGAACCAATCGACCTTTTCGGCCAAGAAGAAGCGCAAGAGGACTACAGAGAAGAAATTCAACTTTGAGTGGAATGAAGAAGAGGACACCAGCCAAGACTACAACCCTATCTATCAGCAAAAGGCCGAGGTCAGCTTCCGACTTGGCGGCTTCTCTGAGGAGGTCACAGACGCAGCGAGGCAGAAGATGATCGAGGCCATTATCGAGCGAGACCCCGAGAACGGCAGAGCGCGTGCCGAACAGCTGCGTGAGATGGAGCGGCGGCGGAAGGAGAAAGGTGGGCGCTCACAACTGGACAAGCACTGGAGTGAGAAGAGGCTCGAGAATATGCGCGAGCGTGACTGGCGCATTTTCAAAGAGGATTTCCAGATCGCCACCAAAGGAGGCTCAATACCGAATCCCATGCGCAACTGGCAAGAGGCAGGGCTTCCAGATCAGCTTATGCGCATTGTCGACCAGGTTGGCTACACCGAGCCCACGCCTATCCAGCGGGCTGCCATACCCATCGCCTTGCAGTGCCGAGATCTCATCGGTGTCGCCAAAACAGGTTCAGGTAAAACTGCTGCTTTCCTCCTACCACTGCTTGCGTACATCTCACAACTACCTCCTCTTGATGCAATCAACCGTCACGATGGCCCGTATGCTCTTATTCTAGCACCCACCCGTGAATTGGCACAACAAATTGAAGAGGAAGCGCGCAAGTTTGCCACGCCGCTAGGGTTCCGAACTGCTGTCCTTGTCGGTGGCCATTCCATCGAAGAGCAGTCATTTCAAATGCGTGACGGCGCCGAGATCATTATCGCGACGCCTGGTCGTCTCAACGACTGCATCGAGCGTCGCGTCCTTGTCCTCAGTCAGTGCACGTACGTCATCATGGATGAAGCCGACCGGATGATCGACATGGGTTTTGAAGAGCCTGTCAACAAGATTCTCGCTGCGCTGCCTGTCAACAATGAGAAGCCTGACACTGAGGAGGCCGAAGACCCGGATGCGATGAAACGTGGATTATATCGCCAAACCATGATGTACACAGCTACCATGCCACCGGCCCTCGAACGAATAGCAAAGCAATACTCACGTCGTCCAGCCATTGTTACCATTGGCAATTTGGGCGAGGCCACCGATACGGTCGAGCAACGTGTCGAGTTCATCCAAGGAGAAGAAAAGCGCAAGAAACGACTTCAGGAAATCCTCACATCTGGCGAGTTTGCGCCACCCATCATTGTGTTTGTCAACATCAAACGAAACTGCGACGCCATCGCCCGCGACATCAAGCACATGGGTTTCTCGTCTGCTACTATGCATGGATCGAAGACTCAGGAGCAGCGTGAGGCCGCTTTGGCCGCTTTGAAGTCTGGACAAACCAACGTCCTCGTTGCGACTGATTTGGCGGGACGTGGTATTGACATTCCTGACGTTTCTCTTGTCGTCAACTTCAACATGCCCAGCAGTATTGAAGCCTACACTCACCGCATTGGTCGTACAGGTCGCCAGGACAAAAAGGGTACTGCAATCACCTTCTGGGGCAATGAAGATGCGGACGTGCTGTACGACCTGAAACAGATTCTCACAAAGAGTAACCTTAGCAAGGTGCCAGAGGACTTGAGGAAGCACGAGGCGGCGCAACAAAAAGGCAAGAAGAGAGGAGAGGTAATGGGCAAGAACATCACTTAGTGAGCGTGGAGCGGCGAAGCACTGGGGGATTCTGCAGATGAGACATCGGCAACGGGTGGTTTCGATGGAATTGGATGTTATAGCAATTGTGGATGAATAAATTACCTTGCTCAGTCGACTCGAGCACTACCGTAACTGATACCACGTTGTGAATAAACGAGTCCCCAAAATGCCCGGGAAACGCGGAGCAACCCTCTCGAGATGATGACAAAGACGCGCTACAGCTCAATCATGGGCCACAACGACGCAGATCTACCCCAGACTTGGCAATGACTCTAGCCTCCAACTCGTTAGCCAGGTGGGTCTGAACATCGTCACTCTGGCACCTTTGGCCGCGTCCCGTTGGGAACGCTTGATTTTCCGCGCTCGCTCGGGGACGGAAAATCAAGACCCAGCGTTACATGGATGTTGTGCTGCAATACGTAAACAACATCTTTCTCGGGCATACTCTGGTACATTTACGCCGACAGCGCGCGTGTGCGCCGTCATTGACCCTTTTCCACCCTCCATTCCACCCTGCATTTTTTCTCTTCTTTTCTTTTCTTTTCCTCAAGCGCCATCCAACAACAATACAGTATGGCGTGC
>Ga0265797_10003882_pt1 | contig 23421 bp, 27 predicted proteins | sample P2T30metagenome_FD_192433 | JGI IMG/M metagenome (GOLD analysis project Ga0265797, IMG submission 192433) | Plant litter microbial communities from East Loma Ridge, Irvine, California - P2 T30 | ecosystem: Environmental > Terrestrial > Plant litter > Unclassified | place: USA: California... | reverse complement strand
CAAAGAGATCTGAAGGCTTTATCTAAAACCCTGACCAGGATGAGGTTTTTTGTATCGCCAGTGCTTGACTCACCGTGCTGACGAACGTTTTTCGAACTCAAATCTCCATATTCTTTCTGCGGCAGAGGGACCCTCTCCAGAGTGCTCGCGTGTGACAGCTTCTTTGGGGCTCCTTCTGCCAACGTGTTGTATGACTGGAGGGACTAACGCCAAACGCTCAGAGTTGGAAATTATGGTCCCCGAAAACGTCGTACTGTACATGCGTAAGTTACAGAGGAAATCCACGTGCACAAGATCACTGCGATACTACCCTTCCTCGCACCCCAATTGCCAGCCAATTTTGTGAACACTGCGGTTAGGGTATGTACAGTATCCTTCCTTGTACCGGGCAGTCTTGTTCGCCTAACACAATTCGCTTTCAGCGACAGTATCCACTTATCTGGCGATAGTGACGCCGCTACATCGCGATCCAAGACTTTGACTTCACCAGGTGTGCATGCCGCAGGGTATTGCAGCTCCGACCTGTCCCACAAGCAGCCGCGAGGTAATACAGTACAGGACAACACCGGTGCGGTCAGGTGTCCGATTGGTCTGCGCACATGCAATTCACTAAGTTAGTGACATGTTCGTTTTAGCGTCGGCCGACTTGCTCATGACTCGTGTCGTGCAGCCGACAAATGAGGGTCAGATCTAACGGCGCGATTTTATGGCCGGCGATCGCGAGCCTAGGCGCCCCCGATGGAAGGATCGGTCTCCCCGTTGCCGCCGAACTGTATCAGACTCCACGCCGATCACGATTCACGGCCGTCGGATCTGCAAATCGCGCCGGCCGAGAAGATTGCACCGTACCTCAAGGCTTTTCAGACACGACTAAGTCGAAAGTGCGGACATCACGTTCGGTAACACGCGATTATTCCCACTAGTCGACATGCTTCGAACTTGTGTCGAAACATCGCCAGTACGTCTGTTCTTTGATATATAAAACCGAAGGTCCCAGAGTTGCAGTCTCCAGCGTAGGCAAGCTACCCAGTACCAGAGCGATCAATGCATATTTGTATGTACAACATGACGGTCTCCCACCTCCCGTCATTCATCGAACAGCAGACTGTCCGACGTGACCGTTTGCCAGCCTTACCCCAACCGCAGGTGGAGACTTATCTTACCGGCCGGTTCACACAGCTACACATACTGCCGCATACTTCGACCAAGGATTTGAGGTGGAACCACTATGCTGAAGTCGCGACAACCACGCGCGCATGGGTTCCGATCCTGACCACTGCTCTTGAACATCATGAGGCAGAAGCACCAAAAGTTCCTGCTGAAATGCTCGGAAAACACGACGAACCAGGAGCACCAGATGTCCCTGCTGAAGTGCTTGGACAATACGACCAACCTGGAGCACCAAATGTCCCTGCTGAAGTGCTTGGACAATACGACCAACCTGGAGCAGCAAATGTCCCTGCTGAAGTGCTTGGACAATACGACCAACCTGGAGCAGCAAATGTCCCTGCTGAAGTGCTTGAACGACATGATGAACCTGGAGCATCCAATGCCCCTGCTGAACTGCACGTCAACGGTGTGGTGTATCACAGGTCGACATACGATCGTAGTGGAGAGGAGCAAGGGTAAGTCTAAAACCAGTGAAGCAACCTCTCTATCAACGCTGATATCATCCGATCTGAAAGCAGGAATCAATTTGAGCCACTACATTCAGCACAGGCCGCTTCCATTGATCAGCAGTTCGCCGCCCCCCACGAGACTTCTTCCTGGATTTTGGAGTCAGGAGCGCGATAGGTGTCGCACGTCACAGGGACAGAATCGGAGGTTATGGTGAATGTGGAGACTGCGATGGATGGGGTTACCTTGTCATCTGGTTACGAGTTGCAGATCGAAACCACTAGGTGCGGTATTTCGGGACGTACTGCAACGCAATGCAATCAGTTCTTCCATGCCCTGCAAGATACTGTTCCCAGAAAGGGTCAACTTGCATCACTATTCCAAGGCGTCGAGATGAATATAGTGTTGAATTTAGTCTTCGCCTGAAAATGCTAAACAGTATAGACATGGTCACCGACACCTGGGTAATTTGACTTTCGAGGAGTGATCGATAACATAACTTACAATACCATGTTAACTTAGTCACGGTACCTTAGCCCTTTACTTGGAGATAGAGTGCAAGCTAGAACTCACAGAGACGGATTGCAACATTCCGTCAATTTGTCAGACACTGAGATAACTTATAAGATTGTTGTACTGTTTCTTTTGCAAACATGTGTTGCAAGACCTCAGCTTGGTTCTGGTTGTAACTCATATACTTCAATCCTGTCTATCGGTAGCCTTCTAGGAACTTCACCCGGTCACGACGCATGATGGCCAACTTACAATGGTATTACAGCAAGGAGTCCATGACCTCGTCGTTTGTCACGCTGACCACCCTCAATTTCATAATCTGGATTGACTAAGAGCTGAAGCACTCTACCAAATGGTGGGATGTAATGCTTATATCACATTAGACATCCTGTATTTGCAGAGACGCGTCTGCTGTAATCTAGATTGTCGACAATCATGGATGTTCTCACACAGTCAGCGGCTTCACAACCGATCGACGAATCGGAACGTTGACTGTCAGCATCGCTGCCGTTTGGCAGTGAGAGTGGACGGACCGAGTAGTAACATAGTGTAGCGAAACTACATCGCCACACGTATGGCTTCAAAGAACCTCACAACCGGGTGGACAAAGATAGGGCGATCTCGATCGTATCGCCGTGACAGTCAACATCAATGAGATAGCGATGCTCGTCTTGCCATTGGTTTCATTAAAACTTGAGTTTAGTGTCATTAATGTTCTCATCTCTATGTATAGTACCGCAAACCTGCTCAGAGAGAATCCAGCGGGCGGCCGGGGCATCATGACGAATAGGAACGGCATTACATCCCAGACGCGAGCGTCGCCGCCATAGTTTCGTTTTTTGGCTGTCCTCATATGAACGTTCGTCCTTATATTTGACGAAGTGCTGATGTTCGTCTTTAATTGTAGATAGAGCCGCACTCTATCTGCAAGCGCCCGTCCATCGTCTTTGCTCGCGTAGCTGTGACTCAGGAAGACATCGAGAGAACATGGGACATGTAAGTTTTGCAGCTCGAGGACATCTCATCCATGTTGTGATGACAACAGACTACCAAGTTCAGGCTACAAACTTTTTGGTCGCTGCTGGGGATGACCCACGCCACTCCACGCAGTCCGTGATGACAAGTAACACTTCAGTCAGCCTCTTTAGTTTAGCGTGCAAGCGGCGTACAAGCACAGATGGCTGGATGTCGGCCATATCTGAGCCGGGTCCGGATAAGCCATCTGCAATGTTGGCCGATATTTCAAATTTTCGACGCAGGCTGAGGGCTCCCTTCCGCTCATTGATAGGCTTGTCTGCCACATACGACTCAGGTTCTTCTTGTCCCTCCTTATCACTGAACAAGTATGTCAGGACATCCTACTTCCGTGTCACGGTACCAGCCCGCGAGACTATGCAAAGAAAATAACGGGAGATCCTCCGCCAGCGTCAAAGAATTGAACTTGAGCCAAGTCGAAGAGGACGTTGACCGTCAGGATCACGGAGGCCAAGCGATCTTGACGCTTACTTGTCCACGAACGTATTCTCAGCAAGAGATGGATCAGTGTTTCTCCGAAAAGCTTGCAAGCCTCTCGTCATCACGTCCCAGTGCTATCATTCCGCTGTTTGATGCACGTGATCCGGCTCATCTCTTTAACGCCATACGTGCGGGTGAGATCAGGGCTGTCAGGAGATGGTGCAAAAGCGATGCGATCGATGTTACCACGAAAGATGCCACAGGGCGCACCGTTCTGCACCTCGGAGCTGAACAAGGCGAACTTGGGATTTTTCATTTTCTGCTGCGACAGAGTGGGGTCGAAATAGACGCTGTCGATGCAAGCGGCAAGACCGCGCTCTTCTACGCAGCTCAGTGTGAGCGTGCAGCATTAGTCCAGAGACTTCTCTCCTCATACGGTGCCTCTGTAGATATCAGGGACAATTCCGGCCGAACGCCGCTATCTTACGCGGCCGAACACAACAGCTACAGGTCGACTGAGCTACTCTTGAAGGCTGGTTCTGACGTGGCCTCAGAAGATTATTCTGGAAGGACGCCTTTGCTTTATGCAGTGAGAGCTGGAAACTGTGCTGCCACTGTGAGGCTTGTGAGACACACAAAGAACGGTAACCAAGCGCTCGTACTCGCCGCACAAATGAGACAAGCTAAAATCGAGAACAAACTGATGACCATGAGCAAAAACGTCACCAACTGGGAAGATGGAAATCTTCGAAGGCTCTTGCTGCGGTCTGCACGAGATGGCCGAGACGATATGATTCGAGTGTTGCTTCACCTCCACGAAGTCGAAGCAGATACACGAGATGGCGACGGAAGGACGCCTCTATCGCTTGCAGCCCAGATGGGTCATTGCAATATCATCAGGATACTTTTAAGGTGTGGTGCGAATCGTAACCTGAGTGACAAAAACACCCGGACTCCAGTGGACTATGCATTACGGCACGGAGTTTCAACACACCGATGCATACTCAAGAGCCGCGTTCAGAGGTCGCATGATTGCAACTTTTTGCTCCGAGCTTCAAAATGTGAGTATCAGCGCAGAGTTGGGAGAGATGATAGAAACACTCGGCGTGTCCGGAACCCCTAAAGACGCGAAAGTTGGAGCGTACATCGGCGCGACTACAGTCGTTCTCAAAGCCGTACTTTGCAAACGATCAAGAAAATATGGTGAAAGTCTTGCTCGACTTTGCGGCGCCTGTCGCTGCCGATGGCACGTCGGACGATATGTGATTTCTCCAGGACCAGATGCAAAAGGGTCTGACCAATGTATACATGCGACTTGCAAGGCCAGTGAATACAGTGATAACACGGATGTAGGCGCAAGCTAATCCTTTGAGTAGACGCAACGCTTCAAAACGGTATGAGTACCCATGGTCACGCATACGGCCGTTCGCACACGGTCACATAGCGTATCGACGACCGTAGGCACCCTCTACGTGCAATTGTTGCCACATGTGGCAGCTTTGTGCACGACACGCGACTGAGAGCACCTCCAAGGGGGTTCACTGCGTGTCAAGCGCACCAGGGTAGGCTTTCGATGTATCGTGCAGAATGGCTTGTCATCGCAAGTCCTTTGACGCCTTGCCTGTCATCGAGAGCTATGGGTAGTCTTGATTGTCATCACGAAGTATATGTCTTCTCATTCCTAGTTGCAAGCTCGACTCGAAATCATTTATCATCGCTTCTGATCACAAGCCACGCTCGATTTAGTTTCCTTGTCGTCGTGATATATATGCGCTTTGGCGTGGTACAGTTGGCGACGCTTACAGCTTCCTACCGCATTGTTATATATCATTTACAAGACATTTATATCGATTGTGTTGGCACTTATATCGACTTTGTAGAGAGCATATATCTTCTTCGTAAGAAACAATGTTCTAGCTCCCGAGAACACATAAATGAACATATATCAACTCTTGTACAGCACATATCTCGTCTGTATGACTGTCTACTGAATCAGGTCCGTAACGCTCCGAGAGCGACTGAACACTGTTGAGCGCATCCCCGCACACAGGCCGTTCGTCCTCTCACTTGAAGTCAACGCGCTAACTTATGGACGCCTCGCACAATTGTCCCATTTCCGCCTACCAACGCAAACTCCAAAAATGAACACGTCCTCGATTATGACTGCGATGGATGGTAAAGCTTCATTTCGAGCGGCGCTGGTTTTTGGCACTGCATCCATCCGCATTTTCGGTTCTCAACATTCTCAAAATCCTAGACGCTCGTGACAGCTATACAGTAATATTATCGCCTTCGGCTGAGGCAGCCTGGATGGGACTGTTATAAAGTCCACCCTCCGCGTTGACGTTGGCCTCGTTGTTGATCAGCAGCTGCACAATACCCTCGTGGCCTCCAGCTGAGGCAGCCTGGATGGGGCTGCCATGATGTCCACCCTCCGCGTTGACGTTGGCCTTGTTGTCGATCAGCAGCTGCACAATACCCTCGTGGCCTCCAGCTGAGGCAGCCCGGATGGGGCTGCCATGTTTTCCGCCCTCCGCGTTGACGTTGGCCTTGTTGTCGATCAGCAGCTGCACAATACCCTCGTGGCCTCGCGCTGAGGCAGCCTGGATGGGACTGTTATAAAGTCCACCCTCCGCGTTGACGTTGGCCTTGTTGTCGATCAGCAGCTGCACAATACCCTCGTGGCCTCGCGCTGAGGCAGCCTGGATGGGACTGTTATAAAGTCCACCCTCCGCGTTGACGTTGGCCTCGTTGTTGATCAGCAGCTGCACAATACCCTCGTGGCCTTCAGCTGAGGCAGCCTGGATGGGACTGTCATAAGCGCCACCCTCCGTGTTGACGTCGGCCCCGTTGTGCAAAAGTTTAGCAACCACGGCGGGAAGCCCCAGAAGACTTGCGTAATATATCGCCGAAGCTGATCCACCATTTTTCCGTTTGCTTCTTTGGAAAGGCTCGTTCCAGGGATCATCTGGGTCGTGAACAACAAGCCAATCGTCTCGCGCTTGTTCGATGCGGAGAAGCGAAATTTCACGGCTGGCCTCCCCGCTGCATTGTAACGTAGAATGATAAAACCAGGACTGAGCGGCGTACTTCAGAAGGGGGAAAGCCTCGAGATCTTGGATCGTCAAGGTCTTCTCGTAGCTTGCGCTGTAGTAGCGCAAGTACGTCAAGCAGCTCTGAGCAAGAACCTTGTGCCCTATCGCACTCTCAAGGTAAAACTGGTCCGCGCGGCTCTTGAGTATACGCTTGGATTCTAGATATTCTTTCACTGAGAAATGAGCGAGCCGCACCCTGGTGTCTGAGGTCGGATCTCGACTATGGGATCCCACATCAGCCGGATCGTGATCTATGACCGAGACATCAGTGGTGAGATATTTGATTTCTGAGCGACCTTCCACGTCGGCGTCTTTGCTCTCCTCGACTGTGACTAGTCCAGAGAGAATGTTCAAGGTGTCTTCCAGGCCGCCGCGATTGCCTGCATCTACACTGCTCTCGTGAATCGGGTCGGTAACAGCAGCGTCGACAAGCTCGCCAAGGGTTGGAGGCGAACGCGCGTAGGCCAGCCATCGAAGGAGCGTAAGCGCGTGATCGTGGTACACCTCGTCAATGTCGAGCAGAACTCGCGTGTACGTATCATCCAGCGTCGCAGGAAGGGCATCCAGGGCTTGCTTCACGTACTTTGGAGAAGTGGACTTCAGCTTCTTCAGTGCCTGCAGCTGACAGTACGCCCATCGGAACCTAAATCGAAATTGAAGCGTCAGTCGCACTGGTCAATGGCCGAGTGGTTTGGGCTTTCCTACATTCCATCTGCTTTGCTCGCAATGGTGGACTCGATCAGGTACAGCGTCTCCTTTCGGAATTTTCTAAAGCTACGGTCGCCTGAAAGCTGGTTGGCTACGTATCTTTGGATGTCGGCGTCTACATCTGACGTCGCGATACGCATTGGCTCGGATCCTAGTATCACCATGGACTCACGAATCGCAGAGAGCTCACGGCTAGTCGCGAGGATCTTGAGGTTCGAGGCACCCTGGGTCAGCCTCTCAATTCGTTCCAGGACGCGTTGGCGAGCTTCGTGGTCTTCGGGACATTCATCGAGTGCGTCCATGATGAGGTAGACTCTGGCGCATGGCCTGACAGATGCCAACAGAATCTTCTCGAGCTCATCTGGCCCCGGTACACTTGACTTGGTGTTCTTGTATGCCTGAAGGAGCATGGACAAACCTGGCTCCCTCCATCCAAGCTGTACAACAAGTGAACGAAGCAAATCACTATCAGACTTTTTGCGCTCATCTGAGAAGGAGAAATAGAAGAATGCATAGGAGGTGTCTGCATCCTTTTCGCAAGTATCCCGGATGTCCTCAATTGCGGTGGAGGAAAGGATGGTCTTGCCGCAGCCAGCTTTGCCGTACATCCACAAGTGACTGACCGCACCTGTCTTCCACTTTGTGTACTGAGTCGACTTCAGCAGCCAGTCACCCGTCTGGCTTTCGTGGTGCTGACGGGCAGTTGCGTGGTTCGTCCCAGGGTCAGGCGGCGCGAGCCAAGTGACGATCTTCCGGAACTCATCGGACTGCTGTGCGTCCAGAATGCGCTGGTTCTGAACTGCTATCTGCGCTATAGAAACATTCTGCGTGGTAGTCTGGCTCAGCAGCCTAAGCACTAGTTTCTGCGATTCTGTGCCGATGTCGAGCTGTAGCACTTGGAGCGCCAGCTTGAGACGCTCTTGAACGTTGATGACGCTTGCCTCCAGCGCCTCAAGAGTTTCCTTTCTGAAAGGATACCATGTCCTTTGTAGTCCCGCCCGCATCTTTTGACGCAAACCCTCAGGCTGGCCATACTTCTGCAGGCTTTTCCGTCTCTTTCCAAGCTCGAGAAGGGCATCCTCACAATCCTTGACGCATGTTCTCACGCGCCCAACTCTTTCTTCGTCCGTCTGTTGCTGTAGCGTTGTCTTGAGAAGAATGAGCGTCTTACTCAGGTCGGAGATTGCGTCGTAGGTGCTGCTGATGTCGGAGTCGTAGCTCTTCCAGGAATCATAGTAGTCCAGTAGGCCTTGGCATACTTGGATCCCGAGTGACGCGATACCGACTGCGGTGCCTGCAAATTCCATGGTTTGATCGTGGTGATGACTACGGGCTTACCTGTATGGCGCGGTGGTCGGTGATATTTAGGAACTGTCCACGAAGGACATGACATGTTAGCAATGAATGCCTTCTACTGAGGGCTGCGGCTGACACAGCTTCGCGCAGCTGAGATGCAGCATTACGATGGTGGCTGCTGCGTAGCCACGACTTCGCCGCCGAGGCGAAATACCTGGCGCGGTATGCGATCGCCTGAGACTACGTAGGTAGCTGTGCCTAGCCTGCGAAATGGGCTTCAAAATGTAGTGTATCGGACATTATCCAGCCAACGTCAACATGGAGCACCGAGCCACGCGTGGTACACACAGTGCCCGGCATTATCGACCTAGAAGGCTCAGGAATCGCAAGTGGCCCGTTTTCGGCCCGTCCCGAAAGCAGCACCTCCCCGAAGTGTACGGCGACCTTGCTGAGTGGTCAACAGGAACCCTGCTTGCCTGCCTGTGGATTGCTGCATGTTTCTATGTATGTGCTCTTTGGAATAGCGTACTATAGCACCCAAACCTTGCTCGCTGTTGAAGTCCCTTGTCAGACCATTTTGAAGGTGTTTTCTACGATGCTGCACATGTTGTAACAGTATACGACGTCGTCAGACGTCTGCCGAATCCAATGGAATGCTATGGAAGCGACGCCTGTCACGTGCAAAGGTCGCGACATGTGACATGTTCCAACCAGCGACATCAGCTCTGCTGTTGGACGTTGCCTACCCAAGATCACAGCACACAAGCGTTGTAGGGTTTCTGTTGATCGACGCCCGCCCACGTGGCACACCCTCTATTGACGAGAAACCTCTTAGCTTTCGCAGATCATCCAGCCTGGCGTCAGCACTATGGAAGCCTCAGGGAACTTCCATGGTCTATTCTCTGGTGGCGCAACGCCCGTCTTTGATAGCTCAGATCCACTTGACTCCTTCTGGGCTGAATTGGATACGAACGATCTACCCCAGCCCACTGAACAGGACAACCGTGCCAGTGTTGAGCCGCAGGCGCTACAGCAACACACAACAGAAGAGGGGGAAGACGAGACGGAAGGCGAAGTAGAGGAGGAAGAGTCAGGAGGACACGATGGCCAGCCCCGTTTGCTCATGCTGCATGAATGGGATGGCACTACCGAGCCATCCCTGGACACGTTACGCTACACCGTGGAGTGGAAGGCTGTCTTGAACACAAAGAGGATAGGGATGAACACTGAGGAGAACGTATTCTTGACCCCAGGAGCTTTCTGGGACACGGCACTGCATGGGAAAATTGATGAAGCTTTGAGTAGGGAGTTCGCGCCGCAGGATCGGCCTGAGCCTTGCAATACCGTTGTCGTAGTGTCGGTGAATAAGCGTGCAGAACGTGATATCACGAAAGAGTTCTTAGGACTAGACGTTGACTGGTCAGTCATAGGAGAAAAGCTTGAATCGTGGGCCTGCTACTTGGGTGAGGGGAAGCGTCTACTCGTAAAAGTGACTTTCCGCTTTCGGCCGCGCAATACACCTCCGCGTGCCGGAGCTGCAAGTGGAGGACGGCCGTCTGCAACCCGACGCATGCGCTACGGACAGGCGCTCCAGCGGGACGCAGAGGTACACGCTAACGGACAGGCGGCGCACTGGCGGGCCGTATATAACATGCTACGCTGTCCCGGCCGCCCATGCCAAAACTCCCAAGGCTGGTGCTGGCGAGATCCGCATGGTGAAAGCACTACAAGCTGCTGACAGTTCACCTGGGACAACTCGTTGAGCACGCAAAAGAGGGCAACAAGCTTGACAGTCACCACGACGTTCCAGACCACATACGGCAACAGCTGTATGCTGAGGCTGATCAACGCGTTAAGCGTCGCCAGAACTTAGGAACACCTGCGTCCGCGATGTCACAAATGCAAGCAGGCACTACAACTGCAATTCTGACGCCCGGGGCGATGCAGTCCTCGCCTGAGACTCAACAAGCTGGACCTTCGACTGTCGCTATTGCGCCTGCCTTGCTAGAGAGCTTAGACATACCGGGTCCGCACGAAGATGCCATCCGCGACTATGTGACGTGGCAGCAGGGCCAGGCAACTACTGGCGACTGGATCTCACAATTCGCTAAAGCGGGTGACGTTCTCCGGAAGCAAGGGTTTAGGCTGAATCTTTTCTACTAAAGACAGCTGGTCAATCTACTCACGGATGAGGGAGTCTTGCATGGCATCGCATTATCGTTCCATAGTGATATCCCGAAATGGTTATCGGAATACTGTTCGACTTTTGATGGAAGTCCTGTGTATACTAGCGAGAAGCCAGGTGGCAGCTAATTAGGGCTGCTCAACAGATAGGCCGGAATTTCTGAAATGTCCCTGTGCGCTCTTCACATCGCTTCCTACAGTGCCAAGTGCCCATCTCAAGAATTCTCCAAAGTCCTCAAAGTTGAGTGCCTGCTTTCGCCAGTGCCGGCGTATAAAGGCCTTAAGCTGTGAGAACAACTCTTCGATGGGGTTCAAATCAGGAGAATATGGCGACAAGAAGTGCAACATCACACCGGCTTCGTCACAGAGCTCCTTGATAGAGGCACTTCGGTGGAAGGACGCATTGTCCATCACAATGACAGAGTTGGCTCCGGCCATCGTCCACACAGCGACAATAGTTCTTTGATGAAGTCTTCGAGTACGTCTGCGTCAGTAGACCCTTGGAAAATCTGGGCGTGTATGATACCTTCCTGCGTATAGGCTGGCAGGATCTGATGTCTTTGCTCACGGTGGAAGTTGGCGGTCTGGACTGCAGGCATGCCACGAGGTGCCCATCCTGTACGTCGTACACCAGCCAGCGTGTCGCAGCCAGACTCGTCTACAAAAATGAGCTAGAAAGACTTGTATTCCGACAACTCATACAAGCACGCATCGCGCAGTTCTGGATCTCTTTCGCGCGCGACTCGCTGATTCTTCTTCTTGGACCAATTGTAGGCTTTCAAAGATCTCCAAACGCTGGCTACGGAAATGACAAGCTCGTACTGATCCCATACGAAGTCCAACATCTCGTCGAGATACAATTCTGGCTTAGTGAGGAGGTGGTCCAAGAGTGCGGTGAGGACGTGCGAGGGAATGCTCGAGCGCCGGCCGCGGACGTTGTTCGGTGCGCTCATTCTACCGAAGATGCGATGATTGGCGCGGGCGCTTCTTACGGTGCGCGTGCTACAGTTGACGACATTAGCGATATCTTCGTCGGATAGCGAAGCCGATCGAATCATGCCATGCAGCTGAGATCTCTAGGACTGTGAAAGTTGTAGGGCCATGGGTGTCGCGCTGTGATAACGCGCATGAAGCGGGCATGCTCTTACTAAGTTCTGATCGAATTCGGAGTAACACGGAAACTGCTCAGCAAGCGAGCTGCAGAAGTGCTGCTACTTAACATTATATGTTCAACGATGATCAATATATGTATGTTTGGAAGATCCTATATGTTCACTAGTGGCAAAATATACCTTTTTGCAAAGTAGAAATATATGTTCCATAGAGACGATATATGTGCCCATGTATTGAATATATAAGTTCTTGAGATAATGTGTAATATCGCGGGTGGAAGCTGTAATCGTATCCAACTGTACAGTACGTACAGTACGTACAGTGCATTATGTTCGGTAATTATCCCTTGTCTTTGTCGTTGCCAACGAGGGTGACCACGGATTGTAGTTGCGAGCTATGCCCAATAGCAATTGTCAGCGTGCGTTATCGTCCTCCCGTACGTGCAGGCTCACTACGTGTAGTCTTACGTTTCACTAACGCGATAAGTCCCATCGTTGCAGTCACATTTCCCCTGCCCGCTATTCATAGTCTCACGCGCGATTGCAGACTAACGTTAGGTTTACAAAAGTGGTACCCACCATCGCCGCTAGGGTTGGACCAGAGTCCGACTTGTCAGAACGAGTTATAATTAGTCTCTCTTGGTGTCGGATGCTGAGTGTAGTTTTGTTTGTCACCCTCTGTAAACCGTGTGGCACAACCATAAGCTGCCAGCTTCAGACATCTGTCGTCGCAAGCTGGATTCGCGTTGTCACCATGGTGCGGCCTATTGTGTTGCGGTGTGGGTGCACGCCCTGACCAGATCACACACCATTGTTGGGAAGATTTTCGGCCAGTCATCTGTGTGAGAGCTTAACAGGCGACATGGCCGTACAGGCTTAATATTCCCTGCGATCATATAGTGCGCTGAACTATTATCTGGCGCTCCAATGTTCCCGTCGTGTCTCCTTGGTGTCCTCGCAGGATCGGTAAAAATAGGCGACACTACGACAGGTCACGATCGGTCTAGTAAAGCCAGAACACGTCCCAAATACGCTCGTGAAAACTCTGGAGGAGAGCATTGAAGCTGGTAGATGTCGTCGATTGCGTTAGCTCACTCCTTCGTGCAGCTGGTGGCGTCTCCGAGCGCTATCCTACAGATAAATCGACATTGTTGACAATGACGATGACCCGACGACTGTCGCTGTGTGGCCTCGCACTGGCCACATTTGTCACTCTGGTCGCTGCGATCGACAGAGCGAGAAGTCCAGAGCTCATCGCAAGGCTGGCCGCAGCAGCTAGTCGGCTGGACCGTCAGGCCCTGCCGAAGAGCGGCAAAGACTAGCTTTTCGACCCCAACGAACAGTAACCGTTCCACAGCTTCGCGCCGGGCAATGTTACTAACATGAACACGGTGAACTTCCTGGCAGCCACAGGCAACGGCATGACGTGTCAATTGCTACCTGTGTACACGACAGGGTCAAGAATTTCATGCTGACAAGCGCAGAGTTGCAATGTTAACTTGAGCTATTGCCCAATACTCCTGCTACACTACCATTCTCGAGCAAGCAAATATGTCATCGCAACCCAAGGGAATAAGACGACTCACATGTGCAAATGGAACGGGATGCGGCTTGTGCAAGAGGTCCTCCTGCCTGGTAGATTGACTGTCTTCCTACAATGGTCAATGTATATGATGGTGAACGATGGTATGTAGGCCCGCAACGGCTATGATGAGAGCGTACAAGATGCAGTCGTGTTGACGTGCGTACGAAACACAAGCAAGATTCGATTTCGCTGACCATCCCATGATCACATGCTGTGAGAACGTGCGAATCGTATCGATCCTCAACTCCGAAGACCCTGGTACGGTCAACATCGGGCTGGTCTTTACCAACGGTTTCCCAACTTGGCGCATGAATATAGCTTTTGGCAAAGATCTTACAAGCGACGAGCTGAGGACAAGGAGGATGCCTATCTGTACTGTCCCAGAATGTGGAGAACGAGATTGCTTGCGTCATTGTGGCATAGAAAAACCACCGTGTAGAAACGATGCTGGGATAACTACGCGGACTCAATGCTGGTTCAGCACCGCGAAGCACGGACTGAAGACTTGAAAGAAATGCTTTCTTGCGGTCTACTGGTCTGGAGACAAAAGTGATTCGGAAGTGGGAAAGATCTACCGAGTCATTCACAGCACAAGAGGATCTATAGATTTAAGTCCCAAGGGGTTGACCAGCACCCTTGTTTCTGCAGATATGAAAATAACGTCAGCCATCTGTCGGCGACCTCCATGTCAGGAGGGGGAAACCTTACCTCGAAACTCAAGGCTAGACTCACTTTTGTTTCCACCAGGTCTTATGGACGGCGTGTTCGACTGTCTGGTGAGTTAGTGATGGCTGGCAGTGGTAGCTGGGAGTTCAGAGGCCTTGCAGCATGCCTTCGACATGGCGCTGCATTCGGTCTTGCCCCAGCTTTCTTTTCCATTTGGAAAGGCTGACTTGATCGAGTACGAGGCCACACGGAGTGTTTATGAGGGCGGTGTCGCTGCCATCGCTCATTGCACGAAAGAGTCTACCGCAAAGCTCACGATATCTTTCCTCGGCGTATCTCATCTTTGCCGCATACGCATTCGACTCGCCTCCCGCAACACCCAAGCATTCATATATCAAGTCGATCGAAGAGGGTACTGTACGTCCACATTATCTATCGTGATACTGTATTGGTCGTCAATCTCATGTCTGCCGTCATCTTCGTTACTGTCATCGTGATGTTTCATCGCTCCTATTGCCTGACACGTACAGCAACTTCTCTGCACTCTATAGATCCCCCACTCCCGTGGGTCTTAAAGTTACAAGTAACTTACAGGGCGCATCCCGACCAACGCATTAGAAAAAGTGTCCAGACGAATGTCACGATAATCATTGCGTGTGAATCGAGAGCTACAGAAATAGTAGTGTTTATATCAGTTGAGATCCGTAAAGTATATAGTTGCTTCGCTTACGATGCAGTCACTACACTCGCAGTGCGTAATCGACTCCTCGAGAGCCCTCACGTACACAGAACAGCGTTCTTTGATCCCAGTGCCTGAGGGCAACCCCGCTTGCATTTGTCGGAAGCTTTCGAGACGTTCTTTGCGTATGCTCGGGTCACAGATCAGTAGACAGTGGAAGAATTGCACAGCGGGCTGTGCAAGTGGCCAAACTTCGTAGACCCCCCGATGGCTCATGCTGTTGGCTGAATCGATGCCACCAGGCAAATACGTGCATGGGCAGATTTCCTGATGGAAAGTGTGGGCGACATCTTGCGAAGTCTTTCCGTAGAACACCTCAAGCATTTTTGGTTCAACCACCAGCGCATCGATCAAGGCAGCAGACGACAACACCATCATCTTCAAGCTCCCATCGAGGTACTGGGATCTTGCAGTGCTCGGGTCCCAAGGGTTTACTACAACCATCATGGAGACAAGCAAGTAACGCAGGATTTGCAGTCCCAGTCGCCTGCGGTCCGTATCAGTCGAGACACAATGGATTCGCGCAATCTGAAACGCCATGGCCCATATCGCCAGAGTGTCTTGAGATCCCTGTGCTTGCCTTTCGAGCTCGTAAGTTGAGTTACCTTCGGCTCCGCTGACTTTCTGGAGCGCCGGCAGATGTCTGAAAACCGAAGACGTCACGCTTCCCACACACTTGCGGCCAATGGCAGTGTGACTGGAGATGTTTATATATAGTCTGTCGTTCAACGGATGAACGTCGAACACATTCGGCAATAAAACGCATCCAGCCGTGTGGTGCAGTCGAGCTAAGTCCAGAGCTGTAGGCAGAGCGCTCGCGCAAATAATTGCCCGCACCAGGAGGACATCGGATAGCCCGTGCGATAAATCGATGGTGATGTGAGGGCAGGGCACCTGGAACATGTCAGTACGCTCCGAGTGACAGATTGTGGGTAGCAAATAGTAGAAATCGAGGTGCCGATCAAGTAGGCAAGTGACACGGAGAAGGCCGTTGCGCCGGAACAGATACGAAACATGGTAGTTGAATCTCTTGGAGACTCGGCAAAGAGACATCTGCAACTCGTGCCGGAATTGTAGCCTTGGAGCGTCGGACTGGGGTTGCGACATCTTGAGGCGTACATTGCGCGCGATATCGAAATGATGCTCGAGGATCATCGACAGAATCTCATCAGGGACGCTTTCGAACCCTTTTACAGCGCCGGATTGCTCTGACATGTCCCCTGCACGTCGGATCGCGAGCCGCAAGACTGACAGACCATCGTGCAGAGCGAGTCGTTGAGGGCTATATGGCGTTCGCGCCGATTTCTCGCGCTGACATTGCGAGACAAGAGATAGAGACGAATCACTGCTTCTTGACCAGCGTAGGGGGATGTGATACTGTGGGATCACAGCGCGAGATGACAAGCCCTTTCGAAAAGGTTCTTCCTTGTTTGTCAATCGAGCTGTAGTCTTCCATGGCTGTGTCGCCGTACTGGCCTGTTCTCAAGCTCGAGTGCGGTTTTGGCTTCGTATCAGAATTGGCTTCAGGCTGGCTTCCGTCTACTACTGTTGTTGTCGCCCCAAGCTTTTCCTTTCTCTGATCGCTAGTTCCATCTGCTGCAGCTCGAAAATGCGGCTGACATTGGAACAAACATAGCAGAAGTACTTGAGACGTAGGTCTACAGTACAATGCAGATCAGTCTCTTCCTCAGACGTTGCTGGACCTTATCCCGCCAACACCCAGAGAATATTGTGGTTCGCATGTTAGTAAGTCCAGTGCTGACCACCGGTAAGCGGGAGCCCCCATGGCACTCTTAAGTGTAGCCACCTTTTTGAGGCAGGACAAATGACTATAACAATGCGTAGTGAGATTTTCTACAACCACATCTAGGCTCGCAAACGCTTTGATAGCCATGCTTGTTTCGATCCTTGCAATGGCCGCTTCACGAGATCCTGACAGTGTTGATGATGAGTATGGTCCCGCAGAAGTACTCGAAGCAGAGATCGCGAAATCTCAACGCGCATCTGTCGTCTTCATCAAGGGTATGAAACAAACCGATGAAGCAACATCTTGCCTTGCACTTCTGGGTATGAGATGGCTGAACACGTCGGAGATAAGGGAAGAGTCCCGCAGACGCAATCTGAGTCGCCAAAGCCCTGGACGCCCACAGCATCTTGCATCGAAACATACGGCCGCAGGTCTTGGGACTCCTGCACTCTTGCAACATACTCCAAAATCGATGCGTCAGGATTGAAACTCCTTGCTACCTCCTTACTCATCCGTCTCATCGCAATATGACTTTGCGCACTCACAAGATCCTCAAGCGGAGATATCACAGTCCCTGATCCGTCAGGCTGTGATGAGATCTACTGTTACGCCAGAAACCTGATCTTCTCGGCTCTGCGTCTCGACTCTTTGCTCGGCTCTTTGTGATACGCAACGCAGGGCGACTTACAAGATCGTTCTGACAAGATTTTTTATGCAGACAGAAGTTTCCCTCACTTTGGAGACGCAAAACGTGGGGATACTGTGCCTTGACCTGCTAGTTTCATGCGCGACCAAACGCTGACTGCCCTTACTCAAGTTCCGCCAGATGTGCTTGATTTTTTTGGAATACTTGACGGTCAAATGTAATAAATAAAGCCGGGTTCGTCGAGAGCGGTACTGTTTACACCTTCAATACAGTTTGTAAAGACAGAAGTGTCTGCCAACTTTCCTTTCGAATGATTCCGTCTAGTCCATCTGCGAAATTGGATGGTGGTACAGTACGAGGGATCTCTTTATACGTTGTTTGAATGAATGTTCTGACTTACCGAGGTCTAGTCTACTTCTGAGTCTCCTTGATACATTGATCAATCAATCATCCTTCATACACGCCCATGTTGTCTTTCTTTTGTCGCATCCCCACAGCACCCGAATATATGGGGCCACGATAGGCATACAACAAACGAAAGACAACAGATAGAGCGCGAAGCCGTATTGCTATCACTACAACTGATTCATTGAAGCGTTACTTGTACTTGATACAACGATGTTGCCTCCATGACATGCTTCATCTGTTGAAAATGCGCAAAATGACGTTACGTTTCTTCTGTCTGGCGCGGGCTGCTTCAGTCTCGCTCCGAGCGTTAGTGGTATCGTTAGAGTCTGCTATCGCTCGCGTTGGCCATTGATCGCAAGAGACAAGTGTTTGTTGACCGATGGGCTGACGATCATCATCTTCTTCAGCTACCTTTGCCAAAAGAAAGGAAAACTGGTCTTGCAAGTCCGCGATATCAGCTTCATGGTCAACCTGATCGCGTTCGTGTCCTTCTGCGGTCCGCTCGTCCACGTCGTTGGCTTTGTCAACTTCGCCTCGGTCTTTGTACAGATTGCCAAGATTGTATACTGTGTCAAGAGTCGATGTGCGCTTCGCCCCCCATGCCTCTTCGTACCCTCTCAGCGCTCGCCCATACATCTCCTTAGCCTTATTCAGCTTACCTTGCTTCGAGTAGAGGTTGCCGAGGTTATTGACGGTGTCCAGGGTCGACGTGTTTTTCGCTCCCCATTCCTCCTCAAACCCTTCCAGCGCTCGTAATAACATGTCTTCCCCCTCCTTCAGCTTACCTTGCTCGTTGTAGAGGACGCCGAGGTTGTTGACGGTACCAGGGTCGATGGGTGCTTTTGTCCCAGTGCTTGCTCGTACCCTTTTCGTGCTCTTAAATACATCTTCTCCGCCTCCTCCATGCTGCCTTGATTTTTGTACAGATTGCCAAGATTGTTGACAGTGTCGAGAGTCGACTCGTGCATAGATCCCAACGCTTGCTCAAACCCTTCCAGCGCTTGCCGATACATCTTCTCTGCCTTTTCCATTCCGCCTTGCTCAAAACAGAGATTGCCAAGATTGTTGATAGTAGTGAGTGTCGATGGGTGCTTCGCTCCCAGCGACTCTTTCCTTCCCAGAAATGCTCGTACATACATTTCCTCGGCCTCTTCCATTTTGCCTTGATCGAAGTAAAAATTACCAAGGTTATTGACAGTGGTAAGAGTAGACGCGTGTTTTGGTCCCAGCGCTTTCTCCTTTGATTTCAGCGCTAGCATATGCATCTGCTTTGCTTCCTTCATCTTGCCTTGCTGAGAGTAGAGGATTCCCAGGTTGTTGAGGGTGGAGAGAGTTGACATGTGTTTTGGTCCCAGTGCCTCTTTCTTTCTTAACTGAGTTTGCAGAAACATCTCCTTTGTCTCCTGTGTCTTGCCTCCATGAAAACGAAGCTTACTGAGGTCACCTGGAAAAGTGAAAATCGATGTGTGCATTTGCCGCCAGCGCTGGAGAAAAACACAAACACACACAGCCACGACCGTTGTAAAGACGACAACTGCCCAATGCATCCTATTCAGCAGCAACTCTGTCCAGTGTTCTGTCTTTTCCCCAGCTCTGAGTGCGAATTGGGAGAAGCTTATGCTGAATATAGCCTCTAATCAGTCTTACACCGGAAGCATACTTTGTCATGAGTTGATATACAATTCTGTGAGAATATACATGGTTTCGGTCATAGCTATATCCCAACAATAGTGACCTGATTAGTAGTCTCGGTATCACGTGAACAGGTCCGAACGCTTCGGCTTGTGATATGAGTGTCTTGTTGTCTTTTTGGATGTAAAGTTGGGACCTGCTCAATTAGCCTATCCATGCGTGTTTCAATGCTTGTCGGCAAACGATTACTCCTCCATCTGCTTCCGAATCGATATGACACCGCTACAAACCACTGCAATATCTGGAGCTGGTAGTGATTGCAACCATTTCGAACCACCGTAGCACTCTGTTTCAAGAAACTTGTCGCTTCACGTCATGCCCGGCAAGTGACTGCCCATTGGTCCAAAGCAAGTGCGCTCCAAAAACAGCTAGATGAGTGATGAATAAGTAGAACTTGTACTGTACCATGCTCCTTGCCCTCTCCGATGTTGGACCGCATTATAACGTTATTAATAAGGCCGCGCCAAAACAGGTCTTCGTGATACCGCATTCGTGGGCAACGCGGCCTTTTTGGCTCGATTTCCTGGAAACATTGTTTAAAGCGGAGGCAGCATCCCGGCAAGCGTTGCTCCTGATTTCATTTTTGGCGTGGTCGATTTAGCAATGCGTCCTACCTATTCGTTTCTTGCTGTACCACTTTGACAATCTAGCGAGCTGGTTAGATCCATGTCTGGGTGCCGAAGGAGTTGATAGAGCCATGCTGATAGGGATTGTATGTCAGGGAGCTCTGCCGACCTGCTCTTTCCAATCGTCTGACATGTGCAGGCCATCTAATTCGCGATAACGGATGGTCATTGCTTTGGCTTTGCTCTGCAATTAGCGTTTAAAGTCTACGCATATACTGTATCTCATGAACTTTATATCTTCCTCAACGCAGTATTGTCGTTTTCAGTCACGCTTCCCAAACAATAACGAACGGGAACCTGGCTTCGAAAGCGAACCCGGTAGCTTCGTGGTCCATTTCGCAGGACTAAATTAGGTGCAACGAAACTAGCACACATGGCGGCCTGGCTGGACGAATTGCAGCAAAATCAGGCACAGTGGAAAATTCCGATGAAAGATATCCTTTTGAAGGATGCCCTTCCTGGGTTCTGGAAAAATTATGCTGGAAATATCACTGGAGACTGATCTGTACATTCCCCACATACACGAACTCTTGTATACCAATTTACAACACAATCTAGCGGGTGGAACTTGTGATCTGATAAGAAGCTGTGCTCGCTGAGAGCGCGGTCCTGACTGACGATCACTACAGGATCGCGCCGACAAGCTCACTTTTGTCGGCTGCACGATACGACTCAAGCGCAAGGTCGGGTGTCGACATAACCTTGACTCGGAGCCAGTGCCGAGGTTGGTAAGTAGACTCGCGCTAAACAGCCGGCGGCCGAAAAACGACGAGACGCATAGATGAAGCCGATTCGGCCAGCCACCCGCATGGACTAAGCACCCAGTCGGCCCTGAAGACGCAGATGCCATCGCGCCCGACCCTTGCTACGTGCTGCAACTGAACCCTTGCACGCTTCGATCCCTGCGTCCGACGCTGAATCTCACCCTGCACTCGACATGCAGTACAGTATAATGTATCGTACACTACTGTATAATTTGTGTAGTACGCCAGCTTGTTCAGCCTACAGCGTGATACCATGCGCCCGAGGCGGCCGACTTCTTGTCACTCTCGGGGTGGCGCTCGGCTACGAGAAGTAGCCGAAGCCGTATGTTCTGGACCTGCTGTCATCATACGGAATTTCAATCAGGGGTTCGTGCTGCTGAGATAATATGAGCCGATGACAAGCCAGCAGTGAGCTTGGAAGTAGTCAGCCAGGTCGGAGTTGTCAAGTTTCCGAGTGTTACAGTAATCTGCCAGCAGTTGGTTTCACTTTTGCAGCAGCCATTAATCACCTTCAATCTTGGCCTACCAGAGCACCTTAGCCCATATTATCCGCAAAATTTTCACTATCTATCAGTCTGCTTATTCCATGCAAGATTGGGAAATCTCAGCCACAGTGAAGGATTTGTCCCTGCGAGCGCTTAGCGGGTACGAAGAGACGCTAGGAGCGAAGCAAATGTCGACCCTCAATCCCGTTCGCGGCCTTGTCGACAGTGAGCAAGGAAAACTTTTGGAGGTGGAGAAGATATGTATGGGGCCACTGAGCGGGTACGAGGACGCGCTGGAATCGAATCAAACGTCGACCCTGCGTGCCATTAACAATCTCGGCATCCGCTACAGTGAACAAGGCAATCTAAAGGAAGCGGAGGAGATGTTTACGCAAGCACTGAGAGGATACAAGAAGGTGTTTGGAGCGAAGCACGCATCGACCCTCGACGTCGTTAATAATCTCGGAAACATCTATAGGGACCAAGGCAAGCTTCTTAAGGCGAAAGCTATGTATATGCGAGCGCGCAAAGGTTACAAGGAAGTGCTAGGAGCGAAGCATGTGTCGACCCTGCTTACGCTCAACAACCTCGGCAGCCTCTACAGTGAACGAGGAAAGCCGAAGAAAGCGGAGGAGATGTATATGCGAACGCTAAAAGGGAGGGAGGAAGCGCTGGGAGCAAATCACACGACGACCCTCGACGCCGTCTACTGCCTCGGAATCCTCTACATGGAACAAGGCAAGCTCGATGAGGCCGAGGAGATGAACACGCGAGCGCTCAAAGGGTACAAGGAGGCTCTGGGAGCAAATCACACGTCGACCCTTGACATCGTCCACTGCCTCGGAATCCTCTACATGGAACAAGGCAAGCTCGATGAGGCCGAGGAGATGAACACGCGAGCATTTGAAGGGTACGAGGAAGCGCTGGGAGCAAATCACACGTCGACCCTCGACGCCGTCTACAGCCTCGGTATCCTCTATAGAAATCAAGGCAAGCTCGATGACGCCGAGGATATGTTCACGCAAGCGCTCAAAGGGTACAAGGAGGCTCTGGGAGTGAACCACAAGTCCACTCTCGACGCCTTCCACTGCCTTGGAATCCTCTATATGGAACAAGGCAAGCTCCTGGAGGCGGAGGAGATGCACGTACGAGCGCTCAGAGGCTACGAGAATGCATTGGGATCGAAGCACACGTCTGCTCTGCTTGCCACCAACAACCTCGCGAAACTTTACAGAAAACAAGGGAAGCTCAAGGAGGCGGAGGTGATGTTCATGCAAGCCAGGTTGCTCAAGGTGACCATAAAGCTCGCGTCGCTTTTCTAGGGGATCAGCTTTCCATTCTTGCTGCGACGGAGAGCGTGGCGAATCGTAACTTTCGGCCGGCCTGTGAGCAACAATGTGTCTTTCGTCCGGGACTACCACACATTACGAGTGTCACCCTTCGTGCTGCTGCTAATTAAGATTATGAAGCACTCTGGCTTTTAGGCTACGATCAGAGCCATGGTAATTACTTATTCATACTGTAGCCCACTCGAACAAAGGTCAGAAATGTACCATGCGCAAAGACTTGCATCCCTCATGGCCCATGTTTCGGTCATCTATAGAAGCACCCAAATTATCGCGGAAAGCATAGTCGGCACGACGGTCGTCCCCGTCACTTCTGCTACACGCTCCCAAAAATGTTTCTTAATCATCACAAGCTATCTCAAGATATCCACAATGCCGATTTGAAGCCCAATGGAACCGAAATCAAAACAGGAAACCCAGTTTCCAGAATACGACCTGCTAAGTTACCACAACAGACACCCATGAACTCCCTCAATTGACTCATACACCAACATCCACGAACCCACCACCAGCCTTATCCCGGTCAACTAACCATTCAAACCTGCCCCTCCTCTCAAACTCCTCCTTCACAAAAGGCGGCAAATCGCCGTTCCCCTCAACCCGATCATACACCTCCCCTTCCCTGCCAAACAAATCCAGTCCCTTCCTAACCCTCTCGACAACCGTACGCTCCTCGCGGTTGGCAGCGGTATTCCATCCTTGATGTGAGAACGAGTGCATCTTAGTCCGCACTTCGG
>Ga0265797_10003881_pt1 | contig 23423 bp, 23 predicted proteins | sample P2T30metagenome_FD_192433 | JGI IMG/M metagenome (GOLD analysis project Ga0265797, IMG submission 192433) | Plant litter microbial communities from East Loma Ridge, Irvine, California - P2 T30 | ecosystem: Environmental > Terrestrial > Plant litter > Unclassified | place: USA: California... | reverse complement strand
GCTGCGCGCACCGTCAACGATCTGTCCCGCGCCATCGGTGCCGCCATCGACACCTTCACGCCCGCAGAGTGCGCCAACTACTTCGCCGCTGCCGGATACGATGCGTACTGAACGGAATCTGCTCTAGCTGAGCGCTCGGGGTTGATGTGAGATAGGAAGACGGATTGGGCCCTGCCCGCCCCCGTCGCGCGTTATCAATATCCCACAAAGGAGCGGATCATGAGCGACAGCGAACCGAACTCCGACGAGGGCGCAAGCCCCGCCGACGACGTGAAGAAGCAGAACCCTACCGGAACAACGACCGGTGACCAGACCGGTGAGAGTGGCGGAGACCATAAGGTTGAAGATCTCGCGAAAGCGGGTCGCGATGACATGGATACCGACGAGGACGCCGAATAACTGGCTGACCAAAACCTAATTGTGAGGAAGCAGGCTATGACCGACCACAAACCATCCAATCCAGGCCAGGATGATTTTTCTGAAGTGGCTCAAAAGAGCTTTGATGTAGGCATCGCCGATGAAAGCGCCGCCTATGAAAAAGCGATAAATGCCGACGATGCCGATGACGAGGTCGCAGAGGGCAAATGGAAGTCGACCGACGACGGTAGCGGTACGAGCGAAACTGACTAGCGCTTATTTACAGTTTGAATTCCGCAGCCGTTTTGGAGGAATGGGGCTGCCGCACGGGCTCATTTTTCCGTGTCTGAATACAGGTTTTGAAAAAACCAATTCGGGAACACGTTTCAGGAAAGCTACCTTGTAGACGGCGTTCAATTGCATCCCGGGCGGAAAATGTCTTGTTGGCGGTTCCCAATTGGGAAAGGCAGCCGCGCCGGGCAATGTCGGCTATCGCCGTCCACCTCTCCGGAATCGGCCCTTCCGCTGTTGCCCATAGTCAGTCGCTGACGATGACAGTCTGGACGCGAAAGCAGACATTGACCGCTGCCGGTCGGCATGGCCGAGGTAATCTAGTTCAACCTCGATCTCTTGGACGCGATTGAACACATTGTACGCTCCCGGTGTAAGAGCCTGTTGCCTCTCAACCCATGCGCCGTGGTCGTTCGCACGGATCAATGTGCACCATGGCCGGACTTCTAGCGGAGCCCCGGCGCCGGAACCATATCGACCTGATAGCTGCGTTCTTGCACCACACTTCCTGATGATGCGTTGATGGCTCTGTAGGAGCTAAGCGATGCGCAATCCCTGGACGATGAAAATGGAGCAGTTCACTCGTTTCACAGAGGCGGAGCGTCGTCGGCTGGACGATATGATCAGCGAAAAGCGACGTAACCACGGTGCCCGTGAAGACATCATCGCGGAAGGAGCCCATTCCGAATACTGCCACGTGCTGCTGACAGGTCTGGCATGCCGCTATAAAATCCTGCCTGATGGTGAGCGCCAGATCATGGCATTCCTCATTCCCGGCGATCTCTGTGATGCCGAAATTTTCATCCTCAAGGAAATGGACCACAGCGTCGGTACGATCGTGCCGAGCACCACCGCAATGGTCCATGCGGATCAAATGCGAAAGCTGCTGCGGGAGGTATCGTGCATGTCAGAGGCATTGTGGTGGGGTACGATGACGGACATCGGCGTACTGCGTGAGCGCATCGTTGATCATGGCCGGCGTGACGCGACAGAACGGATCGCGCACCTGCTCTACGAGATGCTGGTCCGCTACCGGATCGTCGAGGAAACCGTCGATGACACGTTCGCATTCCCCATCACCCAAGACGATCTGGCCGATGCTACGGGCCTTACCCCTTCGCATGTCAACCGTGTGCTGCAACGTTTCCGTGAAGATGGACTAATCGAATTGCGCTCGCGAAAGCTCACGATCACAAATCCGAAGCGCCTCAAGGAAATAGGCCAGTTTAACGCGAGCTACCTGCATCTCGATCGGACCGAGGCCGATGATCCCGCCGTCGCTGACCGCACCGGCGATTTGATCTGACGACAAGACTGGAGAGGCTTTGCGGCAAGCAACATTCACATCTGCAATCTGCCGCCAACACCTATCGCCGCGGAGGTAGTGAAGATCTGCGGGCGAACCCGATCCAGATCCATGGCAGTCCAAGTCCCGAGATCGTGGCGGCAACATCGTGATCGACAGTTTCCGGGCTCTCCAAGACGACACCGGGGCCGATATTGATCTAACCGCCAGCAAACTCGTGTTCATTCCGGCCGGGTCGATCGCCGCTTCTCAAGGCTCAGCATCTAGTTTCAGCCATGGCGGGTCACGCTGTAACCCCGACACCCTCGGCCGCCTGTCCAATCCTGTTCTATGACAGGGAACCGCCCTAGAGTTAACCTATGCTAGTTCCCGTCATCTGCGATTACATTGGCTTGGATGATTAAGAGACCTCGCGCGCTCTGGCCACTCGGCGAAAGAGCGCAAGATGATCCAGCCAAGTCAGGAAACGGTGAAAAATCAGCTTCTTCGTCAGATGTCTCGCGAAGATTATGCATTGCTTCAACCGGCGCTCATGGCAACCGACCTACCAAAGGAAATGATTTTGGGGGAGCCGGGCAAGCCGTTCACACATGCCTGCTTTCCCGACAGCGGCATCGGTTCCATCGTCGCGCTCTCGCCCGAAGGACACAGGAGCGAAGTCGGCATCACTGGAAAAGAAGGCATGTTCGGATTTTCGTTGATCCTGGGTGTAGATCGAACGCCCCATGAAATCTTCATGCAGGTGGCCGGTGCGGGATATTTTATCGATGCCGACGCGCTCGTGAGCGCCTGCCAAGCCAGCCAATCGCTGCAAGCTGATCTGCTACGGTACGCGCAGACTTACAGCGTGCAAACCTCGTTCACGGCGTTGTCGAACGCCACGCATAACGTTGAGATCCGTCTCGCCAGATGGTTGCTGATGAGCCACGATCGAAGCGAGGGCGATGAGGTTTTGCTCACCCATGAATTCCTTTCTCTAATGCTGGCAATCAGTCGTCCCAGCGTCACCCTCGCGCTGCACCTACTCGAAGGGGAACATCTTATTCGGTCGAAGCGCGGGCGTGTCATCATCCGCGACAGAGCAGGCTTGGAGAAGCTTGCTTCAGATGCCTATGGCAGCGCCGAGGATGAGTATGAGCGCCTTGTAGGGCCACTACGACATGGCCGCTTCGTTGCCTCTTGAACCCAAATGCGAACCGACAATTATTTACCAGGCTCGGCCATTCCCTGTCGCAGAAGTGTCGACATACGGGACGTTCGAAACTCAGGAGATGCATGACGACGCGGCAGCAGTCGTTAGCGGACGTGACGTCGAACGACTGGCACTGATTGTAGCTGAAGCAAGATCGGTGCCCGTTGAACGGATACCCGAGTTCGTCACCTCATCTGTTGTGTAGGGCACAGAGGCTACAACAGCGGGCTTCAGCCGGTACAATTCCCGCGACGTTCGCCACTGGTCAGGGCTCGGACGTTGATCGGCGCCTGCGTCTTTCGCCCCAAGAGGAAGGAGCGAAATGTCTCAACTCAACCATCAGTACACCCCGAACCTCCTGCTCAATGCCCTGTCGGAACATGATCTCGACCTGCTGAAGCCCCACCTGAGGCGGGTGCTTCTGAAACGTGAGCAGGTCGTCCTGGTCCCTCATCAACCGATTGAGCACGTCTACTTTCCCGAGGGCGGCGTCATCTCGATCATCTCGGACATGGCTTCCAGTGGGCGTACCGAGGCAGGCATTTTTGGCTACGAGGGGGTATCGGCCACCTCCGTGTTGCTTGGCGCCGATCGCTCACCGCATGAAAGCTTTGTGCAGGTCGGTCCGACGGATGCGCTGCGGATCGACACCGAGACCTATCTCGCGGCAATCAGTCAGAGCGAAACCTTGCGCGCGACGTTGTTGCGATATGTGCAGACCGTGATGGTTCAGTATGCGCAAAGCACAGCGACGAACGCGACCCACCGGATGGAAGCGCGCCTCGCCCGCTGGCTACTGATGTGCGACGACCGGATCGAAGGTGATGAGATCGCCCTGACCCATGACTTCATGGGGATGATGATCACTGCCAATCGCAGCAACGTCACCACCACCCTGCACATCCTGGAAGCTGCGGGCATGATCCAGGCCAAGCGGGGCCGCGTCATCATCCTTGATCGCCCCAAGCTCGCCGAGCTTGCCGGCGACAGCTACGGAGTGCCGGAGGCCGAGTATCGCCGTCTGATCGGCCCGTTTGGTTACATGGCCACGGATCATGAAACATGAATCACGGCAGCCGTCGCCAGCTGAAAATACGGTCACCTGCTTTCTACTGATCAAGGTTTTTGCAGCAGGGCGATATCGGGCATAAAATGCGCTCCTCGAAGGAGTTAGCTGATGCCGATCTTCCATCTGAACGTATTCAACAACGTCATTACGCTCGATCTAGACGGCCTTGAGCGTCCTGACCTCGAGGCTGCCAAGGCGGACGCGATCGCCGGCGCTCGTGATCTGATCACAAGCGATATTCGCGAGGGACGAACGGTCCATCAGTCTCACCGGATCGAGATCACCGATGACGCCGGCCAGCTGCTGCACACCGTTCGCTACGGTGACGTCGTTGACCTTCAACCTTGATAGGCCGCCTAGGCAACGACAGGTGCTCAACGACGTAGAACGCCACCAGCGCGACTATTTCGCCTACATGAAGCTCCAGAGCATCCAGCCGCCATCAACCATGCCACTGTCGCAAAATTCGGCACGTTTGAGACTTTCGAAACCCAAGAGATACGCCACTGAAGCACGGCAGCGATCGTCCAGGTTACGACATTCGTGAGTGGCCCGCTGAATGCCAAAATCGGCAATATCGCGGATACGAATGAGCGTCTGCAGTTGGGCGGCGGAGAAGGGCACGCGAACGTCTGATTGCGGATTTGTGTCGGTGGCGCTGCGTAATCACTAACCGGTAGGTAGTTGTGGGCCGTGAAAGAACCATCATAAGTTAGGCCTTCAGTCTCAATGGCATTCTAACGCATTAGTATTGCACCATTTCTGGAACCGTCATCGCAATCGCTCGTACTCTGGGTAGCTTCAACACAAGGATGCGGATGATGGCGAGAAGCGCGGTTCCAGCCCCGGTCAGGCTTCTTGGGCCCAGAGCACATCCGCTATATCCAGCACTATTGCCGATCCCGATCATCTGCTTCGTCGGCGCGCTGATCACCGATCTGGCCTATATCGCCAGCGCCGAGATGATGTGGCTCGATTTCTCGTCCTGGCTCCTGCTCGCCGGCCTGATCGGGGGCGGCATTGCCGGTGCTTTGCTGATCGTCGAACTGGTCCGGGCACGTGATCGACGGGCGCTGTTGCCACACTTCCTCTTCCTATTCGCCGCCTGGGTGATCGAGGTCTTCAATTCCTTCATCCATGCGCGTGACGGCTGGACCGCCGTGGTACCGACCGGATTGTCTCTGTCCATTGCCGCGACCGTTCTCGGCTTGCTTGCCGGGTGGTTCTGGCAATCCGCTTACCACCCATCGGTGGAGATCGTCCGATGACCCGCCGCCTGATCGCGACACTCTGCCTGCTGCCGCTTGCTGCTTGTGGCAGTGGTCAAACGATCGATCCAAACAGCCAATATGGCGCCAATCCGGTCCTGCCCGCACCGCATGAGCAGCTTGTAGCAGACGTCGGTGTTTTCAAAACCGTCGGCTGGCAACGCGGCGAGACGCCCACGGTCCCTGCCGGTTTCCGGATTGCGGCAGTCGCGCAAGGCCTGTCCAATCCGCGCAACGTGCTGGCGCTATCCAATGGCGATGTGCTGATCGTCGAATCGCGTCATGAGGGCGGTGAGCCGGTCCAGCGTCCCAAGGACCCGATCCGGGACTGGATCATGTCGCGGGCTCATTCCCAGACCAAGAGCGGGCAAGCGCCACAGACGAGCAATCGGATCACACTGGTCCGCGACCAAAACCACGACGGTCGGCCCGAGCTCCGCTCGGTACTCGTCGATCATCTGAACGCCCCGTTCGGCATCGCGGTACTGGGCGGTTTTCTGTTTGTGGCGAACACTGACGCGATCGTCCGCTACCCGTTCGCGCCGGGCGAGACACGGATCACCGCACCCGCAGTGAAGCTGGTCGATCTGCCCGCGGGCTCGATCAACCACCACTGGACCAAAAGCCTGACGGCAAGCCCGGACGGATCGAGGCTTTTTGTCAGCGTCGGCTCGAACAGCAATGCGATGGAGCGTGGCTCCGACGCCGAACGCGACCGGGCGGCGATCATGGAGGTCGATCCGCGGACCGGCCTGATGAAAACGTTCGCCACCGGTCTGCGCAATCCCAACGGCCTCACCTTCTATCCGGGATCGAACACCTTGTGGGCGGTGGTCAACGAGCGTGACGAACTTGGCCCCAACCTCGTTCCCGATTATATGACGTCGGTTCGTCCGGGCGGTTTCTACGGCTGGCCCTATAGCTATTACGGCCAGCACGTGGACCCACGGGTGCAGCCACAGCGTCCCGATCTCGTCGCCCGCGCAATCCGGCCCGACTACGCCTTGAGTTCGCATGTGGCCGCGCTCGGGCTGGCCTTCTATACGGGGGCAAGCTTTCCAAGTCGCTTCCAGGGGGGGGCGTTCGTCGGCGAGCATGGCAGCTGGAACCGCACCGATCCGCATGGCTATAAAGTCGCCTTCATCGGCTTCAGCGGCGGGCGCCCGACCGGTGTCCCGCAGGATTTCGTCACCGGCTTTCTCAAGGACGGGAAGGCTCACGGCCGTCCCGTGGGCGTGGCAATCGATCGCACCGGCGCACTGCTGGTCGCGGACGATGTCGGTAACACCGTCTGGCGTGTGAATTACGCTGGCGGGCAAATGGCATCGCAGGCAGCGCTGCGCTCGGTCACCGACAGCCGCTAGCAGCTTGGCGGCAATAGGTCCGCTATGAGAATGGGCTTCCCGCAATGATCAGGAACGCTTAGCATTTCCCAACCAGTGATCCATAAATCATGAACTGGTCAATTATGCAATATACCTAGGTAAACGCCGAGTAACGGTGGAGAATGCCTATTTATTAGTCTCAATTTCATCTCTTACCTGACCATGGGCGACAACGGCAAAGAGGCCCGTACCGCCGATGATGTTGCCGACAAGTGCGGGAAGGATAAACCCGCCTATCGTCTGCGCTATGCTGGCCTGTCCGGTGAACATCAGCAACCATGCTTCGGTTGAGCCGGCCACCACATGGCTGAAGCCACCAAGCGCGATCATGTATGTGATGAGCATGATGACCCAGAACTCGCTTCCCCGCGCATTGGGCAGGATCCATGCGATCGAGGCGATGAGAAACCCAGCTGGCATCGCCAGCAGCAGGGTCGTGGTACCATCATGCGCCAAGATTGATCGTGACACTTCGACTGCGGCATCGAGCTGATCCGCACCGACGATGATCTGCCGTGCTATCAGCATCGCCACGAGCAATGTGCCTGCCATGTTCGCGACAAATACGGTGGTCCATAGTCGCAGCAAGCGACGTAGGTTGCGCGTGGTTGGATGGGTGGCGAGTGGCAAAACGGCCGTCACCGTACTTTCAGTGAACAACTGCAGATTGCCGAGGATCACGATGACAAAGCCAGTCGTGTAACCGAACCCGACGACAAGTTCGCGCCAGGCTGTATCTGGCAAGCGCATATGCAGGAAGGCCTCCGCCAACAATGATGCGCTGACGGCGACACCTGCCGCAAAACCGGAGAAGAGCAGGGATCGTACCGGCCGGTCGAGTTCCTCATCTCCCTGCAGCCGTACGACCTCGTGTACGACCTTGGCTGACCCTGAGCTGCGCTCATTGACAGACTCCTTGTCGTCTTCGCTCATATTGGTCGACGGCTGAGCTTCGTCGCCAGCCTGTTCAGTCCCTGCCATATGGGTCCTTCTTCTCTGACATTTTTGAGCGCGCCATGGTGTTCAGGTGTCGCAGGACATTGGCTTGCCCATTGTCGCCAGCCACTCCAGCGACAGTTTCTGCAGCTCTATCCGGCTGTTGGAATAGCTATGATCGTCGGCAAGGTGGGTGTAGCTGACGGTAGCACCGCCACATCGACTGGTGGCGTTCGCAAGTGCAACGCCTTCGTCTGCAAAACCATCGTCCGAGGTGATCAGGAGCAAGGGTCGGTCCGCCAGACGGACGGCGTAGGATGTCAGCTGCCAACTTTCTCCCTGAGAATGAGCTTCATGGGCAAGGGATCGCGGTGATGTGCCGGTCAGAATGTGCAGTCCTGCGCTGACGCCAATGTTATCATCGACGTTCGTGGCATCGTCCGTGCTGCCGCGGCCAAACGCCCGACCTAGGTCCACGCCGGAAATCAGGGCCGTGCCGATGACCTCGGGGTGAGCGGCTGCAGTGTGCGCGGCGACAAAGCCGCCCATGCTGTGACCGATGATGACGATACGATGCGGATCGATGCGAAGATCGCTCTGCAACCCGGTGGCTCGTAGCCACGATAGTGCCGCTGCCGCATCTTCCAGACAATGAACGAAGCTGAAGGTCCCAGGGCCACCCCACGATCCGCGGTAGTGGATGGCCAGGACGTTCCACCCCGCCCGGCGGATGAATTGAGCGCAATCGACGTTCTGCTCGTTGCCAGGCAACCCATGAAGGAGAAGAACCGTTGGATGCGGTCCAACTCCGGCCGCTGCGTAGAGCACAGCGTTGAGGTTCACGTCACCACTTGGGATTGCTTGTGGCAGGGTAGTGGCCGGCCGGCCGCGATCGGGTGACGGATCACGATATAATGCGGAGATAGCCTTCCGCTCGTTTTGGCTGCCACTATCCACGGTGTCAGGAGATGTCGCCATGGCATGCACCTTTGATAGCAAGCGAAGGGCACCAAGCGCTTACAACGAGAGTCGGGCCGAGCAGTGCTCGACCCGACTGTGATTTGCAGAGGTTGCGGTCAACGGGGCGGCGAACTCGTCGAACTGTCGGTACCTGTTGCGCCGGTAGTTCCGCCCGTCGAGCCTGTTGGATCGTTCATTCCACCCATGCCCGATCCGGTCGAGCCAGTAGTTCCGGACATGGATCCCGAGGATCCTCGTGAACCCTGCCCTGACGATCCGGTCGACGTACCACGGCGACTACGTTTCGCTGTTGTGCCTTTCTTTGCGGATGAATTACGAGCAGCGGTGCCCTGCCCCATTGTTTGCGGGGATCCAGTGCCGGCCGACTGGCCTGTTCCGCTCATGCTCCCGGACCCTGTGCTACTCTGACCGGTAGATCCACCTGCAGTGCCCGTCTGTGCCATGCCGGCAGCAGGAATCAATGCCGCAATCGCAGCAGCGAAAAGTAGCTTACGCATCGATATTTCTTTTGATGATGTAAGGTGTCAACAAACAGGCAGCGGCGTACGTTCCTGTTTATTGTATTGATATGCCTCAATATTGCCTTCTATTATAAAATAGTCATAATTTATTATGATATAAATTAGTCATTAAGTCTGATCTATGTGGAAGGCGCTATAATTATCAATGAAGCTTGCTGGCTTAGGTGTTTGATCCCACGGTTTGATGGTGCGATCCTTTCGTTGAAATGGAAGGAAGCCGTATGGGACAAGTTCGTTATGGGTGCGCCACGCCTGTCCTGAGCCTGCCGAAGGGACCACGCACGCCGTCCGAGCAGCAATACAGCGATCGCAAGCTTCGCTCGCGACGCTGACCCGGGAACTCGGGATCAACCCCAAGACGGTAGCTAAGTGGCGAAAGCGGGAGACCGTTGAGGATTTGAAGACCGGGCCGAAGGCCCCTCACTCCACGACCTTGACCGAAGCCGAGGATGCAATGGTTGTGGCGTTCCGCCGGCACACGCTGTTGCCGTTGGACGACTGCCTCTACGCCTTGCAGCCGTCGATCCCGCAGTTGACGCGCTCAGCGCTGCATCGGTGCCTCCAGCGGCACGGCATCTCCCGCCTGCCGGATATCGAGGGTGACAAGCCAAAGCGTCAGCGCTTCAAGCGCTATCCCATCAGCTTCTTCCACATCGATATCGCCGAGGTGCAGACCGCCGAAGGCAAACTCTACCTGTTCGTCGGCATCGACCGCACCAGCAAATTCGCGGTCACGCAGCTGGTCGACAAGGCTGATCGGCGGACAGCATGGGAGTTCCTGGAACACCTGCTGAAGGCTGTGCCCTACCGCATCCACACCATCCTCACGGACAATCCTGTCCTGAGCGAAGTCGAAGGGGGCATCCAGTTTGCTGAGCAGCCGCGTAACCGGAACACCGCCTGGTCGCGCCAGATGCGCTTCGACATGATCTGCGAGGCGAACGATATCGAGCACCGGCTCACAAAGCCGAACCATCCCTGGACCAACGGCCAGGTCGAGCGGATGAACCGGACCATCAAGGAGGCGACCGTCAAACGGTTTCACTACGAGAGCTACGACCAGCTGCGGACGCACCTTGCCGATTTCATGGCCGCCTACAACTTTGCCCGCCGGCTCAAGACGCTCAGCGAGCTCACACCCTACGAATACATCGCCACGATCTGGACGTCAGAGCGAGACCGGTTCATCGTCGACCCGATCCACCAGATGCCGAGACTAAACACCTAGGCGAAAAACTCTCGTTCAAATGCACTGATGAACAAGGGGCGTCAATTACATCATACACCGAGGCGTCTGCGGATTTTCCTACTGTCCACTCGTCTCCGATATCACATTTGGGTCGCGCTTATCTCCCCAATATTGTAAAGTCGCCACAGCGATAATTACCAGAATGGCCGCTATGAGAATCCCCAGCACGATGCGGAGATAATTTCGATCTGCGGGTTTCGGATCATTCATCGCTACACTCCCGTACCGTAATCACTTTTTTGTAGCTTACAAAAACAAGAACGGGCAATCGGATGCTCGGTTCCTGATCCGCTGGGTGTTTAATCCCGGCATCTGATGAATCGGGTCGACGATGAACCGGTCTGGCTCTGACGTCCAGATCTTGGCGATGTATTTGTAGGGTGTGAGCCCGCTGAGCGTCTTGAGCCGTCGGGCGAAATTGTAGGCTGCCATGAAGTCCTCGAGGTGTGTCCGCAGCTGGTCGTGGCTCTCGTAGTGGAAGCGCTTGACGGTTGCCTCTTTGATGGTCCGGTTCATCCGTTCGACCTGACCGTTGGTCCATGGGTGGTTCGGTTTGGTGAACCTGCTGAACTTTCGCCAAACACGCTACGATCCGTTGCTGCTACCACACCGTGCCCCGGACGGCGCGTGGACCGTCGATGCCTGGGGGCCGCTCGATGGGCGCACCATCAATGGCGGCGTGCGAATACGCCTGGGAGCGGAATAGGATGACGCTGACGATCGGGCACCTTGGCAAGGCGACGAACACCAAGGTCGAAACCGTCCGCTACTATGAGCGGATTGGCTTGCTGCCGAAACCGCCGCGGAGCACCGGCAACTACCGAACTTATGGCGCGGCCGAGCTCAACCGCCTTTCGTTTATTCGGCGAGCGCGCGACCTCGGCTTCTCGCTCGACCAGGTGCGTGCGCTGCTCAGTTTGTCAGACGATCGAACGTGCGACTGTGCCGGCATCGATCATATCGCCAATGAGCACCTACGGGAGGTCGATCGGAAGCTCGCCGACCTGACCGCGCTCCGGCGCGAGTTAAAGGCGGTGATCGACTCCTGCGACGGCGGCACCGTTGCGCAATGCCGGATCATCGAGGCTCTTGCTCCCGCTTGATGAGCTGCGGTTGGTCCGCACTTCCAATCAACGGCTTCTGTCGCAAAAGCGACGGCATGCGAGACGTTCGAAACTCAGGAGATGCGCGACAGGGTGACGGCATCAGTCACAGTTGTATCTTGATGCTAACCCGAGCCTGTCTCGGCTCAACCGCCCGACTGTGGACCCCTTCCACTCCTGCGGATGGTTCGCCGGGCAAGCGGGAGGCATAGAAATAGTCCGCATCCGCTCGCTGGGCATTCAACAGGTTGAGCAGGTCGATGCTGATCTCGGCGTCACCCAGCGTGCGACCGATCCGCGCATTGGCGATCGTCGTGGCAGGACCGCGCACGCTGTTGTCTTCGATGAGCGGACGTGGCCCGATGCGACGGACGCGCAACGCACCTTGCCAGGCACCAGCCGCAACCGTCAGGCCGAGAGAGGTTGCGGATTCCAGCGCGTTCGGGATGCGATCCGCACCCGGCGCATCGGTGAAGCGCGCATGGTTGGTGGCATGGATCGCATCGACCGACAGCCAGCGCAGCGGTCGCACGTACAGTGTCGTCTCCCAGCCGCGTCGTCGGCTTGGCCCGCGTGGCTCGACCGTGCCACTGTCGCCCAGAAACACCAGCTCGCCTGCCGAGCGAAGCCACCAGTGGTCGATCGTCAGCACGACCGGGCCACGCTCGATGCGGGTGCCGGTCTCATACCCGGTTCCGCGGACCAGGGCCGGCACCGGATCGGTGTTCGCCACGATCGCGCGCGCGTCGTTCGAATGAAAACCCTGTCCGTAGTTTGCGTAGAAGGCGATGCCCGGCACCATGGTCAGCGCAATGGCCGCCTTCGGCGTGATGATCGTGGCATCGGTTTCGCCATCCGTGGCGGTGCCGGCGCGCGCAACCGAGCGGAAGCGGAGGTGATCGGCGCGGGCGCCGCCCGTGATTGTCAGGCGATCGAGCGGCTGCCACTGCGCTTCGGCATAGCCGGCCAGCGCCGTCTCACGCACGTCGGCTAGGCTGCGCGTTGCGATCCGGCGACCACGCTCCGTCTGGTAGAAGCCAAGATCGTCGATGCGGTCGGTGCGCATGTCGGCGCCGGCCATGATCCGGAGGCGGGGGCCGAGCGGCACGTGATGCCGCACGCGTCCGCCATAGGTCCAGCGGCGCTCCGTCTGCTGCAATTCGTCGCCACGCGCCGGATCATCGAGGAAGAAGGTGAAATTCGACAGCAGGTCGAACACGTAGCGTTGCGCATAGGCGGACAGTTCCGTCTGCTCTCCCTCCAGCGACAGGCTCGCGATACGGCGGGACGTGCGTCCACGCAGGAACGAGTCGAGCGTGCCGAACCGGTCGGGCAACACCCCCCCGATCGCACGTACTGGCACCTGTTCGGTGGGCCGCCATCTGGCATCGTAATTCGACAGGCTGGCGCGCAGCGTGCCAAGACTGGTCGCCACGGTGTATTTGGCAAAGGCGCCGGCATGACGCAGACGTTCGGGCAGCGCCCATACGCCGTCGTTCGCCTTCAGTTCGCCCGCCAAGAGCAGATCGCCACCCGCGAAGGCAACCGAGCCGACCCCGGCGAGGCGACGATAGCCGTAGCTTCCCGCCTCTAGCGAAACCGATGGACGCGCGCGGTCGAGCGTCGTCATCCCGGCTGCCGCGACCAGCGAGAAATCGCCACCCCGTACATCATAGGGCCCCTTGCGATACTCGATCCGGTCGATCGTCTCCGGGATCAGGCCGTTGAGGTCGAGATAGCCCTGCGCATGGGCCTGGGTCGGCAGGTTCATCGGCATACCGTCCAGCGCGATGCTGAAATCGGTGCCATGGTCCAGGTTGAAGCCGCGGATGTAATATTGCGCCGCCTTGCCCCCGCCGGAATGCTGAACGGCAAGCAGCCCCGGCACCGCTTCGGCAACCTCGTTGGTGCGCAGCAGCGGGCGTGCCCGGATATCGTCACCCGACACCGCGCCCGCGCTCGCCGCGCGATCGCGGCCGATACGATGCTCGGCCCGCGCCGTCACGACGATGTCCGTATCCATGTTCGAACCGGCCGGGGGTGCCGCCCCCTGTGCTGCCGTGGCAGGCGAGCCATCCGGAGTGACAATGGTCAGCACCAGTAGCGCTACGGTGTTCATGAATAGCCTTGCATGCCTATTAATTAGCTATGGCTAATTTACATGCAAGCTGGATGTTTGCGCGGCATATTGGCACGGAGGCACATGGCCGATGACGCACAACGCCGCGCAGCCGCATTCCGCGCGACACGGGAGGCGCATGCCACCGAGATAGCCGAGGATTATGTCGAACTGATCGGCGACCTGACGGCGCGGTTCGGCGAGGCCCGGCTGATCGACCTGGCGGCGCACATGGGCGTGTCGCAGCCGACCGCCGCCAAGATCGTGCAGCGCCTGAAGGCGCAGGGACTGGTGGAAAATCGGCCGTATCGCGCCTTGTTCCTGACCGGGGCAGGGCAGGCGCTTGCGGCCAGATCACGTGCGCGTCACCGTGTCGTATCTGATTTCCTGCTCGCACTCGGCATTGACGAAAACACGGTCGCGCTCGATTCCGAAGGCATGGAACACCACGTCAGCGACGTCACGCTGGAAGCAATGAAGCGGTTCATCACGGCTCACGGCGAGAGGATCGTGTAAGTCGCGATCCTCATTTGTGTTGCAAAAAGTAGAATATGCGCGACGCTGGTGCAGTGGCAATCTACTCGTAGGTACCATTCAAACAAACGGCCACCGATGTCAATCGACGTTCATGTCCTATAGTTTAGTGTTTATACCTAAGCGAAGTCGAAGATCAGCAGGGATGGGAGACCCATACGCACCCCGAGCTTTGGTTAGATTTTCGCCCGATACATATACTGCGGCGTTGGCACCGAGCCTCTTGCCAATTTTGCCATCGACCGTGACTGTTGCCGGCACCCGTATCATCGTCAGCTCAGTCGATGGTAGGAAGCTGCTTTGATGACTGGCACTCGTGAAGCGGGCCAAAGCAGATGCTGACCAATCGCCGACCGTGTAATCAACGATCAAATTAGCCCGATGCCGGGGTGTGGCTCCTCTGGGGAAAAGCGCATAAAGCGTGACATCACGATTGGCTGGAATGTCATCATCAATATTGGCTAATGTGTAATTCATCAACCAATTCAAGTTTTGTGATAATTTTCCCGATGAAGACAATTCTAAGCCGTAGCTTTCAAAAGACCCTACATTGGCAAATCGCGTAACGGCAATCGGTGCTGGCGTCAGCACCACTGTGACATCGACAGAACCACCCGGCGACGCGACAAGATTTTCTGTACGGGTATAAAAGAGGGTGGCATCAAAGTGGATGCCTGAGCCAAAGTCATGTGAGTAACTCGTCTCTGCACTCCAGACGGTGACCGGCGCCAGGCGTGGATCACCCGTGAAATAAACCGGGATTGGAACTTCGGCAACCGGGATTGTAACACGAAGACCAAGGCTGATCAGTGATGGCAGCTGCAATCCGCGTCCGCCATTGATGCGCAGTCTGTCATTATCGCTGACCTGAGCGGTTACCGCGGCATTGAAGCTGATTGGTGTGATCGAGCGCTGATAGGCGGAGACCGGATCGATCTGCGGTGCTGCCGGCATCCCGCTTTGATCCAGCCAGAGGTGATCAAGCCGCAGGGCACCGGTGATTGCAACGCGCTCAGTCAGATGTAGGTCGATCATACCGCTGAGAGCTGCGACCTGATAACCGATGCGATCGGAAAACAGGCTGCCGGACCTCAAGTGGTTGTCGCGATACTCAGCGCCAAGCCGCAGGGTATTTGCCGCGCCAAGGCCGATAAGACCCGATCCCGACATGACGGTGATACGGTTGTTTGTGCGAAGATCGGCAACGCTGCTGTAGGGATCGGTTGCAGGCGTCGTGATGCCATAGTCCGCCTGCAGCCAGTTGGTGTAGATCCGGCCCGTCAGGCTACCCCAGTCGGTATCGCGGTTCACCAGCAGCCCGACGGTCTGATTGCGAAACCGTTGTTCGGTCAGGATCTGGCTGGGCAGGAACTCGAGTTGCCGGTTGCCGGTCAGGCCGCCGTCGAGCGTGATCGAGGTGGACGCGTCGGCCTGGATGGCCAGCGATGCTCTCACCTGATCGGCATAGACGTGCCGGGTCCGTGGCGGTTGGTAAAACGCGCCGGGAATGGTGCGCTCGTCTTCGCGCTGATGCCCCCCACTGATCTTCAGACCGATCGTCGAGCTGACCGGGACGGTGACCGATCCACCGACCCGGGCATAGCCGTGAGTTCCGATTTCCGCCGTCCCGCTGACATGCCGCTCCGCGCCGGCGCCAGTGGTGATGATGTTGACGACGCCACTGGCGGCGTTGAAGCCGAACAGGGCGCTGGCGGGCCCACGAACCAGCTCGATCTGCTGGATCTCGTCGAGCTGGACGCCAAGCAGGTTCCAGTTCGTCATGCCGTAATGGTCGAGATAGACCTGTCGGCCATCGACGAGGACAAGCAGGCGGGCACTATAGGTCTGGACGCCACCGCGGACGGTCACATCGCTTTGTCCCGCTGCCCAGCGATTGACGTCGATCCCCGCATAGACCTTCAGCAGGTCCGGCACACTGCGCGCGGGAGACCGGGCTATCTCGTCGTGGGTTATGATCGTGATGGCGGCGGGGGCTTCCGATGCACGCTGTGGCTTACCGGTCACGCTAGTCGTGATCGGTTCGCCAAAGGCATCACTCAAGGTCGCATAGTCGACGATCTGTGCATCGAGATGGCCGGCTGGCATCATGGTGCCGGCCGCAGTGGCAGCCATAAGGCTGAAGAAGCGGCGCATGGATCAGACCGCTTTCACGAGCATGAGGAAGGCCGATCCGAACCGGATACCGCTTCGATGGGCGGCCGCCTTGTTCACGATGATTTGGGCCTTGCTGGCTCCACTGATTCCCACAATGCATTTTCCAGCTATGACGCAGCCAGCGTCGGCAGTGATGGTCAGAATGGACTGCGCGCTGGCGACTGCGGCGACCTCGTCCTGATGCGCGCGCAGGCCTGTCGTGACGAAAGCCGCCTTCGTGCCGGCGAGCTGGCCCAGGTTGGACACCGCCACCCGACGCGTGCGGAGCGTGGCACGGCCCAGCGTGAAACCGCCGGTCAACATGCGCTCCATGTCGTTGGCCTCCGCTTCCGATGCCGCGTTGCCAGGCTGATAAACGATCCCGATCGGGACAAGTCCGACAGGCGTCGGTTGAACGAATGAGATGACCCGCGCGGCGACTGGTACATTCAGAACGGCTGACGGCGCGTTAGCTGCTGGCCAGAGCATGCTGATGGCGAGAACAGGACCCGCAAGGATAGACAGGTAATTCACATGCACCCCAATCATTTCGATTGGTTGATAGCTATGGGATATGTGCGAGTAGTTAACGCGCAGTGATAGATCGAACCGTTATATGACTGAAAATCTATTGCCCTAAAGGCTATGCGACTATCGGGTTCATCAAGGATAATGCCAGCTGTCAGGCAGCCACTTTACCAAATTTCGGCGACATATGATGTGTTTCCACAAATGGCACGGGTCTACCAAAGTAATAACCCTGCCCCTGTGTGCATCCTTTTCCAGATAATATTACTGCGGTATTTATATCCTCAACACCCTCAGCGGTAACCTTCATATCGAAGCTCAGCGCCAAGGCTATGATAGCATCGACTAATTTCTCGCTTTCTGGGCTTTCAGATAAAGATTTTACAAAGCTCTGGTCTATTTTAATTTTATCGAATTTGAGACGGCGAAGATTGGATAGACTCGAATAGCCGGTACCAAAGTCATCAAGTGCGATCGATATTCCGCTGTTACGGAATGTCCGTAGTACACGTTCAGTAGCGACGATATCATCCATCACTGCGTCTTCGGTGATCTCTATTTCGAAGCGGGAAGGCGATACGCCTCCGGTGCGCATGATGGCGATCAATGATTCTGCAAGTCCAACTTCCTCAAGCTGAGTAGGCGATATGTTTACTGCTAGTCGAAGGTGGTCAGGCATCTGTAGCGCATCAACGCAAACTTGTCGCAAAATCGATTTTGTCATGAATGTGATCTGGCCAGTGCTTTCGGCGAGGCGAATGAACGTATCGGGCGACAACAGGCCAAGGCGGGGATGTTGCCAACGCGCCAGAACCTCAAAACCACATAGTTCATTGTCGATGAAGCGGACGATGGGCTGATAGAATGGCTGCACCTCGCCTCGGGCGATACCATCCCGGAGCTCCTGCTCAAGCCGTCGTCGCTCGACGCGCTCTGCTTCCATCGTCGGTGAAAACAGGCGCACGCCTCCCTTACTACCGCGCTTGGCATCATACATCGCAATATCAGCCGCATGCAGAAGTTCGCTGGCATCTGCTCCGTCCTCCGGGAACCGCGAGATGCCAATGCTGGCGCCCACCGCGATCATGTTGTTGCGCCATGCTAGTGGTTCGTGGAGGGCGCCGCTTGCCCGTTCAGCCAGATGCATCATGCTTTCACCATCGGGAACTTCCGACAGCAGTATGGCGAACTCGTCCCCGCCCAAACGAGCGATCGTGCTATGAGTGCCAAAAATAGTAAGCAAACGATGGGCCACCGTCTTGAGCACGGTGTCGCCAGCGGCATGACCGTGAGTATCGTTGGCATCCTTAAAGCCGTCGAGGTCAATCAGCATGATCGACAATCGGCGGCTTGTTACTGCTGCTGCCTCGAGTACGCGCTCGAGCGTACTACCAAATTCCCGACGGTTGACGAGACCGGTCAGGGCGTCGGTCCGTGCCAGTAGCAGCGCTTCCTGTTCCGCTTTTCCACGGCGTTTGATTTCAGCCTGGAGTTGTACGCCACGTTGGGCAGCCAGAGTGAGCCAAACATAGGAAAGGCCTGCCACGATCAGAACTGCGCCGGTAACAAACGCCACCAGGAAACGTGTTCGCCATGCTGCTGCTTCCGCATGGTAATGGGCATCAGCAATACCGGAGGCGGCAATAGCCTTAATTTCTGTGAGGACGCGATCAGCGTTTTTTCGAAACGGATGAAGCATTTCTACGCTGGTCGAAAAGTTTATCTCAAGCATTGACGATACAACACCAACCGCCTCACCATATTTGGTTAATTCGGCCACGGCTTCCGTCGTCAGTTTGCGATCTTTATATTTAAGTGACTCACGCTGTTCGATCAAGTCTGTGCTGATTTGACCAACTCGCTGCCTGATCTCGGCAAGGCGTTTTTCCCGCTCGGGTGAACCACCTTTTACTGCCTCATCGACAAGCAAGCGGTACAAATTGCCGTCTTCATGATCGAAACGGGCTGCAATTTCGCTTAACGATACCGCTGTTTCCATATCATGATTAACGATCAGGTTGTTAGTGTGCTGAATGTATATCAGGCTGCCGAGGCAAAGAGCTACAGCCACTACCAGCAGCACGATGACCGCCTTTGGTCCTAAAAGTAGCCGAGGCAGGTGAAATCCTGCTAGTAACCCGCGTATATCCTTCTTGCTGCTGGAGTCACTGTCTGTTTGCACTGCCTTGGTAGTAACGATCACGGCAGGATCGGCTTTGCCTTGCCCGATCGGTAGTGTGCCAGACGGAGGAGGCGCTCCCTGGACACGACCAATGCGTGAGGTGGTACCTCGTATAGTTCGTCGCTCTAGCATCGTCTTTAGCCGAGCAATATGCGGAAATTGCTAAAGAATCCTTCCAGCGCGCGGACCAGATGCGTGTCAATCACGTTTCAATGCGCTACCACTGGGGGAATATTGCTTTGTCGCGAAACTGGGATATATGCGACAGCCAAAAGTCGGGATATGACGACCATAGCTTTGCCTTTGCAGCAAGCGTCACCTTTTGTGGTGAGGCGTGAGAGCCGCTGTTGCATTGTACCGCCCGCCCCCCGACGACGGGGGCACCTGTCTCGACAATGGCTGCTCAATCTCCTGGATTTTAGGGGTATTCGTCAATCGGTTGGCCGGTAACGCCCAGTGCCCTTGCTTCGATAACCACCATGTCGAACCGCTTCGATCACCACCGCGTAAATTGAGGTGGGCGTGTTCAAAACCTGGTGATCATGGCGCTCTGGCCGACCAGTGGTACTCAAATGCCACGGATGGTTTCGTTTTGAAACCCGATTGAACACTGTGTGCATCTGCAACGTTCCGCCCTTTAATTGTGAGGAGACGAAAATGAAGGTTTACAGCATATTCCCGTTCGTTGCGGCGGCTATCATCACGACGACGCCAGCATTTGCGCAGGTCAGCCAGGACGCAGATGCGGAGCCGTTCACTGGCATTTATGTCGGCGGATCGATCGGCTACGATGCACAACCCAACGATGTCGGCTCATCCATCCTATTCGATCGCAATCTCGATGGCACGTTCGGCGAGCCGGTCAACACGATTGGTGGCGCCAACGCCTTCGCGCCGGGCTTTTGCAACGGTGCGGCTCGCACACAGGTACCGACGAATGGCTGTCGCAATGACCATGATGATATCAGCTATTATGGTCGCGTCGGCCTCGATAAACAGATTGGCCTGGGTGGAGGCTCGTTCCTGATCGGCGCGCTGGCAGAATTCGGCACGTCGAAGATCACGGACAGTGTCTCGGGCTTCTCTTCCACGCCGGCAAGCTACATCCTGACGCGCTCGGTCAACTGGGAAGGCACCGCCAGTGGTCGTGTTGGCTTTGTCGCTGACCAGACGCTGTTCTACGGTCGCTTCGGTGGCGGATATGCCAAGATCAAGCATGCGTTCTCCACTACGAACACCGCAAACGCGTTCGCCGGCAACGGGAACGACAAGGTGTGGGGCTATGTCGCTGGCGGCGGTCTCGAGCAGAAGATCGCGCGCAACATCTCAATCGGGCTTGAGTACACGTTCCATAACTACAAGGATGATAACTACCGCGTGCGTGCGACAGCAGAATCGTCGATCGCCGGCAGTCCCGTTCTGCTGGCGAACAATCCCTTTTTGATCGCGCCGAATACGACTGGGACGGATTTTGCGCGCAGTGATACCAACTTCCGCTGGCACAGCGTTCGAGCAACCGCGGCGTTGAGATTCTGATGATCAAGGTAGCGTCCGGTCACCGGGCGCTACCTTCCTTTAAAGATTGTCCGATGATCGGGATTATCCAGCAGATAGGGCGCCAACCTCGCGGTTGGCGCCCTATCAGTATGTCTGCCCTGGCAGATGAAAACGGTCAGGGATTTGCGACGGTTGCCCGGATCGTGCCGTTCACCCCAGCCGGGAAGAATCCTCCGCTCGTCGTGCCGGCAGCCGCGTTCATGTAAACGACGTTGAGCACCTGGGTCGCCGTACGCCCCAGCACGAGACCGTTGGCATCGGTCGGTACCAGGTTCGCATTGCCGTTCGTGCCGATACCCTGATCGAGATCCGTCGAGCCATCCAGCGAGTCTCGCGTATCTGAAATGCGCTGGATCCTGGTGAAGATGTCGGCCGTGCTCAGCCCCAACGCGTACAGCGAAGAGCGGATGACGCCATCGTGATAAGCCTCGGTTGCCAGGATGCCTGCCGATGCATCGAGGAACGTCTTGTTCACGATCAGTCGTGCCGAACCGCGGTACGCCGATACCCCGACATCGGTCAGGAGATACGATCCGATCAAAAAGTTGATGTCATTCGCAAACGGATCAAAGATTTCCGATGCACCGATGACACCCGCGGCACGCGCAGCAGCCGTGAAAGCACCCGGAACCATCGCTCCAGCCGCGGTCGTGACGCTTGCGCTACCGGACAGGTTGATGCTCGGCTGTGCTACTGCTGCCGTGCCGAGCTGCGTGCGAAGGAACGTGACATGTGCGATCTCGTCCGCCGCGATCTCCCGCGCATATTGCGCGATCACCGGATCAGTGAACGGCACTGCTCGCGCCGCACCTGCGCCCGAGCCGGCGATCACGGCTCCTTGCGTGCCGGTGCCGGCTTGAAGGCTCGCAGCGATGCCTGATCCCGTTACCGCATACGTATAGTAGTTCGCTTCCAGATATTCGAGTTGCAGCGCGAAGTTGAGAATGTCCGCGTCGGTAATCGCAGCTGGAGATGGGATCGGCGTTGGCGTCGCTTCAGGAGTGTCATCGTCATTGCCGCAAGCGGCAAGTAGCGACAGGCCGCCAGTCATGGCGGCGGCACCGCCACACATGCGAATGAAGTTGCGGCGGGCTTGCCGCTGATGCTCGGCCTTTTCGATGGTGGCGAGCAGTTCGGTCTGATTGTTCATGGTGCTGTTTCCCCTGCTCACTTGGCGGCGCTGGTGCGAATGCCGCCGTTGACCCCGGCGGGGAAGAATCCGCCCATCGTCGCTGCCGCATTAGCGGTATTCAGGTAGACGATGTTGAGGACCTGCTGCGCGGTGCGGCCGTAGGCAATGCCGTTGGCATCCGTTGGAACGAAGTTCGACGCGGCAGCCGTCGTAGTTCCAGCGCTCGATGTGATGGCAGTCTGGCGAGCGGTTACACCCTGGTCGTCGTCGGCGAACAGCGCCGGCGGTCCGGCTTGAGTGGTGGTGCCGTCGACGAGATTGCGAGCACCCGCGATCCGCTCCGTTGCGGTGACCAGCGCCGGAATGGGTTGGCCGCGGCGGTACAGCGCGCCGCGGATGATACCCGCATGGAACGCTTCCGCCGCGAGGATACCGGCTGCTGCATCGAGGAAGGTGTTGTTGGTGATGAGCACCGACGAACCCTTATAGGCGGTCACCCCGACATCCTCAAAGATGTACGCGCCAAGCAGGAAATTGTCCGGCGACGAATAAGGATCGAACACGCCGTTGGTCAGCGGCACGCCTGCCGCGGCAGCGGCCGCGGTGAATGGGCCATTGGCATCGCCGGCAATGTTGATCGTCGGCTGGGCAACAGCCGCGGAGCTCAGTGCCGTGCGAAGAAAGGCAACATGCGCCATCTCATCGGCCGCGATCTCACGAGCGTACTGCTGGATCACGGGTTCGCCAGTGAAGTTTACCGCTCGAGCTGGGTTTGTAGTCCCCACGATCACGTTGCCCTGCGCACCAGTGGTGGTGACGCCCGTGAGCATGTTGGCGGGAAGCCCGGTTCCGCTGAACGCGTAGCTATAAAACTGCGCTTCGAGATACTCGAGGTTGAGGGCGAAGTTGAGGACGTCGATGTCGACGTTGGCCGTCTGAGCACTCGCCTGCGAGGAGAACGCGACCGCGCCCGCACCTACCGCAGCAGCACCCAGGGCGGCCTTGAAAAACTCCCGACGTTCATCGCGCCGCTTAACGCGCTGGTCGAGCACGCCTACCAGTTCAGCTTCATCAAGCATTGCTTATCCTCTTTGGAAGGATGCCTCGGCATCAGACTGGTCCAACTTGAACCGATCATCGATCATTCATCCCGCGAACCAATCGACACGTCAAGACGATCGCCGGCACGATCCAGCCCTTTGTTTCTATTTTAGATTATCCTTGCCGTCGCTAGGCGCTGGCTGGCACCTGGCGGGTAGGCTGAACGACGATCAGCCTGGTGCGGTCCAGGCTGTGGGAAGCTGCCCCATCTCGTGGATAGATTTTGAGGAATGCATCCCGCCGAAGTGGTGGAAATCAGACATTTATGCTGGAGGCGAGGGACTCATCCGTTGCGTTTTGGCCAATAGCTAAACCGTGTCGCTTGGCGCACCTAGATGTTTGGTCCCGGCGATTGATGGTGCGGGTTTGATATAAAGCGTTCCGGCTCATCCGTCCAAGCCTTGCAGATGGCTTCGTAGGGTGTGAGCCCGCGCAGGGTTTTGAGCCGGCGGGCGAAG
>Ga0265797_10003880_pt1 | contig 23430 bp, 21 predicted proteins | sample P2T30metagenome_FD_192433 | JGI IMG/M metagenome (GOLD analysis project Ga0265797, IMG submission 192433) | Plant litter microbial communities from East Loma Ridge, Irvine, California - P2 T30 | ecosystem: Environmental > Terrestrial > Plant litter > Unclassified | place: USA: California... | reverse complement strand
TGACTTCAGACGTCAGCGACTCAGATTCTGGATACTCAGATTACGAGGACTACAGGTTCGCAGCATTGACAGGCTATAGCCTCGCAGCGAATGTCACAATTCCCATCTCTCGTTTCACTTCCCGCACATGCCTTGAACTAAAGCGGATGAGCCAGATACCACATGGTAAAGCCCGAGCCTTCCAGCTCGCTTTGATGTTTCGCTTGGACTTCCTAAGATTCGAAAAGCTAAAACTGGAATGGTGGCGAAAGGGTGTCCACGAAACAGATGCATTGCTTCTCGATTTGCTGGATCAGGAGCAGAAAGATTGGAACCCCGAACATCCGCTCGACTGTGCCCACGCATTTCTCTCCTTGACGTCCTACATCGAACGTGAGCAAAGAGGTAAGAATTCCAATGTGCGCGTCTATAAGTCATCAATTGACTCTTCACATAAACATACAGGTGCTATAGTCCTTGATCAACTCAGGTCTGTGCTAGACAAGATTTTATCGCTCGTAGTGCGAGATTTACGGCGCGAATATCGACGCCACCTCATCCTAGCTTTCAGCCAACGACTGCCAGCCGACATCTGCGAAGAAATATTGGATTGGGTCGAGATGGCACATGGTATTCCAAGAACTGTAGAAGAGTACGCGGAAGGGTTGAGCCACTCTATGTAGTATGTCTGGCTTTTGGTAGACTGATGTAACTACTCTTAGTTAGAGATCGGTTGATCACGATATGAATACTGTATGTTTTGGAACACAGATGATAAGTTACGATTTATTGCTATGATACAGGCTCGCACCGCATCCACCAGGCAAACAGAAGGGTAAAAGGTGTTCCACTATGAGAACAGCGCCTGAGAAAACAATGCTATGCTGATGCAACGCCTCGCTTCTAGACACAAAGAATGAAAAATATACACAGATTTTCGACCAAGTCCTAGCAAACAGGCTTAGTTGACGCACTGAGAGTACCAGTCGTTGGCAGCCTTGCAGGAACCAGCAGAGCAGCACTTGGCACCGGAGAAGCCCTTTCCACCGCACTGTCCGTAGAGGGCAGCACAGCCAGCACCGCCAGCAGCCTTGGTGGGTGCGGCAGGGGCAGGAGCAACAACAGTGGCCATGGTAGTCTTAGCAGGGGCAGCAGGGGCGGCAGAGGTAGCCTCCTCCTTGGCGGGAGTGGTGGCACCACCGGCGCTGCTAGCACCGCCAGCCCAGACCTTGGGGCCGGGCATGGGGAAGTCCTTCTTGCCGTTGTAGATGCTGAAGTTGGCGTAAGGGTCGGTGGCCTTGTAGGCACCGGGGAACTTGACCATGGGGCCAGGGGTACCGCTACCGCCACCCTGAACCTTGACCTGCATGCAGGAGACGTAGTGCTCAGGCTGGTTGACGTGGGAGCGGTGAACACCAATGTGCTCAACGCGGACGAGGTACTCGCCGTTGGGAGTGTCCTTGGGGATCTTGGCCGCGACCCAGTCACGGTTGTAGGTGCACCAGGCGTCGCTGGTGAAGTCACCGTTGCCGCAGACACCCTCCTCGAAGATCTTGAACCAGTCACCAGATCCATCGTATGAAGTCACAGTGCTGGGAGCCTTGGACATGTAGACCAGGGCAGGGCCAGGGTGCTGGAACTTGGCTCCAACAGCCAACTTGAGGCGGATCTCCTCGCCAGCGTTGACGGTCATGACCTGAGTCTTGCCGGCCTTTTGGGCACCCTGGTTGCAAACAATATCGGGGCCATCGGCGGTGGATCCATCACGGATATCGGCAGCTGGGTTGGAGGAGAACTTGATGGGGTTGTACTTGGTGACACGGCTCGACTCGCGGACGTATTTGAACTGGGGCTGCGCAACACCGCCAACAATGTTGGTGTCGAAAAAGTAATGGGCGGAAGCCACTTGGGCGACGGCGCTGAGGACGAGGGCGTTGAACTTCATTCTGGCTAGCAGTAATGAAACTTGTATATTTGATAAAAAAGAGTGTTGATGAACGAATGTAAAGGCTGAAGAAGCGAATGTAGAAAGCGACTGAAACGAATGTATTGCTTGCTGGTGAGTTGTAAATGTTGGACGTCGTCTTGATTCTTATATCAGAATTGTGAGCCCACGATTCGAAACAACTTCATGCTACCAGCGCCTAGGTACCGGCGACCTGGTACGATCGGACATTAATTTCCCATAGAAGGTAACACAGGAGATAGCAATGCAGGTTCTGTCGACAACACCAGTCTTCCTTCCGTGATTGTAGGCGTTCTGGATCCCTTGGGAAGTGGGCATGGCCTTATCCCTTAGACCGTTCTGAGCATAGCAGCACTTGTGAAAACGTTCGAATCATCTCAGGAGGCAAGGGAACTGCTTGTTTGGTAAATCAAAGTCAATGCGGTAGTGATTTCTTCGGGTCCTGCCAAGGTCGTCTACTAACATTCCGTTCCAGTTCACGAAGTGGCGAAACGCTGGTGTCCTTGTTATGGGCTTGACGGACGTAGCGCTGTTTCGTTTAGAAACTTTTGACGCCTTGTCTTCCCTAATATGTGCTAGAATGTGAATTTCCATGGTTGTGATTCGACGTTCGGGGTGCACGGACTGTGTATAGAGAACCGGTGGTTATAACGGACGGGCCGCTGTCTGACAACATCAGGTCCACTGAACCCGAGACTAGCATTCCGTACGAAAGTTTGCGCGACCGCCGTCGTTGCCAGTGTGTCGGACCCGCCAGTGGAGCTCGCTGTGGCATTGTAGTCTGCGCGCAAGCCTTGCCATGGCCGGCTGTTCAGAGAGTGGATGCTAGATATACTGGCAAACATGTGACAGCTTTATCATGCTGCAAGTCATCTCTCAGTATACCTATAAAGTAGACGCCGAAAGATTGATCGTCAGCCGCAGTAAGTGATCCTTTGTAATTAGGAATCCACTGCATGTTGGGTGCAGACGCTGGCTGGCAAAGTCGGATCAAGCAAGCCTTGACTAGCAACCAGACAGACCGGGGTGGAGACAGCGGGTAGATTCGACGCTAGTGGTGACATGTAACGAAGTTCATGCATGCCGATGATAAGGGGAACTACCTGTAGTGTGGTATGCTGTCTCAGCGTATAAGTTTTTCGGAACCAAGTGCCGAATGCGAGCTCCCGCTTTCATTTAGCTTGAGCGTTTGATTCATGGAAACCTAAAGAGAACTGTGCCGGCGAGCCATACGCTGTGCCACATCAGGCGTCTCATTCATATCGGGCTGTTAGATGGAGTCGATCCACTGTACCTCAGGCCGACTGGGAAAGGGGAAGGCGTTGGTACAGTCGCACAATCACTTGAGATTAGAACGAATAACGGATCTGCATCTAGTAAATTGACAACGATTCTTGTGAAGGCAAGCTGGTGGTTGGTGAAGAGTTGCGGTCCATGTAGTTCGTGGCTTCTATGTAAGGATACCACTAGGCTGTATCAGGCTAGTCTATACAACACCAACAGCATTGGGGGGCAAGACAAACTTATACACACTTCCCCCCGTGAAGCCAGATCCAAGTTGAAATGGGGACATAGGCATCACATCTGTTGACGGGTACTTGTCAAATGCTAAGAGTCGTCAATATGCTCTAGGAAGGGTGTGTTGCTGTGTGAGTAATATCAACTGCCGTGTGATCCGAAGGCATGCTACAACAAGGTACTTTATTGAGCAGGTGTCAAGATCGGACAACCCAGAAGAATAGAGAAACCAAACGAATACGAAACGTATACTTCTCAATGACAGCTAAGAGTGGTGGTGTATATAGCATCGCCTAACATACGCATATGAAAATCGTGACAAAACAACATGATCTAATGAGCAACAACGACGCTGTCATGCCTTATGCCTCCTTCTAGTCTCGACCTAGAATTCACCGCCGCCACCTCCAAGGGCGGCAGCGCCCCAGATGCCCACCAAACCCCAAACACCCACTCTCCATCCTCTCCATAGACCATGCACGCCCTGACCCTTCCTTGTGCGCGGCGGCCTTGAGAAGCCCATTGCCTTTGCACTCGCGGCCTTGGCAGCATTTGCGGTCTGAACTGAGATGCCTTCCTCGCGAGCGATGAACCACATAGTACCCAGAACACCCCTATATTGACCTGGGTCCACGATCGTCTTGAAGCTCTGATCGGAGCTCGGCTTATCCAGACCATAGGCCGGGCTTTTAGCCCGGCTAGGAGGTATCTGGTACTCAGAAGCTAGACGCTGGGTTTCGTGGTCCTGCAGGGCAGCGACCTGGCCGCGCCGGAGAACGGTTTCAAGAGGCAGGCGGACGAATAGCTCAGTTGTGGAGGAGAGAAATGTGCTGAAGGAGTAGGTGGTAGGCGTGAGGATCGGGTCGATGCTCAGTGTCGAGCGGAGGAAGAGAGGTGTTGAGGAGGAGATAAGTGTGGGCACACATGCGTGCATTATGGTAGCCGGAAGGAGGCTGGGTGAGACAGAGAAGGAGGGAAGAAGAGAGAGGCAAGGGTATATAGATCGTGGGGAAGAGGAGATGGGTGTGATGATGAGGCGGGTGCGCACCATATCGAGGGGTGCGAGGAGGGTGGCCGCGATGGCCGTAGCTGCGACAGCAACACCGAGTGAGGTCAGTGGGCTTGGGCTATCCAGTATATCCAAACCTCCTATGCCGCTTCCTGCTGATCCTACCAGGCCTGGGTCTGGTATGTTCAGCAGGGCCGAGATCAGACTCCTGAACCATCCCTCAGTCGTCTTAAGCAGGAAATTGTAGATGAAAGTGCAGTTTGTAGCCTTCCACACCCCCCACGCCGACTCCTTCTGCCATAGCTGTGCTATCACTTCAAGAAGCGAGTCTGGTCGTTTGAGGTCTAGTTTGCGTATGGCGGATGGTGGGGGTCGTGTGGGTGTTCGTGACCGTGACCGGCTATCGAGACGTCTCTGGCGCCTCCGTGGGGACCTCGATTGTTCGACGGAAGGGGAGTATGGCGAGGGTGAGGTGGGGTTCATACGCGGTGCAGTAGATGTGAAGTATGACGGCGAGTCCTCGTCCGACTCCTCGTCTGAGGGCGGATACTGCGTCCATTAGCCCACATTCACGTGTCAGACCCCGCCCAGTGTCTGATACATACATCCTCAAACTTTCCGCTCGCGAAGCTCTGAGGCCTGCTCTTGTGGCCGAGCACATCTCCCTCCAAGCCTGCTAGTTGTCCCTTTGCCTCGTGTATCTGCAATATCGTCTTCGCAACCTCGAATGGTTGGGCTAACAGGACGCTTGTGTAATTCCACAAGGCATGGTCGAGCAGCTTCTTTGCATGCCCAGCTACTGAAGGCGACGTCTCTGGAAAGTACGAGTCATAGTCGAGATCGGACAGAATGTCGCGTGCCTGACTGCCGAGACTTGATTTACTACTGGCACTGGGCTTCAAAGCGGGCGGTAATGACGAGCTTGTCTGGTTCTGCGGAACATCGGGAGGGGGCCCAATAGATGGCGGGATATAGTAGGGCCTTAGGGGGTTCGGAGCATCACGAGAGGTCGCCATTGTATCTCTCGTTTCTCGGGGAAAGATTACGTGAGGCTGGGGATGTTTATCGTTTTCTTACCCGCGGTGGTGGATGCGCTGTGAAGATCGACCGGGGTCATGCCTGGTCTGTGCATCAACATTTCTGACGTCTCACAGCATTCGGAATTATCGCGCGTTGACTCTTGGTAACACTGCAAACACTGCGAGTCTTTCGCTTCTGCACACCCTTCTCCTTTCCCTTTTCAATTTCAGACAATTCGCAGGCTTTCACTCCCGCCATGGCTGTTAGAAGAGCTTGTTTGAGCGCTTTGGAGGGGAGGATAGCGGGCGCAAGAGGTGCATCGTCGAGTCCTCAGAGGTTCGCCAGCAATTGGACGGCATCGGCATGTCAGAAGTCTCTACACACACCAATGATGGCATCGTCCCTTCTATCACAATCGAGTGTCATCAAAGCAACAAGCCCGTCATGGCTCAGGAACCGCCGCCAATTCTCCTCATCTCCCACATCCCGCCACGGTCACCTAGACCCACCCCGACCGGGTGAAGAGTGCGTCTAATGCACCCAATCATAGCAACACAAGATGACTGACGCCTTTCAGACGCAAGGTAACCTTTATAGACAAAGATGGCCACGCCACGACATTCGAGGTAGCCGACGGCGACAACCTTCTCGACATCGCCCAAGCCAACGACATAGAGATGGAAGGCGCGTGTGGCGGATCCTGCGCCTGCTCAACGTGCCATGTCATAGTAGCAGACGAAGCTTACTACGACAAGATGGAGGAGCCAGATGACGACGAGAACGACATGCTGGATCTGGCGTTTGGTCTTACTGAGACCAGTCGCCTGGGGTGCCAGGTCAAGATGAGCAAAGAGCTTGATGGCTTGGTCGTGCGGTTACCGAGCATGACGAGGAACCTGCAGGCTAGCGATTTCGACAGCAAATGAGTCAACTGAAGAAGATCAACATGTGGTATCGAGAGAGGGATGTAGTAGTGGTGAGAATACATCAAGGAACGACACTGCACACGGTCATATTGGCAGCGTCTAGGGATCGCATCGCATACTCAGCATTTGAGACGACATGTATTATACGAGAACTCCGCTTGCAGATGGACTGGCGTTGAGCACGACTCTGAATTTATGTATAATAAATGGTATCATGAACACACTGAAACTATGTCTCTTTTGTCCCCAAACGCCGAACTATGCATACTGAAGTGTCTTCAAGCCTCCACGCTGCCCTCCTTTTTCTGCCCTCCAGTAATCATATCTAGGAAACCCTGCTTGCTCATTTCCTTAACCTTCTCCTCCCTCTTGTCCATGCCAACTACCATACCCGCTTTGCTCTCTCTCTCCGCCTGTTCACCCTTGACTTGCGCCGCCCTTACAGCGTTGAACAGCTTGATGACACCCTTCTGTGCCGTCCGCCTGAGCTCCTTCTCCTTTGCTGATGTGGCAGCCGTGCTGACATTTGGGTCGTTGAGGCCCAAGACATCCTTCACCCGACCTTTCTCCTGTGCAGCCTTGCGCTCAGCAACAATTTGTCGGCGCGCTTTCTCCGAGAGTTTGGAGTCGGCGAGCTCACGGTTGGCGGTTGCGGCATCTTTGCTGCGGGACAGGATAGGCTCGGAACGTTTTGAGCTTGTCAGTTTTGAACCCAAAATCTTGGAAATCGAGTTGGCAAAGGCCTCGGGGTCGTTTCGCTTTCGTACTTTGCGCGCGGCAGTGGTTGAGGTCTCGGATACAGATGAGGCGTCGGAAGCATCCGACTCAGAGTCGGCGATTGAGAACTCATCCGCTTCAGGTTCAGAGTCGTCTTGATCATCCTCGGCGTCGCTTGGTAATGGCGCTTCGTGGTCGACGGGCGCAGTCTTCTTCAGGGCAGACTTTGCTGGCGCCTTTGCTGGTATGCTAGCCTTGAACTTGGGCTCAGGCTTCTTCAGTGGCGCTGCTTGAACTTTCTCTTCTTCTTCGTCGTCGCTGGCTGAAGACTCCTCTGCTGCCGCCGCTTGTTGTGCTGCTTTCTTGGCCTCAAACTTTGCTTGTTTCCTCAGCTGTTGCTTTGACAGCTCTTGCTTTCCGGGCAACGTCGCATTGACACCCGAAGGCTGGAATGGCTCTTCTGGCTCTAGACTGCTTCCGCGCCGAGGTGCATCGCGCGCGGCGCCCTCTTCTTCGTCACTCGAACTGTGGTAGTTCTTCTGCTTCTTGACCTTTCTCTTCTCCTTCTTGGGCACCTTTCCGCGCAACTGCTCCTCGGTCCGTCTCCGTTTCAGCGATGTGTTGACCATTGTGGCTGTGAATGTCGAGATTTGTGAATGTCGCAAGTAGAGCGCGGTCGCAGAAAAAAGTTCCAGAGGCGTCGGCGTTAGCAACCCAAATCACCGACCGTGGACGACGGCAAGCGCGCCCCGCCATACTGGATTCCCCACAGAACACCACGAGAGATCACCAGCACCAAACACCCTACAACCTCACCCAACCCCCGATACCCCCTTAACAACCGCCGCTATGGTGCTTCAAGATCTCGGGCGGCGCATCAATGCCGCCGTCACTGACCTCACGAGGTCGCCAAACCTCGATGAGAAGGTGCGTGCCGCCACAGGAGAGCGCGACATAATGCTAGGTGGCTAACATGCGCAGGCCTTCGAAGCCATGGTCAAGGAGATCTCCAACGCCCTCGTCGAAGCCGATGTCAACGTCAAACTCGTCATGAACCTGCGACAATCGATCAAGAAAGCCGTTGACTTCAAGCATCTCGCGCCAGGTGTGAACAAGAAGCGCCTCATCCAGAAAGCCGTCTTCGATGAACTCGTCAAGATGGTCGACCCCCACGCCGAACCCTTCAAGCCCCGCAAGGGCAAATCGAACGTCATCATGTTTGTTGGTCTGCAGGGTGCGGGTAAGACGACAACGTGTACAAAGCTGGCGAGATGGTACCAGGCAAGAGGCTTCAAGGCCTGTCTGGTGTGCGCCGATACCTTCCGTGCTGGTGCCTTCGATCAACTGAAGCAGAACGCGACCAAGGCGAAGATCCCATACTACGGTAGCCATACACAGACCGATCCTGTCGTCGTGGCAGCCGAGGGTGTGGAGAAGTTCAAGAAGGAGCGCTTCGAGATCATCATCGTGGATACCTCCGGACGTCACCGACAAGAGACAGACCTCTTCGACGAGATGGTGCAGATTCAGAATGCCGTGACTCCCGATCAGACAATCATGGTGCTGGATGGAACAATCGGTCAGGCTGCTGAGTCGCAAGCGCGCGCTTTCAAGGAGGCTGCAGACTTCGGAGCTATCGTCATTACCAAGACAGACGGTGCAGCAGCAGGAGGTGGTGCCATTTCCGCTGTCGCAGCAACGCACACGCCCATTGTCTTCCTCGGAAACGGAGAGCACATGCTGGATCTCGAGCGCTTCGCGCCACAGGCTTTCGTCTCGAAACTGCTTGGCATGGGAGACGTGCAAGGGCTTGTCGAACACGTGCAATCGCTCAAACTCGACCAAAAAGACACCATGAAGCATATCACTCAAGGAATCTTCACTATCAAGGACCTGCGGGATCAGCTCTCCAACATCATGAAGATGGGACCATTGTCTAAGATGGCAGGCATGATTCCCGGTCTCAGCAGCATGATGGGTGGTATGGACGATGAGGAGGGTGGTACCAAGCTCAAGCGCATGATTTACATCTGCGACAGTATGACTGAGAAAGAGCTAGAGTCGGATGGAAAGATGTTCGTTGATCAGCCCACACGTATGACACGCATCGCTCGTGGCTCCGGTACCTCCGTGCGTGAAGTCGAGGAACTGCTTACCCAACACCGTATGATGGCCGGTATGGCGAAGAAGATGAAGGGTGGAATGGCGAACATGCAGAAAGCACAAGGTGCCATGGGAGGAGGAAACAAGCAACAACAACTCGCAGCTATGCAGAAGCGCATGCAAAGTATGGGAGGAGGCGCCGGCGGTGCCGGCGGTGGTATGCCAGATATTGGTGCTATGATGAAGATGCTCGGTGGAGGCGGCGGTGGCGGCATGCCCGACATGTCAGCCCTAGGCGGAATGGGTGGCATGCCTGATATGGGTGCCATGATGAAGATGATGGGTGGTATGGGTGGCATGCCGGGCATGGGTGGAGGTGGTGCTGGTGCAGGGCAAGGAAAGGGGAGGAGGTAGTGTCAGAGCTATGAGGATATCAGTTTGCGATTTTTGATGCATAGCCGCGGCGTTCGGGTTTGTTATCACATCTGGGGGATTCTCTGCGTTGAGGTACACATCGTATGTCACTACTTCCGCCTGCTTCCCTCTTTGATCTTCTCCCTGTCAACAAGTTTCGATCATTATGTTTGGTCCGATAAGAATGACTATGCCAGCTGTTTCCAGGAGGACGGTTTGTGGATTCTGAACCCTTACAGCAATACCTTCAACACTGTTTGGGTTGTTGAAGTGTTTACATATAACTTCCGAATAAGCCTCTGGTATTGTCTCACACTACCCGCTATCATTTACTGGCATCAGAACATGGTTCTTCTACTAGAGCTCCCTCGCGAAGTCCGTAACAACATGTTCGCGCACCTCATTCGTGCGTCACAGGACCTCTCCTCCATACTCAAGGTCAATCGTCAGCTAGCTAAAGAATGTATCGAGGAAGTCACATTCTACCACCAAAAGCACTTGACGCAGATGACATCTGACCTACGCATCCGCTTTCCACAAATAGACTTCGAGTTCAACGTTCCGCAAAAAGGTGATGGACTGTTGGCTATCACTACCATGACACTTTCACTTCCTGTTAGTCCTCAGAATATCCGCAATCCAATCACACTAGGAATGTCCTTGGCGGAAGTGCTGAGAATGCGTAGGCTGCCTCTTACAGAAACTCTCAAGATCGTTCTGCAACCACAGCGGATGCCAGCGCCTCAGCGGATACCGGAGAAGTCACAGCCGAACAACCACCATACATCTGTTCATATGATTCGTTACTTGGGGCAGTTCATCGTGAGAAAATTTGTTGATAGGGATGAAGAAGTTGGGGAGGAAAGCGTGGGAAGGGTGATTGTTTGTTGGGATGCGGGTGTAAATGAGACAGCGCTATGGAGGGGCCTTTTGAGGCGTATACCACCGCTGACTGTGCAGCAGTCGAGCTGCTTTGGACTAGATGACTGGGACGAGGATGGAGAGGAGATAGTCTTGTGGTGGAGGAAAGATGATGCCTGATAGTCGATCCGTTACTCCAAATTCACCATGACAGCACTGCTCGATGTGCTAGTTGTCTAGCATGTTCTTCAAATAATCACCAAAAGAGGAAATAATTATTGTTGAAAGGATGAGGGTAACCAGGAGGCTCAAAATGTACGGACAAGTGGGATTGTGTGGCGAAAGGTGATAAGAGAGATTGCTAGATCACAGACATTACAGTATGAGTCTGTATAAGCTATGCGTCTAGCGCAGGGCGGAGAGTTCCTCAATCAGTCGTTCCTATCTCAGCTCTTCGTTCTACTTGTTCTTGTCGCCATTACTCTCTTGTGCTTGCTCTTTCTGGTATTCTTCAAAGTCAAAGCCTAATTCCTTGACGTCTCTAATCTCTCTTCTCTTCTCCCCCATCTTGCCAAAAGCCTGTCGTATCTTCGGGAAGTTTTCACGGCACCAGTATTGCCATTCGCCCCAAATGGGCGGTATCTTTCCTTTGCCTTCATTTTCCAGGCCCTCTTTGTTCTCGGCACTCAATGCCCATCTACTCATTGCATTGATATAATTCGCATCTTTAGGAAAGGGTAAGAGATGGAAGTTTCGCCCAGCGCCCATTTCTTCCTCTATGACCCTTTCCCACTTGCGCATGTCTGATAGTGGTGGTAGGGAAAGCCGACCGGAATACACGCGTGCAAGGACGGCGGATTGCGCTTCTGCTATAGGGAAAGGGATTACGCGTTGGTTTAGGGCTAAGAAGCTCAAAGTAGGCCGTGGCGCGTATAAGAGGTGCTGGTAGGTGTTGTTTACTCTCTCGCCGGTTGTGATGAGTTCAGGCTTCACATCTTGTAGAAAAGGCAGACTGTAGAAGTAACCTGTAGCAAAAACGATAGCGTCAATGTCGTGCTCTTCCGTCCCATCTTCAAATATAACACCTCTACTAGCGGGAATAAACTTCTTTATTGGCGGAACTTCTCGTCTCTTTTGATCTTCACCTGCTGTTCCATGCGTAGCGCTAAACATAGACTGTGAGCGTGTAGACCATAGCAGCGGCTTTTGGCAGAACTCGGCAATCTGGGCACTGACGTCTGCGCCTGATGCCGAGTTGCCTACAACGATTACTTTCTTAGTATTGAAGTCTTCGGGTTTGCGGTAGTATTTCGAATGACTGATGCGGCCAGGGTGTTGTGCGGCCCATTCCTTGATACCATCCATGGGAGGGATGTAGGGAACTATGAAATGGCCGTTTGCTACAATCACTGCATCGTATACTTCGGAAGTGTCTTGGTTCGTGATCAGATTCCGTGTCGTGACGGTCCATGAGCTGCTAGTCTTATTCGGATCAACTGGGTTGATACTGGTCACTTGTGTGCAGTATCGAACAAGATTTTGGACGTCCGCAGAGTAGTCGTCGATGTATTTGAGGACCGTCTGGTGCGTAGGGAACAATTGGCTATCAGATGGCCAGTCCAGATCCTGGAAGCCCATCAATCCCCTAGGTATGTTCGTCTCCAGCTTCTCGTACATTGGTGATAAGAATGAAGGTATTCTTGATGCGCCGTTTATCCCATTGGTATCGATACTCCCATTCGCTACTGCTTCTTTAGACTGCCATTCCGGCTTTTGTACATCTTTGTTTGGATTAGTCTGGGGTATGTCGAAGAGATTCTCGTCTCGTTGTTCGCCTGTATATATCCATATTCCTCCTGGTCTACTTCGTTGTTCGAACAACACAATCTTGTCGAATGCTTTCTCTGCACGGAGGTATTTCGCTGCCACCACACCTGAAGGCCCTGCGCCCACTATTGCGATCGTCCGAGCTCTTACTGATATTCTGTCACTATCGGAAGACATTGTACGTGGTTCTAGAGTGGCGAAAAGACGAGACAGGAGAGATGTTAGGGGGTTGGGCGCCGATCTAATGCAAGTTCTAGATAGAGAGTATCGCGAAAACACAAAAGAGACCATAGGGAAGAAACGGCAATAGGAGATGACGCTGAGATGTTCAGATGGCCATGATGCTAGAGCCCCCGAGATTCGGGGCTTGTCGGAATTGTCTTCCGATCGGAACTAGGCGAGGCTGTTGCGCATCATCGACCTCGGAGGGCAGCTGCGTCAAGCTGCAAGACGAATACCACCGGCTGTATATTGACGATTCGGCCCTACAGCGCGTCCGTCGTCCCTCATCACTGGAGTTTCCCCTCACTGTGTCCGCTTCTCGTACTGTGAAACATACTCAGCAATGCTGCGCACACTGCGACTTGCACGCCTTTCATCAGCACCGCGACCAGTCCGAAGCTTCTCAACCCACAGTGCAGCCATGGCGCCGTTACGCATCGGATTCGTACCGGGTAAGCGCGTCATCACTCACTCTACACATCCGGCTAACGGTAACAGAACACTTCTCCACCCCACTCGAGTTCGCGAAGAAACACTATGGCCTCGATGCGAAGCTCATCCCTTACCCCAGCGGTACAGGCCACATGGTCACCGCTCTGCAGTCCAACGAGATCGACATTGGTGTTGGTCTTACCGAAGGCTGGATAGCGGCACTGGGAAAAGCACAGGCAGCTAAGGAGGACGCTGGCTTCAGCATAGTGGGTACCTATGTTGAGACTCCACTGTGCTGGGCCATATCGACAGGTGCCCGTAGAAACGAGCTCAACGGGATCCAGGACCTGAAGGGCAAGAAGGTCGGCGTGTCAAGAATTGGAAGTGGAAGCTACGTCATGAGCTTCGTGCTGGCTGACCAGCAAGGGTGGCTGGACACGACGTCGGACAGCCCGCCGTTCCCAGTCGAGCCATTGAACACGTTCGCAAACCTCCGCGATGGAGTCAATGACGGCACAGCAGACTTCTTCATGTGGGAGCACTTTACATCGAAGCGCTACTACGATAACGGCGAGATCAAGCGCATTGGTGAGATCTACACGCCGTGGTCTTCCTGGAAGATCGTCGCTGCAAACCATCTATTGAACCCAAAGAACTGGAGTTCGTCGCCCAACGCAAGCAAACCAGTGCTTACTGGGGAGCTCGACGACGTCATGGACAAGGTCAACAAGGGCGTTAGACACTTTGAAGAGAATCAGGAAGAGGCTGTGCAGTACATCAGCACCAAGCTCGATTACTCAGAAGAGGACGCGAGAGAATGGCTGAAGACTGTTCGCTTTGCCAAAGATGTCAAGGGCGTAGACAAGGAGGTGGTCAACAAGACCGTTGGTATATTGCAGAAGGCTGGCGTGTTGGGCGGACAGGTTGACCAGAAGACCATGATCGGACTCGAGCGACGTCTGGCATGAACCTAATCTGCTTAGACCGCTGATTGTCATACCACGCAATCCGCAGACGGTTTGCAGCCCGTGCCCAATAGCTTCAGCCCCATCAAGCACTCCGTGTGACGGGATCGCCAGCGCATGTTCAGAACCATGTCATAGCTCGGAGATTAAAGCAATGTGCTTTTTGCTTGTCTTTTGTTGCATATCAATCACAGCAGCACCCGTCTGCAACTACGATCAACCAAGATGCCTTCACCTGTACTATCACGTCAAAGTGTGACTGCACAGCACAAAGCGATGCATTCACCTGCGCTACCTCGTCAAGGTGTAACTACACAGAACCGCGAAGTATTTATACTAGCTGGAAGATTCTCTTGGAACCCTCTTGGAGATTCTCGCACTTCAACCAACTACAACTCAACTGTCGACGTACCTTTACAGCACACCTTGAAGGCCTTTGCGACAGAAAAGGACCAGAAACGGAAATCACCTACTTTCGTAAACTTCTCTAGGCCTCTTTCTCCAAAATGCCAGTCGACACCACGAAAGAGCTAGAGCTATCTCACCTCGACCAACAACCTCACATACGCGTATACGGACGCTATTACATCATCTTTCCGTTCCCAGACATCACTTACGCGCACGCAGCCAAAGAAGCGCTACACACGGGCTTCAAGGAAGTCTTGCGACGATTTCCCTATCTTGCCGGCACGGTAGACATTCCCGACCCCTCTACGGAACTTCTTCGAGTACGCTACCCCGACCCCATCGATCTCGAAGCGGAAGCCCGTCGCGTCTTCACGGTTAGCTACGATGACGCACAACACGACTACGATGCTCTTGCCGAAGACGCGTTCACACCCGGCGAGTTGCCCGCTACCATATTTTGCCCAAACGAGTTGAAATACCACGCTGGATTAGGCAACGACCCATACGCCGAGAGGATGACTTCATTGCAAAAAGGTCCAGTTCCAGTTTTCGCGACCCAGGCTACATTCATTCCTGGAGGCTTGGTGCTGAGCGCCTGGTTCTATCACGCTGTTCTTGACGGGACGGGAAACGCAAGGATCCAGAAAATATGGAGTGACGCAGTACGAGCCTTGCATCCTCAAGCGAGCAAACCATTGCTTAGGGTTCCTAAATTTTACCGAGCACCCAGCTACAAAGATCAGCTCCAACCACTGCAGGCGATTATTAATGAGTGGAACGACATTCCAGACCCGTCATCAGCTCGAAGCGCACTCGCAACGCTGGTCCAAGAAGCCGGTGTAGCAGACAACTTTGCAGATAAGTCAGGGAACCCGCTACTTGCCAAGCGTTACGAACTGCGCAAGGGACCGGACGAAGGACTACAAAAGGTCATCACGAACATGTTCCGCTTCTCATCGCCAGCTCTCCAAAAGCTCCGCAATCAGCTATCGACCAAGACCGGCAGAAAGATCTCTATCTTTACCGCACTGTCAGCGATTATCTGGGGAAACATTGTACATGCTCGATCGACATCGCTAGCTGCTTCAGGCAACAAGCAGTCAACACTCGCCGTCGTTGTAGATCTTAGAAAATATCTTCCGCCTCCCTTTTCATCGCCGGATTATCTCGGAAACCTCGTACTGTCTGCCCTACCTACCCTCGATCTTGAGAATGGGGTACCTGACTGCGTAACCTCGCTGCGAGAGGAAGCACCCCATGCTCCAGACAACTTTTTTCCGGCAATGACTGTTCCTGCAGATCAGCAGAGCTTTTGCCTTGAGGACCTTGCAGTCAAGATCACAGATGCTCTGCATGCTGTTGATGCGGCGTGGGCGATTACGCAAATTAACAGCGTTCTTACTAACCCCACCGAAGCCCAGCAATCTCTTCTGAGATTCCCCAAAGGTCCGGATCTGTACATCACTAGCTGGCAGAGGATGGGCGCCGACCGTGAATGGTACATTCCTGGAACTAGTACGCCTAACGCAACTGCAATCCGGAGGGCGGCTTGGGTAAGCGAGGGTGGCATCGTGGTTCTGCCCAGGGAAGAAGACAAAGAAGGGCAAGAAGGAGAGCCGTATGAGGTTATGCTCAGCCTTACCCAAGCCGATATGGAAAGGTTTGAGCATGGTTTGCAGAGTGCCGGGTGGTTGGTAGATTCCCCCGTTGACAACATCGTCGACACTTTGAATCACCTCATACTTGGAGCTCATCAGGAACCTGAGGCAAAGCCGTCTGTTGGACAGGCGAGGGCGTCCTTGTAGTCTGACTAGGGTGGGGGAGCATTCCATGATTCATGTCATGACTTAATTCTTGTATATATAGCTTGCACTTGGAGACTTACCTAGTACACTAATGATGGTACCTTAATTGGCGGATTTGTGAATAAAGATTAAATCTATGGTTTTACTTCTCATGTGCGAACGCTTTCACCGCTCGGACCCGTACCTGCATATTCATGACTAAAGATGACGATCGGCCGCGGCAACTACCCACTAGCGCCCATCAAACAGCGTCCCTGAGAAAAACAAGTCGCTGCCCCCAACAAACGGGTATTGCTACCCACAGACCCCAGAAATCCCCACGCGGAAATCCTGAAAAAAATGGCCGACGAAAGAGAGCCTTTGCTTTCTTATCATGAGGTGCAGCGGGAGAGAACGGAACAGCTACTCGCTCACGAAATCACAGCGAGCGCGCAGGCTAATGAGGACTACCCTATCGATCATGGGAAAGTAGCGTGGATGCAGGTTTTGGGTGGATTCATTCTGTTTGCGAATAGCTGGTGAGTTCCCTCGAAGTCTACCACACGCCGTAATACAGACGCTAACAGGACAAAGGGGTTTGCCAAATACGTTTGGTGTCTTCCAAACCTATTACGTTGATTCTTTACTTCCAGGGCAAGATGCGGCGCGCATCGCATGGATCGGATCGATCCAGCTGTTCTTCACCACCATCGGTTGCTTGCCTGGAGGTGTACTGCTTGATCGAGGATACCTCAAAAGTGTTATCGCAGTCGGCACGGCGCTAGAAGTGCTTGGACTGATCCTGACTTCCTTCTTCAAGAGCTACTGGGCCATCTTCTTTGCCCAAGGAGTGCTTATGGGCATTGGAAGCGGGCTGATGGCGATAGTCCCCGTCGCTGTGCTAGCCATGTTCTTCGAGAAGAAACGTATGCTGGCTACTGGTCTTGCGTCGACTGGTGCCAGTGTGGCTGGTATCGTCTTTACAATTTCTTTACGCTCGCTTTTCCTCAGCGTGGGTTTTGCATGGGCCGTCCGCATCTTCGCGCTCATCATTCTCATCACGAATCTTGTCGCTTTTTTTGTGATGCGATTGCAACTCCAGTATGGATCCAAGGGCTCTAGCTTCGGCTTTCATCACTTCAAAGATGTGCCATACACGGTGTTCGTCATTGCATTTACCCTGTTTGTTGCATCATCCTTTGTACCATTCTTCTTCATCCAGGAGTATGCCATCAAATTGGGTGTGTCCAAGGACATGGCGTTCAACTTGCTTTCGATCATGAACGCTGCCAACATCTTTGGACGTTTTGTGCCCAACTTCATTGCTGACCGGTACGTTTCCATCACCTTATCCTCGTAGTAGCCGTCTGCTAATAGTCTCAACAGGTACGGTGGTGTCAACACCCTACTTCCTCTTGCCATCGCATGCATCATCACCCTCTGCATGCTTCCTCTCGCCCATGAAATCAACGGTCTCATTGCCATCAGTATCGTATATGGCTTCCTTTCTGGCGGCGTCATCATCATTCCTGGACCTACCATTACTGATCTGTCGCCTAACAAGGCTGAAATTGGCGTTCGACTCGGTCTTGCGTACCTCGTCGCTGCTTTCGGTGGATTGTTTGGTAATCCCGCTACTGGCGCTATCAAAGGAGAAGGCAACGGTGCAGTAGACAACTTCAAAGGAGTATGGTTCTGTGCGGCAGCCGTTATGGGTGCGGGTGTCGCGGCGCTTGTTGTCACTAGGTGGTTGAAGTTAGGTAGCGCGTGGGCTGTGGGAAGAGTGTGAGTAGCGATCAACCCCGCCAAGCTATAAGCAGCCTAGCAAAGGTTGAGCTTCAAGCTACCTGAACGGCAGGTGGTATGCGAACGTCAGCTCAATGTGGCTTATCTAATCACGACGAATCTTCCACATCAGGTCGTTTTTGCACGATGCAGCCAATGGGCTGTTTCCGCCAATCAGGTCCCAGTTGTGGCCGCACATTAGACGCTACTTTGAAGACTAGAACATCCGATAGCTGCAGTGTAACACAAAATACGGAATAGGAAATATTCCCAATATGACCCAGGAGTACAAGCGGATATAACATGAACCTTCCTCTGCGCATCCAACGTCGGTCTCTTTCCTAGTTTTAGCACATACTTCGCGGTAGTAGCCATAATGCTCCCACTTAATATCCTCTCCCTTTTGTACGCGCTTCCACTTACGCACGCTGCTCTTTATCACCCTACACCGGCTCTCTCCTTCATCGAACACGTCCTCGTCGACAACTGGGGAGCATACGCATCGAATTTCTCTTCCGCAATAACCCCTTGCACACGCTATGTCTCGCAGACTGGGACTATGGCGCTGACAAGCGGTCGCACGACGTCGGCACAATGGATGCGCGTCATGTTTCATGACTTCGTCACTGCGAATGTGAGCGCAGGCACGGGTGGTATCGATGCTAGCATCGGGTTCGAAACGGCAAGAGTGGAAAACAAAGGGAGTGCTTTCAACGACAGTTTTGCATTTTGGAGGCCATTCGTTCACGATGGAGTTTCTAGTAAGTTCGGAACCGATCGTGAGTAACTAATAGTGCTGATGTGTTGATAGTGGCGGATCTTATCGCGCTCGCCACCGTCATGTCTAATAACTTGTGTGGAGGTGCGCAGATGCCTTACCGCGCTGGACGCACCGATGCGACAGAGGCTGGACGTACTACTGGAGTACCCGCACCAGAGACTGATCTCGAAGAAACTTTGCTGTTCTTCGAGCGCGCTGGATTCGACAAGGTAGATGCTATCGGTCTTACAGCTTGTGGGCACACTTTAGGATCTGTTCACCATGTACGTATACACAAAGCGCTTGGACTAGCTTTCAATTGCTGACCCCTGTAGGGTGGTTTCCCTGAAGTCGTAGATGAGAGTTTCGTTACACCCGAGAACACGAATGGCGGTAGCAATTTCGACACTACACGTGGCGTGTTTGATCCCAATGTCCTCGGCGAATATCTAAATGGAACAGGGAATAAAGGAGGACCATTGGTCACCTCATACAACGACACTATGAACTCCGATCTGCGGTTGTACGAAAGCGACAAGAACGCCACTATGCATGCGCTGTTCGCCCAAGGCACGGGTTTTCTGGATACGTGTGTCGAGCTTATGAGTCGAGCCATCAATACAGTACCTGCTGGTGTCCAGCTAGGTGAGCCAGTTACGGCAATCCTTGTCAAGCCAATCAATGTGACATACGACTTCAAAGAAGACGGAAAATTGATGCTCAGCGGAAAGATCAGAATCCTCACACCAGCGGGTGCTTCTCCGCCATCATCGTTGAATATCCGCATCAACCAACACGAGACAGAGATTGAGCCAGAAGCCGAGACTGGAAGCTCCGTGTTCGGTCGAAGCAACAGTATATACGGAACCACGTCGTACTTTCCGTTCTCGCTATCTGGACCTACCATTCGTGATGCAACATCGTTCTTGGTGTACGGACCGGGCATATCAGAATCGACTTTCCCGATCACTAGTCAAGCCTTTTTCGTACCCAGTTTGACAGCGCTAGAGGGTTCGTCGATCAATGTCACGATTGCCATAACCGAGTCGAAGTCTTGCAGTGACCTAGCAGTGCGTCTCGCAGCACCGTTTGTGCAACACGATACGCTAGCACCGAAGATGCATGAGACCAGTATAGCTGTTGGGAAGGCAACAACAGTGTTAGACGACTATACGCTTTGCCATGGTCTCACTGTCTTGCAAGATGTTCCAACTGGTCTGGTTGGAGCTGAGGCTTTGATTGGAGGGGAAGTTCTTGATACACTCATGGTCAACGGAGGAATGGCAGGGTGGTAGTATGATTAAAAGTATCAGATGATCTTCTTACAGATCAGTGCCAATATGGAGAAGTCGATTATATCAGTCATCGAACCAATCTTAGTGAGTTTTTCCCTTTCTCTTTCGATGCTTCTCGCAATCCGAATTCTCTTCGTACTCAGAATCTTCTTCGTATTCAAGGTCAGAAGACCTGTAGCCCGTATCCCAGGCATCCGAATAGGAGTCTTCCTCATCCTCATCCGTGGCCTGATCTTCACTAAGATCATTTACGGGCGTATCGAGTAGCTTAGGACTCTTTGGTGGATTTTTGCAGCCAATACTGCCACAAAGGCAGTCGCCAACAAGCCACTCTGGACCATAGTCTATCGTTAGCTCTTCGTCGATGTTAATGTCGCGTGTTGTCACCACGTAGATGACGCGGCGTTCCAAACCGCATTGAAACTCCTGCAATCGCGCATTTGAGTTACACGAGTGATTGATAAATCTTGATATTGACCCGGTATGAAGAGCACTAAGTATAGCCGTGGGTTGTGATTTTTGTTTAATCTTACGTCGTCCAATCGAGATCGGTACACAGTAAGCGTCCTCTCCATCTTCCTCGTTGGGTTTGACTGGTTTGATACGGCCTGTGTACTCTCCTACGATGGTTGAGCCTTGAATCGCTTCGCGTGCAAAAATGCCGTAACCGCGGGCACCGGCTCTCCGCAACAATAGACAGGTGAGCCAGTAGTCAGGCCAGTAATCTCTCCAAGACTTGTATCCACATGTGCAGAAGACTTTTCCTACTTCTTTACATACGTAACATTTCATAACTGCGTACTCAGTCTCGTCGACATTCCCAATGAGATCTTCAATCACCTTTGGCGGCCAGACATTGCCTATGAAGTCTGTCGGCCCAGGTTGGCTTTGCCAGTCTTCGACACCAAAAACGTTTTCCCGAGCAACGGAGCAGTAGGTCTTGTTACCAGCTAGGTATGTAGGTACTCTGCAAATTGGTAGACCATCTTGGTCTTGAGCATAAAAGTATAATCGACCTCTCAGGTACGAATTGTACAACTCCTTCAGATGTTCAGTGATGTCGGCCTTGGTCAGTATTGTACCTTCGTCTTTCTTACGCTTGGCTTTGTCCTGGATCGTCTGGAAGACATCGTGCTGTGTTAGTGGAGGCATTCTTACTTGGTCTTACAGAATGAGCGTGAGAAGTCTTGTGGGATCATGTGTATAATTCTCCTCAGGTTAAGGAACATTTCTCCAAATATATTTCAATCGAGACGATGCGTTTTGGGGCCCTACTCTTTCAAGTTCATTGTATAGCAACAACATGGTCTGATTTCCCAAAAGTTTTCGGAGCCTGTACCTCTTTCACGATATTTCTGCACAATGTCTACACAACATTGACACGCACGATAGTCGCGATAGATCGTGAACCTGGTATAGATTCGGGCCGTGCGTACGATCGTTGATATACTGTTGGCAATGCTTTTTGCGCGAGCTAAACCATCTAACGCCACAACCTGCAGAATTGTCACATTCAGATTCATGCTTGTTTCGGTACTTACTCGAGTGCTCGACTTAGGCGAGCGGGGCTAGCGGCGAATAACTGCGGAGAAACATTGCAAGATATTAATGTGTGCTCCCCTCCGTGTCAAAATAGGTATAGCCGGACGACTGATGCGTTGAGCATACTCGGATGTACGCGCAAGCGTGACATGCAACCTAGTCTACCACCATCTGGAAACTGGGCTAACTACAGGGTAGATCGCTGTGCTAGGTGCTCTCGTAGAACCTTGCTCGAGTAAGACTATAAGAAGCCGCCATGGTACTGTAAAGTGAAGTCCAAGACGATCAAGATTCATCTCAATCGACATGATGTTCGCCTCAATTGCCATCCTGCAGGTGCTTTGCGCAGCGGTCGCATCTGCGCAGCTCACCTCAAAGCTCACGGAAATCATGTAAGATGTCATCAGGAATAGGATGTTTTCAATACTAATAAATCAGTGACTTCGGCCCGAATCCGCGAAACGTTTCGATGTTCCTCTACGTGCCGGCAAATCTTCCGCCCAATCCACCAATTTTGGTATCACCACATTTTTATTTATTTCAGCGTCTAAAGGCTAAATCCAATAGGTATCCCCACATTGGTGTCACGGCACGGCACAGCAGGTACGTTGCGATCGTTCAAAACGCGTCTTCGACATACACTGACTTGAAATCTTACCTCTAAGGTCTTTGACTATAGACCTTGGGCTTCTCTCGGCGACGAGTACGGCTTCATCTCGATCTATCCTAACGCTTCAACATTGAACACGGACCAATGCTGGGATGTCAGTAGCCAGCAATCGCTCACTCACAATGGCGGAGGCGACGCGCTCGGCATTGTATCCATGGTGCGGTGGACCTTGGAAAAGTATCATGCAGACAAAGACCGCGTTTTTGTTACCGGCACGAGGTTTGTTGGACCCGTACAACATGTATGTGAGACATACACTGACTTCGCATCTTCACATCTGCAGTTCAGGCGCAATGATGACAAATGTGCTCATCGGAAGCTACCCAGATGTCTTTGCTGCAGGAAGCGCATGGGCGGGTGTACCATTCGGATGCTTTGCCGGCGACGGCTTCGATGTCTGGAGTGACGCGTGTGCCACCGGCCAGATCATTAAGACTGGGCCCCAATGGGCAGCTCTCGTGCGCAACGCATACCCTTCATATCGCGGCTTCCGTCCTAAGTTCCAGACTCTTCATGGCACAGCAGACACGACGCTTTATCCACAAAACTTCCGCGAGCAGATCAAGCAATGGACGAGTGTTTTCGATGTGAGCCAGAAACCGACCGAAATTACAGAAAACGTTCCTTTCCAAGGCTGGACAAGGTTTCGGTATGGCGACAAATTCGAGGCATATGAAGCTGGTAGTGTTACACACGACATCCCGACAGATAGCGACACTGTGATGGATTTCTTCGACTTGAAGTGCAGCGGACCGAGCTGCTTCTCTAGGCCTAGGTCGGGTAACGGTACGAAGTACCATAGATAGGGAGCTGTTTGTATACATGGACACTTTGTTAACTGCTGCTGTAAATTACGCAACGTACATGAAGGATTGCTTCTAGATAGGACTTGCGAGAGTACCGTGATGTGAATTGTATATAAGCAGTGTTTGTGCTAAGGTACATTTGATGGTGGTGAGAACCTCATACATGGAGGCCGAACAAGAGACAAAGCTAGACAAAATAAAAAAATTACGGCGACATACTCGGTGATACTATGTAGGCACCGTTGTTGAAGCAAGAGTTGCCCGTGAAACAGCGCGTCTGGAATACAACAGCGCTAAGACGCGTGACGTCACCACCCACAAGCGCGATTTCGACCCAGCTGTAACGAACAGCTCTAGAACTGTGATGGAGAAATGTCCTCAAACTAAAATTAACCAGGATAAGTGTCAATTTGGTACAAAC